>Ga0315279_10003075_pt1 | contig 23903 bp, 27 predicted proteins | sample YL17G06_20_MG_FD_203694 | JGI IMG/M metagenome (GOLD analysis project Ga0315279, IMG submission 203694) | Sediment microbial communities from Yellowstone Lake, YNP, Wyoming, USA - YL17G06_20 | ecosystem: Environmental > Aquatic > Freshwater > Lake > Sediment | place: USA: Wyoming | collected...
CTGGAATAGTAACTTTTCCGGATGAATAAGCAGCAAAAGCATATTTAACCACCTGAATGGCTTCTTTTATGGAAATAGATTTTTGAATATCACTTCTGGTTAATAAGAGCATTGTCAACCTCCTTTTATCTCTTTATCCGCCTATTTTTATTTTAATTCCGTAGTTCTTAAACCAATTTTTTACTTTTCCTAAACATTCATCCCCTGGTGGCTTTATACCCCTCATTTTATATTTTCTATTTAACTTCGGATATTTTGATTCTCCAAGTCTATGGTAAGGGAGAACATCTACTTCTTTAATATTATTTAATTTCGATACAAGGTCAGCTATTGCATTTATTTCTTGCTCAGAATCGTTAAATCTGGGGATCAGGGGAATCCTTATAATTATAGGAACTCCTATTTTTAGATAATTTAAGCAAATTTTCTAAAATTAGTTTATTAGATTTTCCAATATATTTTATATGTTTTTCTTCATTTACTATTTTCACATCAAAAAGTACTAAATCTACATATTCTACTATTTTTTTAAATGTTCTCCATTCAACAAATCCACAAGTGTCTAAAGTAACATGAAGATACCTTTGTTTACATTTTTTAAGAAATGATAATAGAAAATCGTCCTTGTTAGAAAAGACCACCTGCCTGACCAGTTTTATTTTAACTCAATCGTAAACACTACTCGAAATTAGTACAAATAATTCTTAAAAAATATTTCTAAATAAACTAATATTTAGTCCATTAAAATTCCTTCATTAACATCTATAATTTCACCGGTAATATAACGAGCTTTTGGTAAAGCTAAAAAAATAACCACTTCGGCTATATCCAGAGGGCTACCTGCTCCCCGGATATAATTACGAAAACTCTCTTCCTTTTTTTTGGTCCGTAGACTTCCCATAAGGGAGTATCAATAATCCCCGGAGCTACACTATTAACATTAATATTATAAGGTAAAAGTTCCTTAGCGGTTTGAATCGTTAAATTGGAGACTCCCGATTTGGAAGCTCCGTAACAAGCAGCGGAGTTAATTCCACCTATTTTAGTAGCTAAAGAAGTAATGTTGATAATTGAACCTTACAAAGTAATTGGGCTTCTTCATGTTTTGTATGATAACAAATAGATATATCGGCCCCTTCTTTAGCTAAAGATCTACAAATCTCGGAGCCAATCCCACCAGTTGCCCCAGTTATAAAAGCGACTTGATCGGTTAATTGCATAACCTAGACTTCCCATATAAAATTAAAGTATTAATTGGTCTGAGAAATAATCGATAAAAATTACTCTTTTTCAAACATACCGAGTAAGGAATTATACAAATCTAAATAGTAACCATAAGCTTTTTGATATGCAAATTTATTATCTTTTTGCGGCTCTATTCGCTTCTTTACCTGAACCATCTTTGAAACAGCTTCCTTCAAATTTGGATAGATACCGGTAGCCACACCTGCTAATATAGCTGCTCCTAAACAAGCAGCTTCTTCATTTTGCATTATATAAACAGGACGCTCCGTTACATCAGCTTTAATTTGTGACCAGAGAGGACTTCTCGAGCCACCACCTAAAGAGCGAATTTCGGTCACCTTAATCCCCAAATCCTCTAATACATCAATATTTCGTTTTACTGCAAAGGCAATAGCTTCCATAATTGAACGTATAAAATGAGGTTTACCATGATGTAAGGTGAAACCATAAAAAACCCCCTTTGCCCTGGGGTTTGATTCAGGTGCCATAGCACCCTGCAGATGAGGTAGCATCACCAAGCCGTTACAACCGGGGGGAACTTTTTCCGCTTCCCGATCTAAGATATTATAAGAATCTACCTGAAGCAAAGAGGCAAGATTAATTTCGGAAGGACAAAATTTATCTCTATACCAACGGAGCACCATCCCTCCGGTAGTGAAAGTATGGGCCATATATGTATTCGGCATACCATGATAATGACAGGGCATACGTCTCTTTTCATCAAATATAGGTTTTTCTACGGTCGCACAAATAGCTAAAGCAGCCCCGGTATTTTCTGATATAACTCCTGGAACAATATTCCCTACGCCGATAGCTCCACAGGCTTGATCTAAAGCTCCGGTAGCTACTATGGTATGGGCAGATAAGCCTAATTCTTTAGCTATAGAGGGTAATATTGGTCCGGCAACCTCTCCAGATTCACAAATTTCTGGTAATTGCTCCTCTTTGATACCTAAATAGTCTAACATCTCTTTCCACCATACTTTTTTAATGATATCCCAATAAACAGTGGAACAAATTAAAGACCCTTCACAAAGGTACCGTCCGGTAAGTCGGTAAATAAAATAGTCTTCAATTAGTAAAAATTTATTTACTCTATTAAAAATTTCTGCTTTGTTCTTTTTAAACCATAATATTTTAGAAGCAGGCCAGGTTGGTACTATTTCTGCCTGTCCAGTTATTTTATATGTTTCTTCATTCTTAAATACTTGCGCTAATTCTTTAGCTTCCTCTTGGGCTCGACTATCTAACCATATTACTGCATTAGTAAGAAGGCTACCTTCTTTATCTAATAAAATAAGGGTTTCTCCCTGTGCTGATATTCCCAAAGAATGAATTTGATTAGGATCAACTTTTGATTTGGCTAAAATTTCTGCAATTCCTTGTTTGAATGCTTGCCAGTAAGTTTCTACTTTTAATTCAACAGCCAATTCAGTTGGAGTTAATAATTGATATTCTTGGGTTGATGAAGCTAAAACTTTTCCAGCAATCTGAAATAGAATAACCTTAATAGCAGTGGTACCAAGATCAACTGCTAAAATATATTTCATTTTTAATCTCCTTCCATTTTTTACAATAATATCAAAAATAATTTACTAATTTTCTCTTAAACTCTTTATTCTCAAATATTTTAGTGAAATTGACTTGCCTTCCCCCCTACTTTTTTAGTAGGATTTAAGAGATCTACCTCAAAAAAGGAGGCAAGCCAAATAAAATTGTGGGATTTTAAGATACCCCTTTCATTATCTAACCTAACTTGCGTAAAAAGTTACGTAATCTCACCCACCGCCGATGAATGAAAAAATCTTGACTCCATCCCTTTCATGTAATCTGTACTCTTTGTCTTGGAGCGAATCATTAACCAAAAATACTATTCCAATGTTATCCGGTATGTTAAGATAATGAGATAATCCTTGAATTGTGGTATCTTTTTGTAAAATAATCGTATTATTTTCCAATACTTTTCCCTTAGCATACTTCTCCAAAATCGTATAGAGTTTAACTTTTATTTTCATTGTAATGACTCCATTATAAAGAACATCAAGGGCAAGATAAAGTTTTAGACCTAAAAGAACTGCATCACCACTTAATTATAAAAAAAACTATATTATTTACTCTTCCAATTCAAGCTCCAGTAGCTTTTCTTTGGTTGGAATGCCTGTTTTAACATCCCACCCCCGTGCCTTATAATATTCATCGAGCATACCCTCAAAATCTTTTATTGCGCACCGACCTTCATTTTTATAAAAACCAAAAGCTGGTTTTTTTTTCATTCTTTCGGGTAGTAGATCATCATCACGACGAAATCCTTCCCGCATATTAAACAATCGTTGCAAATTTATTACTCGTTCTCCTATCTTTAACAGTTCCTGGCCGTCTATATTCCATCCAGTAACTGCTGAAAGAAGTTCGGCAAGATGGTCAATATAGATTCCACAGTATATGAAAAATTTACAAGTATTCAATATGTCTGGTAATATTAATGCATCCTGAAGAATTTTAACAATTTTTCCCTTGCCTTTCTCATCCCATCGATCTATGGTATTTGGATCAGGAACACCATACTTCATCAAACCCCAATCCATTTTTCCTGAGTCATAAGCCATGCCTTCTAGAGGATGGATATGGCACATTCCTCTATTTGCCGTACCATAGGTAATACCAAGAACCTTTCCTGATCTTGGATCATGTGCTGGGGCCTCAAGTCCTTTTCCATGAATGGCATATTTTCCAGAGCCTCTCCCCAATTTCTCAGAGGCAATTTTCACACCTTCTGCCAACATATCACCAATCCCTTCTCTCAGCGATATCATCTGTACTAATTCGGGAAGTGCATCAGGATTACCCCAACTCAAATCTATACCACCTACCTCTTCCTTTTTTAGTATTCCATTCTCATAACACTCCATGGTAAAGGCAATAATGGCGCCGGCAGAAATAGTATCGATACCAAATTCATTGCATAAATAGGTTGCCTGGATAGCCGCTTCTATATTCTCATTAAAAACAAAAGCCGTAAAGGCCGATAAAGATTCGTATTCTGAGCCTTCATGAACAGGGGTTTTAAATCTTCCTTCCCTGACTTCCGAAATTCTACCGCAGGCAATAGGGCAGCCGGTATAGCATCCGTGATTCTTTACTAAGTGCTTATTAAAGAATCGATAGTAAAGTTGTTCCGCCTTACCCCAGGAATTAGAATGCCAGTTTTTCGTCGGCCAATCACCTGCTGCATCATTTGCGGCCATATCTCCGGTGGTACCATGCTTTTTTAAGTTAGTGGCAAAATCATTTTCCCTTAATATTTTCAAACATGTTTTTATTGTCTCTGTTAATTTCTCGGGCTGTGCAATCGGAGTTTGGTGAGAGCCTTTTACTGCGACGCCTATTAAGTTCTTTGATCCCATAACAGCTCCAACACCACCTCTGCCAGCTGCCCGGCCCTCAAACATTACATTGGCAATCTTTACTAACTTCTCCCCTGCAGGCCCTATACACGATACAGATATTTTTGGATCTTTCAGTTCATCACGAATTATTTTTATTTTTTCTGTTATTTTCTTTCCGATTAAATGTTTGGCAGACCTAATAAAAACATGATCATCATCGATAACAAGGAACACAGGATGGTCAGATTTCCCTTCAATAATTAAGGCATCATATCCCGCACTCTTTAAATTGGGGCCAAAATCACCACCACACCTTGATTCCCCCCAAGTATTCGTTAAAGGAGATTTAAAACAAAGCATGATACTTCCGCCTCCTGGAATGCGATTAGTTGTAAGAGGGCTAGTTATAAACATGAGTTTATTTTCTGGTAAAAGAGGATTAATGCCTTTTGGTATTTCATCATAAAGAACTCTAGCAGCATACCCTACACCACCTAAATACTTTCGTAAAATACTTGCATCAATATTCTCTTTAAGAATTTCTTTACTATCAAGTGATACTCTTAATTGTTTCCCAAAATATCCATATAGACTATCCATAGTTTCCTCCTTAAATTTTAACCAGTAATGTCAAAAATAATTTACTAATTTTCTCTTAAACTCTTTATTCTCAAATGTTTTAGTGAAATTGACTTGCCTCCCCCCTACTTTTCTAGTAGGATTTAAGAGATCTACCTCAAAAAAAGGAGGCAAGGCAAGTGAAAAAGACTACTCGTTTTGTTATCTGGATCTGCTCTAAGTTCACCCGTAGGGAGATAGAGCAAATTATTCAAGGTCTCATGGAGGTTTTAGCCAACCGTAATCCTGAGGTTAAACCTAAAGATGATTTTAAAGAGAAACACCCTAATTACCGCAACTTCTTTGTTGATCCAGAACCACCGCTTAAAACCCCTACCCAAAAGGCTCCTAAGTTAAATTGGAAAAAGCTTTTATCTAATTACCAGAAGGAGAGGGGTCATCCTCTTTTACCGGTTAATAATAAAGATCCTGAGACTAAGGCACCTAAAGGATCTCTCTGTAGAGTCTGTGGAGCTCCCGCAGAATATCTTTACTTTAACGATGGTAAAAAACGTTCACAGCTTAAGTGTAAAGTCTGCTCTTCCCTCTCTCAAGTACACCCTCGTCATCGGAATAAAGCTAAATATTTTTGCCCTCACTGTGGAGGGGGACTCTACCTTTGGAAAGAAAGGGAAGAGGCCTCTATCTATAAATGTGACAATGACAGATGCCCATCCTTTTTAAAAAATAAGGCCAAACTTAATTTTGCCGAAAGGCTCCTAGCCAAGGTAAAGTCCTCTCAATTCAAACTCAGATATCAGTATATTCTACTATTTTTTTAAATGTTCTCCATTCAACAAATCCACAAGTTCTAAAGTAACATGAAGATAATTTTGTTTACATTTTTTAAGAAATGATAATAAAAAATCGGCCTTATTAGAAAAGACCACATGCCTGACCAGTTTTATTTTAGTTCAATCGTAAACACTACTCGAAATTAGTATAATTAAACGACAATATAAATTAAATTGATTAATTAAAGTAGCCTTTAATATTCAATCAATTTTTAAATTTTAATCCTTCTAATTTTCAATAGATTACAAAGATCTACTAAATATTCGACTAAATTACCTTCCTTCAATAGCAAATGGTGATCTACGCCTTCAGAAAGCATCTTATTAAATTTATCAATAGCGTTATCACCTAAATTAACTTTGGCAAAAAATTTACTGCCACCATCTACCCATTCCTGATGAGATACTGGTTCGGTGGAAACTTTTGCCACTAACATTCTATAGGTATTCTCTCTACCACATAAGTTGACCATGGTAACTTCCGGCATAGGTTTAAAAGGAGTACCCACAAAAGTTCCTAACTCTCCACTAGCAGATATTTGCACTTTGGAGATATCTTCGGTAATAGAATGAGCGGAACTACCTTCGTGCGCCAGATAAATAATATTACCCTTTATGCTTCCAATCTCGGCTAAGGCAGTAGGTCCCGGTTTTAGCTGATTAAGTATGGTCATTAAGACAGCATGCCCGATATCACCTTCGGTATCTAAGACCATTCCTTCATCGGCGAGCCACGAGGAAGGCAAGTTAATTAATCCGCTAAATTTTGGATAGCATTCAGCGGCAGCAGCATCTAAAGTATAATGCTGGAATATCTCTTTAATGGCTAAATATACTTTAGCCGCATATAAAAGATTCTCCTCACCTGTAATAGTCTTACCCATTCCATGCTGTTTTTCAAAATTTAATAAAGTCTGCTCAGCAACAGATTTTTCCTGCTTTTTGGCTCGTTCTAAAACTTCATCCATCTCAATATGAATAATAGTAGTACCAAATTTTTTTGAAAATTCCCATTCTTCACTGGTCATATCTTGTGAGCCTGCTACCCTCCAAGTTTGTCTGGGTCCTATTAAGGCAATTCTTATGCTATTTAACTTTTTATAAATCTTAGCCATAGTGGCATATTTAGTAATTTCATTAATTAGAGTAGAGTCTTGAGGTAAACCATACACATATTTATAATTAAAACCATGCTCCCATAAAATACTTCCAAAATGCTGAACACAACCAATAGAAAAGGTCTCTGGATAAGGAATTCCCCACAGGAGGACCGGACATTTTAAATTATTAATAAAGATATATGGTAAAGAATCTAAAACCCAAGTAATATAAAGCATTACTAACAAATCGGGCTGATTCTTTGAAAAATAATCAACCGCGGCAAAGGCATCGACAGGATCCCATACTGTTTTTTGATAAGCATAAACTTCTAAGCCATTCTCTTCAAGCTGTTTAATTGCTCCTTTTAAAATTTCCTCTGCTCTCTGACCACCGCTTTCAAACTTACTCGCCATGGCCACTAAGGCTACTTTTGGCTTTTTCATAATAACCACACCTCCTTAATAATTTTAAAAAGCTACCTTTTATCTATTACTTTTTATTCATTCTTAAATATAAACCTTTTCAACATATTCTGAAGTCATAAGGCTTAGCATTGTAGCATAAGTAAGTTTAAAATATACCTCTTTACCAATATAAAAATTATCACTAGATTCAGTAACATCAACTATTAAGTGATCACTACTTCCACCTAATACCTCGATACGACTATCTTCAGGTATTAATTTCTCAAGAGTTACATCTTGCCTTCCTATAGCCAGTATAGCTCTAAGCCTTATTCCTTTATTCTCAAAATGTGGTTTATTTCCAAAACCATCTCTACCAATCTCACCAATAGGCACTGAAGGTTTTTTCTTTAACTCTATCACTTCTGCCACTAATTTTATTGTATCTTGATAGGTACCTTTAATATTTCTCTCACCAGTAGTATCTGTCCCTATAATTATCCCTTCACCAACTCTAAACTGGTTAATACCTAAAGCTAATTCACCCTTTTCTATTAAGACTAAGCCAGATGTAGTTCCCCCCGAAAGAATATCCACTTCTAAACCAAGCTTTTGCTTAATTTCTTTGGCCAATTCTACTAAAATCATAGTATTTTTAAAACTAGGCAATACACCACCAAAACATCCAACATTTAAACCAAGACCAACAAAATTTACTCCTTGAATAATGCTAATTGACTTAACAATATTTATTACATCTTCAGGTAATACTCCTTCTCTTAAATCACCAACATCAACCATAAGAATAATGCTATGACTCTTATTCTGTTTTTTTGCTTCAACTCCTAACGCTTTAATGGTTTCTATTTCAGAATTTAGACTAACATCTGACCATTTTACTGCAGTTAAAACTTCACTTAACATAGGGATTCGAATTAAGTATTTTTCCCCGGGAATCCCTCCTTCTGTTAAACGTTTAAGATTAAGTAAGCGAGAATCACCAAATTTTGTAATACCACCTTCATAATACGATCTAGCTATGGGAAGAAGTGCACAAAACCCTTTAGTTATCCCCACAACTTCAATATTCTGTCTCTTACAAATATTTTTTATTAAAGAAGCATTTTTTTTAATCTTTTTAAGGTTTATTTCTAATCTTGGACATTTCAAAAAAATCACCCTATAATTAAAAACTTAACTTATTTTATTTTCTAATTTTATTTATCTCAATAGGTTATTAAATTTTTAGACTATCTATTTAAATCTTTTGATGAACTATAATTCCAGTTTTAATAAAATTTGTATGCTTTATTGCCTAACTCTGCTTTGTCCTTAAAAATTTTCTAAAAAATCCCTGTGATATCTCTTTCTCTCCCATTATTCCATCTGGTTTCTTTATGAGAATAACAACTAAAAGAACTCCTATAAGTACAGTCATGAGTCCCAACATTCGCGGTACATTAAAACCAAAAAGGCTAAATCCTTCTTCTATGGGTGCTAAAATATCTGCAAAAAAGGTAATAATGGCAGCACCTATTATTGAACCAGTTATACTTCCCATTCCTCCAATAACTATCATTGCTACTACTTCGAAAACTAAGACTAAATCAAATGCTTTAGGAAATAAATTTAATATCAGGTGTACCCATAATATTCCACCTAAAGCAGTAAAGAAAGCACTAAACCCAAAAGCATATACCTTATATTTTAGTAAATTTATTCCCATATGTTCAGCTAAATCCGGATTCTTTCCAATGGTAATAAAAGCTCTTCCTATATAACTTTTTTTTACCACCCATGTTACATATATTAACAAAATCGCTATCCCCCATACCCACCATATGTTAGTATAAGAGGGGAATTGACTTAAGCCCATAGCTCCATTTGTAATATCGGGTATGTTTTCAGTAATAGTTTCCATAATTATATTAAATCCTAATGTTCCCGCACAGAAATAGAAACCTCGCAAACGTAAAGCTGGTAAAACTAAAACAATGCCTATTGCTGTACCTACTATTCCTCCTATTAATAAAGCAGGCAGGAAGGGAAGTTGAGTATGTAGCATAAAAGATGGTAAATGTAAGCCTAAAATTCCTTCTTTAAAGGAAACGGGAAGAGTAAAAAAGGCGGCTGCATATGCCCCTGCCAACATAATTCCACCGTGACCTACAGAAAAAAATCCAATCCAACCATTTGTTATGTTCAGAGAAATGGCTAATATGATATTTATTCCAAATAACATTAACAACGTAAGCCAGAAGCCAGATAAGAACTTTTCCAATAAAAAAAGTATGAGTAAAATTAAACCAATGGCTACAATATGCTTTATTATAAAAGTGTTTCTTTTAACATATTTCATACCACTTTCTCCTTCTATTTAATATTTGCTCTAAAGAGACCACTGGGCTTAAAAATAAGTATTATAAAAAAGACAATCCATACAAAAAGTGGCCTTAAACCAACTAAATCTGGAGGTAAAAATGCAATAAAAAGGTTTCCACCAATTGCAATTATATAACCTGCTACCACTGCTCCTAATACATTTCCAACCCCTCCAATAACTGAAGCAACAAAAGCATTAACAATAGCATAAACCCCCATAGCAGCATTAACTGACCCATATATATATCCCCATAATATTGCTGCGAAACCCGCAAGTGCTGAAGAAATTATAAAAGTAATTATAATAATTTTTTCAGTATTCATTCCCAAACTTTGAGCTATTTGAGTATCGTAAGATATGCAACGCATAGCAATCCCAGTTTTAGTATTTTTAACAAGATATATAAGTATAGTACATATTACTAAAACTGCTAAAAAAATTACTAATGTTTTTTTAAAAATCATTACCTCGCCTAACATATATATCCCTTTTAAAAAGTCAGGGACTGCAAAACCCTTCAACCTTGGATCAAAAAGCATTATTGTTAAGTTTCTTAATATTTGCGATGCACCTAAACCTATAATAAAAAGAGTAATCATTCCTGAACCTCTAACAGGTTTAAATGCTATTCTTTCTAATGCTACTCCAATAATAACTGAACCTACTATAGCCATTAGAACTGCCAACAAAAATGGTAATTTTAAAATAGTTAAAATAAAATAAGCAGTAAAAGCACCACCCATAAACACTTCACCATGAGCAAAATTAACTAATCCTATAAGTCCAAAGGTCATAGTATATCCTGCTGCTAACAGTGCAATTATACTTCCAAATCCAAGAGAATTTATTATTTGCTGTAATAAATAATTCATTGTTTATTCTCCTAATCCTCCTTTTTATAATTCCCTTATATTTCTTAAGCTTAAACAATCCCTAAATAGATCTCTTTCACCCTTTCATCTGCAGCTAACTCTTTAGCATTTCCCTCCAAAACAACAGTTCCTTTTCTCATTAAATATCCATAATTTGACATTTCTAAAGCTAATTTTGCATTCTGTTCTATCAGTAAAATAGATACTCCCTCCTTATTAATTTCCCTTAATATTCTCCCTATTAACTCTATTAATTTAGGAGCAAGACCCAAAGAAGGTTCATCTAACAACAACAAATCAGGGTTATTCATTAAGGATCGTCCTATGGCTAACATTTCCTGCTCGCCTCCGCTAAGTAATTCAGCTGTTTGATTACTTCTTTCTTTAAGGATAGGGAATAAAGAATATACTCGATGTAAATTTTCTTTAAATTTATTTCGACTTTTTAAAAGATAAGCACCAGCTTGTAAGTTTTCTTTAGTAGTTAAATTTCCAAATATTGCCCGTCCTTCAGGACAATAACCGATACCCAGCTCTGCAATTTTATATGTAGGAAAGTGAGTTATGTCTTTATCTTTAAATTTGATTTCTCCCTTTTTTAAATCCGTTTGAGCAAGAATTGTTCGTAAAGTAGAGGTCTTGCCCACTCCATTCGAACCTAGTAAGGTTACTATTTCTCCTTGATTAACTCTGATAGAAATATTATTTACCACATTCATTTTTCCATACCCTGCTATAACATTATTTAATTTAAGTAAGGGAATGGCACTCATAAAACTCCTCCTAAATAAGCCTCTACAACTCTTTTATTTTTCTGAATTTCTTCTGGTTTTCCCATTCCTATAATTCTCCCTTCATTCACCGCAATAATATCATTACAGATACTCATTATAACTGATATATCGTGTTCGATAATAAAAATAGTTAAATTATACTTCTCCTTTATTTTTAAAATTAATCCCATGACTTCCTTTGTTTCGCTAGGATTCAAACCACTTGTGGGTTCATCAAGTAAAAGAACCTCAGGCTTCATTGCTAAAATTCGAGCGAGACTAACCCTCTTTTGTAAGCCATAAGAAATATCTTCTCCTAATCTATTAGCCAAATAAGCTATACCCAAGGAATTTAAAATTTCTAAAGCTTCCTCTTCTCTTTGTCTTTCCTCACTACTATACTTAAGTGTTTGGAATAATACATCAAATATATTATAATTCATACGTCGAAAAAAACCTATTTTAACTTCGTCAATTACTTTAACCTGTTTTTGCATTCTCATCATTTGAAAAGTTCTTCCCATTCCTCGACTTACTCTCTTATCCGGAGACTCATAAGTAATATCTATTCCTTTATAAAATATTTTTCCACTATTAGGTTTATAAAAGCCTGTAATCAAATTAAAAATAGTAGTTTTTCCAGCTCCATTAGGACCAATTAAACCCCTTATTTCTCCATTTTTTAAAGAAATAGAAAAACTCGAAACTGCTTCCAATCCCCCAAATCTTTTCTTAAGATCTTTTGCCTCTAATATAATATTATTATCGCTTGTATAATTATTTGATGTCATCCAATTAATTACCTCCTCAAAAAAAATTATATCCAATTTTTAAAGAGAGGGGGGATTTTTTCTCCCTCCTCTCTTTTTATTTTACTTTACTTAAATGGAAGTACATTGGTTCCTTCTGGAGTATAATCATCATATGTTTGGAAATCTAAATAAATTCTTTCTCCGCCTTTTACTTGTTTCCAAACAAATCCTCTCGTAGGCCATCCTTCGGGTGTGAATGTTACTGGTGCAGTAGTCCAGGTGCCAGTATCTATGCTAGCAATTGCATCTTTTACTGCTGTTCTTTTTTCTGCAAGACTTGCTGCATACCACCATTCTTCTCCTTTTTCACCAATTAAATCATAAAGAGCTTTAGCTATTATCATAAAGGCATCATAACCCATTGCTGCAGATGCATCCATTTCTTCTCCATAATTTTCTCTATACACTTTAGCAGCTTCTTTTACAGAATCCGAAATCCCTGGCTGGTGTACATCAAAATGAGTGCAAAAAATCATACCCTCAACTGCATCTCCACCAATATCATGAAGAGCTTTTGTATCAGATGCATCTCCACCTATTAAGGGGATATCGATTCCTAATTCTCTTAACTGTTTTGCAATAGTTGGAACATCATTTGGCCAAGATGGTAAAAAAATTGCCTGAATTCCTAACTTCTTAATATCAGGTTTAAGTCTAGTTATCTGAGCACTATAATCAGTATCCCCAGTGTTGTATGTAGGAACAACTGGAACAGGATCTTTTTTCCCAGTAAATTCCTTAAGGAAATGAATGGTATATTCAGTCAGTTTTGTCCCATAAGCACTAGCCACATCTTTAAAAATGGCCATTGTATCATAGCCCAACTTTTCATAAGCATATTTTGCTACAGCCCTTCCCATATCATTATCGGGTGCTGGAGACATGAACATGTAGTCTCCAACTAAAGGTATTGTTGGAGTAGTTCCCATTACATCAATAAAAGTAGTTTTAGCATCTTGAAAAACTGTCCCTGCAGCTGTGGCGACACCAATATCATTTCCTCCAAAGCCAGCGACTATCAAATCACTCTCCAATAAGCGAAGAGCTTTGGTTGCAAAAACAGCTGGTTTAGATTCTCCATTAACCACGATAATTGAAATGGGATAGCCATATATTCCCCCTTTCGCATTCAATAATTCTTCTCCAACAAGTGCAGCACGCATACTAGTTATATCCTGTTGGGCGGATTCTCCAGTAAGACTAAAAATAGCTCCAACTTTAATAACTTCCTTATCCTTAGCGATGGATAAAACTGTTAAGCTATAAAACATGAATAACATTACTACAAAAAATATCATAAGCAGTTTAAATCTTCTCATTTTCTCTTTTTACCTCCTTACTAAAAAATATATTTTTCTTCTATTTTTCCAGTACTTTTTTCATTTGCTTTTTTCATTTATCACCCCCTCCCCCATAGATTTAAAATTGTTTCTGTTCAGAATCCACCATTTGAAGGCCATAAATATAATATTATCTTGCTAAACTAAAATTTTGTTAATCTTCCTTTTTTATCTATATATTTTGGAAATTGAACATAAACACTAATGTCATAACCAGCCTCTGCGTCCTGACCAATTCGAACATTTCCTGCAATACTGGCCAAAAGGTAAGTCTCTTCTAAGGGTAAATCCAATTTTAAAGAAAGAAAATCAGCCATTCTCTTAGCAGCAATTCTATTTGCTTCTTTTTGTGTAGTAGCATTAGCAACTATATACCAATATTCTTCATCTTCAATAATAGGTGCAGGTATAAATCTATCCTTTATTATTTTAATAATCTCAATAAAAACCTCGCCACCACATTCGACACCAGTAACCATTTCGCCTTCGCCCATATTTGCATGTATGTCACCCATTTGTAAAAGTGCACCTTTTACAAAAACAGGAAAATATAAAGTTGCCCCTTTCTTTGCCTCAGGACAATCAATATTACCACCATGATCCCCTACTATTCCTGTAGGCATTCTCCCTACGGGAGTCGTTCCTATTGTTCCAATATGCGGTTTGTTATTTATTACTAGATCTTTGCTAAAAATAGTCTTTCCATTTTCGATCTTAACTATTTTGGTAAAAGGCGATTTAACATATTGTCTTAATTTACCTTCATTTGGAACTAGAGATAAAATTCCATCCCCTACTGGAATAATATCTAATATCTTTATTACTAATATATCACCTGGCTCTGCTCCATTAATAAATATAGGACCGGTATTAGGGTTTTGTGTTGATGGATCAAGAAACTCTGCAATGTCTTCTTCTTTTTTTATGCGACCACTCCAACAATCAATAGTTTCGAAAATTACCTTATCACCAACTGAAACAGTCGCAACTGGTTTATTATTTTTATCAAATTTATATGTATAGTTTTCTCTACTAATTCTAATCATCTAATTACTCCTTTCTGTCTTATTTATTTTAAAAAACTTACATTTTCTTATTTTGATCTTACAAATGAAGTTAATAAAAATTAACTTTAAAAGTAAATTTCAACTATATTTTTTATTTATACAATTTTTAAAAGACTAATAAATGTTTAATTTATGTTTTTCACAATCATCTTTATTGCATTTATAGTAGTATAAATATCTTCTTCACTAATTCCACGATGGGTAACAAAACGAATCTCTGTTGGATCCTGTATTGGAGTCTCCACATCACCGCGTATACCGAATTCATCAACTAGTTTTTCTAAAAATTGATTAGTATCTATACCTAATTCTTTGACTAATTCCTTAACGTCAAAATAGACCATGTTCGTCTGAACTGTCTCTAAATCAACCTTTATTCCCTCTATCTTGGCTAAACCTTCTCCCAGAATTCGTGCGTTTTTATGGTCTTCCTTTAACCTTTCTACCATCTTCTCCAAGGCAATTATCCCTGCTGCTGCTAATATACCTGCTTGTCTCATACCACCACCCAACATCTTTCGATTTTTACGGGCTTTTTGAATAAATTCTCTTGAGCCCGCTAAAAGCGATCCTACCGGAGCACTTAAGCCTTTAGAAAGGCAAAACATCACTGAATCAACATCTTTGGTAAGAATAGTAGGTTCAATATTTAAAGCAATAGCAGCATTAAATATTCGAGCCCCATCTAAATGAACAGAAATATTGCGATGGTGGGCTAATTGGCAAATTTCTTCTGTTATTTGGGGAGAAGTAATTATTCCTCCCGCTCGATTATGGGTGTTTTCTAAACAAATTAAAGTTGTTTTGGCTTCATGTATTTCTTCTTGTCTTATTGTACTTTCTACCTTTTGAACATTAAGGATTCCTTTATCACCAGCTATAGGGTGAGCAATCACTCCTCCTAGAGCTGATATACCTCCTACTTCAAAATTGTAAATATGCGATCGGCTTTCCAGAATCACTTCCTCTCCTCTTTGGCAATGAGTTAATACTGCTATTAGATTACCCATAGTACCACTCGGGACAAACAATGCTGATTCTTTTCCTACTTTCTTAGCAGCTAATTTTTCTAATTGATTAATAGTAGGATCTTCACCATAAACATCATCTCCAACTTCAGCATTTTTCATAGCTTCTCGCATCTCGTTTGTAGGTAAAGTAACGGTATCACTTACTAAATCAATTTTAATATTTTTCATATTTACAAATCTCCTCTTTAAAAATTTTAATTAATTTGATCGGTTTAAAGATATTTTTTATTAGATTAATATATCTTTCTTGGCAACAATCAACTCAGTGTCAAAACGCTCAATATCAGGCTTATCTTATTCTTTAATACCATTATCGGTAATTATTTGATATATTGATTTTGTATCAGCAACTTTTATAGGTGCAATACGCCCAAATTTTGTGCGAGTAGTAAGTACTATTACTTTTTTGGAATTCTTTATCATTTGTTTTTTAACTTGTACTTCATCCATATAATAATCAGTTAATCCAAATTTACCTGAAATGCCTCCGACACCTAAAAAAGCTATATCAGCATTAAATTTTTTTAACATCTCTTCTGGATAATCTCTTGCAGCTGAAAGCTCATCAGTATACACTTTACCTCCCACAAGAACTATATTAAACAATCCTCTCTTCTTAGAAAGTTCAACCACCACGGGCACCCAATTAGTTATTATGGTAATATTATTATTTGATATATTTCTTATAAGCTCTAGTAATGTACTACCAATATCCACAATTATTACTGCGTTATCTTTAATTAGAGAGACCGCTATCCACTCTATTGTTTGTTTCTCCTGAATCATTTTTAAAGAACGAATCATAAAAGGAGGTTCGTATTCATTTGTGCGACTTAGATAACTCCCCTATAAATTCGTTATACTATACCCTTATTGGTAGGATGGTTCAAATCTCTCCTAATAGTTATTTTAGATATTCATAATAAGGAACTTAGTTTATCTATAGAAAAAGTTTTAAAGTTTCGGAAAGGTTCATAAATTTTCTGCTGTCTTTCTGCAACAATTTTTATAGTACCCATCAAATAATCAAATTTACATTCAATAACTAATTTTGTATCTTCTAAACATTCTTTTTCGGTATAACTAATTACTTCTAAAAAAGTCTTTTTCCTCATATTTTTCATAATAAAAGCCTAAAAATTACTTTTCCGCCACAGAAAACGCGTAATCTAATACTCCCAATGCTTTCTCCAATTGATTTTCGTTTATAACTAAGGGTGGTTGGATTCTTATCACATTACCGTAGACACCTCCAACACCAATTAGCAAACCATTCTCTCTACAAATTTCTCTAATCTGATCTGTTTCTTCAAATGCAGGAGTTTTATCTTTATTTTTTACTAACTCAAGCCCTATCATTAAGCCTTTACCTCTTACGTCTCCAATTAAATTATGTTTCTTCATTAGTTCATTTCTTAATCTAGGCATAAATTTTTCGCCCTTTTCAAAGGCTTTTTCAGGAATTTTCTCATCTAATAAGAATTCTATATTTGCTATAGCTGCGGCACAAGATACGGGATTTCCCCCAAAGGTGGATAAGTGGTCCCCGGGTTGAAAAGACTTAGCAATTTCATCTCGAGTAATAAAAGCACTTAAAGGAAATCCTCCGGCGATACCTTTCGCCATAGCCATGATATCAGGCTCTACCTTATAATGTTCAATTGCAAATAATTTTCCAGTTCGCCCAAAACCAGATTGAACTTCGTCAGCAATAAATAATATGTTAAATTCATCAAGAATTTCTTTAACTTTTTTAAAATATCCCTCTGGTGGAACAATTATTCCACCTTCACCCATCACGGGTTCTGCAATAAAGGCAGCTACTGAACCACTGGTTTGAAAATCAATAACATCTCTTAAGTATCTGGCACATTTTAAATTACATTTTTCCTTTTCTAACTCAAAAGGACATCTATAACAATTAGGTGTTGGCGCAAAAGAAATACCAGATAAATACGGTCCACCTTTATACTTTCTCTTTCTATTCCCAGTTACGCTTAAGGTAGCGCTCGTTCTACCATGAAAAGAGCCTTGTAAAGCAATAAATTCATATTTATTAGTAAATTGCTTGGCTATTCTTAAAGCTCCCTCAATTGCTTCAGCTCCACTATTTGAAAAGAAAGTTTTTTCTAACCTTCCGGGAGTAATTTGGGCTAATTTTTCAGCCAGTAGAGCAGGAGGTTCAGAATAATATAGGTAGGCACAACAATGAACTAATTTATCCATTTGGTCTTTAGCAGCCTGAATTACTTTTGGATTTCTATGCCCTGCATTGTTAACTGCAATACCCGCAAAACAATCAATATATTCCTTACCCTCTATATCATAAACCGAAGCCCCTTCAGCCCGGTCTATAACTACGTTTTCCATTTTTTTAACACTATAAGTATTAACATATTTTTCATACTTTTGCTTGATATTCATACTCTTGATATCCATACTATTTACTTATCCCTCCTTTTAATTTTTTATTCAGCTTTTAAGACTTTTTGAAATAAATTTCTGATCCTCTCTGTCATAAATCACCTCATAATTTATTCTCGATTTATTATAAATTGATTCCAGCTGTATTTTACGATTATCTCTTTTTTGGGCTATCCTTTCAAAAAGTCGGGGAATATCAGCCAAGAGAGATTTAGACATTTCAGCCGAGTCTAAATAAAATTTCTGAATTTTTTCTTCCTTTTCTATTGCACTCTCTAAAACATTCGAATAACTCGCATCTGCAGATAATTTTTGATTAAAGATATAATTATCTGTATCTAAGCCTTCAAAAGAAAAACAACCCTCTATGGCATCAGTGATCCCTTCCTGATAAACCCTTTGGACTGAAACTATATTTTTTTTATTTTCTTTAATGAAAGCTAAAAAGGTTTCTTTATCTTGAGTATATTTTTGGATTAAATTTTCATAATATTTTATAGAATTTTCTTCTAATTCTTTGGCAAAACTAATTACCGCAGAAGCAGTATTTAATTTCATCTATCTTGTCCTCCTCTATTTTATAACCATCTTTGGATTACTACTTTACTTTCGGTAAAGAAACGGATAACTTCTTGTCCTTGAGGATGCAGGTCTCCAAAGAAGGAATCTTTCATACCGCTGAAAGGAAAGAAAGCCATGGGGGCAGCTATTCCTACGTTTATTCCAATATTTCCACATTCAGTCTTGTATTGAAATTCTCGAGCCCATTTCCCGCTCTGAGTAAATATACCTGCTGAATTACCGAAAGGGATATTATGAATTATATCTATAGCCTTATCAAGAGTTTTCGCTTTCATAAAAGTAGCTACCGGTCCAAATATTTCCTCTTGAGCAATAGTCATATTGGGGTTTACTTCTTCAAATAGAGTTGGCCCAAGAAAACAGGTATCAGGATAATCTCCTACAATACTTACTTTTCTTCCGTCAAGGGTAAGTTTTGCACCTTCTGTTATTCCCTTCTCTATATAGCTTGCAATTCTTTCTTTTTTCTCTTTATCTCGCACCGGACCCATTTGTACTGATTCATCAAGCCCATAACCTACTGTTATCTTAGAAGCTTTTTTAATAAAAGCATCTCTAAATCTTTGATAAAACGACTTATCTTCTCCAACTATAATAACATTAGTACCAGCTAAGCAGCGCTGCCCGGTATTACCGTAAATAGAGGTCATCAGGCCAGCTACAGTTGGATCTAAAACGGCATCAGGCATTATAACTAAACAATTTTTTGCCCCACATCCAGCAATTACTCTTTTGCCGGTTTCACCACATTTTTTATAGACAACGTTCTTCCCGGTAGGAGTTGACCCCACAAAACATATCCCTTTAATGTCAGGATGTTCTAATAAGCCAGAGACAACCGTTCTACCTCCATTTACCACACTCCACACTCCAGGAGGAATGCCAGCCTCTTCGGCTAATTCAGCCACTCTTAATTGGGTAAGAGGTACTTCGCTCGATGGTTTCATTACTATACAATTTCCAGTAGCTACCGCGTAGGGCGCAAACCAAAGAGGAACCATAAAGGGAAAGTTAAAGGGACATATTACCCCAAAGACCCCTAAGGGCTGACGAATCAAATATTCATCTACGCCGGTAGCGATATCTTCCAAATTACATCCCATCATTAAGGATGGTATGCCGGTAGCTACTTCTACATTTTCGATCCCCCGTCTGGTTTCTCCTCTTGATTCATCAATGGTCTTTCCGTGTTCCATGGTCTGAATTCTACTTAGCTCTTCAAAGTTTTCCTCCATTAACTCTTTTAATCTAAACAAACACCTGACTCTGGCAAGAGGTGGGGTTCTCCTCCAATGGGGGTAAGCTTCTTTGGCAGCTTCTATAGCTTTATTCAATTCCTCTTTAGTAGAAATAGGAACTTTAGCAATAGTCTTACCGGTGGCTGGATTTACGACCTCTTTAAGTTCACCCTTTGATTCAATCCATTCTCCATCGATATAATTTTTTACTACCTTCACTTCTTTTATTGGTTCTTCTAAAATAGCCATACTTACTACCTCCTTTTATTGTTAATATAATCTTTATATTATTTATATTTAGTTACTTAACAATTACTTTTTATATTATATTAATCCATTTTATTTTTTTTCTATATCTAATTGTTTTAATTTTGCTTTTTTAGGTATGCCAGTTTTTACATTCCATCCCCGTTCTTTATAATACTCTTTTAGCATTCCTTCGTAATCCAAAATTACGCATTTTTCTTGATTTTTATAATTTCCAAATAAGGGCTTTTGTTTTATTCTTTCAGGTATAAGATCATCATTTGAACTAAAACCTTCTCTTATATTAAATAATCTTTGCAAATTAATTGTACGTTCTCCTATTTTTAATAATTCTGAACCATCTATTTTCCTATTAGTTAAAGCTGACAATATCTCAGCAATTTGATTTGGCTAAAATTTCTGCAACTCCTTGTTTGAATGCTTGCCAGTAAGTTTCTACTTTTAATTCAACAGCCAATTCAGTTGGAGTTAATAGTTGATATTCTTGGGTTGATGAAGCTAAAACTTTTCCAGCAATCTGAAATAGAATAACCTTAATAGCAGTGGTACCAAGATCAACTGCTAAAATATATTTCATTTTTAATCTCCTTCCATTTTTTACTCTGGGCTAGGTGCACAACTCCAGGTAATGATGGCTTTTTGAGTACCGATATTAGTTAGCTGATGCGGCACTCCTTCAGGAATAATTATAATATCTCCCTCTTTTAATTGATAATATTTCTTGTCATTTGGTGTATGCATAAGCACTTCTCCCCGACTGACATAAAAAATCTCCTGAGAAGTAGGATGACCTGGATCAACTGCGCCAGTCTGTCCAGACAGTAAAGTTGAACTACCAAAAGTTATTTTCCCGGTTTCCGCGTATACTCGGCATACTTCCGGGCCATCCATAAAAATGCGAGCTTTATCTTCACTAATAACTTTTACTTCCATCTTTTATATACCCTCCCTAATCAATTAAAAAAAATCACCAGATCGATAAATAAGAACAGGTTGATTTTTACTATTCGCCTTGATTACTGTCCCAATAAATAAAATATGGTCACCTACCTCAATTTGATGAGATAACTTACAATCAAGATAAGCAGCACAATTACTCAGTATTGGAGATCCGGTAGCTGGATATGAAATCTCTTCTTCTTGAAGTTTATCCTGATCTCTCCCAGAGCTAAAACCACATTTTCGGGCTAACTCCATCTGTTCGGGGGAAAGAATGTTAACAAAGAATGATTTAGCTTTAGATATTAGCTCACTAGTATAATGACTTTTACCTACTGCAACGGAGATCATTGGCGGCTGGACGGACACTTGAGTTACCCAAGCAGCAGTTATTCCATTTATTTTTGTTCCATACTTAACTCCAATTATATATACACCATGGGTTAATAAATCAAGCACTTCTTCAATTTTAGAAGGATACATCGAAATTCTCCTTTAATTCATTTTTAATTGAAATCTTAATTTTTTAATTATATTTTAATTATTCATTATTTATTTATTTTTGAAACAATTATCTTAATTTTTAAATCTTCATATTTTTGTTTTATCTTTTCTTCTATCCCATCACTAGTAATTATTTTATCAATTTCAGATAAGTCACCAATTTTTATCGGTGCTAATCGATTGAACTTGGTGTGATCTGCAAGAACAATTTTTACCTTGGATCTTTGAATCATCTGTTTTTTAATTTCTATTTCTTCTACCGTATAATCAGTTAAACCATGATCAATAGAAATTCCACCTACTCCAATAAAGCAAATTTCAATATTAAAATTATCTAAAAATTGTAATGGATAGTTACCAATAATCGACATTTCACGACAATTCACTTTGCCGCCGAGTAAGAAAAGATTAGAAAACTGTTTTTTTCCTAATTCTTCAGCCACAGGAATCCAATTAGTTAGCACCGAGATATTTTTGTCTAGAGGTAAATTTTTAGCTAATTCTAATAAGGTAGTACCTACATCTATAAAAATTAGTGAATTCTCCGGAATTAAACTGGCAGCTAGTTTACCAATGGCCTTTTTTTGTTCTTTCATTTCTAAAGAACGAATCATATAAGGAGGTTCATAATCTTTAGTAGTTTCAATAATCGCCCCTCCGTAAGTCTTTTTTATCATATTTTGCTTGGCTAAATAATCTAAATCTCTTCGAACAGTAATTTTAGAAATATTTAAAATAGAACTAAGTTCACTAATGGAAAGTATATTTCTTTCTTTTAATAACTTGCAAATATCATCTCTTCTTTTTTTAATTAATATATCAGTTGCCAAAACAATATTTCCTTCCTTTCGTATTAATTAATATACGATAGAACACTGATAATTTGATCTTTAAATGAGCCACCTTTTACAAATTTCTTATCAAAGAAGGCTCCACCAATAGTAAACCCCCAGGGATTAAATTTTTTAACTTTATCTAACCGTTCAAAACTATGAATGCTACCTGCTAAAACCGTGGGAATCTTTATTTTTCTTAAAAATTCTATAATCAATTCCTCCGGGTCTCCTGGTTTATAACGATATCCCAGGAGGTCAAGGCCATCAACTCCTTTCTTTTCAAGTTTTTGAGCTTCCTCGATAATCTCCTTAATAGAACCTTCTAATATACTGGGATGGCCATTGATCTTACCACAAAATGGAAAATATTTAAGGGGATGATTTTTTAAGAGATGGTGGACTGATTCAAAATATACTGTACCCATCAGATAATCGAATTGACACTCAAGAGCAAGTTTTGCGGCAGCAAGACAGGAATCTTCAGTATAAGTAACCACCTCTAAAAAGGTAGATTTGTAGGCTTTTTTCATAGCAGAGACAAGTTCTTTCATCTCTTCCACGGGTAAGCCTATATTTTTAAATCCCCAACATTCTACCGGTAGTTCTTTATTTTGATCAAATATTTCCAAAGCATTGGAAACGGTTTGATCCTTATAGGTTAACATAGTAATTAGTTTCGGTTTCATTTTTTCTTCCTTTATATTATTTAAATATTTATTTTTTAGTAGTAATAATTAAAACTATTTAAAAACTAAAATTAATTAATTTTTTATTATGTATTTATGAAATAATAGTATCATAAAATATTTTTTATTGCAATACTTATTTCATTATTTTTTGTTTTTTTTTCAGATTTATTAATAATATGTTAATATGTTACATTTTATAATAATAATATTGTCATATATAACATATTTTTGTTATTATTTAAAAAAATTTTTAACGTAGTATTCCCTCGAAGAAGGAACGGGGCGGATGAATCCGCCCCCTACAAAAAATCAGGAAGAGAAAGGATTTGCGTGTTTTATCCAGAAGTTTATAAATATTTGTTTTTGTTCTTTGGGGGGGGACTCGGAATGGTGGTAAAAGGTAGATCTGAAATAGATATTCTGGTCGCAATTACTGAACGAAGTGCGAACCTTTTTTGAAACATCAATAACAAAAACTTAATCCTTCCGATTCGGCTTTCGTCTGCCTTTTTAGGCGAAGCAGGAAGAAAAAACAAAATTCTTTTCCCCGCAGATTTCTTTTTTGGGCAAATTTTGGGTGGGGGTAAAATTTGCCTAT
>Ga0315279_10003076_pt1 | contig 23903 bp, 19 predicted proteins | sample YL17G06_20_MG_FD_203694 | JGI IMG/M metagenome (GOLD analysis project Ga0315279, IMG submission 203694) | Sediment microbial communities from Yellowstone Lake, YNP, Wyoming, USA - YL17G06_20 | ecosystem: Environmental > Aquatic > Freshwater > Lake > Sediment | place: USA: Wyoming | collected...
TCTGCGCTTGACGACTGAGCTTCTCGTTCCAGTGGTACACATCACTGCTGATGGACACATCTTGGACTAATCCCGCCAAGGGTCGCAGCCACTCGAGCGCGTCCTGTACATCGTTCGCCCAATAGCTATTGGAGACGACTCCGACCCGAAAGCCCAGCCGGGCTGCCTCTTGGACCGCTTTGAGCAAGACGGCGTAATAGAGAAATGGCTCGCCACCTTCAAAATAGATCCACTCGACCGTGCCCAACTCTCTGGCCTGCTGCAAAATCTGCTGGATATTGGAGAGGGTCAATGTGCCGCTTTGCCACGGGCTGCCCCAAACAAAACAGTGATCGCACTCTAGCGTGCATTGATAGGTCAAGAGCAGATGCAGTCCCGAGAGCTTCATAGTATCCTCTTAGCCCTTGCGAAGGGTGCTTTTCCCTTCGCAAGGTTGAATGTGACCAACCCTGCGAAGGCAAAGGCCAGCCTTCGCAGGGGATACCCACAATTCTCAGACACGCTCTTATCGAATTGCATCAATCGGCGCGAGAATTTACGGCCAAGTGATGGGGTAGACGGCGCGACTGGGCAGTGAACTCGTCGGGAGATGTTGCACCCGACTTTCACCATTATATAAAGAATGATTGCGCTATGCAAGAGGCGTTCCGGAGAAGCAATTCGCATCTCGACATAGTCTGTCTCTTGAGCAGATGCTTCGATAAAGTGTGCACCTATGTCAGCTTAACTTCGAGCGAGCTGGCCAGGAGCACCGCCCGGCTGGAATCGAACCAGGTGCGGGTCAGTTCGACGGGTCCCTGAGAACAATAGGTGATGGCGACCACGCACATGAGCGGGCAAGGTGACGACGTCCAATGGGCAGCCAACGTCTCTGGCACAGGCAAAAGAGAAATCTCATAGTGCGCCTTAAAGAACTCTTCATTTGGAAAAGTCCGGCGCAACTGCCGGTAGACCGAAAAGTCGCCCTCACGCTCGATCTGTTGCCGGGCAGCCTCCAAGAAGCCAGGAACACGAGCTGTGGGGATGAAAGATTGCTCGATGGCGACCATGCCCCATTGGCGCGCCAGCCGACTTTTCATCAGGCGACAACGCGCCAAGACAGAGACTGTATCTCCGGCAGCGAGAAGTAAATCGTTCTTCACCCGCGCGAGAGGGCCTGTGAGTTCGCGGGCCTTGCGGATTCCGCATTCTTCGACGATCATCTCTGAGCGAGCGTCAACGTGACTGCGCCGTGCTACATCTGTCAAGGACAAGATGTGCCGGGTGAGCAAACTCGGACGTTCCGGCGCCGGGTGAACAATCTCAAAACCCTTGTTGGGCCGACGCCGCAGAAATCCCTCGCGTACCAGATCGTCCATGACATTGATCAATGTATTGCGATGGATTGCATTGTGGCGAGCCAGCTCCAACGTGGTCAACCGATCACCAACGTGAAACCCTGCGCGCTCTGTGCGGATAGCCTCGACAATCGCTTCGCGCGCCTGCTCTCGCATCGTCTTGTGCCGGCCGCGGTCCAGGTCAAGTGCGTAATTGGGACTAGGCATGTGTCTCTTGCTGCTCCTTAAACCTTTGTGTAACAGTTGCACAGTGCAACAAAAACAAGTATAATATGAGTCGAAGCCGAGCGCAACTCGCATCTTGAACAGGGTGCGTTTCAGTTATTGGGTGAGTTATGACGAACTGGTCGCTGAAGGGGCAAAACCCCTGCCCTGCGATTGTCGGGGCGCTAGGCCAACGCTGTCGCCCCTAAAAACTGAAACGCACCCCTTGAACATGCAGGGGCCACTGAGTACATGTAGGCCCCACTGTCACCCGACTGCAACTCCCTGCGCCAACGGCTCATCGGTTATCATCCAGGGACGATACTCCTCAGTCCCGGCCTGGTTCCTCGTCTTAGAAAGGTAGGCCAGCGATGAGTTACCTACTTGCTCACGATGTGGGCACTGGCGGCAACAAGGCAGTGCTGGTAGATACCGATGGGAATATTCGCGCCACCGCTTTCGCCCCTTACCCGATCCACTATCCTCGTCCCGATTGGGCAGAACAAGAGCCCGAAGACTGGTGGCGCGCTGTTGTCTCTACCACCCACCAGGTGATGCAGCAGTCGGGAGTTTCCCAGCGCGATATCCTCGGCGTAGCGCACACCACGCAACTCTTGGGCATCGTCCCGATGGGAGCCGATGGCCGTCCCCTCCGCCCCGCCATTATCTGGCTGGACGCTCGCGCGCCGAGCCAAGCCGAGCATATCATGGGCAAATTCTTGGGCCGGCGGGTCTTTGCTGCCATCGCAGGCGCGGAACTTTCCGGCAAAGATGGTCTGCCCAAACTGCTCTGGCTCAAAGAGAACGAGCCGGAAGTCTATTGGAAGATGACGTGCTTCCTGGACGTCAACGGTTATCTCACCTATCGGGCCACTGGCCAGCAGGTCTTTGAGTGGTCATGCGCCTCTGCCATCGGTTTCGACCTACAGAAAAAAGATTGGCTGCGGGGAATCATCCGCTACATCGGATTGGACCAAAGTAAATTCCCATCGTTGGTGCGCTCGATTGATCAGGTTGGCGGCTTGACGGCGGAAGCGGCGCGCGAGTGTGGGTTGCTGGAAGGGACACCCGTCTTTGGCGGCGGGGGAGACGCCCAGGGTGCGGCGGTCGGCTCTGGGTCAGTAGGTGAAGGGGAAGGTCATATCTATCTAGGCACTTCCGGTTGGGTAGGCGTTGTTACCCAGAAGAATCTCACGGGTCGCCACGGCGTTGTCGGTATGCAATCTGCCGATCCGGGCAAGGCATTTTTGTTTGCGGAGATGGAGACCGCGGGGGCGTGCCTCAAGTGGATCGCCGACGAATTCTACCAGGCCGAACGAGCCGATCTTAATGTTCCCAACGTCTATGCGCTGATGGACCAAAAAGTGCAAACGGTACCCCCAGGCTCTGACTATCTGATCTGCACGCCATGGATGTACGGAGAGCGCGCCCCTGTCGCCGACACCTGGGTGCGGGCCACCTTTTTCAACCTGAGCGCCGATCATACTCGCGAGCATCTCTTGCGCGCAGTTTACGAGGGCGTGGCCTACAACTTGCGCTGGATCATTGAGATCGTGGAAAAAAAGTTCGGCTTTCCTTTGCCGGTGTTGCGAGTCATCGGGGGTGGAGCGCGGGGCGCGCCGTGGATGCAGATCATCGCCGATGTGACTGGACGGCGAGTCGAATCCGTCGCTCATCCACAGGAAGCGGGAGCGGTCGGCATCGCCCTCACGGCCGCCGTCGGCTTGGGACTGTATTCCGACTTTGGGGCGCTCAGAAAAATCGTCCGCGTGGAGCGCGAGTTCGAGCCACAGGCGTGCAACGCCGAGTGTTACGAGAGTCTTTACCGAGCGTACCGGCAACTCTACGGTCATTTGCGCGGCTTGTACCGGGAGGTGAACGAGGAGCGGTTTCGCAAATGCCGGGAAGTGACACCGCCTGGCACACGATGAGAACTCGGACAACTGCCGATGCGTGCCATCTCATTTTCCCGGATCGGCACACAGATTCTGCTCAGGAGGAAAACGATGAAAATAGACGTGGAATCCTTACCCATCGCCTTGCCCGATGGGGTGGACTGTGACGAGTACTTGATCGCCACGTACCTGGTCTCTTATCCCAAGGGGATCCCGGTGCCCCAACTGGCCCCGGCGCTGGCGATCGAGCAATCCACCGGCACGTGGGTGCCCGTGCCCGGAGAGACGCCCGAGGTGCGCCGCCGTCATGTGGCCAAAGTCATCGGCGTCTACGAGGTGCCAGACTATGAGTGGATGGTTCCGCAGGAGGTGGAACAGCGCCACTATATCATCCAGGTGGCGTTCCCCCAGGTCAACTTTGGCTCGCAGATCCCCATGCTCTTGACCACCGTCGTCGGCAACATTTCGATGGGGGGACGAATCAAGGTGCTGGATATGCGCTTTCCGGAAAAATACGTCGCCGGATTCCAGGGATGTAAATTTGGCATCAAGGGCGTGCGAGAGCTCTTGGGCGTGCAAGGCCGGCCGCTTTTGAATAACATGATCAAACCCTGCACCGGCTACACGCCGGAAGTGGGTGTAGAATTGTTCCGCGCCGCTGCCATGGGCGGGTGCGATATCATCAAGGATGACGAGCTGTTAGCGAATGCCTCATTCAACGAGGTCCAGGCACGGGTGAAACTCTACATGGTGGCGGAGCGGCAGGTTTATGAACAGACCGGCGAGCACACGCTTTACACCGTCAATGTCACCGACGAGGTGCCCAAGGTCTTTGAGAATGCGTGCCGTGCGGTGGAACTGGGTTGCAATGCTATCATGGTTAACTACCTGGCGACGGGCTTCCCGGTGCTGCGGTCGCTGGCAGAGAACCCCGCTATCAACGTGCCCATTCTGGCCCACATGGATGTGGCCGGGGCGCTCTATGCTTCCGAGTGGCACGGCCTCAGCTCCCATTTGGTGTTGGGCAAGTTGCCGCGCCTGGCCGGAGCAGACATCGTCGTCTTTCCTGCTCCCTACGGCAAGGCGCCTGTGCTGCCGGACAAGTTCCAGCGGGTGGCCCAGAACCTCACGTTTCCACTCTACCAACTCAAGCCCAGCTTTCCCATGCCCAGCGGCGGCATCACCCCCAAGATGGTGCCCAACGTGATCAAAGACTTGGGGCCAGATATTGTCATTGGCTCTGGCGGTGGCATTCACGCTCATCCGCAGGGGCCAGTTGCCGGTGCCAAGGCCTTCCGGCAAGCGATTCAGGCGACGCTGCAGGGCCGCCCCTTAGAGGAAGCGGCGAAGGAATGTCCCGAACTGAAGGTCGCGTTAGAGACCTGGGTGGATCCCTTCAAGGGAATGGGAATGTAGCACAGCGCCTTGTATTCCATGTCATCAAATGGAGACGGCGAGACGACGTCGTCTCCATCGCATTTTATAAATGGCGATTCCTCTCTGTGTTGGACCTCAAACGTGTCAGACCGTTTGTGCATCCTACTCGTTCTCATCCAACAGCCGATTGCTCCTAGACGGGTCATGCAGTAAAATGGTGGCATTCCCCAGAGGTTATTATGGGGCATCCGCGATTGCGCACCTAACCCGAATGCCTGATCACTAGCGTCCACGCAATCTCATTTCCGACTGGAGAAAGCCCATGAATGAAAAGTTTAGAGTGTATGGTTACCGCTGGGTAGTCCTGGCTGTGTTCATGTTCATCAACCTGACGATCCAGATCCTGTGGATCTCTTTTGCGCCTATCACCGGCCCAGCGGCGCAGTTCTACAGTGTCTCTGATTTGCAGATCGGCCTGTTGGCCATGTCGTTCATGATCGCCTTCATCCCGCTTTCGATTCCCGTGTCCTGGGTCATTGACACCCATGGATTCCGCGCCGCAGTCAGCATCGGTGCGGTGATGATGGGCCTCTTTGGCGTGTTGCGTGGCCTGGCCGGAGCGAACTATACCCTCGTCCTATGGAGCACCATCGGCGTTGCCATCGCCCAGCCATTCCTGCTGAACGCGTGGACCAAAGTGCCGGCGAACTGGTTCTCCATCGAGGGGCGCGCCACCGCGGTCGGGCTGGTGACGCTTTCCAGCTTGATCGGCACCGCGCTCGGCATGGTGCTGACGCCCATCCTCACCGAGCAAATGCCCATCCCGACGGTGCAGTTGATCTACGGTGGGCTGGCGGCATTGTCGGCCGTGCTGTTCGTCGTGTTTGCCCGCGAGACTCCGCCCACCCCCCCCTGCCCTCCCGGCATGGAAGCACGCGCGCTAATGCTCGATGGTCTCAAACACGCCCTGACCGTCAAGCCATTCTGCTTGTTCCTGGCCGTCATGTTCATCGGCATGGGAGTCTTTAACGGCATCTCGACCTGGGTGGAGAACATTGTCCGCCCACGCGGATTCAGTCCCACCGACGCTGGGACGCTTGGTGCGCTGATGCTGATCGGCGGCATCCTCGGCGCGGTCGTCATCCCACCTTTCTCGGATAAGCAGCACAAACGCCAACGCTTTCTCTTGCTAGGCATTACGCTCACACTGCCCGGGCTGATCGGCCTGACGTTTGCCACCAGTCTCTGGCTATTGATGCTTTCGGCTTTCTGCCTGGGGTTTTTCCTGATCAGCGTCAGCCCGATTGGGATGCAGTACGCTGCCGAGATCACTTATCCTACACCGGAAGGCACCTCCAACGGGCTGATCCAACTCTTTGGGCAGGCCTCGGTCGTCTTTGTCTACATCATGGAAGCGATGAAAAGCTCAGATGGCTCTTTCACCCCCGCGCTGCTGCTGGCCGGCGGCTTACTGATCGTCTGCGTCCTCATCATCACGCGCCTGCGAGATCCGATAGCGCCCTCATCCTCATTCCTTGCCCCAGGGGAAGAAGGAAGAGTAAAGACTGAAAGTGTATGACGACGAACCATGAGCCCTACATCCTTGCCGTTGACTTGGGCACTTCGGGCTGCAAGTCGGCGCTGGTGTCCGCGTCGGGCCAGGTCGCGGGCTGGGAGTTCCAAGAAGTGCCGCTGTACGTGCTACCCAATGGAGGCGCGGAGCAGGATCCACAGGACTGGTGGGATGCCTTCTTGGGCACGTCGAAACACCTCATCGAGAAAAAGCTGGTTCCGGCGCAAGACATCGTAGCCGTGTGTTGTTCCACGCAGGGCGAAGGCACCCTCGCCGTGGATGCAGACGGCAATCATCTGATGAACGCCGTCCTGTGGATGGATATGCGCGGTGCGGAACACCTCAAGCAGATCACGCACGGCTGGCTCAACCTGGCCGGCTACGATGCCCGCAAGCTGTTCCGTTGGATCAACCTGACCGGCGGCGCGCCCTCGCTGACCGGCAAAGACCCCGCCGCTCACATGCTCTTGATCCGCGACGAATATCCTGACATCTACAAAAAGACGTTCAAGTTCCTGAACGTGCTGGATTACATGAACCTGCGCTTGACCGGCGAGTTCGTCGCCACGCCCGATTCGATCCTGACTTCGTGGGTGACCGACAACCGCAACTCGGCGCACGTCGTCTACAGCGAGGCGCTGCTCAAGGACTGCGGCATTGAAGGAAACAAGTTCCCAGAGATCGTCCCTTGCACCACCGTGATCGGAGAATTGAAGCGCGAGGTTGCCTCGGCACTGGGATTATGTGACGGGGTGAAGGTTGTCGCCGGGGCGATTGATACTACTTCGGCGGCGATCGGGTCTGGTGCTATCGGCGACTACCAGGCGCATCTCTACCTTGGCACGTCGTCCTGGATCGCCGCGCACGTTCCGTTCAAAAAGACCGACGTCGGCTCATCCGTGGCGTCGGTGCCATGCGCCATCCCGAACAAGTACCTGATGATCATCATGCAAACCACTGCGGGTGGCAACCTGTCTTACCTGCGCGACAAAATCCTGTATCACCAGGACGAGCTTTTGCGCGAAGAACAAGCGCCGGATGTCTATAAAATCATGGACCGCATCGCGGCGAGGGTACCGGCAGGCAGCCACGGGCTGATGTATATGCCGTGGATTTTCGGCGAGCGCTCTCCGGTCGAAGACCGTTTTGCGCGCGCCGCGCTGTTCAACATCTCGCTGGAAAATACGCGCGAGGACATCATCCGCGCTTTTATGGAAGGGGTAGCGCTCAACACTCGCTGGCTGCTGGCGCCGACCGAAAAATTCTTAAGGTGCAAGCTGACGGCGCTGAACATGGTCGGCGGAGGAGCCAAGTCGGACGTGTGGTGTCAGATTATGGCCGACGTGATGAACCTGTCCATCCGCCAGGTGCAGGACCCGATCCAGGTTAACGCGCGCGGGGCGGCCTTCATCGCCGCGGTCGGGCTAGGCTACATGACCTTTGCGGACATGCCGCGCCACGTCGAGTTCCAGGCCACCTACACGCCGAATCCGGAGAACCGGGCGGTGTACGACAAGCTGTTCGGGGAGTTTGTCAATTTCTACGACAAAACAAAGGGAATTTACAGGCGGTTGAATGGGTAAGCGACACAGACCCTAAAGGTCTTGCAGATCTTTAGGGTCTTGTTGCCCTCAACGCAAGAGTGATCGCAGCGCGGAGACTAGAACAGGCAAATCGTTCTGAATAGTATCCCACAGCAGGCGCTCATCCACCGAAAAGTACACATGCACCAAGCGATTGCGCATGGCGCGCATCAACGACCACGGGACTTCTGGATACGCTTCCTCGACTTTATCGGGAATTTGGTTGGCGGCCTCGCCGACAACGATAAAATCCAACTCAACAGCCTTTAGCGTTTTAGCATCATCGCGAAAGGTTTCAAAATCCATGCCGCGCGTGAATGCCTGAATTTCGGCAATGGCGTCCAGTATATCTTGAATTCGCTCTTGCCAATTCCTAGGCGACACGGATGCACTCTCCCATCACGCGCTCGCGGATACGTGGCTTGAGGCTGTTGGGCGTGCCTAAATCCACCTTGCAGCCAAACAGCGACTCAAGGTGGTCTTGGAGAGCGAACAGCCCAAAATATCCGACGGGACGGTCGAACTCGACCAGCAAATCCACGTCACTGGCGGGGGTGTTCTCATCGCGGGCAACAGAGCCAAACAAAGCCAACGACTTGACACCGTACTTGCTCGCCAGTTCGCCACGCCGCTCAGACAGGATGCGGATGACTTGTTCACGGTTCATGACTTTATTTTACCTATCTTTGGCGAAAAGAAAAGCGGCCGTGCAGCGTCTCTGTGAAAGATTAGCGTGATCGGATAGCATAATCATCAATGACGAATCCATTTTTTTCCAGTTTAGCACGAACAACTTGCTTATCTTTCGATTCGTCTCGGATTAATCTTTTCCTTGCATCACACTCGAATTCATCATACGTAAATTCAATGGGTTTGATACCGTATCGTTCCAGTTCATCACGGCGACGCTGATCATACTTGACCCGTTGCTCTCTGCGAGATCCCCCGCTTACTGTTACACGTCTATCGAAAAACTTGACCGGTTCACTATGCTGTCGCTCTCGATACTCAATAACAAGTTCCAGTGCTTCATAGTAAGCATCAACTGGTAGCTTGGCGCCAACACCCCGTTTACCCGGATCACCTCGTAGAAAGTCAAATCTATGATGACGCAAGGCCTTTTGACCCAGAAGTTCATCGCACAGATCAAGTATGTAACTCTCGTCTCTCTTGATTGGTTTAAGCTTGGTCATTCGGCCTCACCTCAGCACAACTTTACCACACCTGACCATGTCTAACCCGCAACGCACGATTCGCACAGTTCGACTTCCAACGCCGAGTCCGATACTCGTCACTCGCTACTCGTCCTTCGTCATTCGTTCAGGTCACTGCGCCCCTTCCACACTGCTCAACACCCGTTCAAAGCGGCCGAGGGCATCGTCAATGATCTCGTCGGTATCGGCCATACTGGTGTACATGCGGCTGCCCGCCAGCGTGATGATGCCTTGAGACATGTACGCCGCGCCCATCTCCTTCATCATATGGTTGCGCGGTTTGAGCTCGCGGGCGATCTTGAGCAGATTCCGAAAGTCCAGCAGCATCACCCCGGCCGTCTCCAGGTGGACAATGGATCCCTGGTTATAGGCTACAAATGGCAGGTGATGCCGGTCAATGATTTCCTCCAGCCCTTTGCACAGACGGTCGCCGGCCCGCCCGGCCTTTACCGGGGCGTTCGTCCGCTCCATCTCCAGCAGGGCATAGTAGCCGGCCACACAACTCAGTGGATTGGCCGACAGCGTTCCGCCTACATAGGCGCGCTCGCCCGTGCCGCCAATCCCGGCGGAGAGGTGCAGCATGATCTCGCGTTTGCCGCCCAGCCCGCCTGCCATTGGATACCCTCCAGAAATGCATTTGCCGAAAACGGTCAGGTCAGGCTTGACTTTAAAGTAGCCCTGAGCGCCACCCATGCCCAGCCGGAACCCCGTGACGACTTCGTCAAAGATGAGCAACGCACCAAACTCGTCACACAGTTCGCGCACCTTCTGGTTAAAGTCCGGGTACACTGGCCGTGTTCCACTTTCCGGTCCAACTGGCTCAAGGATGACCGCCGCCGTCCCCCCACGCAGACGATTCCACGTGAGCAGCCGCCGCAAATGATCAAGGTCATTGGGATAGAATTCCTGTGTATGTCGGCTGGCGCTGCTCGGGATGCCGGCCGCTTCATATCGCCCGGTGCCCGGAATGTGCAGCCCATAGACCATCGGGTCGCTCCAGCCGTGATAGGCTCCGCCGACTTTGATGACCTTTTTCTTGCCGGTGTGCGTCCTCGCCACACGGATGGCCGCCATTACACCCTCCGTGCCGGAGCCGAGCATGCGGAACATTTCTACAGCGGGCATAAACCGGTTGACCAGTTGCGCCAGCTTGAGTTCATATTCGTGGAATAAGCCAGTCACCGGCCCAGAGCTGTGCAAGACCTCAAACACTTTATCTCGCACTGGCGGGTAATTGCTGCCAAGCACGGTCGGTCCGCCCGCCTGGAGAAAATCAATGTAAGGGTTGCCGTCCACATCCCACATGTAAGCCCCATCCGCCTTTTCGACGGCCAGGGGGAATGGCTCATTGAATGCCAGATTGTGCTGCACGCCGCCTGGAATGTACTGCTTGGCCTCGTCCGTGAGCGCCTTCGATCGCTGGCACTTGGTCTCAAAGTAGTTCAAGAATTCTTGCATCTTGTCGCGCCGGATCGTCCGGGGCGGCTGCTTGATCAGTTCCTTCAAACGGGCATAAATCGCAGCGGTATCGTGCCACTGTGAAATTGCGTACTCGCATTCTGTCATTTTGTGTACCTCCGTCAATGTTGTGGGAGCCGTGAGCAGGGACAAGCCCTGCCCCTACTTACATGACGCCTCTGCTTTTTTCTGATCCCGGCGCAATTGGGCAAAGGCGATCTCTCGCACGGCCAGGGGAATGCGAGAAACCTTCTTTTCGGTGCACAGGGCCAACAGATACGTCAGCGCGCATTTTTCTAAGAGCTCCACGTTGAATGCAGCGCGTTCAGCCGTAATTCCCAGGCATAGTGCGCCGTGATTCTGCAAGATGTAGGCGTTGCAGTGATTCCGCAGCTTGGAAGCGACTTGCCTCTTCAACAACCCGGTGCCGGACGGCCCATACGGCACTATCTCGACCGATCTCCCCAGGAAACGCACCTGCTCATCATACAGCGCCGGAATAGGCTGATTGATGAGCGCAAAGACACTGGCATACTGTTGGTGAGTGTGAATGACGGCGTTCACGTCCGGGCGATTCTGGTAAACCGCCGTATGCAATCCCGTCTCGACCGAGGGCTTGCGTTCGCCCTCGATCAGTTGCTGATCCCAACTGACAATGCAGATGTCCTCCAAGCTCATCGCGAGATAATCAAAGTTACTCGGCGTGACCGCCAATGCCTCTTCGCCTTCGATCCGCACCGAAAGGTTGCCGCCAGTGCCTACCAGGTAGCCCTTCCGCGCCAACGACTGGCTGTATTCGAGGACCTGCTGTTTGTAATCGTCATATTTGCTCACGGGCATTCCTCCAGAGTTGCGAAACGGGATGGTGCTAATTATAGCCTCACTTGCTGGAAATCGTAAGCCGTCCAGCCGCGTTTGGCGACGATAGATAATCAGATTGACAAACCCAGCGACGGGTATACAATCTTCCTGCCGAGCGGCCTCATCGTGTCTTGCACAGTTGTGTTGTGCGCCGGGACCTTTGGATGCGCTCAGATTTGCCGTAGGCTAGTGCCTCTTGTCAGCCTTCATTCGCCGCGTCTTGTACGCCGTCGCACGTGGAACGGCTTGCGCTATTCGACAATAGCTCCAAGCTGCATAAAGCAATCGAAAAAGGACACCAGACCATGACTGAAAACCGCATCCAACTTGCTCCCAAAGGCAGAGCCAAAGAAGACATCTTGGCGACCATGCAAGCGCTCCGCCAGAAGGACGTCAAGTGGCGCGAGGGCAAGGTCTTTAGCCTGGTCTTTTACGCCAGTGACGAGGTGACCGATATTCTGAAAGAGGCCTACCTCATGTTCTTCTCCGAGAACGGCCTCAACCCCACCGCCTTTCCCAGCCTGCGAGAATTGGAAACGCAAGTCGTCGCCATGGTGGCGTCTCTGCTCAACGGCGATGAAGAGGTGGTGGGCAATATGACCTCGGGCGGCACCGAGAGTCTCTTGATGGCGGTCAAAACAGCCAGGGAATGGGCACGCGCTCACCGGCCCGAAATCGAATCACCAGAGATGATTCTGCCGGTCACAGCTCATCCGGCCCTTGAGAAAGCGGCTCACTATCTCGACGTCAAGCCGATCCACGTGCCCGTGCGAGCAGATTTCCGTGCAGACGTCGCCAGGATGCGAGCCGCCATCACTCCACGCACGATTCTCATGGTGGGTTCTGCTCCATCCTATCCGCAAGGCGTCGTTGACCCCATTGCCGAACTAGCGCAAGTGGCTCGGGAACACCAGCTCCTGTTTCATGTGGATGCGTGCGTGGGTGGATTGGTGTTGCCCTTCGTCCGGCGCTTGGGCTATCCCTTGCCCGAGTTCGACTTTAGAGTGCCGGGCGTCACATCTATGTCGGCGGACCTGCACAAGTATGGGTACGCAGCCAAAGGCGCATCGGTCATCCTCTACAAGAACAAGGACCTTCGCCGCCACCAGTTCTTTGCTTACACGAATTGGCCGGGCGGCATTTATGCTTCCGCTACCATGGCCGGAACTCGGCCCGCTGGCCCGATTGCGGCCGCGTGGGCCGTGATGAACTTCCTGGGCGAGGAAGGCTACTTGGCGCTGACCGACACAGTGATGAAAACGGCACTCAAGATTCGAGAAGGGATCACAGCCATCCCTGGGCTTAAAGTATTGAGCAATCCAGACATGAGCCTCCACGCCATCGCTTCCGACCAATTCAACATCTATGAGGTCGGCGACGAGATGACGCTGGGGGGTTGGCATCTGGATCGCCAGCAGTTTCCACCCAGCCTGCACATGACCATCACACCAGCTCACGCCAGCACCGCGGATGATTTTTTGCGAGACTTGGCCCACGCCGTCCAAGTGGTCAGAAAGCCGAGCTTGAACAAGATCGCCAATGCTGCGATGGTATCTCTTGCGCAGGCGGCGGTCAAGGTGTTGCCGGAAAGATGGGTGAGCCGCCTGACATCGAAGGCATCCTCTTTGCTGGGTGGTGGAGGAACCGGACTGCCGGAGCGTTCCGCAGCAATGTACGGCCTGATGGGAACGCTGCCCAACCGGGGCGACATGACCGAACTCGTTTTGGATCTGCTCGACCAGATGACACGGATCTCGAGTTAGGCGCCCTCTCCCCCAGGCTGGCCTGTGGCCAGCTTGGAGAGGCAAGGCCAAGCACGGGAGGAGACATGAGTACAATCAGTCAACCCGCAGCACAACTGAAGCAAAGCCGGCTTCCGCTGTGGCTCAAGTTGATCTATGGCTCCGGCGAATGGAGCTATGCCAGCTTTGGCACGCTGCGCCAGATCTTTTACGCCATCTTTCTTACCGACGTGGTCGGCCTGGATGCGCGCTTGGCATCCTTCGCCGCGCTGGTCGGGGTGACTTGGGACGCGGTCAACGATCCCATCGTCGGTATCATCAGCGACCGCGTCAAGACACGCTGGGGACGCCGCCGCCCGTTCCTGCTGTTTTTCTCAATCCCCTTTGGGCTGAGCTTTCTCCTCCTGTGGTGGGCGCCGCCCTGGCACAACCAGATCGCGTTGATGCTGACGGTGACGTTCGCCTACATGCTGAGCGACACGTTCCAGACACTCGTCTCCGTTCCTTACAACACGCTGACGCCCGAGATCACGCCCGACTATGACGAACGCACCAGCTTGACCGGCTTTCGCATGTTCTTCAACCTGCTGGCTTCTCTCACCACCGCAGTGGCCGCACCGATGATTGTCAAAAGCGCAGTTCAGGCGGGCGCGTCGCCTCAGCAAGGTTATATCACGGTGGCAGCGCTCTTTGGCGGATTGGCAGCATTGCCTTTCCTGCTCATCTTTGCCGTCGTCCGCGAACGGCCTCGCGATCCCACCCAGGCCGAAGAGCAAATCCCCTTTCGAGAATCTTTGCGCGCCGCTTGGAACAACGTTCCGTTTCGCTTTGCGACCGGAGTGTATATGCTCAACTGGATCACCTTTGACCTGGTGGCGCTGATGCTGCCTTTCTTCTTGATCTACTGGGTGTCTCAAGGGAACTCGGTCGCTTCCATGAGCCTCTTGGGCGACAAGATCGCGCTCCAGTCTGTGGTATTGGGCTTGCTGTTGATCACAGCTGTGGTTGCCCTGCCGCTGTGGACGTGGCTCTCGCATCGTTTCAGCAAGCGCAGCGCATACATCATCGCGATGGGGTTTTGGGCCGTGGTACAGATGGTCATCCTCGCCGTTCAGCCAGGACAAGTCAGCTTCATTCTGGTGTTGGCAATCCTGGCTGGGGTGAGCGTATCCTCGGCTCACGTTCTGCCGGATGCAATTTTCCCCGACGTGCTCGAATGGGATGAACTGCGCACGCGGCGGCGGCGCGAGGGGATTTACTACGGGATGAAGAATTTCGTCCGCAAGATGGCGGGCGCACTCGCAATTTTCCTCGCACTCCAGACGCTCGGCTGGTTTGGCTACCAGTCGCCGCCGGCAGGGGTCACGCAATTCCAGCAATCGGGATCGGCGCTATCGGCCATTCGATTCATGACCGGGCCGGTCGGAACGCTCTTGCTGTGCAGTGCCATGGTGGTGGCGTGGTTCTACCCGCTCACGCGCGAGCGTCACGCCCGCATCCGCCGCTTGCTAGCGCGCCGTCGAGAGATCGAAGCTCAACACTCCTCAAGTAGATAGGCCGTTGCCTAAAACATCAGTCGCACGCCCACGAGCACGAGCAGCCACAACACCATCCGGCGAAAAACCACTGGATTGATAAACCTTTCCAAGGCCGAGCCAGCCACGAGTCCCAACGCGATGGCGGCCACGGCGATGCGGAAATTCTCCCACACCGCGGGCGTGAGGTGACTGCTCCAGGCGTGACCCGCGATGACCAACGCATCGTTGAGTAAGAAAAAGCCCTGCAGATTGCTCTTGAACTCAGCCGGACTCCAGCGCTGGCTACTCCCGTAGAGGATGGCGGGCGGGCCAGAGACGTTGTACGCGCCACCCAGCAGGCCGGCCAGAAATCCGAACCCGAATGCCCAACCGGGTTGTTTCAGTTCAGGCAACCTCGGGTTGGTCAGAGCATACACGGCATAGCCAACGATGACCAGCCCCAGCACGGCCAAGACTATTCGTTCGCTCACATGCCTCAGAGCCAATATGCCGAGCGGGATACCAACAACAGATGCAACCGCGATGCGCCATACGGCTGACAACTTGAGCGCTTGCCGGTACCGCACCAGCAGGATGAATTCAATCGTTCCAGCCATCAAGGCAACCAGCGGTGCGGCGACCTGGATTCCGAGGACCTGTGTGAGCAGCGCCATCGAGACGAGGGCCGACCCGAATCCGGTGACGGCCTGGGTCAAGACAGCGAGAAAGATGATGAGAGCAACTGCGAAGGTCATGCGCGAGCCTGTTGTGTTCAAATGAGGTGCGCATATGATACCACAGCTTTGATCGGCGGAATGGCCGCTACTCTGTTGGCCGTCGCCCTAGCTGACAGTGATAGGGTGCATGATTGGTTATCACGATTGGAGATCTTTCATGAGGAAATGTTTCTAATGAATTTTGACAATCAAAATCGGTAATGGTAGGGTAGGCCATCTTGTCCGGGAGGCAAACGATGGCCGCACACCAGCGCACTTTGACAATCACGAGCAAGACTCAACGAGACCGCCTGACGTGGCATCGCGACCATGACCCCAAGCCTTATGTCCGAGAACGCTGCGCGGCGATGCTGAAGATTGCGGACGGGCAGTCGCCGCATGCCGTGGCGCTTTCCGGTCTGCTCAAGCCGCGTGATCCCGATACGGTCTACGGCTGGCTGGACGCCTTTGAAGCCGACGGCTATGAGGGTTTGGTAGCCCATCCCCACGGCGGCTATCGTGGGCCGAACTTGGACGAGCGCCGAGCTGAAGTGGAAGACCGCTTGCGCCAGCCGCCGGATGCCTCGGTCTTGGACACCGTGGTCACAAGTCCGGCTTTGGCGCCCTGCCGCTTTCGCTTGGACGTCGTCCGCGCCAGCTTTGAGTGGATGGCCGACTACTCGCTGAGTGGCGTGTGGCGCTTGCTAGACCGACTGGGCATTGGCTGGAAGCATGGCTACATCAATTACTGGAGTCCCGACCCGCGGTATCGCACCAAGGTCCGCTTCATCGAAAAGTGCTTGAAAACCGTGGCGTCTGACCCTCGACACAATGTGGCCGTGTTCATCGATGAGATGAGCTATCAGCGTTGGCCGACGGCCGCCGCGGATTGGTGTCTACGTGCGGATGGGTATCCGCTGGCGGTGCATGGCAACTGCAACAACCAACAATGGCGTGTGATCGGCGGGTTGAATGCCTACACGGGGCAAGTGTCGCACTTGCAGAACTATATTGTCGGACGTGAACAGGTCATCTTGTTTCATCAGCAATTGTATGAGCAGTACCGCAAGATGGATCACCTCTTTGTGATCGAAGATAATTGGAATGTTCACACCCATCCCGACGTGCAGGCTGCCATGGCCCAGCTGCCTAACCTGACGATCGCTTGGCTACCCACGTATGCCTGTTGGCTCAATCCGATTGAGAAGCTGTGGAAATGGAGTCGCCAGACGGTCTTACATCGGCGTCGCCTGTCCGATCGCTGGCCGGAGTTGAGGCAACGGATGGGCGGATTCTTTGCTCAATTCCGAGATGGGTCAGACGAACTACTGCGGTATGTGGGCCTCCTAGGTGATGGACGTTTCGCCCAGATTTTGCGCATCCGGGATTACCGAATTTGAGCGTCAAAATTCATTAGGGTCGCCCATCACACTGAGTCGCCCTCCCGCCATGGACTATACACCCGCCTAGTGGCCGAACAACTGGCGTTGCAAAATCGTCACGCTGCACCATCCCACAATCTCACGTCCAACTTGGTCGTGGAACAAGAGTTGGCTGTGCGGGTGACAAACAAGGAAAGTTCCACTGAACCATCTGCGCCGGCATCCCGAATTGCAACTGCGGAAAGGCAACGACAGCGCGCACATACAACAACTGTAGCCGAATGGGCTAGGGTTGTTCGAATCAATGCCCTCCGGGTCATGATCTGTAATCCCAAAATCCCCTTACTCTGCCCCATCAAGGTGAGTCAAGCTGGCAGCGCAGGCGAGGAATCATATTGTAAGCCGGACGCAATGCCCGATCAGCCTCGATGATGCTAAAGCCTTGCATCTCGACATCGCCCGTGTAGCTCAGGTTCCAAACGGTGAACATGCTGATCCACGACCATTCGCGGCGCACTCGCTCAAATGCTCCGGCGAGATATGCGGACTGATCGTCCAACGAGACGTGAGGATGCAAACCCGGCTGAACGGTATAGCCCACCTCGGTGATCCACATCGGCTGCGAGGCATGTGCCTCTGTCATGATCTCGCGCAGGTCAATCAACCGTGCGAGGTTCAATCCGACATGTGCATCGTGTGGATCGTCGGGAGGTAGGCCATACCCGTAATCGTGAGCGGCCAACACGTCAAAGCACTTGCCTGCACCAGCCGCCATCATCTGGCGCAGAAATTCGCGGTCGTCCACCGCGCGTGGAGAAAATTCGTTCGTGGGCGCCAGTCCGGCGGCAATGATCAGCGCGCCGAGGTCGGCCTGGCGGATGACGGCGTGGGCGCGGCACAGCACATCCACATACTGCGAAGGAGTTGCTACCCAGCCGCCCCATTCTTCGGCCAGGTTCGGCTCATTCCAAATCATGTAACCGATGATATAGTCTCGGTAGCGTGCAGCCATTGCGCCGACAAAATCCAGGTACGCTTCCAGCTCAAACGGCAGGCCGGAAGGATCAGCGCGAGTCGCCCAAAACGGCGGCATGTCCACTCGCACGACCAGATCGAGCTGCTGAGTCTGCGCCACGCGCACCATCAAATCGGCGGCGGTCCAGTTGAAATAGTCGGGACGAGGGTTGAGGTCGCGCCAGGGAAAGACCTGCACAATCGTATCAAAGCCGGCCTGAGAAGCCAGCTCAGCGACCGGCATGTCTAGGAAGAGCGTATGAGCCGCCAATCGAAACGCGTGTGGCTGGCGGGGATTGGGTATTGGCAAATCAGGGATTGGCGGCTCGTGCAACACGGGCTGAGGCGAAATCAAAGCCGAGCGATTAGTTGGCGTGACGGCGAGGTTGGCTGGCGCGGGAGAAGCAGACATCACCAATATCAACAGAACGAGACAAACCTGTGCGACACGTATCCAGCGCTTCATGGCTGCTTGTCCATCGCCGGGTCGTACTCGGCAAAGCCACTGACTCCGAATACCCATCCGAATACCCAGACGTGCCCGTTGCGGCTACTTTGTATCCCACCTATTTTTTCCAAGGGTGCACTGACACGCCGCCAGGTCTTGCCATCGTAGAGTAGCAATGCATCGCTCAGGGCAGCCCAGAGACGATTCCGGCTGTCCACAGTCAAACCCTGCAATGCTTGCTTATCAAACTGCTGGCCGTGCGGCGTCAACTGGCCGGACTTGTAATACCACAATTCGCCCTGCTCTCGCGAGGCGAGCCAAAGGCCACTTTGTCTATCGGCGGCAGCCACCGTCACATCCTCCTGTATGACTTGATGCCATTCAGAGCCGGTGTTAGCATACAAGCCGTCTGGGCTTCCTGCGTACACCGCGCCGTCCGAGCCAATCACCATCAGCGCCACACGACTATTACTCGGATTGTGACGTACCCAGTTCCCTTTGGAAACGATGAATTGCAGAATGCCGCAATCACTCAGCATCCATACGCTGTCCGCGTTGACTGCAAGATAATTGACAATGCATCCCGGGTCTAGCAGTTGCACCGGTTGGACAGTGACGGAGCCGCCCAAGTGTAATAGGTCATAGCCATGCGTGACCCACATGCCTCCGTCACGAGCAGGGGCAATAGCCGTAATGAATCGAGCAGACTCTGGCCCGGCTTGATCGGATTCTGAAACGAGCTGCCATTCCGTCTCGCCTAGCGACAGCACGTGAATCCCATAGCCGCCTATCCAAACTTTTCCTTGTGAGTCAACGGGCAGGCCAAAGGGATCAAAGGGAATGGTGCATGCACTCAGTCCCAATGAAACCTGACGTACCTGATAGCCGTCTGAGTGAAACAGTTCTTTTTCAGTCCCTAGCCAGATGCCATGCGAGGGATCAGCCGCCATCGCATAGACAGACTCGACAGGCACCGTCTGAGTGAGCGAGTATTGACCTGACAAGACATGCCCCAATACTGTGCGTCTGTTCTTCTGGTCTACATATTCAGATCTGATCCACCAGATACTACCGTCGGCGTCCAGCGCAACAGGGGCGCCGACTTGCTGATATGCCTTATTGAGAGCCTGACACTCGGCCTGTGAGCGGAAGGAAAAACCGGAGGAAATGAACGCTTGCAATTCGCATCTGCCTATGGTGTACTGGTCCACCCACTTGTTTGTCCTTGTCGCTTTCCAGGCGCTTGGTGCAGGTGGCGGAATATGACCGGACAAACTGTAGTAAATATTCATCCTGCTGCGGTATTCGCGCACGAACACATCGCCATTCAGATCCACGGCCCAAATGTCTGGCATACCCAAAGTGCCAGTGATGATGAGTGGCGTCCATTGCCGGCCGTCAAAGTAAAATGGCCCATTGCTACCATCAGCCCACAATCGCCCCTCGCCCAGAGGAAAGAGTTTGCGCACCTCGCCGGCCACTTTAGAGTCGAGAGATTGGGTAACAGTGCCAGTTCGTGGGTCAATACGAAACACACCGAGCAAAGTCCCGGCCCACACGGCTCCCTGATCGGTTATCAATGCTTGGACAACAGGCGGTTGCCGAATCACCCTCCATGTTCGCCAAGGTTGACCAGGATGGGAAGCACAAGCAGTAGGGTCGGTCAGCGTGGGTGTAGGTGCGGGAGCTTGCGTCACTGTCTGCTTCGAGACAACGGGTGCTCTGAACGTTGGCGAAGGCTCAGGAGGCGACCTCGGCGTGAGTGTAGGAGTAGCAGGCGATGTCGAAGCAGGCGGGGGTGAAGCCGAAGACTCGACAAAGGGTTGAAGCTGTGGCTGCTGACAAGCGCACAGCACCAGACAGACCATTGCTATGCCGATCATTGCATAGAACTTGCGCATGGTAGCCTCCTTTTCCGCGTCGTGCGTCCGAAGCTTCACGGCAGCTTGTCCGCCGCCGGATCGTACACGGCGATGGTATTGTGCATAGTGGCCCAGCTATTGCGCCCAGTGACCCAGATACGCCCATCCGGGCCGCTCGTCATCCTATCTATGTCCCATAAGGGTGGGCTGATCCGCCACCAGGCTTTACCATTGTAGAGCAGCAATACATTGCTAAAGGCGGCCCAGAGACGATTCCGGTTATCCACAGTCAAATACCACAATGCCTGCTCACCGAACTGTTGACCGTATGGCATCAACCGACCAGACTTGAAATACCACAACTTGCCCTGCTCTCGCGAGGCGATCCAAAGGCCACCTTGCCTATCGGCAGCGGCTGCAGTCACATCCTCGTGCACGACCCGACGCCATTGGGAGCCTGTGTAAACATACAAGCCATCCGGGCTTCCCGCGTACACTGTGCCATCCGAGCCAATCACCACCAGCTCCATACGGCCTCCACCCGGATGGTGGATCGCCCAACTCTCGTTGGAGATGATAAATTGCAAAAGCCCACATTCGCCAAGCCCCCACACGCTATCCGCACTGGTGACGAGATGGTTGACAAAGCAGCGTTGTTCCGGCACTTGCACTGGCCCTATAGTTGTTGCACCGCCCACACGAAACAGATCGTAACCGTGCGTTGCCCAAAGGCCGCCATCTGGAGCAGCCGCGATTGCATAGATCGGTCGCTCAAGTTCGCGGCCCATCAGTCCGGGAACGGGTACGGCGGTCCAGGTCACCTTGCCGGGGGATTGGCTCAAAATCCTTCCGTCGGCTGTCCCTAGCCAAACCGCGCCGCGCGAGTCAACCGTCACATCTTGAGGCCAGGGCACAATGCATGGGTCAGGCTCAAGGGTGAACCAGTGTATGCTCTCACCATCCGAGTAGGCCAGCCCACTGCTGGCTCCAATCCAGACGCCGTGAACCGGATCGGGAGCAAGGGCAAAACTCCGACCGTACGAATAGTACCCCGGCATCGTGAAAGTGATCGAACGCCCGTCTGGAAAATGATTCAGGGTATAACTCGTGCTAAATTGGGGTAGTGTGTCGCCCCACCAGATGCTTCCATCCGCATCTATAACGATGGGCACACTAATATTGCCAACGGAGTGGGCTGCTTGAATTATGGCCTGACATTCGGCGGGAGAGCGGTAAGTAGATTGGCCATTGGTGAATATCTGCCACAGGCATTTGTTCGGGTTCGTCCAGGCCGGATCAGATTCATTAGTGGCTATCCAGGCTCGGTCTTTAGGTGGGACGTGACCGGACAAGCGATAAAAGGGATACCACCTGGAGTCTACGGACCTTTGTACCCACACGTCTCCATCTCGATCCATCGCCCAGAGGAATGTATGGTTGCCGATCAGTCCGGAAATTTGAACCCGGTTCCATTGCTGGCCGTCATAGTAAAAATACCCACGGTCACCCTCGGCCCACAAGTAGCCTTGTCCCAGTGGAAGGAGGAATGTAACTTTCCCCGATGTCTCGTACGAGAGGGGTTGAGTATATTGACCAGTTCGAGGATCAATGCGGAACAGGCCAATCGCTGTGCCGACCCATAATATGCTTTGATCCATCAGTAGAGTCTCTACAGCACGTGGATTTGGAACGGCATGCCAACTGCGCCACGCTGAGCCAGTGGATAAGGAACATGAGAGCGAGGTAGAAGTGGAAATGAGTGGGACAAAGGACAGGCTGGGTGGTGACGGTGTTGGAGCAGGCGTGGGGATAGCAGTACTCCGAGGTGATACCGGAATTGGCGAAGGTGAGACGGGACGAGTGACATCGTACGCCGTCGGCGCCTTGAATGTGGCGGAAGGAAGAGGAGCGGCAGTCGGCACAGGCTGTAGCCGCTGACAGGCGAACAGTACCAGGCAAATCATTGCTACGCCGGTCATTGCAAAGAGCTTGCGCATGGTGCCTCCCTTTCCGCGTGGTGCGTCCGGTGCTTCACGGCTGCTTGTCCGCCGCAGGGTCGTACACGGCGACGGTATCAGTGCCCAATACCCAGATGCGCCCGTCGGGACCGCAGATCAGCCCACGAATGTTGTGTATGGGCGTGTCCACACGCTGCCAGGTCTTGCCATCGTGGAGCCACAATACATCGCCATTGAGTGAGACTGCCCAGAGACGATTCTGGCTATCTACGGTCAACGGCACCAACTCGCCGTAATTGGACGGTAGGTCGCGCGGCGTCGCCTGACCAGATTTCCAATACCATAACTTGTCCGGCTGGCGCGAAGCGACCCAGACGCCGCCTTGCTTATCGGCGGCGAAAAAGGTCACCTTTTGTTCAAAGGCCAGACGCCACTCGGGGATCAGCTCGCCCGCAGCGTTAACTGTGCCAGTGTATGCATAAAGGCCTCGCAGTCCCGCAGCATACACTGTGCCATCTGGACTGAAGCTAACAAGCCGGTCCCCCCATATGTTTTTATCATGTTGCACCCAACTCGCACGAGAAACAATAAACTGCACTAGCCCGCAATCTGCGTCTCCCCACACACTATTCGAGTCCGCTGTGAGACGCCAGATAACACATTTTTGGAAGGGCAATGTTATGGGCTGCATAGTGGTTGCGCCACCCAGGCGCAGCAGGTCATAGCCATGAGTCGCCCAGATGCCCCCGCCAGGTGCGGCCGCAATTGCAAGGATCGGTCGGGCGGCGTCTTGGCTCGACAGATTGGGAACCGGAACAAGTCTCCAATTCATCTCGTTTGACGATAGAGCATAGGTTCCCATCCCAAACCGCGTTTGCAACCAAACCGTGCCATGCTCATCAACGGCCAAGCCTTGAGGTTCGTAGGGCAGAGTGCACGTGTCAAGCCCCAAGGACACCCACTGCAGCTTCTCACCGTCAGAGTATACCAGTCCCTTGTCCGTTCCAATCCAGATACCATGCACTGGGTCTGCTGCCAAAGCAAGGATCAACTCGACCGGTAGTACAAGTGTCGTCGAGGAGCCTTGCGAAAGGTGCCCCAATGTCACCGGACCCGGGTACGGAGCGGTAATCCACCAAATACTCCCATCGGCGTCGAGGGCTACAAAGGTATCTCTTTCATTCCCCTTCGGGACAGCCTGACGCGCATTTTGGAGTGCCCGACATTCAGCTTGAGTGCGATAGGAAGGACCACGCCGATTGTACACTTGCAACTGACACTGGTCCGGTTGCGCCAGGGCAATAGCTGATTCTGCTCTTGTCGGTTCCCAGGGGCGGCCGCGCGGCGGGATATGACCGGCAAAGCGGAAGAACCCCACTCGATAGACTGCCATCAGCAAATCGCCATTCAGATCTATGGCCCAGTCATAGCGCTGATTGGTTGTGGCAGAGATGGGAACAGTTGTCCATGCCCGGTCGTCGTAGTAATAGGATTCATGGCTACTACTGGCCCAGATATGACCATCTCCCAAAGGGATCAGCGAGTCCGTAATTTTGGTGAGCGTTTGAGTGAAGGCGCCGGTCCGGGGATCAACGCGAAACACGCCAGATCCGGTGGAGGCCCACACGCTTCCCTGTTCTACTAGTGGCGTGTCGGTTAAGTTTTGCAACGAATTAGACCGGGCGTGTTGTTGAGCCAATAGCGGAAGTCTCGGCATGTCCAGTTCCATTGGAAAGGATGTGCAAAACGCACGTTATACTCG
>Ga0315279_10003078_pt1 | contig 23899 bp, 15 predicted proteins | sample YL17G06_20_MG_FD_203694 | JGI IMG/M metagenome (GOLD analysis project Ga0315279, IMG submission 203694) | Sediment microbial communities from Yellowstone Lake, YNP, Wyoming, USA - YL17G06_20 | ecosystem: Environmental > Aquatic > Freshwater > Lake > Sediment | place: USA: Wyoming | collected...
GCTCGAGGCGGGATATGACACGCCGCTGACCGTCGGATGGGAGCTTGTGGAGCTCACGCCTGGCCGAGCTGGCGAGGTCGACGGTGTACACCGTATCAGAGCCCCAACTCCCTCTTCACCTGCTCCAGCGGCACCGTCGGCTCGCCCCTGCGCGCCTCTGCAACCGCGAGGTCGGCGGCGTCCTCAGCCTCGCGCTCGGCCCGCTTCCGGGCCAGGTACGCGCCAAACGGCCAGCGCAGTGCCGATAGCAGCACTTCCCACACAGAGCGGCGAGCAGCCGATCCTATCATGCGCGCACCTCCCTCGCGACAGACATCCTACTCCCTCGCCAACCAATTGTACCCCCGCTGGACGCGGCCGTGGTAGCGGAGGTTGCCGACCGTCTCCAGGGTCGGGTAGGCCGGGAGGCCGGCGGCCAGGGGCTGGGCCTGAGGCGGCGAAGAGCCCTTGCCCTCGTGGCAGCCGAAGCACGTCACGGTCTCGCCGCCGCGGACGTAGTTGAACTCCGTCTCGTGCAAGAGCACGTTACCGTCCTCGCCGAGCAGCTCGAACCTCACCGGCCGGTCGGCCGGCACCTCCACGAGGAACGACCCGTCCGGCTGAAGCGGCACCGTGCCAAGTACGTGGCTCTCGAACGCGGCGTTCGCGTTGACGCTCAGGCCCATCAGCGTCGCGCCAAGCACTCTCACGTACCGCGCGGCGCTCCTCTCATACTCGATGTCGGAGTTGAAGGCGGACAGGCACAGGATCCGCCCTGTCGCCTGGCCGTCGCGTGCGGGCGTGTCCGGCAGTGCGAGCGCCGGGGCGGGCCTCGGGACAAGCGCGATCGGGTCCACGTCGCTCACGGCCGGGTCGTCATAGACAAGCTCGAGGGCGCGCGTCTCCATATCGAAAAGGTAGATGCCGTAGGCGCTGAAGCTCGTGTCCCACCAGGGCGCGTACGAGAGGAACAGCCGGCCGTCATCGGCGGGATAGGGGGACGTGTACCGCCCGACCGGGTTGAGCTCGTCGTGGCTGTAGATGTAGACCTCCTCACCGCCCGCGAGGTTGAGCACTTCCGGGAAGAAGGGTGCCTCACACCCGCGAGCGGGTTCCGAGAGATCCACCAGCGTGAGCCCGGCCGGCGTCACGCAGATGAGCTGCCCGCCCGGAAGGTCGCGGACCCAGCTCACCGATGAGCCGATGTGATCCTGCCCGCCCCGGACGTAGCTGGCGCCCGAGTCCTGTAGGCTGTCGGCCATCGGCCTGACGGGGACATAGAAGCCGCCCCGCTGCGCGCCGTAGAGGACGTTGTCGCCGGTGCCGTCCGGGTTCATCACGCGAAGCTGCGTCTCGATGCGATTCAGGTCGCTCCCACGCAGGTAGACGTCGCCGCTGCCGTCCTGCCCGTAGAAGCGGTAGCTCGTGTAGGCGAGGCGCCCGTCGGAGAGCACGAGCGGGTCGTAGTCCTGGTTGGGATTGAAGGTCAGCCGGCGGATGTCGCTCCCGTCGGGGTCCATGACGTAGATCGCGGTCGAGCGCTCCTGATGGTAGTACTCCTGATGGCCGGCGCGGTCGGACGCGAACACGATCCTGCCGTCCGGGAGGTAGTAGGGATCCACATCGTTGCAGTTCCCGCTAGTGAGCTGCCGGAAGCCTGCACCGTCGACGCCGATCTCACAGACGTGGAAGCCACTCTCAGACGTGTCGTCGCACATTGAGAAGACGAGCTTCGTGGCATCGTAGCTCGCCTCGAGCCCCTGCACCCGGCGGTTCTCGAAACCCGTGATGTTCCGCAGCACGCCGTTGGGCCCGGGCGGCGTGAGCGTGTAGATGTTCTCCCCCCAGTGGTACCACGGCATCTTCGGGAACGGATACGAATCCTGGAAGCCGAGGCTCGACTCGGTCCGAGCCCTTGCCTTGATGAAGGCGATGGCCGGCACCTGGAGCGCAGGTCGCTCCGGTGCCTGCCGCGGTCCCCGCTCGATCGCACCCAGCGCATCTTGCGCAGCGCGGCGCACAACGAGCGTCGGGTCGTGGCGTGCGAGGTCCGTGAGCTGCGGTGCCGCAGCCGCGCATCTCATCTCCCCGAGGCCTTGCGCGGCACCGCACCGCATGAGCCACTGCGCGCAACGCAGCATCCCCGTGAGCGTCTGCGCAGCCCGCTGGCCGCCGATCCGGCCAAGAGCGCACAGCGCCGCGTGGGCGACCCGGATGTTCGCGGTGCCCTCCGGCGCCTCCGGTATGGTCACGTTGCCGGCGCTGTCGTACTTGCGCTCATACATCGACACCCAGCGGTCGGGGGTCCAGTAGGCGAGCTCCCAGTAGGCCTTTGGCTCGTCGGGCGGCGGCAGGATGGCCGCCAGCGCGTCCGCGCTGCGCTCATCCCCGAGCGCGCCGAGCGCGAACGCCGCCCAATAGCCGGTACGCTGATCGCTCGACCCGAGCGCCGCCTCGAGAGCGGCGCGGGCCTCGGGGACGGGATGCTGCGCGAGCGCCCAGGCTGTGAGCGGCGACGCGTTCGAGTTGGCCCGCAGCGCCTCCGCGATCTGCGGCGCGACCGCGTCCCCGCCGGCGACGAGCGCCTGAGCCTGCGCCGGCCCGGGCGTCGCAAGCAGAGCCGCGAGGTCGTCGGAGGGGGCCAACACCACGCCAAGCAGCCAGAGCGCCACCTGCGCAACCATCATGGCCGCAGCCCCCCCTTCTCCGCTAGCTCGATCCTATGGGCCACGTCGCGCGCCTCGACTTGCGTGCACCAGATGATGTCGTCAGCAGCGACCTTGCGGAGCGCTGGCAGCGACTCCGGTGAGCCTATGAAGCCTAGGCCGACGACCGCGCCGTATCGGATGTCGCGGTACTCGTCGGGGTCTGTGGCCATGCGCTCCAGCACCAGCCGTGCGTCCTCGCCGCCGATGCGGCCCAGCGCCATGCAGAGAAAGCCCTTCCAGCGCACCGTCTGGCTGTCCTGGAAGTGTTTCCCTGACACCGCCGTCACCGCGTCGGCGAACGGGTAGCCCTGGTGAATCACCTCGGTGATCGCGGGCACCGCCTCGACCGCGCCGAGCCGCCCAAGCGCCACCGCCGCATAGACGCGAGCCACGAAGGCCGGGTGCTGCAGGAGAGGGATGAGCCGGGGCGCGAGGGTGCGGTCGCTGACAAGCTGAGACATGGCGCACATCGGCTGCGACGTAGTCAAGCCGTCGTTCCGCACGAAGCCGGGCATCAGCTCCTGCCGGAGCGCGACCATTGCTGGGCGCAGGTCCTCCGTGATCTCGTCGTCCACACAGTGGCCCTCCATCTCGCGAAGCACGAACTCGACCACCTCGGGCGCGCGGCCCGATCGGATGACGAGGTTCGTGCAGAGGCGCTGCAGCGGAGTCGGGTCGTAGGTCAGGTCCTCTGGCTGCCCGCGGTATGTGATGCACCCGTACGACCCTACCAGCATTGGTACGAGCGGCCCGCACCGGGTGCTGCGCAGCCGATCGAGGTTGGCCGCCCATGACTGGTCCCACACGCCGTTGCGCGTCAGGCCCTTCAGCAAGGCTTCCTCGGCCGCGGGCCCTCCTATCTGACCGAGCGCCCACGCGGCCGATGTGAGCCACTCGGCCGCGCCGCAGAGCCACGGCAGCGACGCCGGCCCGCCCACGCGTTCCAGCACGCTCGCCGCAAGCTGTAGCTGATAGCCGTCAGGCGCCGGGTTGCCGGACGTGACGAAGACCAAGACGGGCTGCTCGGCGTGCTCGGCTCCGAAGCACAGGAGGCCCTTGAGGGACCTGATGCGCTGCGCCGTGTCCGGCGAGGCCAGTCCCTCAATGAGGGCCTGCTCGTACGCGTCGGGGTCCGTCGCCCACTGACCGCCCAGCGCGGGGTCGTCGGTCTGCGTCAGGATCTTGAGGGAAAGCGCCGCCTGCTGCCGGACGTTCGGGTCCCCATCGGCCAGAAGACCGAACAGCACCGGGATCGACGCCCGCCGTCCGACGCGGCTGAGCGCGTACGCCACTTCACGCCGTACCTCGGGCGCCGGGTCGTTGGCGAGCTTCGTGAGGTACGACTCCGCACTGAAGTGCCTCAGCCACTCGAAGCCGATGACGCCCTCGAGGCGAAGCTCGGCCTCACTGCTCGCGGTGAGACGGGCGAAGCGCTCGAAGTCCTGCGTGAACACGTCGACCGCGTCGGCGGCGAGGGTCGGGAGGGCCACAGTGAGGCAGAGAACGGCTGCGAGTCCCCCTCCACGGTGCCGGTGGGGGCTCCTGGGAATGCGCCCTGTCACCACATCCCCGCGACACGGGGACATGGTGACCCGCGAGTCATGCGCCCTCGCTGAGCCGCTCCGCGATCCACCGCACAACGTCGCTCACCACCCCCACCGCCACGCGGCCGTCACAAAGCAGGATCGAGCTGACGAATAGCACCCCGCCGCGCCGGCCTTGGTCGTTCGGCGGCAGCTCGAAAAGGGCCGCACACAACCCCACCGGGCTCCCGTCTCCCCGCCTGACCTCGACGAGAGGGGTCACCGAGACGCCCGAGCCGGGCACCGCGCCGAGACAGCGGATACGCAGATCCCCCGCGGTGGGGTAAGGATAGGGGGCCGTGACCGATGTGAGCAGGCTCTGCCCCTCCACCGGGCACACCATGGCCGGGGTGCCCTCCGGAGGCTTCTCCCAGGCGCCGGTCAACGTGATCCCCACCCGGGGCAGGAACTGGTCGCCGGCAACCTGCACTGGGTTGCCCGAGTCTATGGCGTAGTACATCGGGAACGGGCCCGCAGCGATGATGACGACCCGCCCGCCGTCAGCCAAGTAACGCCGGAGCGCCTCGGCCGCGTCCCCAGGCGCGCCAACACTGCGGAGGTAGTTCTCCTGACCGACGTACAACGAGACGGGGAAGCGGACCGGGCCAAAGTAGCTGGGATCGACGAACGCGTCCGGAGCGAGGCGCGACAGCTTCGCCCTGAGTGAGGTGGTAGCGAGCAGCCCCGCCAGAACCGGCGGCTCGCCTCCACGCGGCGGTAGCAGAGCGATCCGGCCGTCGGGTAGATCGGCGATCATCTTGGACAGGTGCCAGGCCGCCGGCGCCTCTTCCGCGAAGCGCGCGTGCCAGGCGTCCCGGGCCTCCGCATAGGCCGCTTCGAGCGTGGCATCGTCCGCCGCGGCGCGGTCGCCTGCGAGCAGTGCCAGCAGGTAGCAACCCGTCGGGTGGACCCCGGAGATGGCGCCACCGGCGGGAGCTACGCAGCGCGCCACGAGCAGCCTGCGTGCGCGAGGCGGGTCGGAGGCCCACGCGAGCGCGCAATCCTCGGCCTTCACCTGCGTCGGTCCATCGGCGGTGGAGAAGGCCACGCCGGCCAGGCGGCACTCGCCGGCGGGGGTCACGAGCGCGTAGACGACGGACGCGCCGGGGTCGATGGCGGCTTCCGTGGCTGCCGCGAGCAACACAGGCCTATCGACCACCGTGGACTGTGACAGGTCGAACGAAACGCCGCACGCCGAGACCTGTCCATCCGGGACTCCGGCCCACGACCAGGGCTCATCGGCGGCAAGGGGGATCGGGACGTCGCGGGCGAACTCGCGCGCCACGAGCGCGGGCCCGGGCTGGAGGCCCGCCACAAGCACCGCCGCGACGAGCGAGCCCATCCCTGCTCACCCCACCGCCTTCAGGGCTACGCCGTCCGCCTCAAAGAGAAGCTCCGGCCGGCAGACGTCCGCCTGCACGAACACTCCGTCGGCGAACGCGGGCGCCCTGGCGCTGAGCGCCTCTCGCACAAGGGGCTCATCCTCCGCCCGCTTGATGAACACGGTGGCGCTGCACAAGTCCCCCAGGTCCAGGTCGCGCGTCCCAAGGAGCGCGGCCACGTTGTTGACCGTGCGTTCGACCTGTCCGGCGGCGTCCTCGAGGTGCACTGACACGCCTGCCTCGTCTATGGCGGCTGTGCCCGAGATGTGCGCCGCCTCGAGCCCGCCGTACCTGAAGGCAAGGCCTCGCGAGAACGCGGAGCCGTAGCTTGTGGCCTCGTTCTGCCGTGGGTTAACGAGACGGTGGACCGGAACCGGCGCCCCGGTGGCGACCTCTGCTGCCGCGGCCAGGTCCATTGTGCACCAGGTGCCGCAGTGCGGGCGCGCGCCGATCCCCGTGCTCGCGGGGGTGTGAGCGGTCGCTCTCGGCCCCAGCACGCCGTCCTCAGTGTAGTAGCGTGTCCGGACGCGATTGAACGCGGCGTACCAGTCGAGGATGCCCGCCAGGTAGATCCAGGTGCGCGCAACGTAGCTGAAGCACAGCCCCGGCGCCGCGATCGCTCTGCGGGCCAGCGAGAACATAGCCGCAGCGTCGCCTTCCCGGGTCCCGGTCGACAGTGACGCTCGGAGGTCGCTGAGCTGGAAGTGCCGGACACCGCCCAACTCGTAGCTAGCGCCTACCGTCCGTCCGTCCACGGCGATCGGGGATACGTCCGCGCCGGCCACGGCCTGTAGCTGGACCCCCGCGAGCCCCTCGCCCCAGCAAGGGCTGCCGTCGACCAGGGTCACAGCGCCGGTGGCCCCGAGGGACCGCTCGCGAGCGGCCAGCACGGCCTCGCCGCATCGGCTGCTCGCGAAGACGCGCTCGCGCACGACGGTCGCATCGGCCTCAGCGAGAAGGCCGGCGATGGAGGAATAGGCCTCTGCGGCCTGCCGATCGACGAGCCCCGCGCCGACGGTGGCTGCGGTGATGTGTAGCTCCTTGGCCGGCCCAACGACCGCCTCAACGCAGGTTGTCCTGCAGCTCCCGGCCTCCACCGGGCCACGGCGGATGATCGTGGCCTCCTGCGGGCCACAAGCATCGCCCATCAAGAAGCTCCCTAGCCCGTCCCGACCCCTAGAGTGACGGACCTCGTTTCCACCCCGCCTAGGCTGCGGCCTCCGGGCACGCGAGATGATCTCTGTTACCTGTGTCATTGTACCCCATACCCTCCCCGGTGCGCGCCCCAACCGGGAGGCGACCGCCTGCACGGCACGCTTGGGCGAGCGTTCACCTGCTGTCACGCTCAGACGCACGCGTGTCGGAGGGAGTTCAGCGCTTCACGGGTGCTGGGCACGTCGGGGCTACAGCCCCAACTCGCCACGCGCCTGTGTGATCGCGTCGCGGACGGTGGCGAGCTGCTCCAGGATGTCCGGGATCGTCGACTTGTCGGACTGATCTTCCTCGACGCGGAGCCGCGACTCCCGAATGCGCAGCAGCGACGAATCGAAGACTCCCTCGATCTTCGTAACGCGAACGACGGCCAGTTCGCGTCGTGCCGCGAGATCGTCGACCGAGTCAAGGGCTCTGCGGCGCTCGGCAAGCGCCGCCTCGTACTCCGTGCGCGTCTCCTCGCTCGCAGCCCGCTCCACGCGCCGCTCGAGCTGGGCTATGTCGACGCGCAGCCGCTGCCGGTCTACGCCCTTGAGCGCCTTGGCCGTTCGCTCGGACTCCTGCGCGATCCGGTGGGCCGTGTCGCGAAGCTCGCCAAGCTGCTTCACCACGGGGGCGAACGTCGGCTGGTCACCTGCCGTGGCGCGCTCGATGAGGGCGAAGGTCCTATCGATGCGGCGAACGCGTTTGGCTACGTCGGTCGTCGCCCTGCCCAGTGCAAGCCCGCCGAATGCCGCCAGCCCGCTGCCGAGCAGGACCAAGGCCGTGAGCGCTATGGGCCAACGGGCGAGCAGGCGGGCCAGGGCCGACGGCCCGCGCATCGGCCGCGCGTGGAGCGTGACATCCATGTGGGACGTCAGCGCCGCCTTCACCTCCGAGGGTGTTAGGAAGTACTGCTCGACGAAGCGCGACGTGTCGATCGCGACCGTGACCGAGCGACCCGCCATGTCGGCTCCCCTGGGCAACGCATAGGCATACGTGTGGCGGTACTTGTCCTCCCGTACGAGCACCAGGTCGGGTGGGTCCGTCGTCACGTACTCGTGCGGCTCTCCGGGCACTCCGCCGTAGCACCTGTATCGCGCGTCGTAGCTCGTTCCATCGTGGCCGAACAGAAACGTGCCGGTGATGAGCACGCGCTGCTCGAAGTCCCGATCGCTTCGGAGGGGCGCCGTGGACGCCGCGCCACCGTCGGCCGGGACCCGGGCCTTGGAGAGCGTCACGTACCCTACCGTCTCATCGGGTGCGGGCGAGCAGGCGGCCAAGAGCGGCGCCAGCGCCCCGGCCATCGTGAGTAGAGCCGCGTGGCGCATCTACATCCTCCTCCCCCCGTACCATACCGGTAGCGTCAGCGCCCGGCCGGTGACTCCGGATGCCACGACACTGTACTGCACGGGGCGAACCTAGCGTGCTAGGAGAGGGTACCGGCCACTGCGAGGAAGAGGGTGACCTGCCTGCCCATTCGGTCATCAGTCCCCCGTGCGGACGCGTCCGCCAAGTCCTTTGCTCGGCCTCGTGTGCAGTGGACCGCGAGCTTTTGTCACACGGGTTGGACTGAGACTCGGGCGAGGCTGTTCCGCGGCGGCCTCACCTACGCTTCCACGCGCGAACGTACTCTACGCTGAACGTCGACGGGAGTTCCTCAGGCTTCGGGAGCCCGAACCACTCCGGCATCGTCTCGCTGTCGAAGTTGAGCGTCAGCGGCTGGTGCCACTGCGTGTTCGGCCCGCGCCGCACCAGGACGCCGTTGACGTAGAACCGCAGCTCGTTCTCGTCCCACTCGAGCCCATACACGCGGTACTCATCGGCGAGGTCGTTCGGCGACTTCCAGATGGCCGCGCCGACCGCGAAGTGGTCCTTGATCGTGGGGGTGCGCATGACGTGAAGGGTGATATGCACATTCCTCTCGAAACCGGGCGCGCCGGCGCCGATCTCGAACACGTCGATTTCGGTCCACCACTTCTCGGTCGCGTGGTAGAACCAGAACGAGCTCGACCCGTGCGACCGCATGGGCTTGGCCTTCACCTCGAAGTAGCCGTAGCGGACGGTGGTCTTGCTCTGAACGGCGGCGCTCGTGAACGTGTGGTAGCCGTCGGCGCGGAGCTCCTCGGGCGGCTCCTCCGCGCGCATCGTGAGGTCGAGCTTCCCGCCCTTCACCTCGACGTTGCTCGGGAGGAAAGCGGCCGGCTGCCGGCCCTTCCAGCCGGGATTCGTGGGCAGCCACTTGCTCTCATCGAGCTTGTCGCCGTCGAACTCGTCCCAGAGCGGCTCGTACGGCATCCAGTTGCCGGCGTTCGCCTGGTCGGACAGGGGAAGCTCCGCGCTTGCGTCGCCCGACAAGGGCGGCACCTCCGCGCCGAGCTGCTCCCAGCCTGCGGACCACTGAGCCGGGTCGGGCGCGGTCGGCTCGCCAGCGGGCTCCTGCCCCTCGATCGGGCCGAAGTCGGCAGTTGTGAAGAGCCCTTCCACGCCCACCGGTGCGTCCTTGCCGTCCGGCGGGATCGCGACGGCGGTGACCACTCCGCCTCGGGGTAGCGCGAAGGGGCCGGGGTACGCGCGCGAGACAGCGGGCTCGCCTGCCGCCGAGACCCAGTAGCGAACCTCGACGTCCCCCGTGGCAGCGATGATCACATTGCCATCGGCGTCGCGCTCGATCGTAGGTGGGGAGGGCTTCTCGGCAGTGCCGAGGGCACCCACGCCGGCCACCACCGCAAGTGTGCCGACAAGAACGCGTGAAGTCACGGCTTTCGCCTCCTTAGTCGTGCTGGAGTGTTCGATGCGACAGGGTCGCGTCCCTGGGCGGTAGGCCAAGGGCGCGAAACGGCGGAACACTGCGCTGCGTCTGACTCTGTTGGGAGCACCCCTCGAGGAGCCGACATGACCCTGTCCGGCCCGATCCACAACACTGCCCACAGCCGCGTCGCCAGGTCGCTGGCGGCCGGCTTGCTGCCAGCCGTCTTCTGTCTGGGCTCGGCGGCCTGTCAGGCGCCCCCGTCCTCCTCCGCGCCGTCGCCCTGCGTGGCTGTGTTCGCGCCGGCGGACCTCCAGTCCGCCTACCGCGGCAGCGCGGACGTGGTGACAGTGGCGCTCGGCTTCGCGCAGGTACCGCTGCTTTCTAACGAGTTCCCCAGCCCGACGCCGGAGCACCCCGGGGTGGCCTTCATGCTGCCGATCACCCTGTCAAAGGAGCAGCGCGCGGCGCTCTCCGCGTTCCGCGCGAAGGGAGGCAAGGTCGTCTGCTTGGGGCTGCAGGAGCAGGGAGTGCTCGACGAGCTGAAGGTGAAGTACTCCACCCCCAAGCCGCCGCCTTCCGAGCCCGTCGCCCTCGCGTTCGACCCGGCGGTACTGCCGGCCGCGCCACAGTCGCTGATCCAGTATCCCGAGCGAGTCTCGGACGTGAGCGGCGACGGCGGGAATGTCGCCGCGAAGTACGGCGACTCCGGGCCTGCCGCAGTGTGGCTTAGCGAGTCCGTAGCGGCCGTCGGGTTCACGCCGGGCCCCGGCGACAGGGAGCGGCTGGCACAGCTCCTCCTCGCGATCCTGACCGTCTACAATCCGGGGCAGGCCGCCGCGTCAGTCGGGGCGATGAACTCCAGCTTCGGGATCATCGGACAGTTCCGCGGGCTGGGTGTGCTCCAGGCCTACGTCAGCCAGCAGAAGTCCGACGTCTCGTCGCGCTTGCTCGACGCGGCGGTCGAGGCGCACAGGCAGGCGCTGCTCGCGACGCAAGAGTCCCGCCTTGCCGAGGCGATACCGCGCGCGGTCGAGGCGGAGACGCTCCTTCGCCGATGCCTGTACGCGCTCGAAAAGCCGGAGGCCGACGAGGTCAGGGCGGCGTTCGCGCCTCCGTCCGACCCGGGCCAGGCCCAAGCGCTCGTCGACACGCTGCGTTCGGGCGGCCTGAACGCGGTGTTCGTGTACACCGGCGACGCACTCAAGGCGCAGTACGCCAGCACGGTCATCGCGCCGCTCGGCGCAGGCGACCCTTTGGCTGACGTGGTGGCGGCTGCGGGAGCGTCACCGGGGCTCGACGTTTTTGCCTGGCACGCCTGCTTCTACGCGATGGACGCGGACAAGGAGCAGCTAGCTCCCCTCAGGGATGCCGGCCGCCTGATGCTCTCAGGTGACCTCAAGCCCCTCGACTGGCTCTGCCTGACGAACGAGGAGAACCTCAAGCACGAGGAAGCGATCCTCACCGAGCTGGTCACGAAGTATCCGATCCGTGGCGTCGTGCTCGACTTCCTCAGATTCCCGAGCCGGTCGTACTGCTATTGCACGAGCTGCCGTGACGCCTTCAAGGCCGCCAACCCGGGGTTCGGCGGAGCTTGGCCGCCCATCGGCGGAGGCGACGACGTCGCGTTCTGGAAGCTCCGGCCCGAGCTTGTCACACGTGCCATCAGGCGCCTCACGACCGCCGTGCACGCGGCTAGGCCCGATGCCCTGGTCGTCGCGACGGCTTTCGGTGAAGACCGCGCGAGCGTCGGACAGGACATCGCCGGTTGGACCGGCGACGGCGGGGTGGACGGTCTCTGCCCTCTGCTCTACTCACAGGGCGCCGCCGAGCTGCGCGCGCAGCTCGCGGACATCCAACTCCGGACGCGAGGCTCGGCTCTGCTCATACCGGGGCGCAGCCCGATGACGCCCGGCTACGCACCTTCCGATCCCATGGACGTCTTCCGCGACATCGCGACCGCCAGGCAGGCGAGGTGCGACGGCCTCGCCCTGTACGCGTTCACCCCGGCTGCGGGGCGACAGCTCGCCGAGGCGCTGGGGGCGGGAGCTTACCAGGGAGGCACGGCGCCGCCCTACCGGCCGGGCCCCACCATCACGGTCGCCCCAGAGCCGTTCCCCGATCTCGCGCCAGGCTCGTATCCGCCCGCGGGCGGCATCTCGGTGCACCTGGCCTTCGCGGGCGCATCGGGAGGCGAGGTCGCGCTTGTCGGCCGGTCGCTCGAGGGACCCGACGAGAAGGAGGTCGGTAAGGCGACCCTCGCTCAAGGAGCGGCGGACGCGACTGTCGCGCTCCCGCCGGGGGTGTGGCGGCTCTGCGCGCGCGGCACCGCGACGCTCGAGTCGGGTGAGACGCCCGTGTTCCGATCCGGCCCGGTCCTGCGCGTCCTTAGCGACAAGCAGTGGGAGCAGACAGCGGCCGCGGCTGAGCGCGCGGGCCGGCTCGACGTGGCGGTGCTCTTCCCGGGGCGCGGAGCACAGTCGGTCTTCGAGGAGCTGCGCGTCGGGCTCGATCCGACCTCCAACGTGCAGAGCATCGACCGCCTCGGCGAGCGCGAGCTTCAGGGCTGGGACGCGCTGGTCATCTCCGACCCGCCCGACCCGAAGATCATCACCTCCCAGGTAGCGGAGATGCTGCGTACCTGGGTCCAGGACGGCGGACGCCTCATCCTGCTGCACAACGCGATAGGGCACGCGGGCTTCCCCCAGATCTTCCTGGAGATCGCCGGCACGTTCCCCGAAGACACCGTGAAGGCTCGCGAGGCGAGGGTAAGTGACCTGAAGCACCCGGCCGCCGCGCTGCTCACCGACATCGGACCGACCATCAAGCTCGAGAGCCAGGAGCAGGTGCTTGTGAGACCGAATAGGCCCGGCGTCGCGCTTCTTGACACCGAGCCGCCGGGCGACCCCGACAAGGCCCTCGCTGCCGCGGCGGGGTACGGGTCCGGGCGAGTCGTGATGTGCGGGATACGCCTGGGGCAGACGGACGCCGGCGAGGACGCGCGACTCTCCAGAGACGAGTCGGCCCTTCTGGTGGGCTTGGTGAAGTGGGCCACGGAGGGCTGCGTCCGGGTGACGCCTCATCCGGCCGCGACCGGACGGTAGACGAAGGGGGAATGTGCTGTGCCCACTCCGATCCGCATCACCGTGGGGGAAAACGTCCTCGATGCTGAGCTTGGCGATGGCGAGACGGCGAAGCTCATCGCGGACGCCTTGCCGATCGCGGCCACGGGAGCGACGTGGGGCGATGAGATCTACTTCGGCATCCCGGTCGACGCCGACCAGGAGCCCGGGGCGAAGCAGTCGGTAGCGGTCGGCGATCTGGGCTACTGGCCGCCCGGCACGGCGTTCTGCATCTTCTACGGCAAGACCCCGATCAGCACATCGACCGAGATCCTGGCCGCGAGCCCGGTGAACATCATCGGCCGCCTCACGAGCGACCCCGACCAGCTCAAAGGCACGCGCTCCGGCGTCGCAGTAAGGGTGGAGAAGGCATAGGGGGCAACCGGAATGCGCCCCAGGAGTGCCGGCAGGCTGTGCGGGCCAGCAGCGGCTGTGCTCTGCCTGGCCTGTGCCGGGACAGCGCACGCCAACGCGGGGACCGCCGCGCTAATGCCCTGCTTCTGTCATGCCGTGGTGCTCAACTGGCTCATCGCCGCGGGGGAAGCCGGCCTTCTCGTCTGGCTCCTCGGTGCTCGCTTCGGCAGGGCGTACTGGCTGATGCTCGCGGCCAACTACCTCTCATGGGGGGCCGCATGGTCCGCAGCGGCTGTGCTGTACCGGTGCTGCGCCCCGCTGTCGGCCACGGCAGCGTTGCCGGCCGTCGTCGTCGGGTGGTCAGGTCTGTTCCTCACGACGGTCCTCCTGGAGTGGCCCTTCTGTCGTCTGGCTGGGGCTCCCAGCCGAACCACCTGGGTGCGCGCGCTGTGGGTGTCATTGGTGGTCCAAGCGGCCTCCTACGCTGCATTGGCCCTCGTCTATGCTCCCGCCCAGGACCTCAGCCTCGTCCGCGAGACGCGGCCCGACAGTGGCCTACTCGCGGAGCAACCCGACGATGCGGTCGTCTACTACGTATCACCGGACTGGGCTCTCATGCGCCTTCCACTCCGGGATGGACCGGCCGAGGTGGTCCTGGCCGACCGCGTTCCGGAAGACTACTCATCGGACGGCGCCACACCTGTCGCGTACTTTGCATTGGTCGCATCAGCCGACGGCGACGCGTTCGACCTCGCGCTCCGCCCCGGGGAGGACACGACCGAAGTCATCGTCCAGCCCTTCGCCACGAGGCTGCCCGTGCGCCTCAACACCCCCGACTGGCAACTCGGGAAGCCCTATCTAGCGCTGACTCCCCGGGGACTGCTGGACCTTCGTAGCGTCGGAACCGTAAGGGGGTGGCAGTTGGGCGAGGACACGGCGGGCGGGCTGCGCATCTTCGACCGCACAACGCGCGAGACGACTCTGCGGGTGGGGCTGACCACGAGTCTGCCACTGATGGACGGCTGCGTCGGCACGGCCTCATTGCTCCCCGGCGACCGCGTCGTCTTCCAGCTCGGCAGCGAGATCCTCCTCTTCGACGTCCCCACGCGCCGCATCTGCCACCTCGCATGGGGCCATGACCCCGTGGTCGTGATGAGGGCCGACATGCCATGAGAGAAGGCCCCGCAAGGGAAGGAGTGACGCGCTACTGGGCCATCAAGCTCTCCGGAGAGTGCCGTTTTGGCCTGTCAGACGAAGCCGTCACTCCCACCTGCTCGCGGGCCTTTGTGGACTGGACGGAGGCGGCTCACGAGCTGGGCGTCACGCTGGTCTTCCGGCATTTCTGGTGCGATCTCATACTGGAGGGCCATCCGGACGCGCGTGCGTTGCGTGGGCCTGATCGCACGATAGAGGGGTTGCTGCGCGTCGGCCTCGTGCCCAACGGCATCCCTGTGCTGCAGGACAGCGTCCTGGAGTCGGCCCCCTGGAACAGACGCGAGGCCGGTGAACGAAGACGTCATCGGCTCGTCGGCACCATGCTGGTGCTTCGCCTCGTCGAAGCAAGCGAGCGGCTGGGAGCTGACGGGGCGGGTACGGGTCAGGGCGACTACCGAGGCGGAGGGGTTCTACCGCAGACTCGGCTTCCGAACCTACCGACGTTACCAAGGTCGTGCGATAATGGAACTTGACCCACAGGAGGCGCGTATGCTGGCGGCGGAAACGGAGGCGGAGTGGCACAGGATGTCGCCTTGCCCCGACCCCGCACGAAGGGAGGCGAACGATGGCTGATCGGCGGCCCCTGACGGAAGCAGACCGTCAAGACCCCACTGCCCTGATCCGCTGGCTCACGGGCGGCGAGTACTCGGAGGATGATGTCCTCGACGCCTACGAGGTGGTGTTGGCGGACCTCTATCTGTCAGGCCATGACTATGAGACAGCCCGCCAGATGGCTTCCAAGATGCCCGACGCACAACTCCGAGTTCGTGCCCAGAGCGTGAGGGAGAAACATGCATCCAGTGTGCAAGGCGATGTCGTCGCCCTGGCCGCGAAGAGAGGTGACCGTGGCTAACAGTGGTACTCGCCGCCTCCTCAGCCACCCCGACCAGCTCAAAGGCACGCGCTCCGGCGTCGCAGTAAGGGTGGAGAAGGCATAGGGGGCGGCGAGGAGCGATAGGCTTCGGCCGGTTGTCTGAGTTGTTCCGATTCCCCGCGCCTCGCGCCTCGGCCGAGGGCAGGGGGACCGCCCCCGCTCGACGGAACTACTCACCGAACCCTCCCTAAGGAGCCACCCACGATGCGACTGACACAGCTCGCGACCCTCGCTCTGCTCTGCGCGCCCGCACTCGCCGCGGACTACGCGTGCGCCATCGTCAGGAGCCCGACGGCCGTTGTCGAGTCGGACCGGTTCACCGTCACGGCCTCATATACGGCGGCGTCGACCGCGAAGCTGCACTGCGAGCTCAAGAACATGCAGTCGGTCGTGCTCTCCGGTGACGTCAAGGAGGTCAAGGGCGAGGGGGAGGACACCTTCGCGCTCACCGCGCCCTCGCTCGACCGAGAGCCGCGGATCCAAGTCGCGATCTGGCTCGGCGAGAACTGGCAGCAGGCATACGCGCCGATCGTCCACACGCCTGAGATACGGATCATCTCTCAGTCGGAGCACAGGAGGCAGGTGGAGATGGAGCAGTCCGTCCCCTCTGAGCTGGAGCGCCTTCGCTACTCACGGTCGGATGTCGGCAATGTCGCTATCTTCGACGACGACTTCCCGGGCCTCGATCGAGATCTGGCCGCCGATGTCGCCCGCGCCATCGAGTCGACCGGCGCGTCTGTCACGCGCCTCAACGCTCAGGATCTGTGCAACACCCCGCTCGTTACACCCGAGAGGTTCGACCTTCTGGTCCTCGTCTCGCCGGAGCGGTTCCCAGCCGAGGCTCTGGAGACAGTGCGGACGTTCACGGACGGCGGCGGCGACCTGATGGTCCTCGGTGGGCCGGCGTTCGCGGAGCCGCTCTGGGAATACGGCGGCCAGTGGGTCGGGGCCGACTCCCTGCGCGAGCGGCTCGCCGACCTGCCGGGCAAGGGCCGCGTGTTCGACCTCGCAACCGAGGATCTTGCGAAGTGGTCCACCGAGGCAAACGCGGCGTCGGGCTCGGGTATAGCCGTCGACGGCACCGCCCCGGGTGGCGGGCCGGCGGCCCACCTGGCGATCCGCAGCCTGACCGGCTGGTGCAGCTTCCTCTCGCCCGAGATCGCGTCGCCACCGACCATCGACGATTGCGTGTTCCTGCTGCGCGTGAAGAGTGAGGGCCGCACCGGCCAGCTTCTCATCGAGGCGCGCGAGCGCGACGGGTCACGCTGGATGGCGGTGGTGCCGCTTACCGGCGACTGGAAGCCGGTCGCTGTGCTCCCGCGCGACTTCCAGTACTGGCACGACAGCGCATCGCCAGGCCGCGGCGGCCCGGGTGACAGCTTCCACCCGACGAACCTGGCCCGGCTCGGCCTCGGCCTCGCGTTCACGCACACACCGACGGTCGGTGGAGGCGACCACGACATCTGGGTCAGTGGGATCGACGTCGCCCCGTTGGAGGGCGAGGTGCGCGACCTGGTACGCGCGACCGACCGGGTCGAGCCCATCGGAATGGAGGGCGTCGCGCCGTCCTACAAGCTCTTCCCGATCGGCGACTGCGCGTCCCTTAGCCCGGACCCGAGGCAGCTCCTCTGGGCCGGCGGCGACCTGCCCGTTCCGTCCGAAGTACTCGGCATCCACCCGCGACCCCAGGGCACGGGCATTGAGAAGAAGCGCCGCTGGCGCTTCATCCCGCTTCTGCGGGCGGTCCATTCCGACGGCCGCCTCGCCGGCTTCCCGGCTGCGCTTGTGCTGAACAGCAATAGGTCTGCCGTGGCATCATTCCCTATCCGCGACCTCGGCTTCTTCCGCAGCCCCGAGGTACTCGGCAGCCTCGCGAAGCTCGCGCGACGGATGCTCGACGGCGTGTACCTGTACGAGGGCGGGTCGCGGTACTTCGCGTATCGCGACGGCGAGCAGGTGCGGCTCGGAGCCAAGGTCGCGGCCTACGGCCGCGGGAGTGCGGCCTGTGAGGCACGCGTCGCCGTTACGCCCGAGGGCTCGGCTGAGGCCGCCTTTGCTTGGGCCGGGCCCGTCGACGCGGGGGCGCCGGCGGAGACGACATGGGCGCCCGAGCGCCTCGATGCGCGCGGCTATCGAGTGTCCGTGTCGCTCGTTCGCGGCGGCGTCGAGATCGACCGGCTGGAGCACCCGATCACCGTCTGGCGGCCCAAGGACAAACCAAGCTTCATGACCACCGCGGGCGGCGACTTCATCGTCGATGAGCACAAGTGGTACGCCCACGGGGTGAACTACATGCCGTCCTCAGGCATAGCGACCGAGGACGGTCCCTACTTCGAGTTCTGGCTCGACCCTCAGCCCTACGACCCCGACATCATCGAGTGGGATCTGGCGGAGGTCGAGCGCATCGGCTTCAACATGATAAGCGTGTTCATCTACTACCGCTCGATCGACTCGCACAACCTGTGGGACCTTATCGCCCGGTGCGAGCGCCACGGGCTGAAGGTCAACCTCTCGCTCCGTCCGGGCACGCCGATGGACTTCCGCTGGGACGAGATGCGCGCCCTCATCGAGCGTCAGGACCTCGCCCGGTGCGACACGATCTTCGCGTATGACCTGGCCTGGGAGCCGGTGTTCGGGCCCTACGACGCGCGCAGTCAGTGGGATCCCCAATGGGAGAACTGGGTCGTGCGCAAGTACGGCGGCATTGCAGGCGCCGAGGCCGAGTGGGGCGTGCCGATACCGCGGCGTGACGGCAAGGTCACCGGCCCTTCAGACGCGCAGGTCGCGAGCGACGGGGAGTGGCGCAAGCTGGCTATCGACTACCGCCGCTTTGTGGACGATCTCGTCCACGAGAAGTACGCGGAGGCCCGGCGGCTCGTGCGCTCGGTCGACCCGAACCACCTCGTGGGCTTTCGCGGCAACGTGACCGGCGACCCCACGTGCGGCCAGGGCTGGCTGCCCTATGACTTCCGTGCCCTCGAGGGCGCCGTGGACATCATGGAGCCTGAAGGCTACGGGCGCATCGGCGACTGGAGCCAGGTGAAGCCGGGCTGGTTCAGCTGCGCCTACGCGCGCGCCGTCGCCCCCGACACGCCCCTTATGTGGGCGGAGTTCGGCTACTCCATCTGGGACAGCGCGAACATGCGGCAGTCGGGCGATGCTGCGGAGTTCCAGGGGCGGTTCTACCGCGACTTCTACGAGATGGTCCTGCGTTCGGGCGCGAGCGGCTCGGTCTGCTGGTGGTTCCCAGGCGGGTTCCGCTACGGCGAGAACAGCGACTTCGGCATCATCAACCCGGACCGCACGTGGCGGCCGGTTACGCGCGTTATCCATGAGTACGCCGACCGCATCAAAGCGGAGCGCGACCGACCCGCGCCCGACGTCGTGATCGACATCGACCGCTACCGGTACGCTAACGGGATCCAGGGCGTGTACGAGCAGGTGAGGGACGCGTTCTGGCGCGCGGTCGACGAGGGCAAGACGCCGGGGCTTAAGTGGGTGGAGTAGGGGCGGCCCAGAGTGGCCGCCCTGGGCGAGCACGCTGGCTCACCCCTGCAAGCTGGGCTCGATCACCGCCTTCACGACTCGCAGCTCCTCGACGTCGCGGAGCGCCTGGCCCGCTTGGGCGAGGCTGTACCGCGCCGTGATAGCCTTCTCCCAGGGCATCCGGCCCACGGTACGGCTGAGCATCACCACCGCGCGGTAGAGGTGGCTGAAGTCCACGCCCCAGCAGCCGCGGATGTCCACGTGCTTCCGGTTGATGTCGACATGCGGATTGATCTCGACCGCACCGTTGTCGGTGTACTGCCCGGCGATGACGTAGACGCCGTTGTCCCTCGTCATCGCGAGCCCCTCCGGCACCGCGGCGGGGTTCCCGCTCGCCTCTATGACCACGTCGGCGCCGCGGCCCGATGTGAGTCCCCGCACGCGCTCAACGCGCTCTTGCGCCGACGTGCGCCGCACATCGAGAGACTCGTCGGCGCCGAACTCGGCGGCCAGCGCGAGGCGCAGCTCGGGTGCGCCGACCGTGACGACCGTCCCCGCGCCCGACAGCCGCGCGAGCGCCGTCGCGCACAGGCCCACCGGGCCGGAGCCCTGGACCACCACCGTGTCGGCCATCCGAATGGTGGCCCGCTCGACCGCGTGGAAGGCCGTGGGCAGCCCGCAGCCGCCGGCGATGTACGTCTCGGGGCTGACGTTGTCCGGCAGCCGGACGATCCTCACACCGGGCTTCAGGTAGATGCGCTCCGACCAGCCGCCGAGCAACCCCTCGTCCGCGGAGTAGGTGATCCCATAGACGCGCCTGTAGGGGCAGCGCGTTGAGGCCTTCGCAACCAGGCAGTACCAGCAGCGCCCGCAGGTCTCGTGCACGTCGAGGAACCCGACGGTCTCGCCGACGCGGAAGGGCACGCCCTCGACGTCGGCCACCTCGCCGGCGATCTCGAGGATGCGTCCGACGCTGACGTGGCCGGGGATGATGGGGTAGGGGACTCCCGCGAGCCTGCCGTGATGCAGGTGGCAGTCGGTCCCGCACACCTCGCTGTAGATGGTCTCGAGCAGCACCGCCCCGGGTTCGAGGACCGGGTCCTCGAACTCCCTCACCTCGACCGGCATGGCCGGCCCCGGCATGACCGCCGCGCGCACCATTCTGGGTCACCGTCCGATCGCACATACCGTAGCATGCTACTCGGCCGCGTGGTCCCCCGGCACCTCCTTCCGCGGACCCACGGCTCATCACACTCCGTCAGACCTGAGCCGCGAGCCCGAACGCACGTGAGGGCGAACGTGACGAAGGGCTGGGACGGGAGAGCGGCCCTTCGTCACGGCCCTTCGCTTGGCCCCTTCGGGCCACCTCAGGGCCGGCTCAGGGCGAACGGGGAGAGACACTACCGGCCCGGCGCCGGTGCTCCCGGCCTCCCGGCAGGGCCTGCTCACCGGGTGTCGAACTCCCTCGTGCGGCGATACACCGACTCAGGGGGCGATCTCCATGCAGCCACTGCTCCGCGCATTCGTGCAGTTCACCGTCCTGGCGCTCACCTGCTCGGGCGCAGCTTTGGCCCAGGCCAATCTGATCCCGAACGGCGGCTTTGAGGACGACGCTAACGGCGACGGCCTCGCGGACCGTTGGGACGCTCCGCACGACGACGGCGTCGTGGTCGAGACCACCATTGAGCCCGGGCCCAACGGCAACTGCCAGCGCCTCGCGTGTACGAGCTACCGCAACGTGTCCCCGGCGAGCCACGCGATGCTGTCTCAGACCGGCACCGTCGCGTTTGAAGAGGGGCAGTCGTACCGGCTGACCTTCAAGGCGAAGGCGGAGGGGCTTCCGGGCCGCATGATCCAGTTCGCCGCCAGCGACACCAGCGTGTGGGACGAGATCGGGCGCCCGCACGGGTTCCTCCTCACGCGCGACTGGAAGGAGTACACGTACGACTTCCGCGCAGCGAAGTCGTGCCCGACGGCAGCGCGGATGCAGTTCTGGTACACGAGTGTCGGCACGCTGTGGATGGACGACGTGTCACTCACGACGACACAGCCGCGCCCGGCTCGCTGGGGCTTTGAGATACCGCCCACGACCGCGAAGAACCTCGTGCCCAACAGCAGCTTCGAGTGCGGCACCGCCGGCTGGGGCAGCCTGATGGACCTGCACCCCTGGGGCGAGAGCCTGAACCGGCTCATCGGGGACATCGACAAGGGCGACGCGGTGGACGGGAACAGCAGCTTCCGGGTGTCTCTCGACCGGAAGACGGTGCCGGTGTACATGTGGGACTACTTCCTGCCCTACGAGCTTCCGGTCACCGCGCCGAGGACAATGAACCGCGGGTGGATCAGCGTCGAGCCGGGCCGGCCGTACGTGCTGTCGGTCTACCTTCGATCCGACGCCACCGGGGCGAAGGCCGTCCTGGAGGTGCAGGAGGCGGACCGCGGGTGCCAGCGGCAGCCGGTCACTCTCACGACCGACTGGCGTCGCTACACATTCCCGTTCACCCCCTCCGCAGAGCAGGTCTTCGTCGGTGCCGGGCTCGACCTTGATGCGTCGGCGCTCGACCGCGCGACGCTGTGGATGGACGCGGTGCAGCTCGAGCGCGGGACCGAGCCGACGGCATGCCTTCGCCGGGCGCCTACCGAGGTCGGGGTCGAGTGCGAAGCGCCCGGGCATCTCTTCAAGCCGGGCGAGAGGCCTTTCGTCACGCTCACCAGGGCAGGCAGCCCCGCGACGGTGCACCTGACGGTAAGCGATTTCCGCGACGACGAGGTGCTCGCCCGCGACGTGCGGCTCGCAGACGAGCGCGAGACCGTTTCGCTCGATCTGCCGCAGAAGGGCTTCTTCCGCGTTGCCGTATCTGCTGATGGAGCTGAGGTGGTCCCGGCGGAGCCGCTGCGTTTGGCCGTCATCGACGGCTACGCCGCGAGCGACAGCGCGTTTGGGATGAACCACGCCTACCCATGGCCGGAGCTTCTTGATCTGTCGAAGCGGATCGGGCTCACGTGGATGAGGGATTGGACGCTCAAGTGGCAGCATGTCGAGCCCGAGAGGGGGAGCTTTGACTTCGCCGCGGGTGACGCGCAGATAGACCGCGTCCTCGACGCCGGGCTGAACGTTATCGGCCTCCTGCCCTTCCCATCGAGCAATTGGGCCTCGACGGGCCCCGGCGGGCCGGACGGGGGGGCCGAGGACCGCAGGCTGATGGCCTTCATGCCGCGCGATCTAGGTGATGCGGCGAACTACGTGCGTGAGACGGTCGCGCACTTCCGCGGGCGCGTCAGCGTGTGGGAGATCCTCAACGAGCCGGTCTACACGGACTACGCCCTCCCGAGGCGCGACGGGTACACGGTGGAGGACTACGTCTCGTACCTGCGGGCCGCCTACCGTGCCGCGAAGGAAGCGCAGCCCGACTGTCTGGTGATCGGCGGGGTGGCCGGGCCGCCGGCGCTGCTGGCCACGGAGTTCATTGACGCGGGCGGGCTCGATCACGTCGATGCGCTCAACCTCCACCAGTACCCGGGCGGGATGCCGCCGGAGGCCATGGACGCCGAGTACGCCGCACTTGCCGCCAAACTGCGCGGCATCGGCCGCCCGGTGCCGATCTGGTTCACGGAGGGCGCCTACTACGCCGATGATGACCCTCCGCGCGATCCCTATGACGGCTGGGCCCAGCCGGTCGAGTCGGAGCGGGTCTGCGCCATCTGGCAGGTGAAGATGGACGCCATGCTCCTCGCCTACGGTGTGCAGAAGATCATCTACCACTCGGGCACGCCGGGGCGGCTCAACCACGACGAGCTGTCAGGCATCTTCTTCGAGTGGAACGGCGCCCCGCGCAAGATGGTGGCCACCCAGGCGGCGATCGCGTCGGTGATGGGGCCCGGTCCGATCAAGGGACGCGGGCGCTTGGCCTCTCCGAAAGACACGTACTGCTACGCCGTCGACACGGGCGGCCATACTGTGGCGATCATGTGGCTTGACGAAGGCAGCGACCGCGACAAGGCTCCCCTCTCCCTTCCGGACAGCACGACGGCAATCGACGTGCTCGGCGACCCGCTCCGCGCGATCGCGCTCACAGTCGGTACCGAGCCTGTGTACATCGTCTTCGACCACATTGCGAGCGACCGGGAGATCTACGACATCGGGAAGTAGAACGCCCGCGTCGGGGCGAGCCGCCCGGCCCGCTCACCGGCGGAGGTGCAGGTCACCCAGCCGCGAATCGGCTGACCGCCGGGCTGCCACGGGGCGCCGGCCAGAGGAGTCCATCGGAGTGTGACCCATTTGATCCAACTTGGTGTCGTTGGGTTTGGCGGGCGCGTCAGCGGCCTCATCAACCACGTCATGCGGGATGCCTGCCCCGATCTCAGGGTCGCCGGCATCGTCGATCCCGACGAAACGGGCGCCAGGTCCCGCCTCGCGGAGTGCGACACCCGCGACGTGGTGTTCTACAAAGGCGTCGATGACCTTGTCCGTCAGGGGAAGCCGGACGCGCTCGTCATCGGGACGCGCTGCAACCTCCACGCGCCGTACGCCATCGAGGCGGCGCTGTACGACCTGCCGCTGTTCCTGGAGAAGCCGGTCGCAACCTCGATGGAGCAGGCGGCGGCGCTTGAGAAGGCCTTCGAGAACTCGCGGAGCGAGGTTGTCGTGAGCTTCCCGCTGCGTGTGTCTCCCCTCGCGACGCACACCCGGTCGCTCATTGAGCAAGGCGCGGTCGGCGATCCCGAGCACATCCTCGGATGGAACTACGTGCCCTACGGCACGGTCTACTTCGACGCCTTCTACCGGGACTACGACGTCACGCAAGGGCTGTTCCTGCAGAAGGCGACCCATGACTTCGACTACATGATGTACCTCATGGGTTCGCCGATCACCCGGGTGGCCGCGATGTCATCATGGGGTCGTGTCTTCGGCAGCCCGGCGCCGTCAGGCAACGCACGGCCCGCGGGGCTCTGGTGCGGCAAGTGCGACGAATCCGGGACGTGTCTCGAAAGCCCGGACGCCCGTCGCCGAAACGGCTCGGGTGGGACCACCGCCGACCACCCTTGCGTCTTCGGTGAGGACATTGGCTCCCCGGCCAGGGGGATGAACGAGGACTCATCGAGCGCTCTGCTCGAGTTCGCTTCCGGTGCCCATGGCGCCTATACGCAGGTCTTCTACACCCGGCGCGACGCGGCCGCGCGCGGCTCGACCGTAAGCGGCTACCTGGGCACCCTCTCGTTCGACTGGTACACGAACGAGGTGAAGCGGGTGCGGCA
>Ga0315279_10003079_pt1 | contig 23883 bp, 26 predicted proteins | sample YL17G06_20_MG_FD_203694 | JGI IMG/M metagenome (GOLD analysis project Ga0315279, IMG submission 203694) | Sediment microbial communities from Yellowstone Lake, YNP, Wyoming, USA - YL17G06_20 | ecosystem: Environmental > Aquatic > Freshwater > Lake > Sediment | place: USA: Wyoming | collected...
CTTCCGTCATCATAGCATTGGCTAGTAGGTGTGTCAAAAGAGCTAAACAACCTCACCCCCTTTATCCCCCTCTCCTTTTGAAGGAGAGGGGGAGGAATAAAAAAGAGGGGGGCGAAGCCCCCCTCTTGGTTACGTAGTCACAATACACCCATATTGCCTTTCAGCCTCAGAGTAGAAACATGTAAGTGAATATAAGCAGAAGTTGGCATTACGTGCGAAGCGACGGAAGAAGGACACTTTATGAGACGGCTGAGTAAGGAAATAAAAAGGGGCACTACCTTTCGAGAATTAAAAACAAGCCCAGGGGGCAGCGAGTTGGAGAAACTTATTGCAGTTGCCAAAACTCCGAGAGATATGGCTTTTGCTTCCACTCTAGGGAAGACCGGCATGCGTATTTCGGAAGCCATCCAATTGAAGGTAACTGATATTGACTTCAAGAGAGGAACTTTAACCATTATACACCTGAAAGAGCGGTTGAAATTGAAATGTCCTAACTGTGGCGACCTTTTAGGAAAACGACATCTCTTCTGCCCGGGTTGTGGGAATAAGGTAGACCAGGCAACACGCGAGAAGGTCGAGCAGCGGCGGCAACGAGTCATACCTATTGATGCTGATACTTTAAGGCTGCTAGATGAATATCTAAAATGGCGGCGTAAATTCCCTTATCGCGGACCGCTCGTATTTCCATTCACTCGCCAGCGTGGTTGGCAACTCATAGAGAAACTAGGCCGACGTGCGGGTATAAAGGGGCTTCACCCACACTTTTTGCGCCGCTTACTTGCTACAACATGGGTAGCTAAAGGTCTTGATACAAAAAAGCTCCAGGTGCTTCTCGGCCATGCCAGCATCGCCACTACCATGGAGTATGTTGATTCTAATTTTGAGCAGCTAAAATCCGAATATGGAAAGTTATGGGAAGCGAAAGAAGATGAAGAATCTACGGACTAAGAAACCACAGATGCAGAAAGGCCCAAGCAATGATAGGGGCCGTCGTGAACCTCCGAATATGTCAGTGTCTTGGGGAAGAGGTGCCAGCGAATATCGGCCGGGTCTCTTTACGAAACAGTATTTTGAAAAGCATGGTGAAGCCTGCGCTGCCGATATCTATCGTGCTCTCAGCGAGGAGATAGAGAGACTCAATCAGGAAAGGATCGGGATAGGTGAAAAGCCCTTGCGGAGGCCAAACTACTCCAGTTTCAGCAGGTATATGCACTGGTTTGCCATATTAGGGCTCATAGAGCGTACGGACAAACGCGAACCAGCCATCTACGATTTCTTGCAGAAGAGGGTGTTCTATAGATTAACTGAAAAGGGCCAAGCCGAAGTGAGGGCTTGGGAAGACCCGGTTAGGGCAGCACACCCAGAGTTTGTTTAGGCTATACTGGTATGGCATCTGCCAAAAAATCGTTTATCCCATTTCACGGGGCCACGAGGGTTCACGAGGCCATGGACGGGTCTCAGAAAACCTCATGTCCATATGTCTTGATGTGTCTATGTGTCCACTAAAGCTAAATCATATGTCTTTCCATGTGTCTAAGAACAGAAGGGAAGAAAATCGTAGCTATTATAAATACCCTGCGCTGGTTTAACCTAAAGGTTGAGCAGATAGATGACCCATATATTTTAGATAGCGGAAGTGCGGGTGGATATAAAGATGGTTTGATTTTGAGAGCTGCGGCAAAGATTATGAAGGAGGTGGAGCAATAACTAAACCCATGAATAAAGAAAGCAGGTCAGTTTTAAGGCGCAAAGCGGCACAACAAGGTAAACCAATACCTGAATTTGACATACCAGAAGAAGGAGGGCTGACAGGTGGGGCACATGGCTATACTACCTTATGTGACCAGTCATATAGAAGTCATGTGTCTATCTGTCTCTCATGTGTCTATCTGTCCACTGAAGCTATTTTATGTGTCCATTCATGTGTCTCTTATGTGTCTCACGGACAGATAAATGGACAGATAGTAGACACATAAAAGACACATAGTTTTAAGGAGTTGAAATGCCATTTGGACCGTCTCCCTACAAAGAGGAGATAAAACAGGCTCTCCGGAAGGGTAAAGACCCAAAAGAGCTGCTGAAACGCTTCCCGGTATCGGGGAGGACTGTCCTACGTTACCGGAGGGAGATAGAGACGGAACTCGAGAAGGAGCTGGCGGCTGAAGAAGATGCACTAGCCCTGGAATTAAAAACGGGTAGAGCCCAGGAAATCATCGCTAGGCGTAAACTTAGAATTAAGCAATTAGAAGTTCTGCTCAAGGAAGCAGGAGGTAGAAGTGGAGTCAATGGCGAGACAGGTGAAAAAGCCGCGCTGGACCAATTAGCCCGGTTATCTCTCTCCTCTCCGGTATGAAAAGCTAAGTCCGAGTCTGTAACTGGGGTGGAGTTCTTGCACAACCTTGCGAAGGCGTCTTGTTCTACCGTGTGATGGCATTCATCGGCTACGACAGCGTCAAAGTGGATGAGGTTAATTGTTAGAGTTCTGCCCCCTTGGCGAGGAATTCGCCTAACAATCGGGATACACACTCGTTTGGTTTAGCAGAAGCCTCGTCGGCTCAAGAATAAGAGCATTTTTGATTGCCCCTTGTTCAAACAGAGACTTGAGCCAGAGCATAGCTACCAGCGTCCTGCCTATGCCAGTGGGCAGGGAGCATACCGCCTGCCCTTTGGTTAAAGCCCAGTCGGTTGCCTCACTTTGGTAAGGGCGGGGCTGAATTCTCAAATTCCAAGCTGATTTTATCATTCTATCTTTTATCAAAAAAGTAACTACTTCTTTTTCTTTTCTAAAGGCTCTTTTGTAAAGTATGCTTATTGTAGCAGATATGAGATTTTGGGTAAATCACAATTCTGCTAGCACCTTAACAAAAGGCGGCAAACCGATACCGATAAACCATATCAGTATCGGGTAAAATGATTGACCGTCAAACGGTAGCCGATTAGTTTGACCTCTACCTATAATGTAGGTAGCTACGAAAGGCGACAATCAGCCGTCAATACAATAGCTTTGAGTGTGGCTAGGTGTGCCATACGCTAAATCTAAAACAAAGGAAGTGATTTAGCTATGTATGACACCCCAAACTACATCAAAACCCTGCTAATCCCTAATGGTAAAAAGCCTGCGGGTAGGCGTGTGTGGTCAATTGACCTAGAGGGTATATGGCTACCCTTCTTTACCGCTACCAACACAATGGGCGACACCGCTATCCCTAGTGATGCGCTAGGCGCACCCCTGCGCCTTGCCTACAATCAGGATGGCTCGGTCAAGTTTAGTAAGACTGGGCGACCAGTCCTGAAAGTGGCAAAGGATATTGCCGATAGCGTTAGGCTCATCCGTGAAAACTTCGCTGTTGGGCTACAAGCCTATGCTACCCAAGTTAGTGCTGATAACCCCGATGGCTACAAGGCGCAACTGGATATGGCAAACGAAGCTGGCGAACCTATCCGCACCAAAGACAATACCAACCTAAACAAGGCTATAGCACAGCAAATGGCTGAAGCTATGGCTGAAGCTCACAAGGTCAAAGGCAGAAGGCGGGAAGCCGTTACTGCCTAAAAATACTAGCGTATGGCACACCTACCCACACTCAAAGCAGAAGGGAGAAGGTATGGCGTTACCTAAATGGGCAACGCTTGACCGTCAAACTCAACTTGTGTCAATCTTCCTTCGTAGTAGAGGTTTTTGTGTCTTTGGTCATCACCCCTGCGCTATTCCAGAGCACCATTACGAAGTCTATATTGAAGGGCTAATTGGCGATTGGAAAGCAGAGGATAAGGCTACCTTATCAGCCTTATGGCTAGAGGAACGGAAGCTACTACATAGCCTAGCTGAAAGGCGTTACCCGATTAGAGGGCAATTCAGCAACATATCCAAAGACATCTACTTTGCCCAACAACCTCTATTTTACCTATTAGGGCTAGGCATTAGCGGGCTAACCTTCAACCCCTTTGCCAAAGTTAGGGTAGCTAGTAGCTTTGTCAACCTCTATATTGACTTGGGTGATAGGCTCAGAAGCGTTAGCAAAAACAAAAGGCGCAAGGCGATTAGATATGGCAAGGCATTACCACTAGAGCTACAACGGGAAGTAGAGCAAGTTATAAGATTAGCGGTTAAGCACTACCTAAACCACTAAAACAAAAAGGCATCCCGATTACTGGGGTGTCTTTTTGTGTTTAGACTGCTATTTTTAAGAGGGGCTACCGCCCCTCTTTTTATTATCCCCCCTCTCCTTTGAAGGAGAGGGGGCTTTTTATTACTCCCCTTCCCTTGCTAGGGGAAGGGGGTCAGGGGGATAGGTTGCTAAACAACCTCGTTAAGCAATAGCTACCGACTGGTCAAAGTGACCGGCGCTGCCACCGTGAAAGGAGGGTAACATGCCCATTGACCTTGGTTCCGCTAACCACCACGCAGGCGTGTGCATCTCAAGGCTTCGCTGGCTCTCCTCACTATTGAAAGAGATTTTAAGGAAGGAGGGCATATGGGAAGACCTAATCCAGGAGATGTATGCCGCAGCCTTTTTCGCATGGAAGCAGGGCATGGATGATGTTGAGACCCGCCGCTATGCTATGAGATGTCTTCATGCCTTCCTAAAAGCCTATGGTTTCCAAAGGTACCGGAGCGGGTACTTCAAGTTTGAGAAACAGCTACCCTACAACCTCTCTGGAGACATAAATGGAGACATGCCTGATGTTGTTCCTTATTCCTCCGCTATATTCTCCTTTGACACCGACCACTTGGAAGAGAAGATTTTGGACTTTCTCAAGAAACACCCTGAAGGACTGTCAAGGCGCAAAGTCAGCATGAGGTTTCAGATTCCTGTCAATGAAGCCAGTATGTATCTGGGTTACCTGATAAAGAAAGGATTTGTTGTAGAAATAGCACGGGAAAACACTCGAGGGCGCCCTCCAACCCCGCTGCTGGTAGCGCTTGAGCCAGGTCAGACATTGCCGGAGCCGAAGATGGTCAAGTCGGCACAAACGGAGCGGATAAGACATGCTTATTTCGCCGAGGGAAAGAGCATTAAGCAGGTAGCGAGGGAGTTTCACCACGACCGGCGGACAGTACGCAAGGCTATCTACCCCGCTTTAATCCGCCCAGTAGCGTGAGAGATTGTACTCTGGGGGGTAACCGGTTACCCCTCTTTTTATTTACCCTCCTAAGGCTGGAACTCATCCTCGGCAGTGGCAATCCAGTTGGTGGTATTATCAGCGTTGAGCAACATAGCACGGTCCTCAATTTTCCAAACGTTTGGAATTTTGGAGCTGTGGCGCCGGCTTTTCTTAAGGAACGTGAAAGAGGGTGCGGCCGCACCCTTCAAAGAGAGGCGATGCCTCTCTTCCCCTTAACAAGGGGAAGCTTGTTTATTAACCTCACCCACTACTATACAGTCGAATTACCGGGTAGAACCCTCCCCACCTACTGTTGTTGTCCAGAGGTCTTGTGATTTCAACTTTCCTGCCGTCCACTTCACACCAGCCGTGAATCATGGGTACCTTCAGCAAGATGCCGAATAATGTCATCTCTGCAATCCCAGCACAGACTATGACCCGTGCCTTAACGCCAATCTCCAAGCACTCCCTCTGGAATTGAAGGCACTTCCCGAAGCAGTTGTACCTTGTGGGGAGTGAGCGATATGGCATGTGACGGAGTTTTTCACCTATTAGATTGACTTTTTCTTCGTTCATAGTATTTTCATCATCATCCCCATCATCCCCATAACGAAAACAGCGGTCACCATGGTGGAGATACCCACCGCCGGACTATCCTCCATGACTTCCTAGCGGTAGTTGGGGTAGACAAGCGGGAGTAGGTCTGGCAGTATCTTTTGATAAGATGGTATGGTTCGCCTGCCTCAATTGCGGCTAGGGATTTTTCTACTCCCTCACGGATGTCTGTGACAAAGTCACCCGCGTAAAGCACACCCCCAGCATTTAAGGCGAGCAATTCTGCAAATGGGTCATCCCTTGTCCGCTTTCCCTGGAATATTTCCGTGGCGATGGTATATCCGTGCTCTTTGTCCCTGATCTCTATGTCTTTGGTTTGTCTGAGAGGAAGGCCAACGTCATCGGGCCACAGCGTGAAGGTCTTGACACCATCGGTGTTAAACTCGCTTACCTCATTAGGCCCAATATTGCTGAGTTCGTCAAAGCTGTATCCGTCAATGTCTTGGCCAAAAACGACCAGTCCCCTCTTGAAGCCCCTGTAAAGGCGAAGAGCTTCGGCAACTGTCCGAGTAACTGGGAGTGATATGCCCCTGTAGGCATATTCACAACCTACGGGTCTCAGTAGGGCAATGGCTAGGCGGAAAGGATGGGACAGTGTCTTTACTAGGTCTAAGGTATGAGACTGAACTCGTGTTAGGGGCTTGACATATTGAGAAAAGGGACCGAACGCCTCACCTTCTATGAAAGCTAAACCGGTCTCATCTATCATTGGTTGAACCAAGGCTAGGTCAGTAATCCTGGGAATGTTATGGGCCTTCAGGAAATCACTGGCACCGCTGGAGCTGAAAAAGCCACGGGTGCCACTCCGTAGTACCATACCCCCGGCACTGGCAGCTACAATAGCACTGGCAGTGGAAACGTTAATTGTTTTTATCTGTTTGCCGCCGGTTCCGGTACCGCTGACGGCGCGAGGAACCTTATGAGGGCTATCATCTTCCCTGTACAGGCCATGATCCTTTATGCTGTCGTACAAACCGCATAGCACCTCTGGAGTCATATTGGTGCCTATAATCATGGCAAACGCGGAGGCACTGAGAAGAAGGGCGGGGTCACGGATGAGCTGCCTGAGGAGTCCAAAACCACTCAGCCTGAGTCCCTGGGGCGTCCAGAGGTAGTTCAGACTGTCGCGGATTTCCGACCGTCTGACCTGCTGACCGTGCGTTGCTTTATGTATGACCGATATTAAAGCCGTCCATCCCTGATGACTATCTTGCATGCCTCTGGTGATTATACCGTGGTATGCGATTTTAGTCAAGTGGTATCCACTTAATACTAATAACATCAGGGAGTAACCATCAATTACTATCAGTGCCTTTAATTCTCCGCATTGGTAACATTAGTTTCAAACTATAGGAGGCTATTACCAATGCAGCAAGAACCAAAGAAAATTGAGCGAATATTCTATACTTTTCAAGAGGCACAGGAGTTTCTCAATATTAGCCATGACACACTATATAAGCTTATGAAGCAGGGGCTTCCTTCTCACAAGATTGGTAGGAAACGGGTCTTCTTAAAAGAAGACCTTATTCGCTGGATAAAGGAGCACTGACCAACGTCTGCTACCTTCAGAGGCAATGACTGCGAAACTGGGAGTGATAGCCCGTGGTCCGTCAAAGGGAGGCTCAGAGGCCCCAAAGCACACATCGGATGTGGTTGCACAAATCGCCCTTTTGTCCAGCAGGAGTTGTACTTGCCAACATGCGGATCCACTAACTGAAGACCCTGACTTTTAATCAGGGTGTCACAGGTTCGAGACCTGTACGGCCTACTAAAGCTGGAAGACCTACCCTATCGGGGTAATTTGAAGAGAATCAGGGTGTCAAGACACTAGGTCAACCGACACCCTGATTTTATATCTGTATTACCAAAATATCAATAGCCGGTACTTTCGATTTAGTGCTTTTTATTTCTCCTCTGAATCAGCAACTATTATGGTATAATAAATATTAGAGACGAACAGAATGATATAATTGGTTAATTTGAAGTTATTCGATGCTAATGATGCTAATATTGAAAAAGGCAATATAGCACAATTATTATATTAGACATGAAGATTCTTTCTATTGACGGTGGGGGTGTAAAAGGGCTGTATAGTGCAGCATTTCTTGCGGGGCTTGAAGGTCGATTTCGCAAGAGTATCGCTGATTGTTTTGATTTAGTTGCAGGAACGTCAACGGGTGGTATTCTGGCTCTTGCTATTGCTGCTAGGATGCCAACACAGGCAATCGTCGATTTCTACAGACAATGGGGACCAAAGATATTCCATCCCAAGTTAAAGGCTACGTATGTCCTCCGGAGTCTGCTTTTCTCGAGATACCCGGATAAAGAACTGAAGAATGCATTGCAGACGGTATTTGGCGACAGAAAGATAATCGATATCTATAACCAAGAGAAGAGCATCTCTTGCTGTATTCCCTCGATTGATGCAATTCAAGGAACTCCAACTGTATTCAAGACCCCGCACGATAATAAGCTGTCCAGAGACAACGACTATTACCTATGGGAAGTTGCGCTTGCCACCTCAGCCGCACCTGTTTATTTCCCAGTAGCCAGGATTAGAGTACCTAACTCCTCTTCATGGAAACTGTATGTTGATGGAGGGCTATGGGCAAACAATCCGAGTCTCGTAGCTCTTGTCGAGGCCCTGACTTATAAAAAACAATCTCTCAAAGACATCTATTTGCTTTCCCTGGGTAATATTGTAGGTACCACATCATTCGGCTCAGATACCTATTTGAGCAAAGGTATCGCTTTATGGAGGACTGATGTTATCGGTATGACCTTGGATACGCAGTCTACTGCAGTCCATAACCAAATCCGACTTCTCTTTGATTTTCAAGACTTATCAGATCATTATACTCGAATAGAACACTCTCCAAATGAAAAACAATCGTCTCTTAAAAAGCTCGATTGTGCGAAACCAGCCAATATCAATGATCTGGAAGTACTTGGACGGGCAAGGGCTGACAGCGAATCTGTACATGACAATATAATGAATTTTTTCACCTAGGAGGTTAAATCATGGCTGACTGCAGTGCTAATTTCAAATTTGGTGATCTCTCATATCTTTCAAGGATTTCACTAGCTCAAGCGAAAATTCAACAGCTCGTACGATCACGAGATGCATTAAGGGAGAGAATAAGAGATTATTTACGAGATAAAGGAATTAGAAACACTCGGTTCTATTGCCAAGGGTCATATGCACATCAAACCTTGATTACACCTTTGAATGAAGACTATGACATCGATGATGGCATCTACATCGACCTAAGCGGATTTAAGACAGAACCTTCGACCGAGACCATCCATAATTGGGTGGTTAATGCTGTCGAAGGCCATACTCAAACACCTGCCAAAGATAAAGAAACATGTGTTCGCGCGATGTTTTTAGACGGCTACCACATCGATCTGCCCACATACAAAGTTGAAGGGAATGGTTTGGGTGGTACCGAGAAGTATTATCTTGCCAAAAAGTCTGCAGGTTGGGAGGAAAGCGATCCTAGGGCAATGACTGAATGGTTCCAGAGCATAGTAAAGCAACATTCGGACCAAGTGCGCCGCATGGTTAAGTACGCAAAAGCTTGGGCAGACTACCAAAAATCTAAGACGTCGACTAAGCTACCAAACGGATTGACCATGACGATACTTACGTGCGAGGAATGTCGTTCTGACACGCGCGATGATATTGCCTTCCTTGAGACGATGCGTTCCATCTATTTGCGCCTCGAGAGCAATGACGAGATATGGAAGCCGTACGAGCCGACTGAGAACATGACAGACTACTTATCGCCTACTCAATTCCAGTATTTCATGACTCAACTCAACTTCCTCGTTTCCAACGGAGACCAAGCTGTTAACGAGACAAGTCGTAAAAGAGCTGCTCAGTCCTGGCGGCAGGTACTTGGAGATCGGTTCCCCGTGTTTGACGACTTGGATGAAGATTCTTCGCAACAAGCGAAGCGATTCGTGGCACCAGCAATCGTAGGAACAACATTAAAGAGTGCATGACTTGGGATACCTAGATGAAGTAACAAACAGAGCTCTCAAGCAAGTTGCTGTATTCTTTGCTGAGTGCAATTTCAAGGAACTACGTCAATCGGAGTTCCCTGTTGGTGATTTCATTGCTGCTTGGCAAGGAAACATAATGTGCAATGGTGTAGATGTCTCAATCATAGTCGCTCTCACCGAAGGGTTTCCCGATGAACTGCCGAAGATATTCCTGACTAAGGATTTCGAATATCTTCCCATTCCACATGTTGACAATAGGCTCTTTGTGTGTACTTACGTAAGTGAGTCGACAGATTTCTTTTCCGAAAACGTCGATGGCGTAATTCGTGATTCCATCGAAAAAGCCCGGGAGATCATTTCCGATGGAATACACAGAGTCAATCAGAGTGACTACGAAGCTGAATTCCTAGCATATTGGGAGTTAGACTGTAAATCCTTGTATTCCATACTCGAACCTGTTGATCGGATCCGCAAGGTCAAGATGGCCATAGTACATCTAGCGAAGCACAACATTGCATATCTTGTCGCCGACGATGAAAATGCTATCCGAGGATTTGCTGCAAATGTGAATCCCGACTTCTCAATCCAGAAGTTCGATTCTGCTCTATATCTTCCCCTTCCCCATCCTTTTCCCCCTCCTTTCCCTGAAACCTGCAAGGAGATGTTCTCTGTATTAGATAGCTACGATAAAAAATATTCAAATGCCGTTGTGGATTTCCTTAATAACAATGATTATCAAGGAACCGTGGTTTTCTCTACAATCATCAATGATAACTATGCATTAGCTGGTTGGCGGCATCAGGCTATGAACCGGAAGGAAGTACTAAGAGGATTCCGACCTGGAAAAGTCGATCCACGCGTACTAAAAAATCTCATCACCAACCAGTCAATCGAGCGACTTCAAGTTGAACGCCTCGACTTAGATCGGGTGCAGGGCCGAGTTGGAAATAGTAACTCCGCATTACATGGAAAGACTATCTGCATAATCGGGTGCGGCTCGATTGGCAGCTGGATAGCTTTTAATTTGGTGCAGGCCGGAATTGACCGTCTCATGCTCATTGACAAGGATAGCCTCCACGCGACAAACATTGGAAGGCATCTGTGCGGTGTGACTGAAATAAAAAAGAGCAAAGTCGAAGCTGTCAGTGAAAGAATACGTCAGCATCTACCATATGTCCGCATCCAGTGCATTGAACAAACCTTTTACAAGGCTTTTACAGAGAACCAAGAGGCAATACAGAATTGCGACCTGATCATTTCGGCCACAGCTAATCCTGCTCTTGAGCGCAGACTAAATAAAATGCAGCTCAATGCTTCGGCTTTCCCTCCGGTGCTCTACTCATGGATAGAGCCCTACGGAATAGCAAGCCACGCCGTACTGGTGTCTACAACCGAGACCAGTTGCTTTGAATGCTGCTTGGACCCGAAGGATTTGAGTTTTAAATTTCAAGTTCTCAGATGCGAACGAGGAGCCTTCACAAGACAGGAGGCTGGTTGTCAATCCTCGTTCACGCCCTACTCAGGGCTTGACGCCAACCAAGCTGCGTCTATTGCTACTCGATTAGCACTGAAGAGCCTATCAGGCGACATAACAAACAATATACGCTATGTTTTCTTTGGAGACTTGCAGAAGGCTCGTGAAATGGAACTGGACATATCTGAGGAATACACTGATGCTTCGGATTTCACGATGAAAGCCTCAATTATCCAAAAAGCTCCCGATTGTAAAGTCTGTTCAGATATTAATAATCATGATTAGATACGTTCTTCCTACTGATACCGAACTGCGAATAACGGATTCTGTAGCAGTAGACCTATTCCACTATCGGCAGAGTGCTTCCAATGTCTTAGAATCTGGCGGAATACTATTAGGAAGCTGCTACCCCGACTATTTATTGATCGATAGCATTTCAATCCCTGGGTTCGGAGATAAGCAAGGTCGATCTTTTTTCCACAGAAGCAAAACCAGAGCACAGACATTAATCAACCACGCTTTCTATAAGAGCGACGGGAGGAGGATATATATCGGGGAGTGGCATACGCATGAAGAGGTGACTCCAACTCCTTCTTATACCGACAGAATGGAACTTCGACTAGCCTTTAAAAGATCGAAACTCCATTTTGACTTTCTTATTGCTATAATCGTTGGTAACAGTGACCGAATTGAGGACTCGTGGGTGGGATACCAAGACAGCAACGATCTAGTTGAGTGTCACCGCTTGCCCAATGTATTCGAACACATTACATTGGTAAATGACTGAGACGGAAAGCACCATTTGCCAAGTCTGATTCAAAACTCAATACACTAGCAGAAAATACTAGTTCGATAATCGTACCTAGGGTTTCATTTGTTACATAACTTTGAGTAACCAAGCTAGATTCCGCTAACACCCTGACTTAGGTTCAAGGAGTCACTTAATGGTTGACATTCACACTGGTACCCAATTGATGGTTTAGCAATTCGCCCGATTGTTCAACCTTGGCTCTTCCCAGAGGCAATAAGAGAAAGGTCGGCGCTGGGGGCAGAATCCCAACTTTTTTCAATATATTCTTCATCCTAGGAGTTGAAGAAGCATGCCGCCAACTATGGAATGAGAAGTTTTTCTATTGCTTGAATCGTCCAAACACCCAGAGGATGACATGAAATGATTAACTCGTTCAACTTTGGGGTTCTGAAAGCAAAACCAAAGAGCTGGGATTCTTTCTCAGAATCTGAACGACCTGGCATAGCAAATGTCGGTCATGCTTATCCGATCCTTTATGACTATAGGTCTGGTTTGTCTATGGAATCGTAACTAAAGCTCCCCCAGCCACTATTAAGATTGCGCCAAGAATTGTAATCCATCTTCCACGAGGTACTTCATGCAAAAAAAACATGCCTAGAAATACTGCTACAAGGGTATTCGTATTGTATAATGGCACTAATTTAGCCACCGGCGTTTGCAGACTTGATAAGGCATATATGACAGCAAGCAGGCCAATGCCCCAAATTATTCCAGATAATAAGGCATAGAATACCCCTCTTTTAGATAGAGTAGCCTGCCTTTTTCTTTCTTTAGCGAACATCCCCCCTGATATAAGCAATATCCCTAAACTCATGGCCGCAAAAGCTACGAAGAGATTTGTACCATAATAGTCTGCCGAAGTGGATACCTTCAGCAACAAAGCATATGCTCCCCACACAAGAGAAGTGACAATTCCGTGTACTACCCAAGTCCTCACACCTAAAATTGCATGCCCTCCTATATGAAATAGCATGGTAGGGCTCTGAGTGTCCCCTGGGATACTAGGTGGAGCTTTTCTTGTGACTAGAATTGCTCCTAAGACTACTAATGCGGCACCGAGAAGTACGAGCACTATTTGTCCAGGTACTTCTTTCAACAACAAAATTGCCAATATTACAGCAACAAGTGTATTCGTGTTATATAGTGGCGTTAGCTTCGAGACCGTTGTCTCGGGCAACGATAGGCTGTATGTAACGGAACTCATCCCTATGCCCCACAGTAGCCCGGCAACAACCGAAATACCTACTCCAGGTATCGATAAACTTGTCAGGCTGCCTCCAACGAAAAAGCTTGCTAGTGAAGTAATGAGAATACCTAGACTCATAGCAAAGAAGGCCACCGAGGGAGGAACTCTGTAGTGCTGTTCAGAGGTTACTTTCTTAAGAATGACCACGTATATTCCCCACGCTAAAGAAGCAATAATGCCAAGATTTATCCAGCTTACCATCTGAAGTCTCTTACTTTTGCCCTATTCCTCAAATAATAACTGCCCCAAGGTACGAAGCTTAAGTGGTATGTCTGCAAAATTGCGAATTTCAGTCGTTTGCAGTTTAGTGCTTATAACCTTTGCAGCGTACTGATTCTCAAACTTATTGTTGATTAATTCGGCACCCTTGCTATCTTGTCGTTTAGTCAATGCCAAAAGTGCCGCCTGTGTGCCCCAAAAGTCTATGCCACAACATAATATAGCTATCTTAGTTTCATTCCACGGATTAGGTGCAATTTCCAGTATTCCATAGTCTGTACTAATTTCTCCGACCTGCCGAGAGGGGCTATATTCCCTTCTGGAAAGCTCGCTAACTATTATTTCATGAGTATCAATAGTTTTGAAATGTATCGGAAGAAGGTCAGGTTCCTGCCAATATTTCTGAAATATGTACTCGACACACCAGTTTACATTCCCAGCTCCCAGAAGTAACAGATTGTGTTGGCGAGCATCATTCATACTTAAATATATACTCGGCACCATCCTAATATTTAATGTTGCTGCCTCTACATAACGGCCACACTTCTTGCATAATTGCATGACGAGTTCAGCGACCAGCTTTGGAACAAAATAAAGGTCACTAAAATTTCCTCCGCGAATATGATGAGCTTCCTTCGGAATACCTTGCTCCTCTCCCCCTGGGGCAGTGTTATGCCCCGTAATAATGATAAGGTCAACGTCATCCTCTGAACAGATAATCTCAGAAAGGCGAGTAAATGAATAGCGTTGTTCGTAGAATTTGCGCTTCATCTGTCGCTGCGGTTCTTCTCCCTTAACACGCCAAAAAGCCATCTTAGATCCTCCTTCTTATGAAGTGGTAAGCAATCCATACAAAACCCAGGGCAGAAATGACAAGCGCGATATAATACGAAGCTCCCCATAGTAATAAGGGGACTGTGAGCAAAAGGGAAAGAAGTCCTGTCACTGCTCCAAGATTAGCTCTCTTGACGCTCTGAAGTAGTTTCTCTGCACCGGGAGATGTGGTCACACCTTGCTCAGCTGCAAATACAGCATGATAGGCAAAATAAGAATAGGTAAGGGAAAACATAGAAATTGCGAGAAGTGTTGCCACAGCCTCATTTGTCCAACTGCATAGACCAGACCGAGTGAGAAGGATGGTAAATATCAGCACATCAAACCCGATAAGGGCTACTGAGAGCCCCATATTCGTTTGGCAAATTTCGCCTAGTTTGTTACCCATTCTATTTAGTGGTGCTCTGTATCTCTCTGATTAGAATCATGCATATTATATCATATTGCTGTGGCAAACGCTGGGTTCTCTTGCCTAGGATGATAAAGTTGACAAGGCATCATGTTCATCTAGACGTTGTGGAATTATCGCCTTCATTTAGCCGATTCCGTGTAGAAAGTTCGGGGCATTCTGTATCTAGTCAGGTTTGGAAAGAGCATAGTTGGGCCGAGCAGGATTCGAACTCTTCCCTACGGTCTGAATTTTAGGCTGGCATTTCTCTGGCAGCAATGGCAGGGAAAGCCCCAGTGGTCTGAGGTCATACAAAACGCTAGGAAGTGCAATTGCGATATGGTCAGCAAATTATGCTCAATCGCTACCCTTTGACGATGCCTTGAAGATATACAAGGCTGTGAACACTGATGCCGTAGCATATCGTAGACAATAAGGGGCAAGTATACTGCTTGCCTCACCGGGCGGGAATAAGTTACCGCTACTAAGAATAAATCCCCTGAGCCACTGCCTTTGGTCTAGATTTATTTTAGGGCATGGTAGTTAACATTAGAGGGAGAGCGGAGACGTTCTCCCTTTTATTGTGCCTTGGATGGTTCCCATCTTGGCAATTGATTTCCACCACGTGTCACTTTATACTGATTCCAAATGAAGATAACAATTGAAGTAGGTACTGCTGACCAGAAGAATATCATAGAAAATGAATTGCGGTTAGTTCAGACAATCATAGGAGCATTTGAACCCGCTATAAATATTGGTCAGGTAATTGTCCCTGCCGACTTCGACCAAAAAGTCAATGAATTGCAGAATACTGATTATTACAAATCCGTGCGTGGCGTGGTGGCTTTAGCAAAGATTATAGAGATTGAGGACGGTATCGCCATGATACTTTCACCACGCATTTACACTGTGGAATGGGACATTCAAACAAGGGTGTTCATCTATTTGCATGAAATCCTCCACGCCGCTAACGAAAGGTGGATACCGAAACCAGAAATTAAATCACCTTCATTATCGCTTTATTTCGAGAATATCTACCGCCTTTTCGATGAGTATGCGGCTGATAGACAAGCACTTGAACTCATTGATAAGGTGTTCCCATTAAAAAGTGACCGAATGCGATGTTCCATAGACTCAAATGTTGATGGCTTCATCCGAATAATCAATAATCAGCAATACTACGAACAAATTGCAAAGGAAATCACTTCTTTTCGAATCCGCGACAGCGATGTGACAAAATTCCTAGAAAATACTCATGACAGTTTTAGCGAAGTAGCTATGTCAATCGCCCATTTGTATTCGTATATTGATAACTATCCAGGTTATCAAAGCAAGTTAGCCGACTTGCATAATTCCAGATTCGTGAATAACAAAACATACGCACTGATTGATTTCTTTCGAAAGAAGTACGGAGAGAAACGCCCTGAATTGGTTGAAGGTCTTAATCTGGTTAAAGAATTCATGCTGAACTTTGGGATGAGATTTGAGGATACTCCAGAAGGACTGTATTGTCATGTGCTAGATATTTGAACACATACAAACTTGCAAGTATAGGTTCAGTTTTTGTTACTTGTCTTATATCGTGTTACTCATGAACTGAGGCACAAAGGCTGTCATGTGAATCATAAGAAGGTGCTGGAGATTATGCCGAAGAGCGACTGGCTCTGCCGGGTGAGGTCCTTTTACCTTTTCCGTACAGGATGAGTTCTCATTAGACATACGAGGTTGAACGAAACCGAGGATTGTTTAATGACACGCCAAGCCACTTTCTCTATTGACGGGTTGACTGCTGAATTAACCGGTCTAGGCTTCTTTGAGTATAGTGCGATACCCATGCCATCTTGAGCCCCTTGATAATTTCCTCTACTTCGGAAGTGGCTTCCGTCTCTGAAGCCCACGGGAATGTCAACTCGCCGCTACCTATCCCAGCCTCATCGCAGTCACCAATAAGGTTTGCCACTGAATCCAGCCCAGCTTTTACCTTTCCGAGGTAATCCAAAAGATAGGATGCGCTGGGAAATTCTGAGTCCACAAGACGCTCTGCAAAGGCCAAAAAGTCAATGCTAATTTCCCGGACTGTCCATTTTATGAATTGCGGATAATCCTTTGTAGGCATTCTTTCAAGCCTAAAGGTATGATGAAGCTTAGTGTGATGGCATGGGCCGCAAAGTGTTATCAAGTTGACTTCAGTAGTCATGCCGCCAGCACTCTTTGGTATCCTGTGGTGAAAGTGTGGTGGCAAATCGCTCTCTTCTCGCACCTTGATACCACATTCCTGGCACCTGTGACCATCGCGTTCCAGAACCCTCCCTCTCACACTTCGGGCAATCTTGCTCATGCCGCACACCCCCTGTACGAGAGATTAGTTTGCTGTGTCTTCGAATATCCCTCTTTTCAGCCATATATTAGCCCATTATGGTATACCTCTCAACCGCTACCAGATCGCCCTAGAAATCGTGACGGTGGTCGTCCAGCTTCGGTTGAACAAACGTCAGTTTCGTGTGCGGTGATAACCGTGATCACCACCCAGGAAGCACTGAACTTGCTAGACTTCTTGTATGCAGAACGGTCAGTGTCGTTAGATAAATAGTACCGGGGGATTAAATACGAAGGTCTTTCTTAGCACACTCTACAATTTCTTTTAGGCATCGTTCTGCCCCGGAATATTCATTATCAAAGATCGAATACCAATCTTGCGGGTCAGGCTTCTTTTCTGGTCCTTTACGAAACAGTTGTAATGCTGCCTCTGCTTCAGGTGATATCAAGAAAGCCCCAATGTCGGCAGCCTTGGTGACCTCATGATGGCCTCGTTTTGAACGTTCCAACATCTCTTGTTTGGCTTTCTGACTAATGTTTTGCTGAGGATTTACTTCTTGGTCAAGCATTTGGCGATAGTAGTCGACGAGGTCGGATAGCGCCTCAATTATCCGCGTATAGGCCTCAGCTTTTCGTTCCCACCATCGTTCTTGAGCAAAGCGGCGAAAGCGACTACTGTAAATTGCTGCCAGTGAAGCAATGAATGCCAAAATAGCAGCGACCAAGGTTACAATGCTTTCGGATGACACACAAGCCTCTCTTTACAGTATTGCGACATGGAGTAAGTTTCAATTGATGTCCCATTTCTTTTTCAATGTATCGACCGTAAACAGCCATTTTGAAGACCTAGGTTTGCAAACGCTGTTCTGGTTACCAAAAAAGCCCAGTTCAGAAACTGCTTGCTTAATAGGAAAGCTCCGCAGCCACTTAACTGTGACGAAATATTCTGCCTTTTCTTCGTCCTCGGCATATTTTATCAGGTAATCTTTCTTGGTTTGCTCATCAAGTTTTAACGGTGCTTCTGTGATTGGGACTTCTCCTTTTTCGGTTTTTACCATAAAATCTTTAGCCATAACAGCCGGTTCTTCCACTACTCCAACTCCAACATATCCGGTTTGCGGGATATTAACCCAAATGCGGTCATTCTTGGAAAGCTGGTTCAAGGTCTTACTGTACCATCTCCCACCGCCGGCGCCGATGAAGCCGTACTTTCGAGCATCTTCCCAATGCCTCCCCATATCATGACCAAAAGATACGTAGTACTCTCCATTCCATGGCTCAGTATCACCGGCTTTTGCCAGGTTGGCATGCTCCTGAGTTTCAGCAGGGTCAATTAACCAAGCGCGGCTTAAATAACGGTTTTCTCCGTCACGGAAAACGTTAAAAAATACAGTGTTGATGGGTATTTCAAAATCGTTAAGATACTTGATTATTCGTTCCGTACTCAGGTCCAGCTCAGAAGCGACCACCACTATCTGGTGGGCATTGTTTATCTCATCTTCTCCAAAAGACTTATTGAATTTATTCTTGAGAGCTTCATCGAGTGAGTCGTAGGCTTCGTTGATGCTCTTACCATATTTTTTATATATATCAGCTATCTTTGCCGAATCCAGGGTCTTTATCCACGAAGCGTAGTCAATTGCCTGAGTGACTACCTCCCGGGGAGTTTTATTTTTCTTGAGCTCTACCACAACCAGATTGCCGCTTTCATCTATCGCTAGAATATCTATAATACCCCCGTGTGCCGTCGCTACCTGGCGGCCTATCGGCAACCATTGTTCATTTAGGATGCTTATGTCCTGGCATATCATTTCTTCCAATTCATTCTCTTTTTTTAGCGAAGACAGGGGAAGCTTTGTGGGCTTTTTATCCACTTTCCAGATGGACTGAGCTACCGGCATGGTTCACCTCATCTTTAAGCCATTTTTCAGCCTCTTTTTCATTTCGTTCAATGGCCATTTCGACACCACGTTTTGCAATATCTAAGAGTTTCACTGATTGGTCACGCTTCAGGAATGAGTCTGCAATCTTGTCTGATATGTCTTTTTGAATTGATTCTGGCAGTATTGGTATCAGAGCGTTCTTAACCTGGTCAACAAGCCAGTGGTTTATCACCGACCCTCCGATATCACGTTCTATCTGCCTTTGAACTACAACTGAATTCAGTACAAGGGTAAGATATTCCGGGTAAATTGCCTTGACATCTTTTACCTTCAGCCTTAGAATGCCGCCGGATGGTATCATCTTTTCAGGTTCATTATTTAGGTAGAAGGCTATACCCGGTGTGGCATCTTTTGAAAGCAATATTTCACCCTTTTGAGGTTGGTAATTTTTAAGCTCTTCATATAGCGATTCAGATATATATTGCTGATTATCGTTATTGATTCCAAACTTGGAAAGATTGCTTACTCGCAAAAAAGGTATCCCGTTTTCTTGGTAAGCCTCACTTCCAGGCTCAATACACTTCTTTATTGACACCAGATATCCCAGCTTTTCATATCCATTCCTATACTGCTTTATCTTTTCAATTAACTCATCATACATAGGTTGGAAATAATCGGCATCTATCCGGTCGACGGATTTTGTGTCTGAGAAGTTTTTGACGAAGGAAAACTGGTGCTTTGGCTTCCAATCTAGAAGCCCGAGCTCCGAGAGAAGGATTTGTTCGGCTTGCGAGTATAATTCTTTACTTTTCGCCCTCAAGGCAAAATGAGTGTTTAGAATCCTATCTATCCTATCTTGGAATCCGTAATCCAAAATTGGTACGAGAATGCTACGGACCGATTCTTTATCTATGCTTAGCGGGACAGCTCCCGTTATTTTTTGCTGCAATAATCTGCTGCCATACTTGCTGATTAGATACAGATATAGATACCCACCAACTATGTCTTTTGTTGGACGGATCATAAATTGGTTCATTCCTAAAGAGACTTTCTTGTTCAAAGGCGGCACTATGTATACTTTCCCAGCATTGCCTATCTTGTTAATAATAATTTCTTTACCGAAAATCTGCGTTTTCTTAAGGAAATTATACGCATGCTCTGAAATATACTTAACATCATGTTCAAAGTCGTCTCTCTCAAAATCAACAGTCCGTATCATTAAGGCATAATCGGGATAATCTAATAACTGGACATTATTACGCAAAATTTCATAACTGCCATTTGCATGATAATCAGTTAGTACAGAGATAAGGTTTCTAAGTTCTCTATGAGGTTTAATCTTTACAGACCTTTCAGCCTCTACATACTCTGGATTATAATATTCCGCATCAAACCGTAAAAGGCTGTTATCTGTTAATATTTTCTTAAATGACACTTCAGAGCATTTCATTTTCTATCGCTCTACTTCCAGAAACTCAGCTTCTCTTTTTTCGCCCATTCAATAAATGCCTCGGCAATACCGTCCGGCAGTTCGCCGCCCTGGTTGTGCAAATCGTGGTCAACTATGAAGTGGCCGTATTTATCCAGCACGTTTTTGCCTTCGCCATTTTTAACATAGATGTATTCGCCGGAATTGTCCTTGCCGGACTTATCAGAGACAGCAAAAAAGATGGGGTAATCATCCACCTTTGGACATAGCTTTTCATCCCATTTCTGCAGGAACAAGACACTTGTCTTTGTTCCGGTGTGGGGTTTAAACGTGTTATTTTGCAGCCCCACCACTGCCAGTATACGGGCTTTTTCCGCTACGAACTCACGGATTTCTTTGTCAGAGGTATTGTTAAACCGTCCTTGGGGCAGAACGATAGCCATGCGGCCACCAGGCTTTAGCAAGTCCAAGCAACGTTCAATGAAAAGTATATCTCTCCCAACCTTGGACTTGGGTTTATTCTTGCTATTATAGCCAAGCACGTATTTATGAATTATCCTGGACTCTTTAATATCACCGGCAAACGGTGGATTAGCCATCAGGATATCAAAGCCGAATTCTTTATACGAGCCCGGGTCCTTTTTCAATGTCTCCAGACGCCTGAATCCGCCGCCGTACGTATCACGCCAGTCCGGATTATTGACCGTCTCATTCCAGCGGTCATAATCAAGAGAGTTAAGGTGCATGACGTTACTTTCACCATCTCCGGCAATCAGATTGAGGGTTCGCGCGACACGCACCACCTTTTCATCGAAATCCACGCCAAAAACCTTGAGAACATCATCCTTTTCTTCCGCCGATATCTCGGTAGTTTCAAACAGATGCCCCGTCATCTTGAAAATTGTGTGCACAGTGAAGCCGCATGATCCGGCGGCCGGGTCTATCATGTATTCACCGGGTTGCGGGTTCAGCATCTTTACACACATATCAATGACGTGTCGCGGAGTAAAGTATTGCCCTTTCTCACCCTTGGCTGACTTGCTGACCAGATACTCGAAAGCCTCATCAATAATCTGGAGATTTGAATTAAATAGCTTCACGTCCTGCAAACTGGAAACACATACCGAAAGGTGGGATGGGGAAAGGTCTATCCGGCTTTCATCCGGGAATACGCCGGACCACTTGCCCTTAGCCTCATCAAAAAGCCGCTGGATTTTTCTCTTTAGTTCGCCTTCAGACTGCCCGGTATTCCTGAATTCTAGGAGGCGGAAGTCTGAAGTATCGATGTCCTTGATTGCTTCCTTTAGCTTGTCAAAATCGGAGATTTCTTCAGGGCTTAACTTGCGCCTCACTATCCGGTCAACATACTGTTTGTCGTCCCTGCTCTTTATCTCGTCATATAATTTCGTGAAAATGAGCTTAAACACCTCCTCAAAGACATCCACCCCTGCATTGGCGAGTACCTCATCCTCCATTTCCTTGATAATCCACTTCAGCGATTTACCCTCATTCGGTATTTTGTCTTTGGCAATAAGGTCGCGCCAAGTGAACCGCTCCTTGAGAATATCTTCGAGTGTCTGGTCTACTTTGGGGATATCAGTAATATCCTCAAAAATATTCGGGTCTTTGCGATTGTAATGGGAAATCTGACCGCCGTTTGTCCATACGCCTATGGGCGCCCCCGTAGCATTACAGTATGACCTTAATTGCTCTTTTCCTTCTTTGAGCTTCGGTTTTTTGACCTCAACAATAATGTATTCAACCAGCGGTCTGTCTCTGTCAAAGACAACAATATCTGCTGACTTTATTTCCCTTCCAAAGCTAACCGGATGCTCAAACTTAATGCGTTGTTTTGGGTACCCATAGGCATCAATGAGCTTTGCCGTGTAGAGCTGGCGAATAACTTCTTCCGGTTTTAGTTGAATTTCCTTGTCTCTGATTATGCAGTTGATATAGGCTTTGCCATCTTTTTGTATTATCTTGGATTCCAGGCTCTTGATTTCCGGTTCGGAAAATATTGATAAACTGTAATTTGAATCTTTTAGTATTGACGCCAGGGTAAATATACCGCTCATGTTAAACCTCTTTGGGTCTGCTTTTTATGTTAGCTTAATACTACCGTTGGCTGGCTGTCAATTCCAACGATATATGGCTTTTCCCGACGCCCTATAAGGAAAGAACTGTCAGTCTATCGGGAAGGGACAACATATGTTTCAACATGTGCTTTTCGTCATGTATAAATGCTGGCCAACTGTGGTAATATTCTTGTGGGCGAGCGTTCTCAACATCGTGTGACGCAAATTGGTACTCAAATGAACAAAAGGCAGGATGCTACGGCGGAATTGAACCCTCGCATAGTGGGCTCCCCAGCAGTTTTATTTGCGGGAGCGGGGGCATCCGCTACGCTCGGGTTTAAGACAGCTACAGGTTTTCTTGAAGTAGTGAGGACTATCTGCAGGCCAGACATTGAGTTCTCAAGAATCTTTGAGGATTGGAGGCAGAAAGCTAGTATCGAACAACAGGACATTGAGAACGTTCTTGACTATCTGGAATCCCTGAAAGCTAGTGACCATGCAGCTGAGCGCCTTGACATTGCTTTACGACGAGCTATCGTACAACATTATTCAGACATAGAAGCTGACAAGGCACTGAAGCATTATGGGTGGTTGTCCATGTTCCTAAAAGCTTATCCGGAAGCCCTTCACCCCCTCCCTATTTTCACGACTAACTATGATTGGGTATTCGAGAGAGGGATAGGTAGCTACAAATCTTACATCAGACTCCTTGACGGCTTTCGTCCGACACGATTTGGTACGTTTTGGGATAATGCCACGTTTGCCAGGTTCAAAGGCTCGCGATTATCATGGGATATCCCGTATTTTAAGTTGCATGGTTCAACATCCTGGTATTTACAGCCTAACGGACGGATCATCAAGACCACACATGCTGAGCTTGACCCTGGACAACTGAAGACAATGCTTATCTATCCCACCTTGACTAACAAGAAACCTCTTGAGATTGAGCCGTATGCTACGTGCTTCAGGTATTTCAGAGGGTGCTTATCCCTGGGATGCCACATATGTGTCGTCATAGGCTTTTCTTTTCGAGACGCTGAAATCTGCAAAGTTTTCTCGGATGCATTCAAAGTCAACAAGTCTCTCCGGCTAATAGTGGTAGACCCATACCCAGATGAAGCGAGAATTCTAATGGCTTTAGGGACTGACCACGACCATGTGAAATTCATCTCAGAACCGTTCCGGCATTACGGGCTCGATGATAACAAGACACTGGCGGACGAGCTGTTGGCCAGAATGCCAGAGAGGTCGATTATGAAGCAGGATACTCGGTATGGCACGCCACAAGAGCGATTTGCTGCAATTGCTGTAATGAAGGGATTTCCGGGAATCTGATTCAGCGCCTACATGCATACAATTAGCCAATTTGTTATCCTACGGATTACCAAGCCGACCGCTGGCCACTGCATGGAACAAGTAAATCAACTTGCAATTTGTCTCAATATCTTGCCAAACTTGGCTGGAGGACGTGGTTAGCAC
>Ga0315279_10003080_pt1 | contig 23875 bp, 10 predicted proteins | sample YL17G06_20_MG_FD_203694 | JGI IMG/M metagenome (GOLD analysis project Ga0315279, IMG submission 203694) | Sediment microbial communities from Yellowstone Lake, YNP, Wyoming, USA - YL17G06_20 | ecosystem: Environmental > Aquatic > Freshwater > Lake > Sediment | place: USA: Wyoming | collected...
CTCATAATCGCTACTTTCCGGTTCTCGACGACCTACTGGCCGCCGTGTGGAACCACTTCAACCTCTGGTCAAGAGCAAATGAGAGCTTGCGCCGCTTATGCGCAATTACTTAAGACGCTGTGTATAACAACGGGCTGATCACATTCCCGGGCGGGGTTCCTATCAAGAACAGCGTCGGTGAGGTCATCGGTGGCATCGGCGTTTCAGGCAGCACCGTCGAGAACGACCACGCTGTAGCTGTTGCCGGAGCTGCGGCGGCTGCCTGAATCGGTACTGCCCGCATACAGCCTGATTGCGGGCAGTGCGTTCACGGAAGAGTCACGCACGGAGTGCCGCGCTTCCGGGCAAGGTAGACAAGGGCCTGATTCTGTGATGATGATACCGGTGGACCATGTTGCCAGGGAACAAAGGGCACCGAGGGCGAAGAGCGTATGCGGATGTTTCAAGACGAACTGGCCGTGAAGCTCGGCACGGTTGAAGACTTGCCCACGCTTCCATCAATTGTACTTGAACTGGAGCGGATGTTCCAGAACGAAGCGGTCGGCATTGACAAACTGGCCGTGGTTATCGAGCAGGATCCGGCCATCACGTCGAACCTCCTCCGGGTCGCCAACTCGGTCATTTACTACAGCAGCGTTTCGGGCACGTTCGCCTCCGTACGAGACGCCATTGTAAGGCTGGGATTCAAGGAAGTTGCACGGCTTGTGACTACCGTCGCGCTCATCCGAACGTTTGAACGCGGGAGAGTCCATCTGAACGCGGCGCGGTTCTGGCGGAGCAGCCTGAGGGCCGCTGTGGCCACGCGCGCGATGGCGCCGGTCGAACGACAGAACGAAATGGGCCCAAGCGGTTCTAGTACTTGAGTCTTCTCGCGGCGCTTGTATTGCGAGACTGTGTGAGAAGGTTGAGAAATCGCCGAGTCTGGCGAATAAGTGGCTCAAGACGTATCAGCGCGAGGGTATTGTCCGAAAGTTTGAGCGTGAAACCGTCGATGTGCGCTCCCAAAGGCCCAGATCGCAGACGAAGCAAGGTCTTGGGGTCTGAAAAGGATTGTTCGATCATCTCTGTCTCCTCCTTTGGTCGAGTTTCTTGCCCATACGGCTAAGGTGTCCGCACAACACGCAATCCGCGGGCGCCGCCGGTGATGTCCGGGACGTCCCAATTGCGACGCGACGTGCGGCAGGTCGTTGGAGTAGCCAAGCCGGAAGCGATGTTCCAATGACCGCCGTGCAACACCCGGTACGTGCCCGATGCCGGCCCCTGCGGATCCGTCGCGTCCGCGCTCGAATACATCTCGAACCAGTCGTTGCACCATTGCTCGACGTTCCCGCTCATGTCGTAGCAACCCACCGGGGACGGCGAGTCCACCGTCGCGATGCTTCCGTTCGGACTTACGTTCAGACCGTTAAACCACCCTACCGGAGATGTGGGGGCTCCATCCGTCAAACCAAGGGGATTAACGTTGTTGGGACTGGCGTAGGGAGAGTCACGATAGTTGCACCGATCCTTTCCCGAAAGCGTGTCCGACATAAACCCGTAGATCCAGTGTTTACTCCCGTCCCACGCCGCCGCACGTTCCCACTGGGCGCTCGTCGGCAGATGATAGCCGTTCGCGGCGAAGTTGCACGTCCAAGTGCTTGTGTCGTAGCAGGGCGTCAGGCCTTGCGACTCGCTCAGCCAATTGCAGTACATCGCCGCCCCGAACCACGTCACAAAAGTCACCGGATGCGACGCCATGGAATACGAGGTTGTCCCAGGCAAACCGGTCCTGCTCTTGGGCGAGAATTGGCCGTCCGAATACGTAATCTGACAAGTGTCATATGACCAGACGTAAATCAGCAGTTGATTTGCGGCATAAACTTCCCCGGGTTCGTACGCCGCGCCGCTTGCATTCTTGACGTAACCGAGCGCGAGCGCCCAGTTGAGAATATCGGCGTACTCCTGGTTCGTCACGTCGAACTTACCGATGTCGTATGCCGACAACGTCACCTGATGCCGCGGAAGTTCACTCGCGTCGGCGTACGCTGCGTCGTCGCCCACACCGCTGTTGCCCATTGTAAACGTCCCCGCCGGAACCGATACCATCTCGCCCGGGATAATCTCGCCCTGAACTGTCAGGGTCATGCTGGTCACCGTGTCGGGCAGGTTGGCCACGTATTTAATCGGCGTGCTCGGAAAGGGTCTCTCGACGTACGCCAGGTTGGCCGTCCCATCCTGGCCGACCACGCCGCGCGCAATCGGAATGAGCTCGTCGTTAGGACCTTTCTGTACGGCGGTAATCGTGGCGCCCGGGGCATCGTATTGGACTGCGAGCGCCGCAAGGCCCGGAATCGCGGCGATCGTGTTGGGCAGGCTGAAGGCGTGGGGGTTCTTGGTCCACATCTCGAGGGTCGGATCGCCCAGACAATGCCACATGCGGACCTCGTCCTCGATGGTGCTCCATGTGATACCGCCCGTCTTCTGCTGCGTGATCAGGTAGTACTTGCCGTAATTCAGGATATCGCCCAAGCGGCGAGTCGCTGGAAACGAGCCGTAGCCCGGAATCGAGCGCGGCCAGATCGCGTCGATGAACCCGCGCAGCAAGGCGCTGGTTTCCCAGGACCAAGTGTTGCGCGAGGGGGCCAGCATGCCAACCGTGCCGCCGATCGAGTTGATAAGCATCATCTCGGCGAAGTAGTAGCCGTCTGCTGTGGTACCCAACACGCCGCCCGCGGTCTCCCAGTCAAAAAATCCGCTGGCGCAGCCCATACTGAACACAACGGGCAACATGCCGTGGTTACTCAAATATCCCGCATCATTCGACGTGAAGGGGGAATTGCCCCAGCCGCCGGGCGAGCTGTGCTGATACGCGATAAACAGGAACTTCCCCGCGTTGAACGCACCGATGACGTCGGACTCACTACCGTTCCAGGCAAATCCGCTTCCCGCGACCAGATCGCTCGGCAACAGTGCCCCGTCACTGTAACGCCAGGGCGTCGCGTCACCCGTATAGGCTGAATCCAGCGTCTCGGTGTAGATGCGTTGCACAGTGTACCCCGCGCCGGCAAGGACGTCGTGCGCGAACTCGGAGTTCTCGATGGCTTCCACCTGGTCCGTGCCCGGAGACACCCCGTCGGTCCGGCAGCACTGGAACAGCGACGCGATTGCCGCATTCTCATAGAAGGACTGGTGGTCGAACCCGGGCGGGGTCTCCTCATAGCCGATGATTTTGTCCACCACAATATGCGCGTCCATTAGACGCCTGACGGGAATGCGGCCCAAAGCCACAAAGGGATACTTTATTACCTGATCTTCCCCGGCGAATGACGCGTACGGATAGTCTGTCGCGATCCACGGGCCGCTATCCGCATCCCTGTTTCGGTCCAGGTAATACGTCGGGATGGACCAGACGTCGCCGAACAGCAGCACATAGGACGGCCGCGTTCTCGCGTTGTCGTACTCGCTCTTGATCAAACCCAAAATGGCTCCCTTGGTAAGGTAGGGCGTGCCCGGCCCGACCTCGAAGACCTTCGTGACGATGCCCTTCTCGTTCTTCCAGTCCGCCAGTCTGAACGCCTCAGTCTCGTAGGCGAGGGGCGTCAGGATCATGAACTCCTCGCCGAGATTCGGCCGGATGTGGGGCTTCCCGATGTACTGCGGGATCTTCTTTCCATTAAGTACGGCGTTGAAGTAGTTGGTGGGACTGATCTCGAACGGATTCAGCGAATCTTCGGTGAGGAAGGTCCCGTCGCCGCCGGTGAACTTCACTTGCACGTCGATCTGGTTGAACAGCCGCAACTCGTTCGTCAAGGCGTTGTACTGCCCCGCATTCCATTCGATCAGAAACACCCGCAAGTCGCGGATCTGCCCCAGGTCGGTCACGACACACGGATTTTCCGGAAGGAACTGATCCAATTGATAGGCGGCATCGTCTTTGACAAACGGAGGGGCCGCGAACGTCGAGGGGTCCAGTGGCGGGAGAGGATCGACGATAGGCCCCAACTGGAGGGGAATCAGGTTGACGTAAATGGTCTCGGCGGTTTGGGGGTCAATGATCAACGAGACCTCCGCGCCGGTGGGCACGGCAATCAACCGCCGCATCAAAGGCACCGCCGGCGCGCCGAGGCCGTCCGTTACCCCGCCCAAACCGGGGATGTCCAGTTGCGTGAACACATCGCCGTTCGCTTCGACCGTAATAAACTTGGGTTCGCCGAAGGACGCCGACGCGATCACTTGGGTATTGTCGGTCTGCGTTTCATCCATGATCGCATCCGCGACCACGCCAACTCGTTCCTGCCCGGGACACAGATCCTTCATCGACGTGCTCGCGATCATGTCGTAGCGCAGCAGCCGGCCTGCGTTGTAAAACCGCTCGTACCCGCCGACAAAGAGGATGTTTTGCATCGAGCCCTGCCGGAAGCCCTGCGCCAGTGTTTCATACTCACCAAGCAAGGCCGCCGCGCCGCACGTGTCGCCGCCGCGATAGGAGTTCTTAGCCTCCGTAAGCTTCGTGATCAACTGGGCGACCTCGTCGGCGGGCAGCGCGTCGCCCGTCGGGCCTGTCAGCTCGGTAAGCACCTCTTCGAACCGGGATACGATCTCGCCCTCTCCTTCGCCTTCACCCTCGCCTTCGCCTTCGCCTTCCCCTTCACCTTCTCCTTCACCCTCTCCCTCACCTTCTCCCTCACCTTCTCCCTCACCCTCACTTTCGCCCTCACCTTCGCCCTCGCCTTCCCCTTCGCCTTCCCCTTCGCCGCTCGGAACATAGTCCGCAGTAAGAAACCGCGTCTCATTCGCCGTGATCAGCGCGTCCTGCGGCCCGGGCGCAGTCCACGCTGGGATGTCCTTGAACGCTACGGGGTGCGCCCCCTTGGATAGATTGGAGACGGTGGCCCCGCTGTCTTGCCACGTTCCGCCATCCACGGACCACTGTGCGCCTGCGTCAACGGCAGTCTGTGGCGCCAGCATCACCTGCAAGGACCCGGTTTTGTTACAGCCCACCAGACCCGCCACAAGCAGTACAAGCATTCCCGCAAATCCGGCAAAGTTCACCTTCGACATGACTATGCCCTCCCGTTGATGTAGGCAGAACGGCCTTGTTTGCTCAGTATACATGCAAGCCGGGAGTCTGGCAAAGCCTTGCGGTACAACACAGCGCGCTCGATTCCCCAAGCACTGTTGCGCCGTCACCTCCTCGCTCTACTCGCCAGCCTTCCCGACACCCCCCCGCCGAGTGGGTACCCTTCGCTTGCTGTAGGCAACGTTCCGCACACAGCTTGTCGTACTCGTGCAGGGCGCCGCGGAGGCGAGACACATCCGAGAACACCAAAATCTGACCGGAAACATGTGGAAGAGCCTTTGTGTTCCGGCCCCTCAGATTAATAGGGGAACCGATTCTCTCCCTGTGATAGCGGCTTCCGCAGGCCTTACCATGCCCTTAATCAGATTCACTCGAACCGTCAAGAGTTTCTCAAAGTGCTTCAGCGCAAGATCTTGTAGGCCATGACTAAAGTTCAACCGACGCACATACGGACTGGTCGTTGTCCGTTGCGGTCTTTATCGGGACGCCGCCACATAGCTTACGGTCCATCCCTCGATGGCTGGGTATTTCCACGTGCCTGGATATGTCTGGGTCACAGATCCTGGGCCATACGCGCTTCATCTGACCACCGAGGCGGTTTCGGACAGTTCGGAGCGTTGCCTTTCATGATCGCGCAAATGGAATCGGATCGAGACAGAATCCACCGAATACACGGGCTGTGGCCGAACGGCAATGGCGCGCCATGACGAAAAGCGTCTGATTGGCCACCGCCTGAAAGTGAGTGGCCACGGCGTGGGCCAACCGCACATTCGTCTTCCTCTCGTCGCGGCAGTCGGGCGATAACTGTCTGATGGCACATTCCTTCTTTTCAGTCCCTTGTAATGAATGTCCTCGTTTAACTCGACCCCTGCCCAGGCGACACCACCCAAGGACAGTCCGGGGGGCCATCTATCCTGCTTTTGCAGAAGATACCTGGGTTGAACATAAGGAAGAAAAGCGATGACCCGGGGGTACTGTTCCGTAGCATGGCCTTCATGGCCTCGGACTGCAACGCCCGCTGCGCGTTCGCCTTCGCGAACCGGGCAGCTTTCTCCTCGGCCGTCTCCGTAATCGCTTTTGCTGCGGCCTTGATAAACTCACGCCTTAGTATTGTCCCCGTTCGAGGGTCTTTCCAGATCTTCAAGATACCCTTGGCGCCCTTGATTGTCTGACAGACCGAATCGCAGGTGCCCGACGGGTCGGTAAGATTCACGGGGTCGTTATCCACGTAGGCGTAGAGATTCGTTTGGCCGGCATCGAAGAGGATCGGGTCCCGGGACATCCAGCGTCCCGTCCGGGCGTCGTACTCGCGGGCGCCGAAATGCGTCAGGCCCGTGGCGGTGTCATACAGGCCTCCTGCGAAGCCAAAGGGCTGGAAACCGGGCGCCGTATCCTGCAGCACTTTGCCAAACTCGTCGTAGTCCAGCCGTTGGGCAATAGCGCCCGTCGCCGTGTCCACTACCAGCCTCGGGCTGCCCAGGGGATCGGTGATCAGGCGGTAGACCGCTCCGCCCTTGATCATGTAGGCGGGCACGTTCACGTCTTCCGCGTACACGAAGCGGCTGGCGACGTTGCCGGCGCCGTCCAGCTCCGCGGCCGGTCTCAGGTTATCCTCGTAGAGCCAGGCGCGCGTTAACACGTCATTCACCTTGCGGCCGATGTGGCGTCCGTGGCCGTCCAGGACATAATCGATTCGCGTCGCATCGGGCAGCGTCACGCCGGTCAGGAAGCCCAGCGCATCGTGACGATAGACGGTCGTCTGTGCCCCATCGGTCTTGCCGACCACGTCGCCCGTCGGGGCGGACTCATATGTCGCCGCTCCGTATTGGACAAGCCGGTCCCGATCGTCATACGTGCCGGTGGCGGCGCCGCCGGGGCCGGTGTAACTCAATCGGTTGTCGTTGGCGTCGTACGTGTAGGAGGAATAGGCACTGCCGTCCTTGCTCGTCGCAATCAACCGGGAGCGAACATCGTACTGGTAGTCGAACGTATGCGTGTCCGCGCCGACCGTCTCGACCTTTTGGATCATCCGGCCTTGCCCGTCGTAGGAATACTGGGTCGCATAGAGCGTTGTGCCGCCGAACGAGGCGCTACAGGCCACCGGTTTGCCGAAGCCATCGTAAGTCCAGGTATCCGTCACGTTCCCCAGGACGCCCTGGGTCTTGAGGCCGTGTTGCGCGTCGCGGGTCAACACCAAGTCCCCGCAGCGCGTCAGTTCGCCGTCCCCATCGTATTCGATCGGTATCGCGCCCGTGCCGTTCACGCTCACCGAGGCCAACCTGAAATCGTTGTCATACGTGTATTGCACGGCGCCGGCGACCGGGCCGCTCCAGCTTTGACTCGTGAGCAGGACCCCGTCGTACGTATAGGCCAGCCCGACGCCGTTCGGCGTGCTCAGGGAACTCAGACGCCCTACGTCGTCGTAGCCGTACGTCATTGAACCGCTCGGCAACACGATGGCGGCCAACGTCCCCTCCACGCTGAACTCGAAGTCGACGACAGAACCGTCAGGCCGGATGGTGCGGATCTGCCGCCGGTCCGCGTCGTACTCGTACGATGTCGTCGCGGCGCTTCCGCCCGGGGCCGTGTACGACGCCGCCAAGCCCACCGGTGAATAGGCAAACGTATGGGCGGGCCGCCCGGGCGGGCTTATCGATACTACGTTTCCGTTCCCATCATAGGCATAGTCGACGACGGCGCCGTCCCCCAGAATTTCCCGCACGACGCGTCCGTTTGCGTCGCATACATAACTCCTTACGCTACCGCCGGCGTTGGTGACGGAGACCAGGTCGCCGGCCCCGTTATAGCCGAACCCTATGATTCGGGCACCGGCGCCGCTTCCGAAGGTGACCGCCGTCATGCGGCCTTGCGCATCGTAGGCATAGGAAGCCGGATGCAGCCCCGCCAACTCCTCGTACACGACTTGGCCGGATTCGTCTATCTGGGTGGTCCGTTGGCGCCCTTCGGGCGTAGTCAGGGTAAACTCCCGAAGATCTCCGTTGTATTCGACTATGTAAGCGCGGCCATTGACGCTCCAGGTTTCACTTGCCGAAACGATACTGAACAGGTCGGCCGGGTCGGCCAACTGGGCCTGCCGACTCACGCCCAAATGGAGGACGCGTTGCCCGGGCGTCGTAATCGTCTCGCTGATAATGGACGAGGCCTGTATTCCCCAAAGCGGATCGGGGCCGAAGGCCGTGTTGACGGACACGCCGTCCGGAAGATTGGCCGTGATGCTGCCGTCCGTGCCGGTCGTCACAACCACCTAATTCCCGCAACACCCGGAGTTTGTCCGCTGTGTGGCTCCAGTGACGAGGCGCGCCATTTCATAGGTGTCCGCCAGCCCCGCGGGACTGGTGACCGTAACGGTTCGCTCGTCGTCGGATTCCGTGCGCGCCAAGGTAGTCGTCGCGCCCGTCGGGTCTTCATCACTGACCAGGCGGCCAAGGTCGTCGTAGCCGAAGACATGCACGCCGCCCCGCGCATCCACAAACGTTTCCAGCAGCCCGTCCGGGCTGTAGACGCATTGGACGGATTCCCCGGCCGGGTTCGTGATACCCGAAAGATAGCCCTCCGCGTCGGCGTCGAGCTCAGTGCGCTGTCCGTACGGCGCTACAATGGACCGGGCCACCCCGCCGTTCCGCTCGACCGTGATGACCTTGCCATAACCGTCCGTCACGCTCTCCAACAGCCCGTCGCCGTCATAGGCAAACGAGTACAGCACGGTCCCCGTCAGGGCATGACGGGTCTCCAGATGCTTCCCTCGCGAGGTGAATACGTAAACCTCGTCGGAATCGGGGGCGTGAATTACAATATCCGTCAACGTGTGCGAGGGAAGCGGCAGCCCGATACGGCGGACCCGGTTGCCATCCGAAATGTAGATACTGTCACCGGGCCCAACAGCCACTCCCTCGACCGTGTAGACTTGAGCCGCCGCCGCGGGACCGCCGTCACCGGCAAACCCGTTTCCGTGCCCCCCGGCGATCGTGTTGACGATGCCGTCACGGCCAATGCGCCGGACGCGGGCGGGTCCCCTTTCCACATAGATAATGTCCCCTTCCGATGTGACCGCCACCCCGTAAACCTCCCAGATATCCGAGTTCCGGGCCGGTACCCCATCGGGTCCTGGCCACGAAGACTGGATTCCGCCTATGCGTGTCAGCCAACCATCCGGACCGATTCGGAGAAGGGCCATTCCGGCGACGTATAATGCACCGTCGCGCCCGCACGCCAGCGGACCTACGACGATTCGGGCCTCGATAGCCGGGAGGTCCTCTACCAATTGAGCGCCGGACAGCCAACCGGCGGTTACGCCCGAGATAATTCCATTTGGGTCTATCCGTCTGATGCGGGAACTCTGCGAGATGTAGAGACTCCCGTCGGGACTCGGGGCCATATGGTTGAGATGAGCAATGTTGGCCTCGGTTGCGGGCCCTCCCTCACCGCAATTATCCAGTTCCGCTGAGGGACAATAATTGCCCGTTCCTGCAAAGGTCCGGATGATCCCGTCCGGCCCCACCCGTCGGATACGGTAGACATCGGGAGACTCATTGATATACAGATTGCCACCGGAATCCAGCGCCAACAATCTCGGATAGTAGAGCCTGGCTTGGGTTGCGGGTACGCCCTCGTCGTTGTATCCCGGATTCCAGCCGCCGATACCCGCTACGGTCCGGATATTTCCATCCGGCGCAACACAACGCACCTTGTGATTGTAGCAGTCGGCAATGTACAAGCTGCCGTCAGGAGCAACCGCCAAGCCCACAGGTCTGTACAGCCGGGCTTGGGTGGCGGGCCCGCCGTCGCCTTCCCATCCTTCCTCGACGGCGCCGGCCACGGTGGTGATGATCGGCAGAAGCCCGGAAGCACTCTCGCGTCGCCCGTCGCCGAGGTAGAGCATCCGTCCCACGGGGTCGTAAACGTGGTGCACGCTCAACGACCAGGCACCCAGACCCAGCGCGCGGCTGTCCCAAGGACCGATGCCGCCATCCCAGTTCGTCCAGAGGATGACCTCCTCGCGCGTTTTGCTTCCTTCGATGTTTCCACCGCCGTTGTAGCCGAACCGGTCGGTTTTCTGATACTGTCCGCAGTAGCGATAGCCCACGCGCACCTTCACCGGCTGCCGCCCCTGTAACACGCGTTCGTAAGCGTCCAACCCATCCCAGACAAACGTGTAGACCTGGTTGGTCAAGTCCGTTACCATTTCTTTGGCGTCGCGCTGTGATCTGGCGGGCAATGATGGCTGGGATTGCGAAGCCTTGGGCGGGACGCCCGCCAACAGCGGCGGCTGACGCAAGCAGGGATGGTCTTGTTCGAGTTCATGTGTAAACAACCGGCCTGCCACCGTGATCTCCAGGAGAATACCCACAAGACTCGCGGGGACATCGGCTCCACTGAGTGGGATCCGCAGCCCGTTCGCGGCGCGATTTCCCAGCACCCGATCGCTCCGATAATGAAGTTTGAAGGGCGTGCCAGCCACGGCAACCTCTTCCCCAAGGATCTGGTTATCGAACTCGACGATAGAGAGCCCACCCTCACACGGGTCATCCATCGGGGCGTCCGGCTCCGGGGTCCCGCTGGGGAACGTGGCATCGTTGGGCGGGCCGAAGGGCCAGTTGGCGTCCCAGGCCGAGAAATGCGGGATGGGCATGCGCCACAGGCTTTGTTCAGGCTCGTATAGCTCGGCCAAGCGTTGAAGTTCCGCTTCCGTAATTCCCAGCGCCGCCAACGCCGCCTCATCGGCCGGCAGACCCTGGCCCGCCACGTCGATCGCGGCAATACCGCCGGCCTCTGATAGAACCTTGATGACGCGGCCACTGTCGGACGCCACCCACAGACCGCGTTCGGAATCGTAGTACCCAAGCGGGACCGCCCAGCCTACGCCAGCGTTCAGCCAGTTCTCTACATAGCTGATCACGGGCTCGGCGAACTCGACCGATTTTGCCCCGCGCGACTTGGCCTCGTCCGCGCTGAGTTCGACGCAGTACGTGTAGCCGCTGTTGGGCGGCAGTTGGGCCGGCATCGCCTTGGGTCCATCCTCGCCCGTACTGTATTCCGTCGCTCGGACGGTCAACGTTCCGAGTGCTCTGCTCCCGCCGCCTCTGAACTTCATGCGCGCTTTCGCGCCTTGCGGGAACAAAAGGGTGTTGCGCCGCGTGCCGTGACTGTCCGAAACCACACTCGATTGTGCGACTTGCATCGGCTCGGAGAAGTCAATCGTCGTGGCGACGGGATCTCGTTGGATGAGCACGATGTCCGGCAGCCATACGTAGTCCCGCCAAGGCACGTCAACCTGGCGTTGCGCACCCAGGTAATCGGTCTTCTCATAATCCACCGTCAGCAGGCCGCCGCCGTTGACGGCCAGATCGAACATGCCGTCTTCTCGCGTCAGCGTCTGGCCATACTCCGGATGGTTCAATACAGTAACGCGCACGCCGGGGATTGGTTGCTCGCCGCGATCGAGCACCTTCCCGCGCAGTATGGCCACCCTGCGGGGCTCGATCGTGTCCGGATTCACGCCGGTCTGGATGGGAACGTCGCCATCATAAAGAAACGTCGTGTCCGTGAAAACATCTGCAGGCACCGTCGGATCAGGAGGCGGAGCCACATCGTCCGGATCAGGCGGCAACGTCCCGGTTGCCGGGCCCAGAGATACCAACAATGCAACTCCCGATCCTTGAGGCCACTCGGTCCCAGGACCCGGTGTCTGGCTGATGACGCGTCCCGCCGCAACGGTATCGCTGTGTTCGGATGTGACCGCGCCGACCTGCAAGAACGCCGCATCCAGAGCCGCCATCGCCCCTGAAAGCGTCATACCCATGACATCAGGAACAGGAACAAGGATTTCCCCTTCGCCCTCGCCTTCACCTTCCCCTTCTCCCTCGCCCTCACCCTCTCCTTCACCTTCGCCCTCACCTTCGCCTTCACCGGTCAGAACATAATCGGCACTGAGAACTCGCGTCTCATTCGCCGTAATCAGCGCGTCCTGCGGCACTGGCGCAGTCCACCCCGAGATCTCCCTGAACGTTACTAGGTGTGATCCCTCGGACAGATTGGAGACGGTCGCGTCGCTGTTCTGCCACGTGCCGCCATCCACGCGCCACTGTGCCCCCGCGTCAATCGCTGCCGGTGGAGAGAGATTCACCTGTAGCGACCCGGTCTTGTTGCACCCTCCAAGAGCCGCCACAAGCAGCACAAGCATTCCCGCGAACCCGGTGAAGTTCATCTTCGACATAGCCATGCCCTCCCGTGGGTGTCGAGCAGATGCCCTGTTTGCTCAGTATACATACAAGGCGGGAGTCTGGCAATGCCTTGCGGTGCACCACGGTGCGCTCGATTCCCCAAGAATTGTTACGCCATCACGTCCCAGCTCGGCAGTCTTCCCGACAGACCGGGGCCAGTGGGCACTGCAGGGCCAACGTTCCGCGCATTGCTTACCGTACTCGCACAGCGCGGCTCAAAGGTGGGATACATCGGAGAACACCAAGGCGTGACCGTAAACATGTGCGGGAGCCTTTCTGTTTGGGCCCCTCGGGCGCTCAGCATGAACACGCGGATTAGAACCTCGCGCACTGAATACGATCCCTGTTCATATCCTTGCCCGCGCGAATCTTCTCATGTTTCCGGTATTTTCCCAGGCCTTACCTTGCCCTTAGTGCGCCAGCGAAACTGGCGAGGAATAGAGAATGAAAGAGTCTCACCGTGAAGAAGTAGCGCATCACACGGACCCCGAGTCCTGCGCAAGCCGCCGCAAGGCGACTGGCGAAGCGTTGACAGGGGCACGCGCAGACCCGGCATTGAGCTGCGAAATCAAGTCGTCTGGGACGCCGACGCCGTTAACGCCCTTCCCTGTGCGAGACACTTTGGCAAGGCCTTATCCTGGCCTTACGCGGGCTCGCGTGTACCGTCAATAGTTTCGCAAAGTGCCTTACCGACAATGATTTGCGCGTTGCGAGCGGCCGGACAACAGCTGCACATACGGCAGACACCTGGTCTGTAACGACTGCTTCCCAGACATTGTCCGTCTCGACACACTTGTTGAAGAACTCAGGCTCTTTGCACGCTAGAACCAGCAATCTCGAACAATTGGCTCCGGCGTTACGCTCCAATGCTCTGTTTCGGGATGCTCCGGAAAAAGTTGAAAACGGGCACGCAACAGGAGTAGCGTTCTATCGTTCTTCGTAGTTGTGTTAGTAGCCCTCCGTGATTATTGCATCATATCGGAGCCTAAACGACTCGATGAAGTACACACGGGGGCCGCTTTCCTGAAGCAAAAGATGCGCGTATGACCCGATGCCACGCTGTGGTTTGCATCGGGTGCTGAGGCAAGGGGTGCGGCAGTGGGGCAGTTTCGGCGCACTTCCTGATGATCGGTTCTTTCTTTTGACCTTCGGAAATTGGCGGGCGTTCTGGTAAGAGACCAGGGGAGGTGGAGGATGATCGAATCAAAGTGGCAACCGCCGAGTGTTTTTTCAAGTTGCACGGGTTTACGTTTCTGGGAGCATGCGCGGGGTTTTCGGACGCTTCTCGTGATCGGCCTCGCGGCCATTGCTGTGCAACACACGGCGTTCGGCGAGAAGGTGCTCTTTGTCGATTCGACGGGAGAACAGCACGTCGTCGATACGGACAAGCCCGGTGAATACGGTATGCCAGCGGGACCGCCGCATGCGAGCGGAAAGTCCGGCGGCATCACGTTCAATGTCTACTATCGCGACGAGGAACAGCACTCCGGGATTGGCTTCGACGATCCGGATCCGAGTTCACGTGACGCGCGGCAAGCGCGAGTTCAGGACGTCGTCTCATATCTCAACTCAATACTAGACCATACTGGCGTGTGCGACATTGTTTTCAACCTCTCCGAGACGGACCATACTGGGTCCATGGCATTTGAAAGCGCACTCTTCTCCGCAGAACCAGGGTTTAGCAATGGCTACGCGTATGACCACATTACGACTGGAACAGATCCGTTTCCGGGTGTCCCCGACATCGTAGTGACAGTCGATTTTGGCTACAACTGGAATTCCGAATCCAGACCTCCCTCCTCGGAGGAGTGGGATCTGCAGTCCGCTCTCCTGCATGAGATTACCCATGGATTGGGACTCATCTCCCTCGCGAGGAATGACGGAACAAGCGATATCGGAGCTCCCGATGTGTTTAGCAGATGGAACAGTCTGCTAAGAACCGGGAACGGGAAGCTGCTCTGGGCTGGCAACCCGCCTGCGTTCCAGGGAGTGCCGAGCGACTTGACGGGAAACGACAACGGAATTCGCTTTGTAGGGAGTCACGCCACGGCCGCTTTTGGGACACCGCCACGGGTGTACTCGCCGAACCAGTTTCAACTTGGGTCAAGCCTTAGCCACTGGCAACCGGGTAGCGTTCCGAGTTCGTCCGTCATGGATAACGATCTGAACCCGCAGGAGTCGGCGCGGCAGTACCAGGCATTGGAGAAGGCAGCCCTTAATGATCTCGGCTACGTCGTAACAAATGCTGGAAGCAGCACGGCAGCAATCCACGTGACCGATGATGGTCCAGCGGTGATTGATGTCGAGGCCGAGATTGATTACTCCGGCTCGTCGGTGTCGCTTGACAAAGCCATTTTACTAGTAAAGATTTCAAATCTCAGCGGAACTTGGCAAGAGGTTGCATCTTCTCACATTCCCAAACCCTTTCTTCTTGAACCGAATGGCGAAAGACTGCTCCGGATTGAGACCTCAGCATCGACAGGCGTGGTAGTGTTTGAAACAGACTGGGACTCGCGGGCAGCCCTCTTGATGTTTGAGTCTGACGTGCTGGCTCGACTTTCTTTTGGTAGCAGACTCCGGGCCCCAACGACATACGGAAGCGCTTGGGCAAATGCGATCCGTTCGGGGACCGTCGACAGGGGTATCGATGCGTTCTACGATGCCGCGGATGCTTTCCTCGGCGCGCTGAACGCCAGTGACAGCGCCAAGTTGACCTCCAAGCTCGCGCAGATGGCGCAGCATGCTTTGGAGGGAAACGGGCATGCTGTCATGAACGACGCTATTGACATCTTGAGAGTCCTCCCGAATTCGTGGAATCTGGTGAAAACTGTGGCCAAGCTGGCAGGAGTAACGACCGCAGAGGTCCTCAGCAGCATGCTGGGGTTCATTCAGTCGGTCATCTCCATAGACGAACACTGGGCCCTGCGGGACGAGTTGGTGGACGCATACGGCCAGAGTCCTTTGTCGGGGACAGTGACGTTACGGACCCAACTCGTTACAGGAAGGCTTCCTGGGTCAGAAGACCATTTCCCATCAGGGAAGATCGTCTATCCTCCCGCTGGTTCGACAGTCACTGGAACCACGAGTGTAGAGTGCCGCGGCGCAGACTCCAGATGGCAGGTCTCTCAGATGACCTTGTTCTGGAGCCCTAATGGAAATACGTGGACGCCTATACAAAGCACTGTCCAGAATCCCGCCACGATTTCTGTTGACTTCGAGGGTCTGCCCTCCGGAACCGTGCATCTGGCTCTCGATGTCAGAAACAGCGTAAACGTGATTGCTCACAAGGTTGGGTCAATAACGGTAGAAAACGAACACGATGTACCGCCTGCCTTGCGGGTCAAGTTCCTCGAGGACGTGACGATACCCGACTACACCAGGCTGAATGCAAACCAAAGCTTCACCAAGAAATGGCGCGTGCAAAACACCGGCACTCAGACATGGCTTCCGTCCTATTCGCTGAGATCTGTTTCAGGGAGTCGAATGAGCGGCGCCGATAGTCCTATTGGTGTTTCGGTGTCACCCGGGAGCGTAGTGGACCTGACAGTGAATATGGTGAGTCCTGCCGGCACGGGGTTATACATTGGCTACTGGCAACTCAGCACGGAGACCGGCGTCCCCTTCGGGCCAGAGCTCTACGTGATCATACGTGTGCCAGAAGGTGTGATGCCCGCGGAGACATTCGCATGCCAGTACCAGCAGCAACAGCCAAGTGGTGTTACAGAGATGCGTCCCGGACAGGGCTATACCTTCTCTTTGGCATACAAGAACGTCGGAACAACCACCTGGGTGAATGGGCCGAATGGGGTGTCGACGCCGGGGTACATTGAGTTGAGGTCATGCGATGCGGCGGGCAACGTTGCCGACAACTTCCTCATATTTGACGCGCCAAGCTGGATCGGGCCTGGGAATCGACAACGGCCTTGCACCATGAAATACCCCGTAGTTGGGCCGGGAGATGTTGCGCTATTCGAGTTCCACGGAGTTCTTGCGGCGGGGACCGCGCCAGGGGAGTATAAGGTTTACTTCAGGCCGTATCATGCGGCGGGGGGATATATCAGTGATTGGGGACATGCCTGTTTCACGATTCGGGTGCCGGATACGTCGGCAAAACCGCCTGCCGCGGACGATATCAAGCCGCGGGCGCACGTGGACTATCCAAACGGCGGAGAGGAAGTCTTCGTGAATTCAGATGTCACCGTCCGTTGGACGGCCTCGGACAATGTCGGAGTCGAGTCCGTGAAGCTATGCCTGAGCGCCGACGGCGGCACCACCTGGATGCCGCCTCGCACGGTCCCCAACAGCGGTTCTGAAAGCGTTACTATGCCTGCGAGTCCGTGCCGGGCGAAGATCAAGGTTACGGCCTATGACGCCGCGGGCAACCCCGGTGAAGACGAAAGCGATGCCTCGTTCAACGTGATTCTGGCCCACCTCGTGCCTGACGTTCCATTCCTCCATGAGCCTGGAATCTATTCGCCGAGCGGCCGTTACCCCATTCAATGGTCCGTGTCGCCGCATGCGGTGCGCTACGTGCTCGCCGAAGATACCGATTCCGCCTTTCCTCATCCGGAGCTGACGGAGACCACTGCGACCGAAGTGATGATGTCGGGGAAAGCAAATGGCACTTACTACTATCGAGTCCGAGCCATAGGCCCTTACGGTGACGCGAGCGATTGGAGCGATGTCCGCGATATGGAGGTACGCGTGAACCAGCCGCCGCTCACGCCCGGAAACCCCAGCCCCGCGAACGGCGCGACGGGCGTCCCGCGCACGGGCGCTGTACTCTCCTGGACCGGCGGCGACCCGGATGGGACAGCGCAGTATGCGGTGGCGCTGACATCGGATCCAAATCTCGTTCCACATGAGATGGACGGCGTAATCTGGGCGTGGCGCGATACCGTTGTACAGCCGCTTACCGACTACCCGCTTGCTTCCGGTACAACCTACTATTGGTGGATTGTGGCGCGGGACAACGACGGAATGGACACTCTGAGTCCGCGCTGGAGCTTCACTACCGAGTACACCCTTCCTGATCTCGTCCCGCTCAACCTGCAAGTCGCGGGGATGATCTCGCGCACTTCACCGGTAACGGTCAGTACCACCATCAGGAACCAAGGCACGTTCGCGAGCTTCGTTTCTCATGTCAACCTTTATTACTCGACGGTCGCGGGCGCTAAGCAGGAAATCCTCGCGTCTTCGATCACGGTTCCGGCACTTGAACCCGGCCAGCAATATCCTATTTCCCAAGAAGTGACGCTCACGCACTTACAGTCCGGCACCACCTACGTCGTTGCTGAAGTTACCTCGGGAGGCACATTCGTCGAATCCAACACAGACAATAACATCGCCTCGCTGCCGATCACGTTCACGGATACGGATGCCCCGAGTATTGCTTGGGTATATATAAACTACGAAGCCAACGACCATGTAAACACGGGGCACGACTACGAGATCAGGAGCTACTTTGAAGACAACATGCGTTTGGATTACGCTGACATAGAGATCTCGAGCGACGCCGGAGCGACGTTCACCTCACTGGCGACAGGCCTGCCGCTTCGTAGCCAGTGGGATGGCGTGCGTTATCCTTGGAATGCACCCACGAGTCTGCCCGTAGCCCCCGATATCCTGCAAGTGCGTGTCACGGCGTGGGATGGTGACGGAAACAGCAGTGTCCTTACCTCCCGGCTCTACGACGTGCTCGATGGAACCGCGCCCGCGATTGACTTGGTCTCTCCCGACGGCGGCGAAATCTGGGATATGGCTTCCACACACGAGATCACGTGGAGCATTACTTCACCGAACGCGTTGTCGTGGGTGCAGGTCTGGTTCTACTACGGTACTACGCGAACATACCTCACGATAATGTCCGACCCGTACGCTACTTCGTATCAATGGACGCTGCCGAACAGCTTCTCAACAACCAGCGGAAAGATTCGAATCTACGCCGCCGACGTCAATGGAAACAAAGGCGAAGGGTTCAGCGACGGGTTCTTCACGGTAAACGACACTTCCGCGCCCCCGCCTGCGCCGTGGCATGACCCGGAGCCCCTGACATCGCTCCCGCCGTCCTCGCAAGCGTACCATGAGCAGCCCCGCGTTGCCGTCGACACGGCTGGCAACGTGCATGTCGTCTATCTTTACCACGAAGACGGCACTCAGACTACCCCTTCCCTCGACAACATCTATTACCGCAAGTGGAATGGCAGTTCTTGGAGTGCGCAAGCCTTAGTTTACAGCCTATCGCAGGAAGCGGGCCTGTCAAGCTATCAGCACCCGTATGGTCTTCGGCTTCGCGTGGACAGCCAACAGCGTCCGCACGTAGTCTGGCAGTCGTGGTATGGAAACAATCCATACACTGAGAACAATCAGAAAGACGTGTTCTACACTTACTGTGAAAGCTCTACGTGGTCCGCTCCTGTCAATCTCTCGCAGGGCATTCGAGGAACATATCAGGATGCCGCGCTCACTTGGGCGAATGTTGCAAGCCTTCCGGTGACAACGTATGGGACCGCGGCAGCGGCTGAGGCAAATGGCAAGCTGTACGTCCTCGGAGCGTACACCAGTAACTCCACGCGGGAATTTGATCCGGCGACTGGTCTCTGGACCACGAAAGCCACCATCCCCGGTGACATTTATGACGGCGGGGCCGCAACTGTCAGTGGGAAGATCTATGCGGTAGGCGCTTGGTGGGACGGGTACCCAATGAGAGTTTATGACGTCAGTGGCAACTCATGGACAACCGGTGCGTCATTGCCGACGGGCCGGTGGGCAACTTGCGTCGTGGCGGTTGGCGGGTACGTATACGTCATAGGAGGCTGGAACGGATCGACGGTCTTCGCGACCACGGAAATGTATAATCCTTCGACCAATTCGTGGACCTCGCGCGCCAACTTGCAGACGGCCCGGTGCCATGCCGCCGCAGCGGTCGTGGATGGCAAGATCTACGTGATCGGAGGTCAAAGTAGTGGAGGAAATGGGCTGTTCAGCCCCGAGGTATATGACCCGGCCACGAATACATGGACTGCCGTAGAGCCGAGCGGCGGGTGGATGTATCAAAGCACAAGAAGCTGTGCGATTGCCGGGGTCAGTGGTGGCAAGATCTACATCTGTGGCGGGTACAATTCCAATGCCACTGCTTCTCTGCGGACAATCGACGTCTACGACCCAGTGGCACAGCTTGCCTATCCGATCGACTCGCCGATGCAGACGAAAAGGGCCGAGTTATGCGGGGCGATGGTGGGTGGCAAGATGTATGCGGTCGCGGGGTATGACGGCACACAGGCACTGAGTTCCGTTGAAGCGGCGACCTTTACTACTGATTTTGTAGGCGCCATTTCGAATGCCCCGGACATGTTTGTCGGTCCCGATGACAAGATCCATGTCGTGTGGGGCGATGGAGGCTGCTGGAGGCCGGACGGAGGACCCATGTCCGGGTACACGTATACCGGCCAGAACGACGTCTACTATCGCGTAAAAGACACTTCAAACAACTGGTCCTCTGCCTCGCAGTTGACAACAACCGGGGTAGCCAGAGACCCGTCCTTGACCGGAGATTCCGCAGGGAACATGTACCTCGCATTCTTAACCTACGGCAGCTATCCGGACATCACTTACATGAGCTACAGCGGCGGTAGCTGGTCTTCTCCGGCCATTGCTGTAGCCGGTGGTGATTGGAACGAGATGGTCGATATAACGATCGCGTGCACTCCCGACAATCTCCCGCACATGACGTGGTCACATTGGGATTCGGCGTTAGGCACCAACACCCTGTATTACAGCAGCTTTGACGGTGCTAGCTGGGCTCTGCCGACCAATGTCGCTGTTCTATCCTCCTGGTCCCCAAAGTTCTCCTTGTCCATCGACTCGCGGAACAGACCTCATATCGCATGGATCAACCCCGAGTATCCCTCGAAGCTGTTTTGGAGCATGAAGGACGGCGATCAATGGCTCGCGCCCACCCAGTTGCACTACGACAGCCAATCAATTGCCGAGAATAGCTGCGATACTGCCATTTCGCGGATGGACGACGAGATGCACGTCGTATGGATTGGCAAGGGTGCCAACAACCATTCCGAAGTATTTCACAACCACGCGAACATGAATTTCGCTACAGACATCTTTCCCCCGTCCGTGTGGGTTGTCCGGCCCTATGCGGACGAATCTCTGTCCATTGGCACCAGCTACAACATCCAGTGGAACACGAGCGACAGTTTTGGCGTGGTATCAGCGGACATCGAACTCTCGACGGATAATGGCGCCACCTGGAGCCCAATCGCATCGAGTTATACTGGAGGGTCTCCGTATCCGTGGACCGTCGCAAACGCTGAAGCAACTTCCGCAAAGATACGAGTAACGGCTCGAGACGCAGCAGCGAATGCTGGTATCGATTACAGCGGAGTATTCTCCATTAGTGATCTCACGGCACCTACGGTCACCGTTCTCTCGCCCAACGGCGGGGAGACGTGGGAATCGGGCGCAGAGCATCCGATCCTATGGTCCGCCACGGACAACGTCGGCGTCACAACGGTCGATATCTCCTACTCAAGCGACGGGGGCTCAACATGGATTCCGCTTGCTACAGGCGAATCCAATGACGGCACGTACCCATGGACGGTCCCTTCAAACTATTCCACCAACTGTCAGGTTCGAGTTCAAGCATATGACGCGAAGGGTTACGAGACTGAGGATCAATCCAACGGCAGCTTCGCCATAGTTGCGCCGAACATTCCTCCCGCCCAGCCGCACAATCCCGCCCCCGCGGATCAAGGAACGGTTGACGTTGATGCAGCACAGATTTCGTGGCTGTGCAATGACGACAACGGCGACGCTCTGGTCTACGATGTTTATCTTGCTCAGCATTCCCCCTTGGAGCCGAGCGATAAGCTAGTTACCGGCACGCCAGATACGCACGTAGACCTTCCGGGCCTCTCTGAGGGTTCAACGTACTACTGGCAAGTCGTAGTCTCCGATGGGCACACGTCCGTATCAGGTCCGATATGGGCCTTATTGGCTATCAACCCCGTCGACGCACCCGGAAACGTTACCGCCCTCTCAGGTGTCGACGGAATCCAGGTCCAATGGGCCGACCAATCGGACAACGAAACGAGTTTCAGGATCGAGAGGAAGAACGGTCTGGAAGGGGTGTTTGAAGAGGTCGGAACCGCAGGAGCGAGTACGGGCGGTTTTGTTGACGCCGCCGTGACTCCTGGATCGGAGTACGTTTACCGCGTCATAGCTGTAGGTACTGCCGCTGAATCCGGCCCGTCGAACGAAGCCATCGTGGCTACGGCAAATCATGCCCCGCTTGTTCCTTCTGTTCCAGTGCCGCCAGATAGCTCAACCGATGTGGCCGTGACGGCGAGCTTCGCTTGGACGGGCGGCGATCCTGACCCAGGCGATTCCGTGCTGTACGAATTGATGATGCAACAAGGCGCCAGCACGCCCATAAGCATGCAAGTGTTGTCTTCACCAGCCTTCACGCCTCCAGCGCCTTTGGAGGGCTATCAGCCATATCAGTGGAAGATCGTTGCGAAAGATGGAGCCGGCTTGACGGCGGAAGGTCCCATCTGGGCGTTCACAACGGGTCCCGGCGTTGCGCCGGCAGCGCCAGCATCGCTTGAGGAATTCGCACAAGCCAAGGCAGGGTCGGGCGCAAAAGAGAGCGACACCATTACTATCGTGTGGGCGGATGAATCGGATAACGAGGACGGCTTCTGCGTTGAACGCCGGATGGGAAGCGAGGCCGCATTTACAGAGATTGGACGAACGGAGATGTCCTTCTATGAGGATACAGATGCGTTTGCAACGTGTGAATACCATTATCGTGTGCGCGCATTCAATGATTGGGGCTATTCCGATTACTTACAGGAGATCGTTGTATCGCCGCCCGGCGGCCCGGTCGACACCGACGAGGATGGGCTGACTGACTGCGATGAGCTTGCCGTCTATTCAACGGATCCCGCGGATCCCGACAGTGACCATGATGGCCTGACCGACTCTCAGGAGTTACTCTGGGACGGCGACACGACGCCGAACATCTACGATCCGGTCACGAACCCGACGGGGACCGACCTTGATCCAAACAACCCAGACACGGATGGCGATGGTGTTAACGACGGCACGGAGGCAGCGTTTGGCTTCGACCCGCTCAACCCCGACGATGCCGCCGCTGTACCAGCCCTATCTAAGAGTTGCTTGGGTGTGCTTGCAGGTGCTTTCGCTGGTGCCGGGCTGCTCTGTCTATTATTATTTGGAAAGAGAACCATAGCACAAAGTCACAAGAGGACATGATTCCTGCTCCCGTTCTTGACGCTGAAGGGAAAACAACCTTCTCTCTCGCCACAATTGGCTGGGCACAGAAACAGGTCGTCCGGTAGGACGGACGCGAGGCCAGAGAATCCCGCCTTGGCCTACGTTGAGGCGTAGCATTTGCAGAGGGTATCCGGTCAGACAACTATCAGTCCTCCCTTGTTTCATGGTGAACGTCCGGTGAACGACGTGGCGGGTTGATGCGGGAAGGTGTTCGGGACGTCTCGGTGTTGGTAGTCGGCTGCTGGCTACAGCCTGGGGGTCGTGTCGAGTGTGGGGAGGATCTCGCGCTTCCAATGGTGTGGCAGGAGTAGGTGGATCTCTTTTTGGGGACGGGTGGGAATGCGCAGGAAGAGGTCGCGGAGGTAGTAAGCGTCCTGTGAAGTGCATCTTCCGCTCTTGGGCGGTATGAGCGACAATGACGCCATCAGGGATGGAGGGTTGTTTGATGGCGCAGATTCGGGGGCGGCGTTGCAAGCGGAGTTCAGCGTGGAATCGAGAGTGGGCTCGCCAGCATGTGGAGGCCCAAGCCGAAAGTGGGCTGTCGGTTCAGGATTTTTGTTTTGCCTACGGAGTGTCAGTAGACACCTTCTACGGTTGGCGTCGCCGTCTGAAGGCGAAACGGCCGTCTCCGCCCGGGGAGGATGCGGCTTCTCGGCTGCCTCTCCATCAGTTATTCGCGGAAGTGGCTGTTTTGTCTCCGGAACTCGTCTTTGGGAAGTGCGTGCTCTCGGGGTCTGTTTCTTCGGAGTCGGTGGCCGAGGTGGTGTTGCGAGGTGGGCGTCGGCTTGAGGTGGGTGCGGATTTTGATGAAGGGGCACTGTGCCGTTTGGTGGCGTTGCTGGAATCGTTGCCATGTTGAGCCTGCCCTCGTCCGTGCGGGTGTTCGTGTGTCTGGTGCCGGTGGACATGCGGTGGTCGTTTGATGGGCTGGCCGCCGCCGCGGAGCGGGTGATAGGACAGGACCCGCTGTCGGGTCACCTGTTCGTGTTTCATGGCCGGCGTGCGGATCGGGTAAAGATTTTGTACTGGGATCGCGACGGGTATGCGCTTTGGTACAAGCGTCTGGAGCAGGGGGTATTCCGGTTTCCGCTGGATGCGCGGGAAGCGAAGGAAATCACGTCGGTAGATCTGGCGCTCATTCTGGAGGGGATCGATCTGCGTTCGGTGAAGCGTCAGAAGAGATTCGCGCTGGCGCGGTAATCGTGTAACGGTTGGTGTGATCCTTTGTATATATAGTAGCAGTGTGATGGAAGTTACAGATGAA
>Ga0315279_10003081_pt1 | contig 23874 bp, 33 predicted proteins | sample YL17G06_20_MG_FD_203694 | JGI IMG/M metagenome (GOLD analysis project Ga0315279, IMG submission 203694) | Sediment microbial communities from Yellowstone Lake, YNP, Wyoming, USA - YL17G06_20 | ecosystem: Environmental > Aquatic > Freshwater > Lake > Sediment | place: USA: Wyoming | collected...
CCGGGCCCCGCGGCGGGGCTGAGGCTAGCTCCGGACGATGGGACGGAGCCGACTGGGATTCCACCGCGGGGCCGGCACCGGGTTCATTCCGCGCGCACCTTCACCCAGACCACGACCTCATCGCCCGCCGCCAGCTTCCCGGTCGGGACCTTCACGTACTTCGGCTCGACGGTGGGATCAGGCACCGGCTGGCCATCGGCGCGCGTCGCTTGGGCCGAGAGGGCGATGACCTTCTCCACGATGGGCCATTCGTAGTAGGGATTGTCCTGGGCCTTCGGCCCGAGCTCGATCGGGATCGGCGGAAACTTGGCGATCAGGTCGCCGGTCTCGGTCGGCACCACCCACTGAGGGGTCGCATACATCACCGTCGCACTCACCATCCGCGCCGACCAGCCGAGCGCGCCCTCCTGGCCCGGCTCCAGGGTGATCTTATCCACCAGTCGCCCGAGTTTCACGCTGGGTGGAACCCCGCGGGCGCCGGCGCCGACCACCACTATCGCCCCGCCCCCACAGCCCATCACTACGGCAGCCAGCACCAGCAACTTCATCCATCGCTTCATCGCTCTTCTCCTTGCCCGCCTGAGGCGGGCTATCCGGAATCTCTCCGCGGGCAAAACGCGGAGGTGAATGCCGCGGCCATCGCGGCTAGGTTGCAGGCCCTGCGGCCTCCGGAGAAGCCAGGGCCGGCGCCGGCGACTCGCCCTCCGCCTCCTCGATCTCCTCCAGGCCGATCAGGGGCAGGGACTCGGCGGGCGGCGCGAGGCCGATGAGTGGGGCGATCTGGCCCAGGGTGAGATTGCGGAGGCGCGCGCCGTGATCCACCGGCAGCGCGGCATTTTGCTTCCATGCCTCTTGCAGGATGCCAAGGCCGAGCTGCCCAGTTCGGTAGGGCCGGCTCTCGCGCTTCGCCTGCATGATGTGCCGCCCTTGGCGCTGGACGAAGGTCAGCATGGTCGGCTTGTCGGGCGGCGGGGCGTAGCGGTTGAGCAGCGAGCAGAGAAAATCGGCCACCCGCGGCTGCTCCTTGTCCGGCAGTGCGACCACTTGCCCATCCGCCTCGGTCCGTCGGAGAGTCGTTGGCTCCCCGTCCCACTCGAGGATGCGCTGCTGCACCGGCACTTCGACTGTCATGGTTGCGTCAATCGCCATCGTCTCTCCATCCTTTCTCAGGTCCCGGCTTCGGCCGCGACCCTCTCGCTACGAATCACAGAATCAGGCCCCCACTCGCGGCATGGCGTGCGCCGCCGCCTCCAACGCGTCCCTGGCCGCGTTATACCGGCCGGCCAACTGCGCGTCGGTAAAGGTCAGCTCGGGGTCCTGGTCCACCTCGTTCAGTCGGTGGAAGACCGCCCGCATCCCCTCCCAGGCGGTCCCCGCCTCCTGGAACTTGGCCTCGGCCGTGACCTTCTTTGCTCTCTGCGTCTCGGTCAATGGCATATCTGTGTCCTCATCACGAGAATTCCCAGACGACGACGACGCCCTTCGATCCCGCCCCGCCGGCGGCCGCATTGTTGCCCACGGATGCTGCCCCCGATCCGCCGGCGCCATAGACTCCGCCAGGATTGCCCGCAGTGGCCCCTGAGGTTATTGAGACCGCTTGCCCTCCTCCGCCGATCTGCGATCCGCCGCCCACTCCGCTTACCGCGGCCGCGGCGCTTTCTCGCAGCCCCCACTGCCCGGGCTGGCCCGTCATGTTCAGGTCGCCATTGACCGAGACAATGGCGCCAGCGCCGCCGAGGGTCGCAACCACGGCCGTGCCCGTTGCCCCGGCCCCTCCTCCGGAACCTCCATAGGCCGTGACCGTGGTGGCACCCACGGTGAAGGTCGTGTTCCCGCCCGCGCCGCCGGCACCGGGGCTGTTGTCTCCTGCGGTCCCCGCAGCGCCGATGGCATAGGTATAGTCGGTCGAAGGCGAGACGGCGAAGAGCTTCTGGGCGAACCCACCGGAGCCGCCGCCACCAGCCGCGGCCGCCGCGCTGGTGTTACTCTTGGAGCCGCCCCCGCCGCCGCCTCCACCGATAAGTTGAACGACCACGGTGTGGGTTGCGGCCTGAGTGGTATGGGTCGTCCCGCTGTCGTGGACATAGACACCCACGAGTCTCCCGGCGATCGTCGGCGATGCCACCAGGCCGAGGTTGCCGAGCGCGGTCAGCACGTCCCCGCTCGGCTGGGCCACCGGGGCCGCATTCCACCAGGCCTGCTTCTGCCCGACCGCGGTGCCCCACTTTGTGCCGGTGGTGGTGCCGAGCACGACATTGGAGGCCTCGCCGAATGTCAGATTGTTGCTGGCCGTGATCGAGAAGGCGTCAACCGTCCCGCTCACGCCGATGCGACCCGCATTCGCACCATCGAGGTAGGCGGTCTCGTTAGCGTAGTACCGGTCAGCGCGGGCGCTGGCGAAGTACTGAGCAGCGGCCCCCAATCCCACTGCACTGTCTGCATTCGGCCGGACTACCGTAGCGGTCACCACCAAGCCGTATGTGCCCGCCACGCCAATGTAGACGCCGCCCTCACCGGAGTTTATCAGGGCATTGTCGCTGCTCTTGAATATCGCGAGGGTCTTGCCGCCGCTGCTCAGGTTGATCGCGGTCCAGGTCGGCGAGTCGCCCGTCGTCAGTCCAGCCACCGCCGCCTGGTTGAGCGTCGCCCAGGCCGGCTCTGTGCCGCCCGCCAGGTAGGTGCCGGTCGCGCCTACCGCCAATCTCGCCCACTTCGGAGAAGCGCCCTGCGCGGTGATGATGTCGCCGCGAACAGCCGCTGCAGTGGTGGTATCGCCATGGCTCGCGGAGAGCAGGTTGTGGGCGGAGGGAGCGGCGCCGACATCGGAATAGGTCAGACCATGCGCGGCGAAGCCGAAGGTAGTCGCCCCAGTCGCCTTGAGGAAGTGGCCTATCGTCAGGCCGGACGCAGTATGATCGCTACCTGCCAGCACGTGGCTCTGCGCGTGGTGTTGATCGGCCGTCACATCAGTCAGCCCGGCATGCTGGCGCGTGGCGAGATCGGTCAGGTTCGATCCCGTCTTCGCCACGTCCGCCCATGGCAGTTTGCCCGTGATGTGGACGTTTAGCGCGTTGAGTGTGAGCGTGCTCATCTGCGCGCCGAGCAGGCCGCAGATCTCCAGGTCCTGGTTTCCCGTCCCACCATAGTCCGCATTGTCCATGTAGTTCTTGGACCCGGTGTTGCGGAACTGCACCCAGCCCTGCCCGATCTCAGACCCGCCGATCGAGATCTCGCCGCAGCTGTAAATGCTGCAACAGCTATGGGAGAACTCCAGGCTGTTGGTCAGGTAGACGCCGGCGAAGATCGGCCTGGTCGTAGTCAGGAGGGCTTGATTGAGGTAGGTGCCCACATTGCTGTGATCGGAGGCCGACAGCAGGCCGTGCGCCCGATCGTGCAGTTGCCCGTGCGTATGGTCCGAGGCCGCCGCGCCGACATCCGAGTAGCTGAGACCGTGCGCGGCGAACCCGAAGGTAGTCTCGGTGAGAGCTTTGAGAAAATGGCCCGGGGTAAGGCCAGTCGCGGTGTGATCACCACCCGTCAGAATGTGGCTCTGGGCGTGGTGCTGGTCCGTGGTGACGTCGGTCAACCCCGCGTGCTGCCGGGTGGCCAGGTCGGTGAGGTTCGATCCGGTCTTCGAGACTTCGGCCCAGGCGTGACCGTGTGATGCCGCCGCCGCGCCGACATCGCCGTAGCTCAGGCCGTGCGCGCTGAAGCCGAAGGTAGTCTCCGTCAAGGCCTTGAGGAAATGCCCGGGTGTCAGACCTGACGCGGTATGGCTACTGCTCACCAGCTCGTGCGGCGACGGCGGCAGGCCGGTCGGCTTGTCGGTGAGGGAGTTGTAGCTCTTCTCGCCGAGGTCGGCGAGGTGGAGCGCGCCCTCGATCACCTCGGCCGTGATCTGCTGACCATTCAGGCCAAGGTCAACCGTGGTTCCATCCGAGACCGTCACCGCCGCGTGCTTCAGGCTGACGGCCGAGGAGAGATCGGCATTGCTCTGGTCGTAGCTATCGAGAAGACTCTTGTTCGCGTGGCTGTGCAGCTCGCTGTGCGTGTGGCCGAGCTGGGAGTAGCGATCGTCGTGGTCATGGGCGAGCAGCGCGTACACCCCATTGTGGTCGTGGCCAACCGCCGCCGCGCCGACGTCGGAGTAGGTGAGTCCATGAGGGCCGAAACCGAAGGAATGTTCACCTGTGGCCTTGAGAAAGTGGCCGGATGTGAGGCCGCTCTCGTGGTGGTACTCGCCCACCAGATCGTGGACCGCCATGCCGGATTCGCCCGGGGGACCGGGGGGCCCGGGCGGGCCCTGGCCGAAGAGGCCGGGCGCCAGAATCTCCACGGTGAGGACGCCGGCGCCGCCGGCCACGACGGTGACCGTGCCTTCGGCGCCCAGAACTGTAATGCCCAGTCCCATGGTCTAGGGCTCCGGCTCCGGTGGCGCCGGCACGCTGCGGGCCACGAGAATCTCGAAAGGTGGACTCAGGCGCGGCTTGTCATCCTCCTCGCCCTCGCCCGGCGGATACAGGACCACGAGTTGGCCCTCGTAGTCACCACTCTCCGCCAGATCGCCTACCTCCCAATCGCAGTGGCACGTCGCGCCCTTCGCCTCATCCTCCTCGTCCGTCTCGCAGTCGCGCTCGAAGGTCGCCTGCTGGCCCTTGGGTCCGAAGCGGAACTTTACCGTCAGGTCCGGATCGAGCGGCTCGCCATCGTCGGTGATGATGAACCGGATCGGCGGCGCGGTATCGCCCGCCTGCCAGGTCGCCGGCATCACAGTCCTCGCTTTCTCATCTCGGCCCGCACCAGGTGGGCCTCGTAGCCCGGGCAGGTCTTGCCCTGGCGCTTGCCCGAGGGGCGCTCCCGGTGGCCGAAGATGCGATCGGGCGGAACGCGGTAAGCGCGGCAGAGCAGTTCCACCAAGTCGAGGAGCGCGGTCTCCATCGGCTCGGTCATGTAACCCTGGCCCACGGGGAATCCGTCACCCGCGCCGACGCAGCAGATCCCGAGGCTGGTGGCATTGTCGCCCTGGCAGTGGGCGCCCACCTGGCTGTTGGGCCGGCCCTTGTGGACCGACCCATCGGCATAGAGGAGGTAGTGGTATCCGATGTCTTTCCACCCCTTCCCGTTCGGCGGCGGGGCCATGTGGTACCGCCGAATGCTTTCCACCGTCCCGGTCGCCGTGCCCGTCTGGTGAAGCACGATCATATCAATGGGGCGCATGGGTCAGGTCCTCTTGCCGCGGTGTGGACAATCCGAGACCCTGGTCTCTACCGCTTCCTGTCGTTCGCAGAGCTGGGCAAGCGTGGCGGTCGCTGCCTCTATCGCGCGACGGTTTTCGGCCATGTGATTGGCCTCGAACTCCTGGCTTGCCACGCGCTGCTGCTGATAGGCCGCGAGGAAGTCTGCCCGGGCTCTATCGGCCGCTTCCGCCTGCTGCTTGGCCATCTTCTCGGCGGCGCAGGCCTGCTGCTTCGCCATGCGTTCGAAGCGCCACAGTAGGAGGCCTGCCATGGCGATCGCCGCGACCTCTTTGAGCCAGGGTGCATCCCACCAGGGCATGATCAGTTCGGCTCCGCGTCAAGGTAGACGGTCAGATCGCAGTGCTTCTCCGCCTCGACCGCGGCCTTGGCGGAGAAACGCAGGAAGCGGCCGTAGCTGGTGAAGCTATAGAGGCCGCTCTCGCCATCTGCCAGGTCGCGGATTCCGCTCGCCGTCAGGTTCTCCGTGAACCAAGGCCCGGCCGCGGTCGGCCCGGTCTCGAGCGTCGCATCCGCCAGGCCGCACTGGTCCGCGCCGGCTGCCACCGCCACGGTGATCACACGGTGCGGCCGCATCCCGAGGTCCCGGGGCGGGATGATCAGCTCCAGCTCCGATGTGCCGAGCTCCTCGGCCGCCACTGCTTCTCGCCATGCATCCATGGTGCACTCCTTTCCTACGGTGTCACGACTCCGAGCATCCCGAGAGGCCGGCCGGTCTCGCCGCTCATCAGCACGGCCACGCTCTGGCCGTCGAAGGCGGCGGCCCCGCCGACTGCCGGCACCCCTTCATAGATTTGCCCGCCGATCTGCACCCGGTAATGCCCGGGGCCGGCCAGGCCGACCGCGATCCCGATCGCCGCCCGATCGCCCTGCGCTGCCAGGTCCTTGATCGCCCGGTAGAGCCGGCTCATTGCTGTTCCCCCATCTCGAAGGGTGGCGGATCGCCGACCATTGGCCCGGTATCGTCTATCCAGTTGACCCCGGAGGCCTCGCCGAAGAAGTTCAATAGAGGCAGGTCCGCCATCCCGATCTCCCCGAGGGCGGGGACGGGGCCGCGGGCCGGTTGCGCTAGGCTGCGATAGACCACGACCTGGCTGACCTCATCCGGAGGATCCGTGGGTGGCTCCGCGGTGGGGCCGAAGAGCAATCCCACGCCGATCCGCCTGACCGGGAGCGTGTTCTCGGTCGGCAGCAGTTCGCCGGTTGACATGGGGGATGGGACGATGATGGTCTGGAAGCTGGCATCGGCCGTCTCATAGCAGCGCCGGTAGGGCCCGCCATTCTGCGAGCAGTAGATGTGATAGTGCCCATTCGTGTTGCCATAGCCAACCGTCATCCGGACCGCCGGGTCATCCATGCCCAGGGGATGCGGGAGATTGTACTCATAGATCGAGTGCGCGGGATCGTAGAGCGACTCGCCATCCCCTGGCGTGCCATCCTGCTTGGCGACGGTGGAGGTGAACCGGTAGAGCGCGTCGGGGTCGAAGGTCCCACCATGCACGATGACGGGCGAGGCGACCGAGAGCCGCGGCGCGGTGGCCTCTGCCCTGGTGGTCACCCAGTTCTGCACGTAGGGGCCGTCGGGCCAGTAGTATCCGGCCTCCGGATAGACATAGGAGTATTCGACCCCGCCCTCCGCCGGATCCCAGCTGCCGGCGTAGCAGTACTCTCCCGCATCGAGCTCGCTACCATAGAGTGGGAAGAGCCGGAAGTTGATTGGCACTCGGACTTCATAGCCCACCGGCGCCGGCCGTCCCACCGGCACGTTGTGGCTGGCCACGAGCAGGTTCCGATCCACCTGCACCCACGGAGTCATCGCGCCCACCGCGGGCATCACGTTGCCCGCCACCAGCACGCGCTCGACCCTGCCATCGAGTCTGATCTCGCCCGGGCGCACGATCGAGGCGACCCGGCCCATGCCCATAGTCCGCTCCGGCCGCAGGATCTCCCGGATCACTCGAGGCAGGCGACTCATCCCTCAACTCCATTCGGGATGACCCTGAGCCGAGTCGAATGGGTCACGTGTCCCTCCACGCCTCGAACTGGACATCGTGCATCCATACCGCCTGCTCCCGGTCGAAGGTGGTATGCAGGCCGACGATCACCGCGTCGATGAGATCGGGGCAGCCGCCGGGCACATTGGTGAGAGTGACCTTCTGGCCCTTGCGGTAGGAGAACGGCCGCGGCCACTGCAGCTGCACCACGTAGAGCCACTTGCCCGACTCGGCGGCGAGGTCATCGGCGATCTGCTGGCAGATGTCAATCAACCAGGGCCGTAGGTTCTCATTCCGGTAGACCCGCGGCAGCCTTCCGGCCCCATCCCTATGCCCATGATACTGCGTCGTGTATTCCCGGCCCTTTGCCTTCTCGGGCTGCGTGCCGTCCGGATTGGTCTGCCACTGGGTCTCGGCGAGCGACTGCTGCTGGTGGATGCTGCTCTGGAGGCTGCCCGGCGCCTGCTGATAGTCGGTGCTGAAAGCCTTGCCGTCCTTGCTCACCTTCTGCGTCGCGGTCCGCACATCGGTGGGCGTGATCTGCTGGTAACTGGTGATGGTGTGTGAGACAAAGATGCTGGGATCCCCAGTGTTCGCCCGCTGCCACTTCTCCTCGTCCTTGAGGACCAGGCGCCACTTGTCATCATAGCCATAGGCCGTGGTGGTGATCACACGCTTCGGGTACTCGGCCTCGAGGTTGGTCTCCTCCTCGATCACCGACTTGCTGAGGAGACGGCCGAGCCAGCGCCCATCCTCATCGGTCACATCCCGATAGGTCAGATCCTCGGTTGTCTCGCTGACCTGCGATTTGACCCCATCTACCTCGGTCCAGGTCTTCGTCTTCCGATGAGTCGGGGACTGCTCCTCGATGGTGACCTCGGCCTTCGGGTCGCCTCCCTCCTCGGGGATGCCGCTGGTGAGGTCTTTCCGCGTCGAGTCATAGACGGTCAGGTAGGTGTAGGTCTCACCATAGACATCAATGTCGCCGACCCGAGGCTGCCGCGCCCGGCTGACGGTGGCCTGGCCCAGGGAGCAATCAATCGTGCCCGCGTTCGCGCCCCTACCCCGCCGGCGCACCACCAGGTGCTCGCCGTCCACCCAGACGTCGGCGCGGTACCGCTTGGTCTGCTGGAGCGGCTCGAGAAGCCGGCCGAGCGCGGAGGTCGCCGATTCATCGCCGTTGAGGGCGAACCCTTTGAGGTGGTAGTTCGGCGCCTCCCAGATCAGCCCGAGGTCCACCCGCGCCGCGATCTCCCCGGCGATGTGCATGGCATCGGGATAGCTGGCCTCGGCCGGCTCGGCGCCGCGACCATAGGGGCGGAAGCCGAAGAATTCCGGCCCCCGCTCGTCAATCAGAAGCGCCGCTTTGTCCCGCGCGTGCACGCGCTGCCGCGTCTGGCTCTCGCTCGGCTCCAGTGCCGCCTCGTCCACCCGGAAGATCCCATAATCATCGTAGCCGACGCCGTTCAGGCCGAGCCGCACCTGGATCAGATCGCCGACGTCCAGCGCTCGCCAGGCCTCCGCGATCGGAGTCAGTGGCGACGCGGTGTCGCGCTCCACCAGCACCAGGTCGAGAGCATCGGCCAGGTTGCCGAGGTTCGAGTCAATGGTGGCGCTGATCGGCTTGACCTCGATCGCCATCTAGAGGAACTCCACCTGCGCGGCCGGCGCGATCACCTGCGCCTGACCGGCGGCCTCCTGGGCCTGGTTGAGCACCGCCGCCTCCAGCATCACCCGGTCCACCACCAGCGGGGAGATGGTCGCCAGCAGCTCCACCGCATCGGTGATCCGATCATGGAACACATCCGCCATCAGCTCGAGGCGATCGGTCAGTCCCGGCACCACGGTTGCCTGAACCTCGACCCGGCTGATCACATTGGGGACGATGGCGATCTCGGTCTCGGTGGCCGAGGCGCTGTCCGAGTCATAGCGGGCGATCGCGCCCGAATCAGTGCCGGCGGCCGCCTCCGCGCCCTGGATCGCCCGGCTGGCGACAGCATCCTGGCCGGTCGCGGTCTCGGCGGCGGCCATCTCCCGGCCCACCACCGTCTCGGTCGCCACCCCGGAATCGCTCGAGGTCTTGAGTGCGGGGCCCTGCGTATCGCCCTGGCGGAAGGCGAACCAACGGTAGTTCTTCCCGACCTGGTTGACCGTGGTATCCGTGCCGACCTCGAACCCATCGCTCAGGAGCGCCTGGATGCGGTTCGTCTGCCCCGACCCGAGGCCGAAGCCGTAGGTCGCATCACCCGGCATCGAAGAAGTGCGAAAGACGGACGATGTGACCTCGCCGATGACCACCACCACGTCGGGCGCGAATCCCAGACCGGCGATCTGCCGGCCATCCACTCCATTACCGGCATAGAGTCCCGAGGCGCTCCAGCCAGCCACGGCCAGGAAGGCGAACCAGGTGTACTCCCAGCCGCTGTAGTTGATGTCGGCCTGGTTTCCGACCTGGAATCCATCAGCCCCGAATGATTGGATCAGGTTCGCGTACTCGCCGCCGAAATGATTGGCGGAGAGGTCACCCACGAACTGGTCCGTACGCGCGTAGGAGTACCGCGCCTGGCTCCTGCACCGAACCACCACATAGTCTGGCTCAAATCCCAGACCGGTGATGTCGCGGTTGTCCGTCCCATTGCCGGTGTAACCGCCGACCGCGAAATCGGCCCCATTATCGCAGAAGGCCGCGTAGTAGTAGGTCGCGCCGCTCGCATTGACGGAGGTGCTTGTCCCCAGGGTGAACCCATCTGCATCGAGGCTCTGGATGCAGTCGGCCGCCGCGGCCTCATTCGCGAAGAAGACGGAGAGGTCGCCGGCCAGATTCGAAGAACGCCAGGCCGGGTACCCCGTGCCGGAACCGCCCCGTTTCACCCACACGAGATCGGGCTGGAACCCGATCCCGGTGATCTGGCGGTTATCCGTCCCGTCGCCGACGTAGCTGCCGACTCTGAGCTTCATCGCGTCCCTATCATGCCAAGCTGATCGAGACCTGGAGCATCCACGAGCCGGCATCCTTGGTGCCCAAGCTCGCGACCTTCCGGTTCAGGTTCTTGTTGGCGCTGGACCCGTTGTCTATGGTCCATTCCTTCCAAGCGAATTCGGCGACGTCTTCGCCGAAGGTGGCCTGGAAGGTGACCTTCTTATCCGCCAGCGCGCCGACCACCGGGAAGCCGGCATCCATCGCGGCGAAGGCGGTGTTGCCCCCCTGGAGCGCGGTCTGCGTGTCCACCGCGGTGGTGTCGGAGTCGCCCACGCCGATCCGGGCATTGGCCTCGGAGTAGACGGTCGCGGTCTCGCCCACCAGCAGGTTCCAGAGCTCTTGAATGCCCTCGCGCAGGAGTACATTGTCCTTGATGGTGCGATCGGCGTAGGGGGCATGCTCGGCGAAGAAGCGCCGCTCGCCTTCCTCCTTGCCCAGCCGGCGCCGATACTCCTCAATGTCACCCTTGAACTTGCGCACCCGCGTGGTGCAATGCCAGCGGATCGCCTCGCTCTCCATATCAGGCCTCCTCGAGCTGCACGTATCCGCGCCGGGGATTGCCCACCTGAGTGGTGTCCGCCGGCACGTTGAACCTCATCCAGCAGGCGGCGTAATCGCCGACCGCCATGTCGCCGATCGTGATATCGGCGGTCTGCCAGGTCCCCGCCGACCCCGAGGTGTTCAGGGTCGGGATCTCCGCGCCCAGGCTCGCATCCGGGATCTGGTCCAGGTACTCGGTGGTGGTGTTGTTGGCGATCTCGTAGACCAGCATCTTCTGGCTGCCGCCCACTGCGGTGCGGTAGATCCGCCGCTTGGTCACCCCGCTCGGGCCGGTCGGGATGTTGGTGAGCTGCACCCGCTCATTGCCCCCGGTGGTGCTGATCTGCGCCTCCGTGCCCGCGGTGGTCTCGCCGTTCGCGGTCAGGAAGGTGATCGCGTACTTGTAGAGCCCGACCTCCAGCTCGCTGCCGGCGGCCGTCGCCAGTGAGGGCGCGCCCGGCGCCGCCTTCGGCAGGTCCGGGGCGATCTGCAGAAAGCTCAGGCCGTCATTGGCTCCGATCGCCTCACGCGCGAGCTGGCAGCTCTCCAGGGTCTCGCTCGCGGTGCTAGTGTTGGCCCACCAGATCCGGCGAGGCGTGCTGGCCTCGCCATCCCGGATCGTCCCCTCGTCATAGCTCGACTCGGCCGGGGTGACGCCGTCACTCTCGTACTTGGTGACCTGTTTAGCCATCTGACTCTCCATAGGCCCGGCAGAAGGCGCGGGCCAGGTCGTCCGCCGCCTCCTCGATCTTGTCCGTGAAGCCTTTGCGGGCGAGACTGCGGGCCGGCTCCGCGATCTCGTCACAGCAGTGGTCGGCCCACCGCTGCATGCCGACGAGCAGCAGATGCGCGACCTCGTGGCAGGCGATCAGGTCCGAGGGCGCATGGGATGGTTTGTAGCGGAAGACGACCTCGCGGTGGGTCTTCTCGCAGCTGTAGGCGGCCGCCGTCTCCGCGTGCTCATCCGGAGCGAACCTGACCCGCCATCCCGGATCCGGCACGAGTCGGTCGAACCACTTCCGGAAGAGCGCCTCCCACCGGCGCTCGCTGGCGTTGGCCTGCGGTTGGCATCTGCGTTTCACAGCGCCTCCAGCACATCGAAGGTCATCTGCACCTCGAATGCCTCCACGCCACGCAAGTGATCTGCCTTCAGGTCCCGGAAGAAGACGAGGTAACTGTCGCCCTCGTGATCGGTCCACTTCCACGCCTGGCCGGTCACTGCGAACTTCTCCCGCAGGTCATCGAGCGTCCCCGGCTCGACCCAGCCGGTGCGGAGGGTGATCTCCCGATCGGCATCGCTGACCCCGAAGTCCTGGATCACTCGGCTGCCATCCATGGTTGGATGAGAACTGCTCCGGCGCGCCGGCGGCCCCGCTGTGTATTCCGCGGGGTCGAAGTCGAGGTAGGTGGGATCCGTATCGTTGGGATAACTCAGGCAGCATTGGCTGGCCATCTCAGTCCCTCGGGTGCGCCTTCTCGCGGTCGAGTTCGTCGGCGATCTGATCCATGAGCTCGCGAATCTTCGGACTGGGCGTCTGCCGCCTCCCCTCGTAGTAGAAGTTCGTGACCCGGGCCCCGCCGGATTCAGTGGTGATCCGGCCCCAGCCCGAGACCGTCGCCAGCGCCGCGGTCCGTCCGCCGACCGCCTGGGCGATGGTCCGCTGCAGGTCCTCACTCCGGGTCTTCATCAGATCGAAGACCTTGGTGAGGGCCTTCGAGGCCACATCAACATAGGAGCCGAGCTTGGTCTGCTCGTCCCCCAGCATCTTCATCGTCTGGTCGTGCCATGTACGGCGCTCCGCGAAGGCCGCCCGGTCGGCATCGAGGGCGGACTGCTCGGCCTGCAAGGCCGCATCTCTGGCGGCTGCAAGGGCGGTCTGCGCCTCGGTCTCCGAGATGGCGTGGCCTTGCCAGGCGGCGATGGTCGCCTCCCGGTACTTCTCGGCCCAGGCGGACATCTGGTCAGCCGAGGGCATGATGCCGGCCGCGGCTTCCGGCTTCGCCGCCTCGATCTGGGCGAGGTAATCCTTGTTGACCAGGCCCTGCGCGTACTCGCTCTCCTGGCCGGTGATCTTCAGTTGGTCGAGCGCGTAGGCGCGGCTGAGATCGAGCAGTCTGAGGCGATGCTGATAGAGGCCGAGCTGAGCATCCCGCTCTTCCTTAGTCCACTGCAGCCGCTCATCGTGTGCCTTCTGCTCATCCTGCTGCAGCTTGTCGCGGAGGGTGGCGAGCTCTTCGGCCGCGGTCTTCTGCACCTCGGTCTGCCGGGCCACCAGGTCCAGCCAATGCGGATCGCCGGCCTTCTTCTGCTGCTCGGCGATCTTGCCCGTAGCCTCGGCGATGCGGGTGAGCTGCTCGACGTATTGCCCCGCGCTCAGGATGCCGGCCCGGTAGAGCTCCTCGGTCTGTCGCTGCCAGGACTCGGCCGTTGCCCTGATGGTCTCGGAGCGGCTCTCCGCGCCCTTGCGCGAGATGTCGGTGAGGGCCCTCTGAAGTTTCAACTCGGCCTGGGCCCGTCTGTTGACGTCTTCCTGGGCCGCGGCGAACTCGGTCTTTGCTGCCTGGGCTGCCTCGAGCAGAGCCGCCTCATCGGTCTTTCCCTGGGCCTTCAGGAGCTCGACCTGGAGCTTGACCCGTTCGTCCTTCCACTTCTTGTCTTCGAGCCAGATGCGCTGCTGCTTGTACTGCTCGAGGGTCACCTGATCAATGCCGGCCTTGCGCATCGCCGCCGTCTCGCGCTCGATCTCGGCGATCGCGGTGGCGCCGGCCGCCTTGCGGAGGACCTGCCTGACCTCTCCCTGGTGGCGTTCCCATTCCAGCAGCTTGCGCTCGGCCTCCGCGGCCGCCACCTCGGTCTGCTGCGCCGCCCGAGCCGCCTCCGCCGCCACGGATTGCTGCTTCCTGAGCTCATCTATGCGCGCCCGCCAGGTCTCCACCTGGTAGGGCGCGACTCCCCTCGTCTGCCCCGCTTCATATTGCTTGATCGCCTCGCCGAGGCTGTCAATGTAGCCCTGGATTTCGCGCACCCGCTGCTGGGCGGCATTGCTCGCCTGACCGGCCGCATAGACCTGCTGCCGGGCGGCCGCCTTGCTGACCTCCAGCGCCTGCCGTGATTTCTGGTCGAACTGGCCCTGCGCATCGGCCGCGGCGAGGATGGCATGGCCGGTGTCGGTGTACCCTTTGATCAGAAGTGGGAACTGCTTGCTCAGTTCGTCGGCGATCTTCTGCTGCTCGGCGAGAAGCGACGGGGCTACGGTGCCGCCCGGTTTGCCCTTCGCCTCCGCGATCTTCGCGTTGATCGCGGTCAGCTGGTCGAGCAGGCCCTTCAATGCCTCCGCTTCACGCCTCGCGCTTTCGGTCTGTTCGCGCTGCGCCTTGGCGGCCGCCTCCACGTGGTTCTTGTAGATCAGCCAGGCTTCGGCCGCCACTCCGATGCCGATGGCGATCCAGCCGATCGGGCCGATCGCCGCGAACCAGCCCCTGATGGTGAGTATCGCCGCCCGCATCGCGAGCACCAGACGTCCCATCGAGCCAGTCACGACCTCGACACCGCGGCCCAGGTTGACCAACGCGGAGTAGTCACCCGGCCGTACTATCTGCCCTGCCAGGGTCACCAATGTCCCGGCCGCCATCTCGCCCTTCATCAGGCCCAGGGTGATCGCCATCGCCTTCGCCCAGGCCAAGGTGAGCGCGACCGTGCCTTGGAGGCGAGTCTGGTAAAGCATGAGTGCGCCGGCGACCCCGAAAAGGGCAGTCCCAAGCAGTGCTGCGGCGGCCGCGGTGGCGCGCAAGGGCGCCGGCACCGCCTCCGCCGTGGCCCGGCCCAGGGTGATCATCATGCGCAGCACGCCGCCGAGAGCATTCATCATGGGGAGGATGATATTGCCCAGCGTCTCCCCGGCCTGCTTCGCGGTGACGATCATCCTCGCCCACTGCATGCGGAAGGTCTGCTCCGTCTTCGCGAATGCCGCATCCACCGATCCCGTGGCGGCGCTGATCTCGGTCAGCTTCTGGGCGAAGAGTCGCCCCTCGTCCGCGGCCAGGGCGGCCACCGCCTTGAACGCACGCGCCCCGCCCGCCATCTGGATCATCGCCTGCTCATCATCACCCGCCGCGGCCGTGAGGAATGCGATGGCGCCGGCGAATCCCTTGGCCTGGATCAGCGCCTGCCCGGATTCGTACCCGGCCGACTGGAGCGCCGCCTTCAGTTGCGCGCTCGGGTTCGTCATCCGGATCATCACCATGTTGAGGCCCATCAGGCTGTTCTCGGCGTCATAGCCGACCGTGGTCATGGTGGAGAGGGCCGCCGCCAGCTGGTCGTAGCCGATCCCGAGTTGCGAGGCCACCGGCACCAGCCCCTTGATCGCGCCGGTGATCTCCGTGAATGTCATGCGGCCTTTCAGGCTGGCCTGGTACAAGGCGTCGGTGACCTTGCCGGCCTCTGAGCCGGCGAGGTTGTAGCCCCGCAGCACCGTCACAAGCGTATCGCCGACTGCGGTCACATCCGCGCCGCCGGCCACCGCCGCTTTGGTCGCGGCCTCGAGGACCTGCATCCCCTCGGCGCCGGTCTTCCCGGCCTTGCCGATGTTCGCGAGGGCTTTCGATAGCGCCTCATCCTCGATCCCGGTGGCCCGGGCGAGTTCGTGGAGATGCTCGGCCACTCGCTCCAGCTCTGTGTCGCTGAGTTTAAGCACCTTGTTCATATCGGTGAGAGCGGCCTCCATCTCGCTCGCCAACTTGACCGCCACCGCGCCGACACCCGCCGCCGCGGCCGCGAACCCAACCAATGCGGTGCCGATCTGCATCGCCTTCGCGCGGTTCTCCTCGAGCAGATCATTCGCGCGCCGCAGGCCCTGCCGGAAGTCCGTCAGGTCGAGTTTCAGGTAGGCTACGACTTCGCCGACTGTCACCGCTTGATCCTCAGTCCCAGCACTCTCGCCAGGTCGAGCGCGTTAGTCCCCTTCGGCCGCAGTCCGCCTTCCCGTCGCAGGTCGCGGACCACCCGCTGGAAGGCCTCGAATCCCTTCTTGCCGCTGCGCGCGCTGGCCGCTACGACGTAGGCCAGGTCCATCTCCGCAGCGTCCCGCAGTGCATGCCGCCGCCTGATGCGACCCGCCATGTAGAGGATCTGCCCGGGCGTCCATTGCTCGGCGATCTCCTTGGGCGAGCCGCCGTACTCGGCCATCACCAGGTCGAAGGCATCCGCCCAGCCGCCATCGGCTACAGGATCGGCGCCGTCTTCAGCAGTTCCGCGATCCGCGGGATCTCCGCTCTCAGTAAAGGGAGTTGGTTGACCTCGAGGATCGCCCGGATGAGTTGGAGAAGCTTGAGCGGCGTGAGATGCTGCATGAGGTAGGCGGGTTCGACCCCGAGGAGTTTGCCCAGGAACTCCTCCAGCGCGCCGGCCAGCAGTGGCACCAGGGTGTTGAGGTGCTGCTCGAAATGCTCGATATCAATCTGGGGCGCCTCGGTGGCCAGCCGCTGCAGGATCTGGCCCAGTTCGCCCGATACCGCTTTGATCTCCGCGAGGGTCAGCGGCCGGACGATCACCACCTGATCGCCGATCTCGAAACGCCGCTCCTCCGGCAGCACCACCTGGTCACCGGGGCTGGATTTGCGCCGCGCTGCCAGCCGCTTGATCCACTCTTTCACGCCCATGCCAGCTCCTTACTCATGGGGGCGGCCCCGGGTGAGAACCGCCCCCATCGCATCACGCGCTCCGGCCACCCTGTCAGGCGGCTAAGCGACGGTGTACTCCTCCATGTTGCCGAGCTGGTCGCCGGCCCCTCGGCTGGTATCGGCGAGCACGGTGATCTTCATCGGGATGTTCGTGGCCTTGTCCTTGCCGATCGTGACATCGCCATCGAACCCGACGTTGCAGCGGTAGAAGGTCACCGCGTAGCGCTTGCCCGTCGGCCCGGGCAGGATCAGCAGGACCTCGTCATCGGTGATGGTGGCACGGCCACCGAAAGACATGCGCCGCGTCCCATCGCCGAGATCCACGATCTCGCCCGCCCCCAGCACCTTCTGGTAGTTTTCCAGGCTCGCCTCGAGCAGGGGCACGCTGAGCTCGCAGCTCACCTCGCCCGGGTACGTCTTCACCGGCGCGCTGGAGTGCTGACCGAAGATCTTGTTGATGCCCTCGCTCAGCGTCCAGCCGATGCTGTCGGAGAAGTCGCCCATGTACTGGCCGCTGACGTAGACGGCGAGGGCGGCCCCCACGACGACGGCGTCCGGGTCATCGGCGCCCGCGATGAAGAAGAACAGGGCCTGGTCGAGTGAGTCATCCGGGGTTGTCTCGCCGACGTCCGCCACCCCGATATCCCACAGGCCGCCCTCATCGAACTCGGTGGCATGCAGCGTCAGGGTCAGCTCCGTGGCCGAGACATAAGCGATCCGCGATGGGTCCACCACGACCCAGGCCGTGTCCCCATGCTTGCGGCAGAGGACGACGCTCTTGCTGCCAGCATCGAGGAAGCCCGTCCCGACGATGGTGATCTGATCCGCGGCATCACCGAATCCGGGCTTCACACTCGTAATCGTCGTCGCCATTTCACTCCTCCTGTTGGTTAGCTACTCGGCCTTCGTAGATCGAAGGCCGCATTGAATGAGGCGAGATGAGCAGTCTCTCCGTCCGCCTGCTCCTCGCCGATGTAGGCGGGGCTCGCCGTCTTCTCGATCGTGAAGGCGTGCAAGTCCCCCATGGTCAGGCCGCCCTTGCGGGGCAGCCGGTTGAAGACGCTGTAGGCCTTGGCGAGCGCGCCATTGGGACTCGCCGCCCTGGCCACCACCTGGATCGTCGGATGTTCGCGCAACCCGTAGAGCTCGGGCGGGAACCCGCCCGTCGCGTAGAGCGTGAGGCAGGCGAGAGGAGTGGCCGGCCGGCTGAGCTTGAAGATGGTGGTACCGACCACCCCCTCGGCCTGGGTTGCCAGCCATGCCCCGAACTCGTCAATCAGCAGGCTCACCTCTGCGCCGCCTCGCGCATGCGCGTGGCCATGTGGTCAATGTAGCGGGCGCCCTGCTGCTTGAGGGGATCCTCGAGGTACTTCGCCTTGCCGCCCTTCGGGTGTTCATAGTCCATCCGCTCATGCTGCGCCAGGGCGTAGACGGTGTTGAAGCCCACGATTCCGACCACCGATTGGCCGATGTCGAGGGCGACCTCCGGCTCGGCCGCGACCGCGTGGCGCTCGGGTCCGATCTGCTTCACGCCGGCGCTCGAGACGCGCTGGCCGTCCACGTAGACCGCGGCCGTGCCGCTGCCCCGTAGTGTCCCTTCATCCAGCGGCGCATCGCGCATGGCGCGGCCGAGTAGGTCCTCGGAGACCTCGATCATGCCCTGCTTGGCGCCGGCCATGACGCGGGCATGGAGCTCACCGCTGGTTGACAGCTCGCGGCTGAGCTTCTCGATCCCGGTGAAGCTGAAGCCCACCGAGCCCGATCGCTTGCCCTTGGCACCGCTGAATCTCATGCCGATTCCTCAGCAGAATGCCCTGGTCAGGGCGGGTTCGCCGGCCAGGTCCCGCGGCCGGCTGATCGCTATCACCGCGAACCAGGTCTCGCCGTCCAGGGAAACCTGATCTCCACTCTCGAGCGGCTCGCCGCCGGTCAGGGTGACCGAGATCTCGGAGAGCACCTCGACCCCGTCCGCGTTGCGCACGAGCCGACGCTTCTCGGTCCACCGGCCCCGGCTCTTGACGGCGGTCTCGAAGGTCGGCTGCCCGTACTCATCGGGGCCGGCATTCGCCCGCCGCCAGACCTCCTGGGCCAGGTAGGACCCGATCATGATCCGCGGCCCCCTCGCTACTTGGCCGGTGCAGTCAGATCGAGGTGGCTCTGGTAGGTCTTGACCGCGGTGAGAATGGCGGCCGCCAGGACGGCAATGATCGCCTTGCCGTCCAGCCGTTGGCCCTTACTCACCGTATCGAGCACGAAGATCGCCACCGGAATCCAGATCACCGCGGTGTTGGCCGCGAGGCGCTTGATCAAAGCATCCGCGTATGCACTCATGGCACGACGTCCTTTCTCATGCGAAGGTGATCTCCTCAGGCCTGATCCGCAGCCGTTCCCACCGGCCCCCGCCTGTCCGGATCTCGATCACGGCGATCCGGCATGCGATCATTCGCACGAACGTATGCAGGAGGGCCCGGGGAAGGCAGCGGCTGGCCATCCCAGTCAGGCGCATCAGGGCGCAAGCGAGTTTCATCCGCCGCGTCCTCACGCCGATGCTGATCTCCAGGTCCAAGGTAGGCCTCATCATCCGCTCCCGGGCGTGAACTCGCCCAGCGGGTTGTTGCTGGTCGCGATCATGCCGGTCCGCTCGATGAAGGGCGCGAGCAACTGCCGCGCCTGGCTGCTGGTCAGCGGCGATGCGGTCCGCGCTTTGTCGGAGAAGGTCTCGCTCAGGCCGTCCACCGAGAACTGCTGGACTCCGCCGGCCTGGAGCGCTCCTCTCCTCTGCTGCTCAGCCCCGAACGCCAGCAGGCCCAGCGCCTCCTCGAATTGTGCCAGTCTCACTGGCTCGGGGATGATGTAGGCGCCGCGGGCGTCCACATCGCGGCAGCGCGGAAAGGTCAGCGCCTGGGTGGCCACGACCGGGCTGAGCAAGTCGGCCAGCACGCGCCGGTTGACGCGGAGCCGGCAGGATTCGATGGTCCGGCAGGCCGTGACCAGCGCCTTCTCCTTGTCCGCGGTGAGAGCTGTCTCCCACGCGCTGGCGTGGAGCCGGCCGGCGAAGTACCCCTCCGCCTCCGCTAGGGTGACGTAGGAGTTGCTGGCCTCGCCCGAGATGGTGGCGACGATGTCGGGCACAACCCTAGACCTCGACCTCTTCCACCAGGTCGCCACGCTTCCACAGGATGTGAATCGCGTGCGCGGCTGAGAAGCCTTTGGGTTCCTTGCCCAATGTCAGAACCAGATCACCGTAGGTGATCTTCACGCGATCGCCCTTTCGGGAGCGCAGGTAGAATTGCTCGCCCTTGCTCGCCGTTGCCTCGAGCGCCTTCGTGCGAGCGGGTTCCGGCAGAGCCATTCGCTCCGCGAGGCTGGGGCCGGTCGGCGCCGCTGTCGGGGCCGGTCGAGACTCCGATTCCTCGGTCTCAGGTTCAGGATCCGTCTCGGTCCCTGGTTCCTCGGATCTGGCGGCGGCCGCCGGGTCATCCTTCACCTTGTGTCTAGCCATTCGCTCCTCTTCATGGGAGGCCCGGCCCCTCGCCCGGGCCTCCGCAATGGATTGCAGTCGAGCCGCCTACGCCAAGGCGTAGGTCAGCAGAACGTCAATGTGAGTGCAGCCGGTCAGGCTGTTGCCGGTCTTCCCGATGCTGATCGCGTCATCGGCATCCAGCGCCGCGAACGACGCGCCATCCGCCAGGATGGAGGCATTCGCGGCTCCCGCCCGGAGCAGAGCCGACTGGGTGAGGCCGGCGACGGCGGCCGCGACCAACTTGGTCGCGCCATCGAGGATGTCCACCGTGGTGGCGCCGGCGGCCCCGCCGCCGATCGCGATCAGGGAGACATCCACCAGGCGCAGGGTCTTGCCCGAGGGCGGGGCCACCAGCTCGTGCCCGGAGTTCACCTCTGCCGCGGTCACACGGTGGCGGATGCTCAGGAGGACGCCGGCCGCCAGAGCCGCCGCTCCCACCGCCCCATCGGCGATGTTGTCGGCCTCGACCGCGGCCGCGCCCAGCTGTAGGTTCTCAATGGCGGCATCGGCGATCGCAGGCGTGTCAACCGCCTTCGCCCCGAGGCCATCGGCGACGACGGCTCCGGTGGCGATGTTATGCGCCTCCACCGCGTCATCCGCCAGCTTGGCGTGGGTGACGTTGGCGGCCAGGATCTTCGCGGTTGTCACCGCGTCGGCTGCCAGAGAGGCAGCGACCAGGCCTCCCGGCTTAACCGCGATCTTCTGACCGACAGTCACGTAGATCGTGCTGTCGTCCACATTCGCATCCGCCAGGATGGCATCGGTCTGCAGTTCGCGGATGATGGTGCCGAGGGCAACATCACCCAGGTTCGGACACGTCGCGTGGTCGAGCTCCTCAAGCTGCTTATCCGTGATGGCCATTGGTCATATTCTCCTCAGTGGCGATCCCGAGACGCTAGGCGCTCGGCATTGCCCTGACCCTTAGGCCAGGTCCGTGATCGAGCCCTGGACGTACGGGTTCGAGCAGACGAGTTGCGCGTAGTGGATCAGCCACATCTCGAGCGCGTCCGAGGTGTTGCCCATCAGCAGGATCCCGAAGCCCGGCATGCCGGGCACCGCGACCACGTTGCGCAGCGACCGCGCCAGCTCGCTGTTGGCCGTGACCGGCAGCATCTCGTAGCTGAAGCGGCTGACGTCGACCACGTCCATCTGAGTGGCTCCGTAGCCCGGGCAACGGATGACCGGCACGCCCTCGAAGTCCAGCGCCATGTAACCGCCCGAAAGGCGGACAGGTGTCTGCCGGCGCTCGCCCTTGTAGAGGGCACCGAAGGAGCGCCACTGGGCGGGACTCGCCCAGATTTCCAGCGCCGCCTGATCGGCGCCGCGGGAGATCACCTCGTCAACCACGTCCGCGATCAGCGCCTCGGAGAGGTTGCGGGGTGTGGCGGAATTGTCATTGATGTACGACTTCCACCATGTGTGGGTGGAGCGGTCGATGCCGGCGTAGGTGCCGGTCTCGGCGATTGCCGCGTATACACCGGTGATATCCTTGGCCGAGTTGCCCGCGCCGTTTGAGAGCAACTGGGATTCGATAGACAGGCGCATGTCGCGCACGCCGTTATCGAGCTCGGCCCGGAGCATGTCGATGAACGTTCCCCCCTGTTCGGAAGTCGCCAACGTCAGGCCGCCCAACCCGATCTCGGCCTTCACGCTCTTGTACTCGAGCGTGGCAGGATGATACGACTGCTTCCCCGAGCCGTCGGCCGTATCGCCCTCGGCATAGCTGCCCACCGAGGTGTTGCCGGCGTAGTTCACCTGCCAGTCAATGCGGGGTTTGCCTTGCCGGACAAGGCCCTGCGCCTCGAGCCGGCTGAGCAGGAAGGTCTTCGTCTTGAGCGCCGTCACAAAGGCCGGACCATACAACTTCACGACCTGGTCGGCCAGATCAGTCAGAGCTAACATGCCTGTTCGCCTCCTGTGCGGAGCCGATCAGGCGGGGGTCACTTCTGGGCAGCGGCCCAGGCGCCCAGCCTGTCTCCGGCTTCCGCGATGGTCTTGGGCGGCGGCTGTTCCGTGCTCGTCTGGCCCGGATTGCTCGCCGATCCCACGGTCCGCGACTTCGGGTCCGAGGCGACCAGATAGGCTTTGTCTTTGACCAGCGTTGTCAGGAGCTCGTCGAGGCCGGCGACCTTGCCCTCATCATCCACGCTGACCGTGGCAAAGCCCGGCAGCGACTTGGCGATGAGGAAGGCCGCATCCGGATCCACGACCCCGGCCTTCGCAGCTCCGAGCAGGAAGCGGCCCTTGATGAGATCGTCCTTGCGGCCGGCGACCTCTTTCTCTCGGGCCTGGCGCTCCTTCTCATAGAGCGACTTGTACTGTTCCTGCTCCTCGAGCGCCTTACGTTCGGTCTCTTCCCGCGCGGCGGCAATCTCCGCGAGTTGCTTCTCCGCGCCACTCGCTCGGCGCCGGAGTCCCTCGAGTTGCTGGCGCACGCCGCCCGTGTACTGCTCGTCCGACAGGTCGAGCGTGCCATCCGCCAGCAACTTCGCTCGCTGCTCCTCGGTCAGCGCGAGGCGGAAGCCGGTCGGCTGCTGGGCCGGCGGGGTCTGCTGCTGTTGCTGACCACCGCCGCCACCCTGATTCCCACCGCCGGCCTGCCCGCCGTCGCCCGCGTCGCCGTTACCGGCGCCGGACGAACCGTCGCCTTCCGTGAGAGCCATCGCCACCGCGCACGACAAACACGCCAGTGTCAAAGTGATCCCGATCATCCTGGTCTCCTCCCGTTTTCGGGCCGTCGCCCTCTCGCGGGCAGATCCGCTCCCCGCCGCGTCAATGAAAGCTCAGTCCTCTGAGCTTGGTGCCTGTGGAGCATCCTCTCCCATCGCCTTGTAGTGCTTGCGGATATGGGTCAGCGCGGCCACACGTGCAGACCGAGGCCAATCAGGCCCGCCCGGATGGCGAGCTCCGTGCAACTCGCCGAGTCTCGCGTGTACTGCCCTTCGGTTCACGATCAGGGTGTCGCCCTTCAACTCGTGATGAGGCCCGCCCCATTCGCTGCGCTTCTTCGGGTCAGGGACGTAGAGATAGGCCTCTCGGATGGCGGCCGCGTCTCCGGCCTCGGCCAGTCGGCGGCCCAGGGCAGTCCGTTTCTCCTCCGGGTACGGCGTATCGGCGAAGGTGCTGTTCTCGATCTTGATGTCGGTGGCCATGGTCCGATCACTTGCCCTTGTGCTTGGCTCTCGGATGGCCCTTGCCCTGATAGCCGCTGGCGAAGGCCGCGTTGCCCTGGCGCTGAGCCGCCACCTTGGTCGGATAGACCTTCCCGTGGCTCCCCCATTTCCAGCCGCCCTTGACCTTATGCACCGGCATGACGCACCTCCCCGGCCAAAACGAAAGAGGCGGGCTCCCCACGGCCTTCGCTCTCGCGTTAGGTCTTGGGAAACCCGCCTCGTCATCTCACGCTGGCGGACCGTCTTCAGTTGTTGAGAGGACTATACCACGTCGGACCCGTTAGTCAATAGGCCCTCCGTCGGCCACCCCGCCTCCCCGAGTATGCGGCGGCGCCGTCTCCTGATGCGATAGGCACGGCGGCCGGCCGGTCTGGCGCGGCCCAGGGCCTGCATCTCGCGGATGTCGCGGAGGTACTGCCGCATCGGCTGTAACGTGGCCACGCGTGCCGCCACCTTGCTGAAGGCCGCGAAAGCTTCCGCCATCGAAGGCAGGGCCGCGGCCAGCTGCGCCATGGCATCAATGCCCGCCTGAACACGTTCGATATCGGTCATCTGGGTCATGCCGCTTTCTGCCTCTTCGCTGCTTTTCGCCGAGTGACTGCTGCCTCCTGCTGTATCCGCTTGCCCTCGGCCCGTGCCCGCTGCGGGAACTGCTTCGTGAACAATCGCTGGAGCGATGCCGGCGTGCCTTGGAGCGGCACCAGTTTGGCCTCGCCGGCCTGTCGCTCCT
>Ga0315279_10003083_pt1 | contig 23863 bp, 25 predicted proteins | sample YL17G06_20_MG_FD_203694 | JGI IMG/M metagenome (GOLD analysis project Ga0315279, IMG submission 203694) | Sediment microbial communities from Yellowstone Lake, YNP, Wyoming, USA - YL17G06_20 | ecosystem: Environmental > Aquatic > Freshwater > Lake > Sediment | place: USA: Wyoming | collected...
TGTCTCCCTTCTCTGGCGCAAGTTATTCTTCCCAAAATGCTTATGCCAGAAGAGACAGCCTTTTTCAATTTTTTAATGAGAAATCCGGGCTAGTGCCGTCCCAACTCGATGTCGCTGGGAATCTGGAAGAAGGGCGCCTCGCAAAAAGGCCCGGCTGGCCCACAGGAAATAGTTCCCAATAGCCGGAACGGGACTAGCGCACGTCGTAGCGAAGGAAGCGGAAGTAGGCGAGACTGAAGAACGCGGCGCCCCAGACCAGGAGAAAGCCCATGTCCGGCAGCGCCCGGTCCAGGGACGCGGCCAGCGGTTCCTCGTGGAACTCGAAAGGCGGAAGGTCGCTGAAAACGTGCTTGACGACGACCGACCCTGCGGGGTGATCTCCGATCGACGCCATTTCTTCGCCGGCTTTCCTGTCGTAATAGTCCGTAAACAGCGAGCGGTAGTCGCGGAGCGCCGCCCGGAAGCGGAAATCGCGCTCCAGCCCCGTCCGTGCCAGGCTCATGGCCGCATACGCGGCAGAGCCCGCCGGCGACAAGCGCGAAAGCAGGAGCGCCACATGCGCCTGGCGCTCTTTCCGTCGCGTGTAGTCTTCGTCGATCCTGCGAAGCTCGCGGTTCTGGTCTTCGCGCACCTGTCTTAAAAGCTCGTCAACGGTCGAACGCGGCCACCCTTGGCCGACGTGTTCTTGAGCATACTTGCGGACTTGCTCTTGGTACTGCAGCGACCCTCGCCGGTCCACTTCGGCCTTTTTCATCTCGAATGCGTGCAAGGATTCCAGCGGCGCGACCCGGTCCGCGAGAATCACCGCCGCCTTGGGGACAATGGCGATCAGCGCGACCCAGATGACCAGCGAGAGAACGAAGGCAGTGGTTATGCGAGTGGTCAAGGTCGAGACGCAGATGCCGAGGCAGAAAAGCACGGTGAGGTAAAGCACGAAATCCAGACCGATCAGCAGAGCCCGGAGGAATTCGTCCCGGCCGAGTGAGACGCCGTCAAAGTTCATCAACAGGAGCGACGCCAGCAAGAACGCCAGGGCCACCGGCGTGAGCATGCCCACCAGATTGCCCAGCAGCTTGCCCAGCAACAACACGTCTTTGGGCAAAGGGTTCGCGAGCTGGAGCTTGAGCGTTCCCATTTCCTTCTCGCCGCAAACCGCGGAGAAGGTGAACAGCAGCGCCGCCAGCCCCAGCACTACCTGCACGATAAAAGCCGTGTCCAGCGCTCCGAACATCGCCACGGTCGGATTCTCGCTCACGGTGCTCCCTTGAGGCGTGGGGAGGGTAAAGAGACGGAAACCGTAGACGCGCGGCGTATACGATTCAACTCCTTTCACCAGGATGCCGAGCACCGCGGGTGGTTTGACCAGGTTAAAAGAAAAGGTGGAGAGGGCGTAGAGCGTCGTTTCTTCCCCCAGGCTCTGGCGAAGGCTCACCTGGGCGAGCCGGTAGTCTTGCAGGTCCGCCTGGTACCCGCGCGCCTCCAGGTAGACGGACATCGTGAACAAGGCGGTGGAGAGGATAAACATCAGGAGGGAACGGTAACCATAGATGCAGTCGTTCAGCTCTTTCTCGATGACGTGTCTAAGCATGGGTGCGGCAGGGCACGCCGAAGAAAATCTGTTGACCAGAAGACAATTACATCAACTGAAAGCTTAATGTCAAGCCAATAGAAGGGTCGTCCAGAGATCTTCGCGGCCGGGCTGCTCCCGGGACCACACTTGGACCCTGCATGCCACTGTCCGGGGGTAGTGGAAAGATATGACCTGGCCGCGCCTCAGTCCCGCTAGTCCCGTGACCGCCTGATAAGTCTCCGGCCGTGCTTGTGTGCACCCCAAGCCTTCGCAATGAGCACGCTCCGCCAAAAGCACCTTTTTAGGCGGGCACGGGACTAGGGCGGGATCGGCCGGCTGGTGCCGTTCCAACTTATTGAGGCTGTGAATTAGCCCGTTCTGCCACCGCCTGGGGCCGTTCCAACCCGCGGCCCGTTCCAACTCGTCCGCCACACCCCACAGACCGGACGACTGGGAACTGTTGGAACGGGCCGCGCGCCCTACCGGTCACGCCAAGTGGCCGGAAATTGTTGGAACGATCCTGGGCGCAACCGCATGGCTCAAGGTAAGTAACCGCGGATAGTTGGAAGGGCGCTAGGAAACAATGATGCCTGCATAGCCCACGACCGCGCTGCGGTCGCCGCTGGTGTCTGCTGACGTCGCATACTTGATCAGCTCGGCACGCTGGGCGCCCAGGTCCATGGCGGCGGTGAGCATCGCGATGGCGGGGCCGTATCCGCACATTGAGATGTCCTCCCGGCGCAGCACGTCATACAGCCCTGCGGGATCGAGCGCCAAGATCTTGTCGATCGCTTTGCGGTCTTTCACGCGGGTGATGCTGTCGGGCTCGTAGTGGTTCATGTCGCTGGAAGCAACTATCATCACAGGCTCTGGCGCGCGCTTCAGGGCCTGAGCGATGCCGTGGCCCAAAGACTCCAGGGCCGAATAGCCGCCGACGCCGATGGCGATAGGGACAAAGGTGAAGTCTCCGACGCTGCGCTGGAGGAAAGGTAATTGCACTTCCAGGGCGTGCTCGTACTCATGGGCCTCGGCATCCTCCATCAGCAGGTGGCAGGCCTGGCGCAGGCTCTGGGCCAGCACCGCGTTAACCTGGACTGAGCCCAAGGGGGTCTGCCACGCGCCGCTCGACATTATCGCCAGGGGTGCTCCCCGGCCGGTGTGGTTGGGGCAGAGGATGACATAGGCCGCGCGCGCCGGCAGCCGCCGGAACACCGCGCCGGCGACGTGCCCGGAATACATGTAGCCCGCGTGCGGGACCACGCACCCCAGACTCGCTTCGGCCTTCTCGGAAGCTGTCGGCTCCGGGCCCAGGTACTGGTCAAGCTGGCGGGTCAGGGTTTCGCGTTTCGCGGGGTAGAAGCGCCCCGCGACGGCCGGAGGGCGGATAGCAGGGACAGACATGCGAGAATCCTAGACCCCCGCTTCAGCAGGTGTCAAGGGCGGCAGGAACGAGCGCGGCAAGGATCGAAATAGAGAGCAGGAAGAAGGCTGGACCCGCGATGGAGCGTCGCAGCGAAAGCGACAAAGGGAGCGGCAGCGAGCCGGCCGGCTCTAGTGTCCTGTCCCATGTAATGTTTGAGCGCGAAGATGTTGAGTCGACCCCCTCACCGGTCCGTCAATCCGTCATCTGACGGAGACCGGTGAGGGGGTCCGGTCGACATCCGTCATTGTCAATAATTGAGTGGAACAGGCTACTAAGGCTCGCCTTCGACACTGATCTTCAGTGCTCGAAGAAACTGCGTGTCCTCTCGGGTGAGCGAGAACTGCGGCTCCGCATGGCGGTCGGCGTGCAGCTTCTGACGGTGTACCAAGTTCGATTCTCCGCGCCGGTTGAAGCCTATGGTCACTTCCAGGACCAGGAAGAGGTCATATCCGGCACCGCGGATTCGCGCCAGGACATCTGCGATCCTATCGGAGTCGGACAGGGATTCGTTGATGGCCTCACCTAATTCCTTGATCAGGCGTTTGAAGTTATCATTGAGTTCCAAGATCCACCTGAACGTTCTCGTCCGGCTTGGAAAGCACATTGTATGATTCCGCGCGAAAGCCTGTCAAGACGAAAGGGTGCAGCGGAATTGACTGCCGCCGCAATTCTCCTTACGATAGCGGAGAGGGAACTTCGAGCGCCGGGACAGGTGGCGCAGTGACGTGTTGAGTCGACTTATTCAATTACTGGTACGTTGGTTTCGCTACGCTCAGCGGCTCTTTCATATGCTTGTGGGCATCGCATTTCTGTTCCTGGCGGTAGCGGGTGCTGCCGTGTCCCTTTCCGAATGGCAATCCTACCGCCAGGCTCCTTCCGTGGGGTTAGTCCGCTTCAGCGCGGTTGCAGGCTTCACGGTGCTCTTAATCGTTCTTGGTCTTTTTTCTTTCGTGAAAGCACGAAGCATCCGGTGACGGCGCGGCGAGGCAGCGAGCGCAACGTTCTCGGGACCTTCCCCAACACGCTGGACGCCGCCTGCAAAATCCATGAATTCCCAAGAAGATAGCGAGCCGAAGACGAAGTTTCAAACGGCCTCAGGCTTGGAGCTAAAGAAGGTCTACAAGCCTGAGGACCAGGCAGGGTGGGAGTACGAACGCGACCTGGGCTTCCCGGGCGAATTTCCCTACACGCGGGGGATCTATCCCACTGGCTACCGCAGCCGCCTCTGGACCATGCGCCAGTACGCCGGTTTTGGGACCGCTGCGGAGTCCAATGCCCGCTTCCGTTACTTGCTGGCGCAGGGGCAAACCGGACTCTCGGTGGCCTTCGATTTGCCCACGCAGATCGGGATGGATTCCGACCACGCTCTGGCGCAGGGCGAAGTGGGTCGCGTGGGTGTGGCCATCAACTCGCTGGAGGACATGGAAGCGCTTTTCGCGGGCATCCCCCTCGACCGAGTGTCCACCTCCATGACCATTAACGCCACCGCCGCCATCCTGTTGGCGCTCTATTTCGCGGTGGCGGAAAAGCAGGGAGCAGAACTAAGGAAACTTTCGGGAACGGTCCAAAACGATATCCTGAAGGAATACATCGCCCGCGGGACATACATCTACCCTCTCGAACCCGCCATGCGCCTCGTAACGGACATCTTCGCCTTCTGCCATGAACACGCGCCGGAGTGGAACACGATCTCGATCAGCGGCTATCACATTCGGGAAGCCGGGTCGACGGCCATCCAGGAAGTGGCTTGGACGCTCGCCAACGGGATCGCGTATGTTCACGCCGCGCTGGCGCGCGGGCTGGCGGTGGACCACTTTGCCCCTCGCCTCTCGTTCTTCTTGAATGCCCACAACGACCTGCTGGAAGAGGTCGCGAAGTTCCGCGCTGCGCGGCGGCTCTGGGCCCGGATCATGCGCGAGCGGTTCAAGGCCCGGAATCCCCGCTCCTGGATGTTCCGCTTCCACACTCAAACGGCAGGCTCGGCCCTAACCGCGCAGCAGCCCGATGTCAACATCGTTCGGGTGACGCTCCAGGCGCTGGCCGCGGTGCTGGGAGGGACGCAATCGCTCCACACCAACTCTCGCGACGAAGCTTTAGCCTTGCCCACCGAGGCTTCCGCGCTGATTGCCCTGCGCACCCAGCAAATTCTTGCCGGCGAAAGCGGCGTGGCGAATACGGTAGACCCGCTGGGCGGTTCCTATGTCGTCGAGAAGCTCACCAGCGAAATCGAAGGGGGCGCTCAAGAGTATTTGCGCAAGATCGAAGCGCTGGGAGGGATGCTCCGCGCCATCGAGAGCGGCTACGTGCAACGCGAAATCCAGCAGGCCGCCTACGATTACCAAAAGGCTGTGGAAAGGGGAGAGCGGGTCATTGTCGGCGTCAACCGGTACGCGGAAGACGGCGGTGGTTCGCCTCCCATCCTGCGGATTGATCCGGAAGTCGAGCGCACGCAGCTCGACCGACTGCGCCAGCTCCGCGCTCGCCGCGACGCGGCTCGCGTCGTGTCAGGGCTCCGGCAGGTAGAGGAAACGGCGCGAACGGACCGTAACTTGATGCCGGCCATTCTCGATGCGGTGAAGGCTTTCGCCACGGTCGGCGAAATCTCCGACGCGCTCCGGAAAGTTTTTGGCGAATACCAGGAATCCGCAGTCATCTGAGTGTATCGTGTAGCGGGGACCCGTCCCTGGGGTCTGCGGCTTTTCACTTCACCGAGGATCGCTCATGCCCACCCTCACTTTTCTCGGCGCTACAGGCACGGTAACCGGTTCGAAGTATCTCCTCGAGGCAGGCGGCGAGCGCCTGATGATCGATTGCGGGCTCTTCCAAGGCGCCAAGGAATTGCGGCTGCGGAATTGGGACCCCCTTCCTGCCCCGCCCACGAGCATCCATTGGCTGGTTCTGACGCATGCGCATCTCGACCACATCGGGTACATTCCCCGCTTGGTCAAGGAAGGCTTTCGCGGGGAAATACTGGCTTCGGCGGCCACGGTGGACCTGGCCAACATCGTGCTGCCGGATTCGGGCCACCTGCAAGAAGAAGACGCCGAGTACGCGAACTTCAAAGGCTTCAGCAAGCACAAGCCAGCGCTGCCGCTGTACACCTACGAGGAGGCGGTGAAGTCGCTCGCAGCGTGCCGCGCGGTTGACAACTCGAAGCCGCGGGAGCTTTCCTCGCACTACACACTCCGCTTCCTTCACGCCGGGCACATCCTGGGCGCGCGGATGATCGAGGTGACCGTCCGGGAAAACGGCAGCACGCGCCGGGTGCTCTTCTCCGGCGACCTGGGCCGTTTCCCCCAATTGATCATCCCGGAACCCGAAGTGCCGGGGCCTCCCGATTTTCTCTTGGTCGAGTCCACGTATGGCGACCGCTTGCATCCGCAGGACGATTTTCGCGCGCGCCTGGCGGCCATCGTCGAGAGCACGGCGGAGCGAGGCGGCACGGTGGTCATCCCCGCCTTTGCCGTGGGGCGGACCCAGGAGCTTCTCTTTGTCTTCCGCGAACTGATCGAGCAAGGGAAGATGCACTCCGTTCCCATCCACGTGGACAGCCCCATGGGGATTGACGTGACGGACCTTTACCTCCGCCACCGCGAAGACCACGCTCTCGAAACCGAAGCCCTCGAAGCACGCGGCGTCAAGCCGTTATCGCCGCCGGACGTACACTTCGACCGCACCCGCGACGAGTCGAAGGCCTTGAACGATTTGCGCTACCCCCTGGTAATCATCTCGGCCAGCGGCATGGCGACCGGCGGCCGCGTTGTCCATCATTTGGAACGTTGCCTGCCCGACCACCGCAACACCGTCCTCTTTGTGGGCTTCCAGGCGGCGGGAACGCGTGGGCAGATTATTCAATCAGGAGCGGCTTCCGTAAAGATGCACGGCCAGGAAGTGCGGATCCGCGCCCGCATCAAAACCATGGAAAATCTGAGCGCCCACGCCGACTACCAGGAAATGCTCGGCTGGCTGGGCCGGTTTCAGAAAGCTCCCGGCACAACCTTTGTGGTGCACGGCGAGCCTAAGGCCACCGAAGCTTTGCGGCAGAAAATCACTCAAGGGCTTCACTGGAACGTCAGCATCCCAACGTATCTTCAGAAGGTCGCGCTCTGATACTTCGCGCGAGGTCTATGAACATGTCCACGACAAAGTATTGCTTCCCCGCGGCACTGGCGATGTTGCTTGGTGTGTGCGCTTGCACCATCAACGGGAACGTGCCGACTGGCCAACTTCAGACCGATGTGAAGGAAGTCAAGCTAGGCGACGCCAAGTCAGTGCGCGTCGAAATCAAGATGGGGGCGGGCGAATTGAAAGTCGTAGGCGGCGCCAAGGACTTGCTGGACGGTCAATTCACTTACAACGTCGCAGCGTGGAAGCCGCAGGTGGAATACGCCGTGCACGGCAGCGAAGGCCTGCTGACGGTTCAGCAGCCCGGTCACGTCGGGTCGATGGGCAACGTCCGATACGAATGGGATCTGCGGCTGAACGAAAAGGTCCCCATGAGCATGAGCGTGGAGCTGGGCGCAGGCCGCGCGGAGCTGACGCTGGGCAAACTCTCCCTCAACAAGCTGGACGTGCGGATGGGCGCTGGCGAGACCATCGTGGACTTAACCGGCGATTGGAAGAATGACCTCGCGGCAGAGATTCGCGGAGGCGTCGGCAGGGCCACCGTGCGGCTGCCGCGCGACGTCGGCGTGCGCGTTACGGCTGCGGGCGGGATCGGAGCCATCAACGCCCACGACTTGAGGAAGGAGGGTGGCGCCTACGTCAACGATGCCTACGGGAAATCCCCTGTGACGTTGCGTGTCGACGTCAAGGGCGGCGTGGGCGAAATCAACCTGGAGTTGGGTGAAGCCCCGGGAGTTGTCTGAGCAGTGTGACGCAGCATCCTTCTCCAACCCTTCGGTCTGCGCCTCCCCACGGGGCTCTGTGCTTTTCCGCGGCGTGGACAGTTGCCGTCTTGGAACGCAAGTCCGTGCGGCATGGCGAGGCAGGCTGCCTCGGTTAGGGTGAGGGTTGAGCCGGGGGGAGACCCAACTGATCCGCGATCCCGCGCATGGCTTCAGGAAGGCTTGGGCTGCCCAGATTCACACAACTTGGAAGGATCTACCCATCGGCCGAAAGTCCGCCGTTTCTTGGCGCTCGAGTTTGCTTCGAATATCTTCGAACCGCCTGACGGTTTCCTGCGAGTAAAGGCGTTCACCGCAGTGAAGACAGACCTCGGCACGCACCCGAACCACAGCGGTATGGAGCCCGCCCCGCAGGAGCTTTTCAACTTCTTTCTCCGCCAGTTCGCCCCCACAAACCGGACACTTCTCAACGGGCATCATATCGGCCTTTTCCTTTCCCGCCAGTTGACCCACCGTTCTGGGTCGGGTCGGTACACTGTGACGAGGACCGCCCACCCGTTCTCCATCTTATATGCCCAAACGCTATGGACAGCAACCCCCTCTGATGTCCGTCCGAGGATCAGGCCGCTAGGATACGGCTTGTCGGTGGGATAGTCCTCGATGACCTCGCCGTGCAGGACCGAGTAGAATATCTCTCGATCTTAAGTCGGTCAGCCGCGGCTTCTTCATCCACGTGGTCCGTGATGCGGACTCTGCCTGACCGGATAGCCTCGATGATGTCGGCAATGATCACATGAGCCCACGCTGATTGTCTGGAGCGGCAGGGGGTTCCAACGGCCAGCGCGGTTTTCGAATTGGATTCAGGCCGCCCTGGCTTTCCACGAATGAACCTGCCCGCTGTGCGGAAGCCGTCGAACGTGCAGGCATTCAAGGGATTAAATCAAGCCGATCCGCGATCCCGCGCATGGCTTCGATGCAGAAGGTGATGTGCTCATCCAGGGGCGCACCCAGTTCTTCCGCGCCTCGGATGATGTCCTCGCGGCTGACCGAACGCGCGAAGGCCTTGTCCTTCATCCGCTTGCGTACGGATCGCGCTTCCAGTGTCGCGAGGCGGTCCGGCCGGACCAGCGCGCAAGCGGTGATGAAGCCCGCCAGCTCATCGCAGGCAAAAAGCACCTTAGCAAGCAAGGTGTCGCGCGGCACGCCTGTGTAGTCGGCGTGACCGAGAATCGCGCGCCGGATTTCCTCGGAAACGCCTCTCTCCTTCAGGATTTCGCTCCCTTTCAGCGGATGGTCGGGAGCGTTGGGATAAACTTCGTAGTCGAAGTCGTGGATCAGGCCCACCACGCTCCATTGCTCTTCATCTGCGCCGAACTTCCGCGCATAAGCGCGGAGACACGCTTCCACGGCCAATGCGTGTTTGCACAGGTTTTCATTCTTGGTGTACTCGCAAAGCAATTCCCACGCGGCTTGACGGTCCATGATTTCCCCTCGAGTCGAGCGCGCCATTATACGTCGGAAATTGCCGGCACCAAAGCTCGTCGGGATTGCTCATGCGTTGACAGGCCAGACGGGGTGCGGTACTTTGGTGCAGTTGGCCTTGTAGGCCCGTAGCTCAGCCCGGTTAGAGCGCTACCTTGACACGGTAGAGGTCTGGGGTTCGAGTCCCCACGGGCCTACCACCCTAACTGCATGGCCTGCCTAAAATTTGGCGCTACAACAGAGATCTCTCGCGACATGCCTTGCCGTCACTGTAGTAGAAAACTGAATAGGCGCTTACGGCGCAACATGAAGAATAAACTGTCGATGTTGAACCCGCGCTTTTGGAGTGCGGGAGCTTGCTCCCGCTTTCCTAGGCCGAAAGCAAGCTTTCGGCCAAGGGACGATCACCCTCGCGTGCCAGCAAGCGGGCACTCACCCAAAGCGGCGGCAAGCCGCCGCACTCCAAAGACGCTCTGCGCCAGCCACTTTTTCTGAGCGAAGTCTCGGAAGAAGCGTAGATTCTTACCGCGAAAGTCTGCGCACCTCGTCGCACACATTCTTGCGGTATCGAGTTTTCGACTTTCGACTGGCTTAGGAGTACGAGGAATTTCAAGTACGTTTGGCTAGGTTTCTCCCGTAATCCAGTTTGGCGGCCTTCGATCTACCTAGGCTTGAGGAAGCGGGCATGCCGGCAGAGGGCTCCAGCTTCGGCGGTCGGGCGCAGGGCCCGCATCAGCGCTCTGCCCTTTCTAGCCAGGCGTAGGACCAAGCCACTCTGGACTATTTCACAAAGTGTTCTGTGCCTAAAGATCGCCACTATCGCGGGAAGGGACCTGTTTTGGTCGAGTCCGAATACAGCGCCCTCCGCTTGATTGTCGGCTTCCGTCCTTGTAATCTGGAGGACATGGCTGAAGACACGCGGTCGATTAAGCGCCGGTCGGAACGCAAGCCGGCCCGGATCGCGCTGACCCTTGTGATCGAGGGTGAGGTGGCTGAACAGCTCGCTACGACCATTGACCTCGCGCAGCATGGCCTGCGATTACAATCCGACCATCCGCTGACCCCAGGCCAGCCCGTGGGGCTCCTTTTGAGCGACGATCCACCTTGCCTTATTCGAGCGCGCGTAGTCTGGGTAGGTAAGGCTGACTCGACGCAGGCGGGTCAGGCCGGATTGCAGTTTCTGAGTCCTCTTGCAGGGTTAGTTTGATCCATATCGGAAAGCAGATCAGGAAACTGCGCGAAGCCAGAGTGATGTCTCTGGGGGACATAGAGAAGGCTACCGGGTTGCCGCGAGTCTTCCCCACAGCTTCATTCTGGCGCATCTTTAGGTTTTGAAGTCCCCAAACCACCGGCTCGGAAAGATCCTGCTGCACCAGCACCTTCAAAATCTCCTGCGCTGCCCGCTTTGGCCTGTCCATCTCGCCCTCCTCGAACAGCGCAGACAGGGCTGGCGTCTTGCCCCTACCCTCCCGGGTAAGGTCGAACCTCTCGACGGGGGCTGGCGCAGCCCTTTGTCTTCAGGTCTGCGCCGCTGGAGCCAGGCTCATTCAGTCCCGGCACGCCCGTGCTCGCGATTCCGATTTTTGGGAAAGGGCAGGCGCTCTTTGTTCTCAAAGAGATCGCAGCACATCTGCGGATCCCGCGAGCAGTCTTCTGTCTGACGAACAGTATTGTGAACGGCCTGCTCGACCACGCATACCTTGCACTTCTACCGGTGTTAGTGTTAACCTGTAGAAGAGCGAGGTATAAGCCATGACGGCGGCGAAATCAGATCTCCCCCAAGGCACCCTGGACCTGTTGATCTTGAAAGTTGTCGCACTTGGCCCTGTCCACGGCTACGCGATCGCGCAACGGCTGCAACAGGTGTCGCGCGATGTGGTCCAGGTTCCCCAAGGTTCACTCTACCCGGCGTTGCACCGGCTCGAGAACCGCAGCCTTCTTGCTGCGGAGTGGAAGGAGACCGAGACCGGGCGTGACGCCAAGTTCTATCGCCTGACGCGGAAGGGGCGGGCGCAGCTCGAAACGGAAGCCGCGAGCTGGCAGCGATTGACCGAGGCCGTCGGCCTCATCCTCGGGATGGCCGAAGGAGGTACGCAATGACTTGGTGGCAGCGCCTGTGGCGGCGAAGGCAACTGGAAGAGCAACTCGAAAAGGAACTGCGCTTCCATCTTGACCAGCACACGACCGATCTGATCGCGCGTGGCTACGATCCTGAGGAAGCGCGACGGCAGGCCAGGCTGGCGTTCGGCGGTCCGGAGCAGGTGAAGGAGGAGTGCCGCGATGCCCGTGGCACACGGTGGTTGGAGGACCTGTTGCAGGACTTCCGCTATGCCGTTCGTACCCTCCGACAGCGACCGGGGTTTGCACCTGTCGCCCTACTGACGCTTGCCCTCGGCACCGGAGCGACCACTGTCATGTTCACCGTCGTCAACGGTGTGCTGCTAAAGCCGCTGCCTTACCCAGAGCCCAACAGGCTGGTCACCCTCGACGAACAGACGGAAAAGGTTACCAGTCCGATTTGGGGCAATCTGTGGGCATTTGCCTACCCTAACTTTCTCGATTGTAAGCGCGAGAGCCGCTCTCTGGATCTGGCGGCGTGGCGCTACAGCGGAGGTACGGTCAGTGAGCACGGGGAAGCCGAGTACGTTTCCGGCCGTCAGATCTCGTCCGAACTATTTTCCGTCCTGGGCATTCCCCCCTCACGAGGGCGTGCCTTCCTGCCGGAAGAAGACCGGCGTGGCGCGGCGCCCGTGATTATTGTGAACTACGGTTTGTGGCAGCGCCTCTTCGCCGGAAGCCCGGGAGCGGTCGGCAGGTCGCTGGTTCTTGACGAAAAGCCCTACACCATTGTCGGCATCACGCCCCCAGGTTTCCGGTTTGGCGGAGAGGAGCCCAGTGTATTCACTCCGCTCGGTCAAGACCCTTCACCGAACATGCAGAATCGCGACCGGCATCCCGGCATTAATGTTCTTGCGCGCCTCCGGCCCGGCGTGACGCTGGCCGAGGCACAGACGGAGCTGGCGCTGATTGGCCGTCATCTGGCTGCGCAGTACCCGGAATCCAATGCGGGCCGTACCTTCGTAGCGCAGCCGCTCCGTCCGGATGTCGGAGATGTCCGGTCCACGCTGTGGCTACTCCTGGGCGCGGTCAGCCTGGTGCTGCTGATTGCGTGCGTCAATGTGGCCAGCTTGCTGCTGGCGCGAGCGGTTTCACGGGAGCGTGAACTTGCCATGCGCGTGGCGCTCGGGGCGAGCCGGAGCCGGTTGGTGCGCCAATGCCTGACCGAGAGCGCGGTGTTGGGGCTTTCCGGAGGCCTGCTCGGTGTGTGGCTTGCAGCCATGGGTATCAGCCCGTTTGTGGCGTTCTGGCCAGGCAGTCTGCCACGCGCTGAGGAGGTCGGGCTCGATTGGCATGTGCTGCTCTTCGCCATCGCCGTCTCCCTGTTGAGCGGCCTTCTTTTCGGACTGGCGCCGGCCCTGCGCGTTCCAGTGCGCGAACTCGAACAGGTACTCCGTGCCGGAGCGCGGACCGTTGCGGGAACCTCGCGCCGTCTGCACAGCGGCTTTGTCATATCCGAGATCGCCCTGGCGGTGGTGCTGTTGGTCTCTGCCGGGATGCTCGGGCGCGCGCTCCTACGGCTCTCAGCGCTTGACCCAGGCTTTGACTTCCGGAACGTACTGGCCGCTCGGATGGCGCTTTCGACTGACGTCCTTGCGAACCCAGCGCAGATCCGTGCGGCCTGGCAGGACGTCCTGGATCACGCACGCCGCGTACCGGGAGTGCAGTCCGTTGCCACGGTCGATACCGTCCCGATGCGCGAAGGTAGCAACCGAGTCCCCTACTGGACCACGCCGGCCGTGCCGCCACCGAGCGAGCAGCCCCTCGCGTTGGCAAACAGCGTGACGCCGGATTATCTGAAGGTCATGGGCATCCCGCTGCTCAAAGGGCGATTCTTTGATGACCACGATCGTCTGGGCAACGAGCTCGTCGTAGTGATTGATGACGTTTTGGCACAACGCGCTTTCGGCGGCCAGGATCCTATCGGGAAGCGCCTCTGGCTCCCCGACACGGGCAGTCCCTTCTCGTCAGGAGCCACGGGCCCCGACGTCGTCCGGGTGGTGGGTGTGGTGCGCCATGTCCGGTATTGGGGGCTCGCCAGCGACGATCAAGCGCAAGTGCGCGCACAGTTCTATTATCCTTTTGCCCAAGTTCCAGACCCGTTGATGCGTCGTTGGTCCGAACTCATGTCGATTGCCGTCCGGACCAGCATCCCGCCATTGAATGTGGTCGAACCACTGCGGAGGGAACTGCGCGGAGCTACGGGTGGAGCTCCTGGCGATCAAGCTCTCTACGAGGTTCGTACGATGGAGCAGCTTGTGAGCGCTTCGCTCGCTCGGCAACGCTTCCTTTTGCTGTTGTTCGGCATTTTCGCCGGCTTGGCTTTGCTGCTGGCGTGCGTCGGCATTTATGGTGTGCTGGCATACTTGACCGGCCAGCGCGTGCCGGAATTCGGTGTACGCATGGCGCTCGGGGCTAGCGCTGGCGACGTCCTGTGGCTTGTGCTCCGGCAGAGCCTTGGAATGATTTTCGTCGGCGTTGGTGTGGGCATAGCTGGCGCTTTGGCAGCGGGGCGTCTATTGGAGCACCTGGTAGACGGAATGCGGCCCGCCGAGCCATTGACTTTCGCCATCATGATTCCCGTACTGGTCGTTGCTGCCCTGTTCGCGAGTTTTCTACCGGCCCGTCGCGCGAGCCGGGTAGACCCCATGAGCGCCCTACGCCAAGAGTAGCGCGCGGCGCCACCTGGCGGGACGTACATCCGTATCTCTTCATGATCAACACATCAAGGACCCAAAAGATCGGCCGCCATATGCCTGGCTGGCCGAGAGGCGCTAATGATCGGCACAACTCGGTCGAGGGTCAGCCACTTCATGAACAAGTTCCGCAAGCTCGGCTTCATCCACTACAACGGCGGTTTGCTGGTTCACAGTTCACTTCTCAACATTGTTCTTCACGACTAGAGTCCCCCCGCGCGAAGGCCTCACCCCAACAGAGGCCCGAGTTGAGTCCCACCCATCATCTGAAATGTGAGCAATATTGAACAGATTTTCGTGCCCGAACGTGTCACCCTATCGCCGGGCAGGGTTGAAGAAAATTGCCGCAGTCCGAGGCTAGCTTTCGAGCGCCGCGATTGCCGGGCCGAATGCTGTTTGCAGTACGTACGGACTCAACTGCTTCTGAGATCGGCCCCGCCACGTAACTCCGTGCACGAGGCCAAAAGCAAATGAATATTCTTCTCTACAATCCGGACAACGAAATCACCAACAATTTCATGCCGCATCTTTGGATGTTCCTCCTGAAATCGCTCACGCCCCCGGGTCACAACGTGTTTCTCATCGACGGCAACGCGCTGCGTCTGAGCAGGCAGGAACTCGTCGAATACGTCCGGGAGAATCACATCGGCCTCGTGGGCATTGGCGCGATGACGCGCATGATCCGGAAGGCTTACCAGATGGCGGATGCCGTACGGGCGGCGGGTGTGCCGGTGGTGATGGGAGGTCCGCATGTCACCGAGGTGCCGGACGAACCGCTGGGACGTGACGGCGAGCCTCGCCACGCCGACGCCGTGGCCCTGGGGGAGGCCGACCAGACTTGGCCTGCCATCGTTGCCGATGCTGAGCGCGGCACGCTGAAGCAAATCTATGCCCCGCTGGATGCGGACGGCAAAGAGGTCAAACCGTCCCTGGACGACTACCCGGCGATTCCGTGGGACCGCATGGACCTTGACCAGTTCAACCTGATCAAGCACTTCCCCAAGATGGCGCGGCGCCTGCTGTCACTTTTCGGCATGACGTGGCAGAGCTTCCACCTGCTTCCGATCGAGTCCGGCCGTGGCTGTCCCTACGGGTGCGAGTTCTGCACGGTGACGGGTTTCTTCGGCGACTCGATCCGGTTCCGGTCGAATGAAAGCGTCGTCAACGAACTGCTGATGCTGAAGGCACTGGAGAAGCGCCAAAAAGGAAAGATCGCGGTCTTCTTCATCGACGACAACTTCGCCATCAATCCCCGGCGCACCAAGTCCTTACTGCGCGAGATCATCGCGCGCGACGCCCAGGTGCCCTGGGTAGCGCAAATCAGCATGAACCTGCTACGCGACGAGGAATTGGTCTCCCTGATCGCCCAAAGCGGCGGCAGGTGGATCTTCATGGGCCTCGAGTCCATTGACCCGGAGAACCTCAAGAGTGTCAGCAAAGGATTCAACAGGCCGGACGAATATAAGGCCATTCTGGAGTGCCTCGCGCGACACAACCTTTATGCCATGACCTCCTTCATTTTTGGGATGGACAGCGACCGCCCGGGTGTGGCTGAGCGCACTCTGGAGGTGATTCGCTCCTGGCCGCCAGGGCTTCCTGTGTTCGGGTTACTGACGCCCTACCCGGCGACTCCGCTCTATGATCGGTTAGCTGCAACCGGCCGGCTCACCCAGCCGAAACACTGGTTGGAGTTCAAGCCTTTCACCATGGACTTCACACCTCTAGGGATTACCGCCGCCCAAGCGGAGGCGGAGGTTCGGCAGGCCTGGTCGTCGTCTTACAGTCCCAAGACAATCGCCTCCGCCATAGGATGGTTGGCATCGAGGTCTTTTGCCGACCGCCTGATTCATCTGCTCGGCCGTCTGGCCTTCCGGGGAATTTATTTTCCGCAGATGAAGCGGCGGGAATGGGCGCGGGTCCTGTTTCAAAACCGAGGTCCCATCCTCCGCCTGCTCGCCCAGGCACTGGAACTCAAATTCAAGCCGCGGCCGCGCGAGCCCTTCTCTCTCGATCCCCAACTACCGGTCGAGCGCACAGCCTGAGCATCTGAACAGACGGGCTGGACACCGGCGCGGACGGAGCCGCCCCGCCTGCGTTGATCTCCCGACCAGCCTTGTAGGGAATCTCGTCCTAAAGCAGTCGTGACCAGCTATGCGGGTCGGCGTCGCAGTGATGATTGGGACACGGAACGGAACCAGAGCGCTGTGGAATTTGCTATGCGGGACGCGCGTGCGCTTCTCGGCGGCTCAGAATGTTCTCGATTGCGCAGCGCACGACGTGGGTGAGCTCATGACCGGTGAGGGAAGGAGCAATAAAGTCAAACGCGCCCCCGGTGATCGTTTGCAGGTAGAGCCCGACATTCGCCGGGTGCCCCACGACGATGACGTTCACGGGCGTGGGAACCTTCATCGCCAGGCTCACCACGTCCGCCCAGGTGCCGTCCGGGAGCTTGGGCTGGGTGAAGATCAGGTGCGGTGGGTTCGGCCCCTTCAGCAGAGGCAGAGCTTCCTGGAAACTCCGCAAGGAGCACACCTTCACAGACTGAGCTTCTAGAGCCAATTGCAGCGCGTCCAGAGAGTCTCCGCGTTCGTGCAAGAGCAGTGTCGAGATTTCTTCGGACACAGGATGTCGTGTGGGCCCCAGGGGCCAATACCCGCGGTTCTGGAAATGCTTGTCGGGCGGCGGTGATTCATCGGAAATGCCGCCTGCCCTGTGCGTTGCGCCCAGAGGCTTTTTGTGTGGGTAATGCTGTGCTCGGTATTCCCGGACGTCCTGCTCTTCGATGCGCAGATCGGCTTCCGCGCGCGACTCTTGTGTCTCCCCCTTCAATTCCCGCTGCAACCGGGCAGAACTGATGCCTGGGCCATCCTGGAATCTCAGTCGCCCCGGACAGAACTCCTCAGATCGGATTTTGACGGTGAACTCGCGGGTCTCCTGGGGTGAATCGATGACATGAAAACTATAGATACGAGAACCGACGGAATTATCTACCCCGACATACTGCATGTACATCCCAGCATCCTTTCGTGATCTCTGAGAGCGCAAAGCAACCGCGTCCCTGCCGGGCAATCGGTGCGAAGGCTTCGCGCTTGTATCCTCGTGCCGCCGTCATGGGGGGCGAACCTGGACGACTGCTTACGACCGGTGTACGAGCGCCGCCTCTGGTACATCAGTCTTCCGATGGTGACCACTTCAATGCGCAGAGCTCGATGGCATGATCGACATGAGGCAGAACCCCTTGCGCGACGATCAGCCTCCGCGTCTTTTCAGGGCGGCTTGGTCTTCAACCACTTGGAAAGCCGCCTCGGATACCGTCAGCTTCCTCACGCCGACGCGGGAGAAATACACCATCGTAAGATGGCGTTGGCACTCCAGGATACTCCCCCATCCGAACTTGGAATGGCGAACGTATTGCCCATGTTTCAATTTCATTGGTTGGTCCGCATTCTAGAAACGCCCGCCGCGACCGGAGCGGCCATAGGAGCTTCTGCCCCCGCCGCCCTGGGGTCTGCCGAAACCCGTGCGCTGGGGCTGCGCCTCATTCACGGTCAAGGTCCGGCCCTCCAGAGTCTGACCATTCAGTCCAGCGATGGCTCGCTGGAGGTCTTCACCTTCCCCCAGCTCGACAAAGCCGAAACCCCTAGGCGTCCCCGTCAACTTGTCGCGAATCACCACCGCCGACGCCACTTGAAAGCCGGCGTTAATCACGAATTCGCTGAGTTGAGCGTCGCTGATGCTATGCGGAAGATTACCTACAAAGAGCTTCGAAGCCATTCGATCCTCCAATTGACGGCGGTCCGGTGAGGATCCGCCTGGTTACGTTTACTGACAAAACTTGCCTGCGCAGGATGCCGCGGTCAGGGCTGCCTTTTCGTGCTAGTCCCGTTCCAACTTAATGAGGCTATGCATTAAGCTTCTGTCTTGCACCGCATTGGCACGCCATCGGGCTTACGCGGATTAGTCCCAAATAGTTGGAACGGGACTAGGGGCGAAAGTTCGGTCTGTTCGCCAGCCTGGCCTTCTCTTGTCCGGCGCGGTCCTTTGCATCCTGTTCCTTTTGGCGCTCGATCTCACGTTGCGGAGCCTCTTGCTCATCCAGGCGGATCGCTTCGGCGACAGCGGCCCGGGCCAGGGCATCCAATGGTTTTGAAAACGCGATCATTCCAAACGTGGGTTGGTAATAGGAACGAAAGAGGTTAAACGAGTACTGCGAGTCTTCCCAACGCGCAATGACCACCTCGCTATCGTCATAGACCTGGAACGAAGAGAAGCGGATGGTTTTCGCTGTAGGCCTCGTTGCTGTTCCGTACCTCGCCGAAATCGCTTCGATCATTTCCCCATTCGTCAGTCCTTCAGTCTTGTACCGATCATAGTTTACCACTATTCGAAAGAGCTCACCATTGTAAAAACTGAAAAAGACGGCCCTAACCGGGTCCGCTTGAGGTGATGTGAGAGTGAGCCGGGCCTGCCAGTTCAGTTCTTGAATTAACGCCGGACGTCGATGGATCACCTTCGCCTGAGATGGTTCCAGGCCTGCCAGTTTCGCTATCGCGGGCAGGTTCATACCAAATTGAAATTCCCGGTACCTGGAAAAATCCTGCTCGTCAACCGAAGGCGCCATAACCGGGTCCGCTACCCGTGAAACGCCAACTACGCGGTGGGGGTGCAACGGCAGTTCCTGGATCAATGGCGGCGGCTGAAGCATCAACCTTGCCTCAGACGGTTTCACATCTTGCGCACAAATCAGGGGCGCGGCTGAAAGCACGGCCCAAGAGATTGAAATTGCGATGCTACGCATGCTGCTCATTGGATTCCTGCTTCAGGGGACTTGACCCTTTACGATTGCAGGGCACGTTCAACTCGATAGAGGTCAGCCTTACTAACTCAGGCCAATCGGCGCGAGTGTCAGCGACACGGTACCGTCTTGTCCTGATATGGCAAGGGCTGTCCCTCTAGGATTGTCTTCCAGCCACTTCCGCAACTCTCGAATGCGCTTTCGCTCGAAAATCTTCCGCTTTCGTTCCCGGCCAAACCTGGCTTTGTCACCATTTCTTTCCGACACACTTCCTCCTTCGCGCGCCCTGGGCTTCTGTATCAGGCGACCGCTGATTTGGCTTGGTCCCATTCCGCAAGGCGTTTGGCGTGGAACAGAAACATACTCTCCTGGATATGTCTCGGGTGGCCAGAGACAGTCACGTAGGGTAACCCCAGGAAACGCTTCGCGGCTACGTGTGTAATTTCCAAGCAGTTGGATCTCTCCGATTTCATGGATGCGACGACTCTCTTAACTGCTCTGCGCTTCATCTTCTCCAAGTCAGAGCCGACGACGACCGCGTTGACCTCCTCGGCCATGTAGAAAAAGGTCCACCGCGCTTCGCAGAGCTTCCGATCCAGTCCAGAGCTACTCAGATTCTTGACCAGTTTCCAGCCCTTCGAATACGGCTCGCTTTCTAACTGCAAGCCTTCGGGCAAAACCGTGCCTTCCTTGATCAGGATGGTGCCCGTATTGATTTTATCTGCCATTAGCTTCTCCCCGCTATTGGCGCTGGAGATCAAGTCGACAACGCCCACAGCCTTACCGTGACTCGCTTCCCGGGCTGCAATCTGTTAACGACGTCCTAGAGTGTGGCAACCCTTTCATCCGCAGCGCGGCTGACGTTAGTGGCGGCGCTGTGGAGGCCTCTCATCCAGCTGGCGGCTTCTGTGCGTTCATCCCCAGTGGGTGGGTAGATCAGAACCAAGCCATCTCGGCAAGCATCGGCACGACGCGTGAACCGATCCTGGTTCTTCATGATGAAGTCAAGGGTCTGAGCCAACTTATCAGAGTGATGTCCATTCCCGAACTGCACCCCACCTGGACGGGCGGAAGAAGTCAACGTCCGGTAGTCGCACACTAAATATTGGTCACGCGCCGCTCTGACCGACCAGACGCTCAGATAATCCAAAGAGGTTCCAGGTTCACATCGGTATTCAACCCTCACGGAGCATGGCGGGGCACTCTTCATCAAGTCTTCCCAGGCCAGAATCACTGCAAACTCAAGGGCCTTGTCTAATTCCATGTTGAGTCCTCTTCACGAACGAATCGCGTCGATGAACTTGGACCACACGGTGCCGACGAGATCCGTCCAGGCATATGATTAAAGGCTTGGTTGGGCCGAGGACCCGGCAGCACTGAGTTCGCTGAATCTTAATTCTCATATTTCACCTTGGGTGAAACAGTCGCGCAGCCGGCCTCCCTAATGTACTTACCCGTGCGGAAAGCCTGCGCGGCAACCACCAGGGCGGCCACACAAACCACCAGCTCCAACACGATCCGGTAACTCGTTGAGGATCGCATGAGCAGCCCCACAAGCAACACCACAATGGAAAGCCATTTCATGAAACTCGTAACCACCGAAAACCTCTTTTCTTCTTTCGGATGGTGCTATTCCGGATTAGAGAGCGTGGAGCAAGGACTGCCACCCCCACACAAAGAGCCTTGCCCCGGTTGTCGTCTATGAGGAGGATCTCAGATAACCTGACTTAGTTCAGATAATCTGGCAGAAGAGGACGTGAACTCTCTGCTCCTTAACCATTCTAAGTGAATTCACTTGACTTGTCAAGTAAGACCTGAGATCTTCTTGAAAGTTTAATTTTGTCCAGTTAATTTCAGGAGGGTCGCGGTGAATGTGGCTTTGGTAATCAGGCAGCGTCTCGAACAACTGGAGCTTGAACAACGGGATCTGGCAACTGCCGCGCAAGTTACGGAGTCCTACATTTCACAGTTGCTGACTTGCAAGAAACCGCCCCCCGCACCTGAGCGGACGGACATTTATGAAAAGATGGCAGATTTCTTGAAGCTCCCGCGAGCTGAGCTAGTGAAGTTGGCGGACCTGCAGCGCAAGGAAGAATTGAAGAAGAAACTCGGGGACCCGCCTGCGCCCTTATTTGAAGAAGTTCGAGATCTGATCCTCCGCAAGTGCGCACCCGGCAAGGAAAAGGAAATCCGCGCGATTTTCGAGAAGCAGCCTTTCGGCGAACTCGAACGTCTGGTCACCCAGAAGCTTTTGGATGTGTCCAAGAGAATTGCCAAAGATGAATTGGAAAGTGAGAGCTGGGTCCACTCGGTGGCTCGACTCAGCAACCACACCTATGAACAAATGCGGGTCATTGCTCTGGAGTTCCTGGATGCAGATATTTTCAACGTGTCGATTGAGAATTGCGTCGCCTTCTTGGACCCGTTGATTGAATCCTGGGATATAGACCTGGCGACTTTTGGCATGGAAATCGTCTTGAACCGGCGAGAGGCCCCAGGGCAGCGAATGAGATTCGAATTTATGGAAAAGGAACGCGAGCAGCCTTCTGTGGAAGAGCCTGGATTTAGAGAATTCCTCCAGGATCGGACGCTGAGCGGCGACGCCAACCAGGAGGAAATCGAATTCCTAAGGAAATTGAGATTCCAGGGAAAGCGGCCCACTCCACTCTATTATTACCGGGAATTGCAGAGTCTCAGAGACCCCCTCCATTTTCGTACCCTGTAGACATTTCCTGTGAGTACCGTACCGCTGTGGTTCTGGCACGCAGTCTTCGTCCGGATGCGCAAATGGCATGTCGTGAAGGAGTACGCTGCGAAGCTCAACCTCGTTAGACCCGCTCCTCACGTGCGCGGGACACGTAGGACAACACCTTGGGTAATGCTGCTGGGGCTCAACTCCCGTGTAACGCGCTACTTGTAGAAGTACCTCTAAGCCAGCGCGAAATGCCCGTGCAACAGCGAGTGCCCGACGATCACCCGCGACAGACGCCGCGCTGTTCTATGGGGAGAACAAACATAGCTGTCGCGAGATCCCTTTCCCACTCCGAATGCTCACCGGCCGCTTAAGTTAACGGCTATGAGGCGTGCGCTCTGGGTGAGCTGCCCCTCACCCCGTCCGTCAGTTGACGGATCAGGCGTCGGGTGGCGTTGGGTCGGGCCGTTGCTGGGGCAGTGGCCAGATTTCGGCGGTTGAGATGGGGTCTATGATGTGGGAATATGGGCTCTGTAGCACGGACGTCTCGCCCGTGGGGACATGTTCCAGAATCCACGGCCGGGACGCCCGTGCTACGAGAGAAGTGAGTTCGTCCTGCCGCGCGTGGCCTGGCGTTATGAACAACTCCTCCCGTGACAGCCGGTCCCCGTCAACTGACGGGGGACTCTTCCCTGGCCGCCCGGCTCCGAGGCTGTACGACCGGCTAGTGCCCCGCCGCGGCGGGCTCCCGGTCGCCCTTTGCTGGAGGGCCACCCCGACAAGGTCGGGACAGGTTCTGGCCCTCCCCTACGATACTCAACAGGTAAGCGCCCGCTCCCGACCTCTGGGGCGCGCGCATCCAAAGGAGCCCAGATGGAGGAGTATCCCCGCTTTGATCTGACCGGACAGGTGGCGCTCGTGACCGGTGCGGCGCGAGGCCTGGGGCGCGCGATTGCTCTGGCCCTGGCTCACGCCGGCGCCGACGTGGCGCTCGGCCTGCGCGACGTGAACACGGGAAGTGGCCTCGCTCGTGAGATTGAAGCCACGGGCTGTCGCGCCTTGCCGGTGCAAATGGACGTCACCCGTCTCGACCAGATCTTCCGCGCCCTCGATGACGCGGTCGCGCATTTCGGACGGCTCGATATCCTGGTCAATAACGCCGGGGGAGGGTTTAACAATCTCGCGCAGGATGTGCCCGAGGAGGAGTTTGATCGGACCCTCGCCTTGAATCTGAAGGAGACGTTTTTCGCCAGCCAGGCTGCCGGGCGCGTCATGATTCGACAGAATCGCGGCTGCATCGTCAATATGAGTTCGCAGGCGGGTTTTGTGGCGTTGCCGACTGAATCGGTCTACTGCATGGCGAAGGCCGCCATCGCGCACCTTACCAAATGCCTCGCCATCGAATGGGGTAAGTACAACATCCGGGTGAACGCCGTCGCGCCCACGTTCATTTCTACCCCCGGCACCGAACCGGCGCTGGGCGACCCCGCCTTTCGCGCCGACACCATCGAGCGGATTGCCGCGTTGCACCGGATTGGCGAGCCCCTGGAGGTCGCCGGGGCGGTCGTCTTCCTGGCTTCGCCCGCAGCCTCGCTCATCACCGGTCACACAATCCTCATTGACGGCGGCTGGACGGCCCGGTGATCCGGCAGGCAAGCGCCATTACCTTCCTCTACGGACCCAGCCGCTGTAGCGGCTAGCGCGGAGTTCGGGGGTTTCGAACTCCACGGCTTGCAAACCGGCAAGCCTCGAACAACCGCAGAGTTACAGATGGGAACCACGGTGTCACCGCGGCGACCCTTCCTGACCTGATCGTGGGTTTTGTCGCTGGGAAAAGCCCACGGTCAATCGCACGACGATTGACCACGGCTACCCGCTTCCTTGGCCGCCCGGCTCCGAGGTGGTACGACCGGGTGATGCCCCGCCGCGGCGGGCGAGACACGGAGGATTAGGTGAGGCCATCGGCCGGCCTAAGAAGATGTAGGCAACAAGCATGATAGATCATAAGTGGCGTTATAATGAGAACTTATCCACCCCGCAATAGTGGGGGTCGCTGCTCTTAGGCCCGTCACCTGACGGATTGGGCGGGTCGGCCTGAACAAGAGTTGAACCTTGGGGGACTACAAGCCTAGAATCAGGGCATGCATTTTGAATGGGACTCTGCCAAGGCTGCGAAGAACCTCCGCAAGCATCGGGTTTCGTTTGAGGAAGCTTCGAGTGTTTTCTATGACCCGTTGGCA
>Ga0315279_10003084_pt1 | contig 23857 bp, 21 predicted proteins | sample YL17G06_20_MG_FD_203694 | JGI IMG/M metagenome (GOLD analysis project Ga0315279, IMG submission 203694) | Sediment microbial communities from Yellowstone Lake, YNP, Wyoming, USA - YL17G06_20 | ecosystem: Environmental > Aquatic > Freshwater > Lake > Sediment | place: USA: Wyoming | collected...
ACGGCTTCCAGTCGGCGGGGGTCTTGATGAGGAAGTCGATGTGCTCCGGCGTGCCGGAATGGTGCTTCCAGTGCTTGAGCGCCGCGCCCCAGCCGCTGCGGGTGATCTTCCACTCGTCGGTCTCCTGGAGCATGTCGCTGACGCCGCGGAACGGCGTGGGATCGGGGCTGCCGCCGATGCCGCGGAGGTCGTAGCCGAAGAACTCGTGGGGGTCGGTGCCCTTTGGGTAGCCCTGCTTCGGCCAGGCGTCGTCGAGCGTCTCGCCCCAGAAGTGCTCGGTGATGCCGTAGTGGTCGTACGAGCCGTGGGTGAGGATGCCCTTCATGCGTTCGCGCGAGGTCATGGGGTTCTCCCGGCGATGGAGTGAGGCGATCCCAGCAGGAGGAAGTCGGGACGAATATCCCGCCCGTGGCGCGCGGGGTCAATGCATGCGCAGCGAGACCCAGGGCGATTGCCACGAGGACAGCGCTCATCCCGAGCGGAGCGGTCGAACGGCACGATGCGCGGAATCTCCTCCGTCTCCCGAGACGCGGCGCCGGACGTGGCACGGGCGTTGCTTCGTCCTCACCGTGCCCAGAGGGTACGAGGGAGGACCGCGAGTGCTACTGACGCATCGGCAGGCCGATGCCGTCGACGCGTTCGCCTTTGGCCCGCCCGGGCTCGTCCGTACGTTTGCTCTGTCTGGGCCGACTCCTGCACCGAGCACCCCCGACCACATCGGCGCCTGCGCGATCCGATCCCACCGGCGCCGAAGGAGGCACCTTCATGTCCACCGTGACCCACACCGACGCCGGCTGGCTGGTCCAGTCCGACCGCATCACCGTGCGCCTCAACGCCGCCTCGCTCGCGTGGGACATGCAGCGCGCGGGCGGCCGCACCTGGCGCATGGCCGCCGATGACGACCACGACCTGACGCTGAACGTCGGCGACGCGGCCTTCCCCGTCTCGCTCGCGAGCGCCGCCGTCAAGGAGGCGCGGGAGTACCGTTCCGCCGACCTGCACGGCGTGCGAGTGCTCCTCCGCGGCTTCCAGGCCGGCGAGCAGGCGCTCGACGTGTCGCTCGCGCTCATCGTCGCCATCGACGTGCTCGATAACGAGGTTGTCGCCCGCGTCGTGCCGGTGCACGATCCGGGTCGGAACCTCGGCGAACTGCGCTACCCGCGGCCCTTCGAGCTCGACGCGGTCGGCGCCGGCGCGTACCATGCGCTGCCGAGCCGGCAGGGCTGCCTCCTGCCGAGCAACTGGCCCGGCACCGTGGACTGGTGGTGGATCGGCCTGGCGTACACGCCCGCCATCTACATGCCGTGGTGGGGCGCACTCCGCCCCGGCGATGCGTACATCGGCATCCTCGAGACGCCCTACGACGGCGGCATGCAGCTCGACCATCCCGCCGGCGGGCCGACGCGCCTCGGGCCGAAGTGGCACCCGTCGATGGGCCACCTCAACTACGCCAGACAGGTGCGCTACGCCCTCTTCGGCGACGCCGACCACAACGCCCTCGTCCACCGCTACCGGGAGTACGCCAGGCGGAACGGCGCGCTCAAGACGCTGGAGACCAAGGCGACGGAACTCCCGGCGGTGCGGCAACTCGAAGGCACCACCATCGCGGCGACGTACATCCTCCACCACACGCAGCCCGACTCGCACTACTACGACAAGGAGCATCCCGAGCGCAACGACCGGATGCAGACCTTCGCCGCCGTCGCCGAGGGGCTCGACCGGTTCGCGAAGGCCTACCCGTCGGATCGCGTCGTCGTCCACCTCGACGGTTGGGGCCTGCGCGGCTACGACAACCTCTGCCCCGACATCCTGCCGCCGTGCCCCGACGCAGGCGGATGGGACGGCATGCGCCGCGTCGCCGACGCGTGCGCCGCGCACGGCTGGCTCTTCGCCACCCACGACAACTACATCGACTACTACAAGGACGCCGCGACGTACAACGAGGACCTCGCCATCGTCTCCGACGAGAAGGGCACCGTCCCAGGCAAGGCATGGTGGGCCGGCGGCGCGCAGACGTTCCTCTGCGAGAAGAACGCCCTTGGCTACCTGCGGCGGAACTTCGAGGAGATCCTCCGCCAGGGCGTGAGGCTCACCGCGACGTACATCGACGTCTTCAGCATCATCGAGCTCGTCGAGTGCTATCATCCCGACCACCGGATGACGCGCGAGGAGGCGGCCGATTGGCGCAAGGCGGCCTTCGACTACGTGCGCTCGAAAGGCATCGTCCTCTCCTCCGAGGAGCCGAACGACTGGTCGATCCCACACATCGACTTCTGCTACTGGGCGCCGGTCCAACAGGCCGGCGGCCTCTTCGCCGGGAAGCCCGTCGGCGTGCCGGTGCCGCTGTTCAATGGCGTGTACCACGACTGCATCGTCGTGCCGGCGAACATGGGCAAACAGGGCGAGATGGGCGAGGACGACGCCTTCCTCTACGCCCTGGCGTACGGTGAGGTGGCGCTTGTCGGCAGCCCCGATCGCGCCGGCCCGTGGCGACCGGGCGAGCTTGAACGGGCCAAGCTCCTCGCCGATGTCCACCGCCGGACCGGGTTCGCCCCCATCGATCGGCATGAACTCCTCGACGCGGACGGCACGCAGCGGATCACCACGTTCGGCGGCGGCGAGACGATCGAGGTGGATCTCCGGAAGAAGCGGTTCCGGCTCTACGGCTTCAAGGGCATGTCGAAGCGCTGGCAGGACGTGAAGACGGCGTAATACGGGCCTGCGTTGTTCCTGCTACACACGCAATCGTAGGGGCGGCCCCCCGTGGCCCCCCTTCCTGGGGCAGGCACGGGGGGCTGCCCCTACGGCCACCATGTAGCGTTTCCAAGGTGGAATCGTATAGGAAGGGGCCTCACCATAGAGACACGGAGGCACGGAGAGGTTACGGCAGGCGTGTACGTGCGCCGCCTGGTGACGGCCCGTGTCCCGCGCGCCACCCACTATGAACGTGCCGATAGAGTCGACAAGGCGTTCCTGCGGTCACCGCTCGCCGTCCTCGGTCGCCGAGGGGATCTCACGCTCGAGTTCGGTCGCCTCGTGGTTCAGCCGGGCGGCGCGCTCCTTGAGCATGCGGATGTCCTCTTCCACCTTGAAAAGCTCGCGCTGGATCGCGTCGAACCGCTGGAGGATTGGGTCGGGCAGGCTCGTGTGGTCGAGGGTCGTCGCCACGCGCTGTCCGCGGTGCCGCACGACCCGGCCGGGGACGCCGACGACGGTGCTGTCGGCGGGCACGTCGCGCAGGACCACGGCATTCGCGCCGACGTAGACGCTATCGCCGATGGTGATGTTGCCGAGGATTTTCGCGCCGGCGCCGACGACGACGCCGTTGCCGAGCGTCGGGTGACGCTTGCCCGTCTCCTTGCCCGTGCCGCCGAGCGTGACGCCCTGGAAGAGCGTGCAGTCATCGCCGACGATCGCCGTCTCGCCAATGACGACGCCCATGCCGTGGTCGATGAACAGCCCCCTGCCGATCTGCGCCGCGGGGTGAATCTCGATCCCGGTGATGAAGCGGTTGATCTGGGAGATCAACCGCGGCAGGAAGGGTATCCTCCACGCGTGCAGGCGATGGGCGGCGCGGTGCATCCAGATTGCATGTAGGCCCGCGTAGGTGAAGACCACCTCGAAGACGCCCCAGAAGCCCCGCGCTGCGGGGTCGCGCTCGAATACCGCCATGATATCGCGCGCGATGGTGCTGAAGAGAGGGATCCTGTATCGTGCCATGAGTGTCTCACATCCTTCCGTCTGCCGGCGGTGGTCGTCGCTCCACACGCGGGACCCGTTCTCGTCGAGAGGATACGTGCATCCCGGCGCGGGCGTCAATCGTCAGGGTGCCGGTGGGCCCGATGCCAGCCCGCGGAGGCGTGCCCGCGCGTACGTATATTCTGTGTGGTTGAGCTTCTCAAGCCCGCCAGGGCCATGCCCACGTTTCCTGCAGGACCTTCGCGCATGATCGATCTTGTGACGCAAGAGGAGGCCGAGCACCTGCTCGCCGAGTCGTCCGCCACGCCAGTGTTCATCTTCAAGCACAGCACGCGTTGCCCGATGAGCGCCGCCGCACTCGCCGAGTTCACGTCGTTTCTGCAGGAGCGTCCGGACCTGTCGGCTCGGGCGGCTCGAGTGCTCGTCATAGAGAACCGTCCGGTATCGCAGTGGCTCGCGCAGCGGCTCAACGTCCCGCACGCCTCGCCGCAGGTGCTGCTTGTCGTCGGCGGCTCGGTCGCGTGGCACGCGTCGCACGACGACATCGGGCGCGCAGCCCTCGAGAGCGCGACCGACGCGGCTGCCGTGGGAAGGGGCGTTTGCCCGATGGAGCAGTTCCCGCCGTCCGTTCAGCGCCGGATCACTCGCCTCCGATGGGCCGCCGGGCTCGTATGGCTCGGCTGGCTCGTCGTCGCGGCGGCCGTCTACTGGCTCTTCCGCTTCGGCCCACCGAGCGCGGAATCGCTGATGCTCATCGTCCTCTGCACTGCCATCCTCGGCGTCGGCGCCATCGTGTTCATCTACCTCATCTACCGGCTCGGAGAAGTCGCGAACGAAGGCGTCGAGTAGCAGCCCCGGCCGGCACGTCCAGAGATTGCCTCCTGTACACTGCGGCGCGTGCCCTCCTGTTCCCGCGGCAGTTGTGCCGCGCGGTGGCAGTTGTGCTATCGGCGGCGCCGACCCGCCGGAACCGCGGGCCGGAGGCTGAACGAGTAGCCCTGGGTGATCCACACGTACGCGGGCTCGCCGGAGGCCGAACGCACCGGGGCGAAGCGGGTGCGGCACGCGGCTGCTGCGGCGGCTTGCAGGAAGGGGTCTCCGCCATTGCCGACGTCGGCGCGGGAGACGTAGCCGTCGGGTCGGACGAGGAGGCGGATATCGACGGTGCCCTCCCAGCCTTGGGATCGCTCCGACGGCGGATACACGGTGGGCGGTTGTACGAGGAGACGCGGCGGCTGAGGTAGGTCGGCGAGGCTGACGGTATCGGCCGCGATGGTCCCGAGGGAGTCGGCGGCGCGGCAGCCACCCTCGGAAGTCGCCGGCGCGACCGACCGATCGGGCGATGAAGCCGGCTCGGCGGCGACAGCTGATGCCTCGTCCATCGGGATCGGAGGGAGCACCAGCACGACCGGCTTCCGTCGGCTGCACGCCGTGCCGACGAGCGCCGATGCGAGCGCCAGGGCGACCAGGGCTCCGCGGCCGATCCGGCGATGTGTCATCGAAGCCATGCGAAGCTCCATCATGCGCCTGCCTTTCTCCCATGTGCTACCGGTGTGCGCTCCCGGCGCCTCAGCTTTGAGCTGCACGTGCCGTCTCGATGCGGGCGGCCAGCGCCTCGGTCATCGCCTCCATCCCCTGCCTGCCATACTCGGCGGAGGCGGTGAACCGCGGGTCTTCGCCCAACACGCCGATGGGAAGGTTCTCCGGCGCCGGGTCGAGCTGAGTCATGTCCACGAGCTCCGGCCGCAGGTGAAGCATGAGCGACGTCTCCCATCGCGCCGCGTGATCGCCGTTGAACCGATCCCGCACGAGATCGAACCCGATGATGGGGATGATGGTCGCCCTGCCGAGCGGGTTGAACGCCTCGGCGATGCGCGTCGCCGGGCCGGCGAGCGGGTAATGCCCGGCGATGGTGACGATGACGCGGAAGCCGAGCGTGGAGATCTCGAAGACGGCGTGACGGAGCACCTTCTCGAAGAGCTCCCAGCCACCTTCGGATTCCGACCGCCGCGCGTCCTCCTCGAACGCCTCCTTCGTGAGCCCGCCGTAGCCCTCGATGATGCCGGGCCGATGGTCGAAGTTGCCCGACACCTTCTCGCTGAACACGAGCTCGGCGAGCACGGCGCGATGATCGCCATACCACAGCGTCGGCATCACGAGCCCGCCGATCCGCGCGGCGAACGCCTCGGCCATCGCCGTCGCCTTCACTGCGTCGAGGCCGACCGGGTTCTGCTGGCCGTGCCACTCCAGCACTCCCATCGGCAGGTACGCGACGGGGAACGCGTCGCGCACGGCCCTGATCTGGCCCGGCCGCATCTCGTAGTAGCGGACCTGTTTCATGGACCCTCCTCGCGCGCTTCCGATTGGCCCGCGACGGGCTCTTGCCCGACGCCTACGGCGCGGCCGATGGCGTTCCACCGCAGGAGATGATCGGCCAACACGAGGGCGACCATCGCTTCGCCCACGGGGACGAAGCGCGGCGCGAGACATGGGTCGTGCCGCCCGGTGACGACGATCTCCTGCGGCGCGCCGTGGATATCGACGGTCCGCTGCGGCGTCGGGATGCTCGGCGTCGGCTTGATGGCGACGCGCAGCACGATCGGCTCGCCGGTGCTGATGCCGCCGAGCATGCCGCCGTGCCGGTTCGTCGCCGTGCCGACGCGGCCGTCCTTCATCACGAACGCGTCATTGTGCTGCGTGCCCCGCATGTGCGTCGCCGCGAAGCCGCTCCCGTACTCGAAGCCGACGACGGCGGGCAGGCTGACGAGCGCCTTCGCCAGATCGCCCTTCAACTTGTCGAACACCGGCTCGCCGAGCCCGGCGGGCACGCCGCGGGCGATGATCTCGGCGGCGCTGCCGATGGAATCGCGCTCCGACCGCACCTGCTCGATCAGCGCCACCATCCGCGCGGCCGCCTCAGGATCGGGGCAGCGCACCGGGCTCGCCTCGACCTGGGCAAGGGTTACCTCCGCCATCGGCGGCATGACGATGTCGCCGACCTGGCACGTGTAGCCGATAATGAAGATGCCCTCTCCGGCGAGGAGCTTCCTCGCGACGGCTCCTGCGGCGACGCGGCCGACGGTCTCCCGCGCCGATGCCCGCCCGCCACCGCGCCAGTCGCGCCGGCCGTACTTCGCGAACCAGGTATAGTCGGCGTGGCCCGGGCGGAACAGGTCCTTGATCTTCTCGTAGTCGCGCGAGCGGGCGTCGGCGTTGCGGACGAGGAGGCAGATGGGCGCGCCGGTCGTATGGCCCTCGAAGACGCCGCTCAGGATCTCGACCCGGTCGGCTTCCTGGCGCGCGGTCGTGATGCTGCTCTGCCCCGGCCGCCGGCGGTCGAGCTCCGGTTGGATGTCACCCTCGGCGAGCGGAAGGCCGGCCGGGCAGCCGTCGATCACCGCGCCGACCGCCGGCCCGTGCGATTCGCCGAACGTCGTCACGCGGAAGGTGTGGCCGAAGGTGTTTCCTGGCATGGGCGCGCGTTCTCCCTCGCGGATGGCTCCAATAAAGTATCGTACCGGGGCGGTGCGTCCAACCACGGCGCCTCGTCGAAGGCGCCCGCGGCTTGGGAAATGGGTGACGCCCTCGTTAATTCAGTGCGGATTCCGGACGCCAGGACGGGGCCACAGCACGCGCCCGTTCCGCCGACGTCCTGCGACCCGTTGCAGGGCGACCGCGCCTGCGACCGCCCTCGCCGCCGGTGTTGGCGGCGACGCGCCGTTACATGGCGTGCCGGGCGTAGGGGCGGACCCGTGTGTCCGCCCTCGTCGCATTCAGCCGCGGGCCGACACGCAGGTCGGCCCCTACGGTGACATGTACCGGATGCCATGACATGCATGCGCGCCTCGGTACAGGGACGCCACACGTCCTCTTGGACGCCGACAGGTCACGGACCATCCACTACGCTGGAGCGAGGTGAAGCATGAAGATCGTCCTTATCGGCGCGGGCAGCCGCAGCTTCGGTCGCGGTCAGATCGCCGACGTGCTGCACTCGAAGGAGCTGCGGGGACGCGGGGTCACCCTCACGCTCGTGGACACGGACGACGCCGCGCTGGAGACGATGACGAAGCTCGCGGAGCGGATGAAGGAGCGCCTGGATAGCGACGTCCGGCTCGAAAGCACGACGGATCGGCGGAAGGCGCTGCCGGGGGCGGACTACGTCCTCGTCGCGGTGGCCCGGAGGCGCATGGAGCTGTGGGAGCAGGACTTCCGCGTGCCGCTGTCGTACGGGTTCCGGCACTGCCTTGGCGAGAACGGCGGCCCGGGCGCGGTCTTCCATGCGCTCCGCAGCTTCGAGCTCGTCATCCCCATCTGCCGCGACGTCGAGGAGCTCTGCCCCGACGCGTGGCTGTTCAACTTCACGAACCCCGAGGCGCGCGTCCTGCACGCGGTGCTCCACCTCACGAAGGTGAAGGGCGTCGGCTTCTGCCACGGCGTCTTCGACGCGCTCCACGCCATCACGCGATACCTTGGCCGGCCGCTCGACGAGCTCGACATCATCTCCGCCGGCATCAACCACTGCTACACGATCCTCCGCCTGCGCGACAAGAAGACGGGCGAGGACCTGTTCCCTGCGCTCCTGCGGAAGGTCGCCGAGGACAAGGAGCCGCGGAATCCGCTGTTCAAGAAGCTCGCCGAGGTCTTCGGCATCTTCACGTATCCATCCGACGACCACATCGGCGAGTACCTCGCGTACGGCTCCGACTACAGCGGCGTGAAGTGGCACTACGGCCGCGAGTCATGGCCGGTGCCGCGGAAGGACGTGAAGCCGCAAGGCCCGTCGCTCGAAGATTACGCCGAGGGCCGTGCGCCGCTCGACGACCAGATCATGCGGCCCACGGGCGAGCTGACGGTGCCGATCATCTGCGACATGCTGCTCGACCGCGGCACGTACCGTTGGGCGGTGAACGTCCTCAACACCGGTCGCTACATCGACAACCTCGCGACCGACGGCGTGGTCGAGATCCCCGCCACCGTGGATCGGAACGGCATCCACCCGATGACGGTCGGTTCGGTCCCCGAGCCGTTCGCGGCGGTCATGCGGACGCAGATGTCCATCAACGCGTGCGTCACGGAAGGCTACCGGACGCGGACGAAGCGCCCGCTCCTCCAGGCGCTCCTCCTCGACCCGAACGTGAACAGCGTCATCGCCGCGGAGAAGCTGCTCGACTACATGCTCGGGCTCCAGCGGGAGTACCTGCCGTCGTTCGCGTGAGAGGACGGACGTCCGAGGGCGCCGAGACCGCGTCCTTACGGCGCACGGCACGGCACCGGTGAACCGGACACGCGCGATACGGCATTGTAGGGACGCGATATATCGCGTCCGCCTGCACCATCGATGCGGAGACACATCGGAGGGCGCGGAGACCGCGCCCCTACGGCGCACGGCACGGCATTGGTGAACCAGACGCATGCGATACGGCATTGTAGGGACGCGATATATCGCGTCCGCCTGCACCATCGATGCGGAGACACATCGGAGGGCGCGGAGACCGCGCCCTCCTACGGCGCACGGCACGGCATCGGTGAACCGGACATGCGCGATAAGGCATTGTAGGGACGCGATATATCGCGTCCGCCTGCACCATCGATGCGGAGGGATCGCCACATGCCGATCATCCAGGGGCCGAACGCGAACCTGCCGACGGGCGAGTTCGCCGCGTGGGGGCTCGTCCGGTTCGAGAAGGGCCGGAGGAACGTCACTGAGCTCCACCACCACGATTGCGACGAATTCGTCTTCATGATCGACGGCACGTGCCGCATGCGGTCCGAGGGGATCGTCTACACGCTGGAGAAGGGCGACGTCCTCGTAACGCGCATGGGCGACGAGCACGAGCTGCTGGAGATCATCGAGGACACGACGTACTTCTGGGTCGAGGGCGAGCTACGGGGAAAGAAGCGGCACGGCCACCTGCATCGGGAGAAGGGTGAGTGACGCGACGCGCGCGTCGCAGGACGACATGGCAACGAGGACGTTCGATGGCTGAAGCACTCGTAACACCGAAGGACCTCGGCATCCCGGAGATGATCCCCCTGCCGAAGCGGAAGGACTGGCGCATCGGCATCGTCGGATTCGGCGGCGTCGCGCGAGGCGGACATGCGCCGGCGTATCGAGAGGCCGGCTGGACCATGGCCGCCGCCGCCGACACGAACTTGCAGGCGCTCACCGCCGCGCGGGCGGAGTTCGGCATCGTCCGCACGTATGGGGATTATCGCGACCTCATCGCCGACGAGTCGGTCGAGGTCATCGACCTGTTGACGCAGCCGATCGTGCGCGAGGAAGTGATCCGCGCGGCGGCCGCCGCCGGCAAGCCGATCATCACCGAGAAGCCCTTCGCGCAGACGGCGGAGGAGTGCGTGCGGATGGTCGACGCGGCCGGCCGCGCCGGGATCGCCCTCGCGGTGCACCAGAACTACCGCTGGATGAAGATGAACTTCTACGCGCACCACATCGTCCGGCAGGGGCTCATCGGCGAACCGTTCTACGCGAGCATCGAGATCCAGGGCACGCAGGACGTGCACCTCGCGACGCACCCGTTCTACGCGACGTGCGACAACTTCCTCACCATCCAGTGGAACAACCATCTCACCGACCTCCTGCGGTACTGGACGGGGCGCGACGCCATCCGCGTCCTCGCGCGGACGGGCCGCATGAACGGACAGAACTTCCGCAGCGACAACCTCCTTCTCTCCATCGCCGACTTCGGCGAAGGGCTCACCGGCCACATCGTCCACAGCGAGTTGCTGCGGAGCGACCTCGGCGGCGTCCAGTGTCGCGTGGACGGGAGCAAGGGCTCGATCGTCTTCGACTTCCACGACGCGCTCCGCATCGAGTCGAGCGAGGTCGGCAAGGGCGTCCATCGCCTCGCTGCGCCGACCTCGACGTGGGGCGGGTCGTTCGCCGGGAGCATGGGCGACTTCCTCATCGCCCTCGAGGAGGGGCACGAGCCGCAGGTCAGCGGCCGGCGCAACCTCGCGACGATTCGCACGATCCTCGCCGAGGACCGAAGCGTCCGCGCCGGGGGCATCTGGATGCCATGCGAGTAGGCGGCCGAGCATCCCCGCCCATTGACCCGGCAGCGCTCCATCTGCATGGTACACTTCTACATCCGCAACTTCGCCTGGCCGACTATCCTACGCACGAGGAGGTTCCGTCATGCCCGAGATGCCCGCGCCGACGCCCGGCAACACGAAATGGTTCGTGCACGACCGGTTCGGCATGTTCATCCACTGGGGAGTCTACGCGCTGCCGGCCCGGCACGAATGGGTCAAGCACCGCGAGGAGATCCCCGACGAGAAGTACGACGTGTACTTCCGCCACTTCGACCCCGATCTCTACGACCCGACGATCTGGGCGAAGGCGGCGAAGAACGCGGGGATGAAGTACTTCGTCATCACGACGAAGCACCACGAAGGCTTCTGTCTCTGGGATTCCGACCTGACCGACTACAAGGCGCCGAAGACGCCGTACGGCAAGGACCTCCTCAAGCCGGCGGTGGAAGCGTTCCGCGCCGAGGGCCTCAAGGTTGGCTTCTACCACTCCCTCATCGACTGGCATCATCCGGAGTTCCCCATCGACGGCATCCATCCGATGCGGAACAACAAGGAGCTGCGGGAGCGGGAGAAGAACCGCGATATCCGGAAGTACGCCGAGTACCTCCATGGCCAGACGCGGGAGCTGCTGACCCGCTTCGGCAAGATCGACGTCATGTGGTTCGACTTCTCGTACCCGAGCCATGCGGACGGCGGCAAGGGGCGGAACGACTGGCAGTCGGAGAAGCTGCTGAAGATGGTGCGCGAGCTCCAGCCGGAGGTCGTCCTCGACGACCGGCTCGACCTCGACCACGGGTTCGACATCCGCACGCCGGAGCAGTGGCAGCCGCAGGAGTGGGTGAAGGTGGACGGCAAGCCCGTCGTCTGGGAGGCGTGCCAGACGCTGAACGGGAGTTGGGGCTACGACCGGGACAACCTCGACTGGAAGTCGGTGAACCTCTTGCTCTGGATGCTCATCGACTCGGTGTCGAAGGGCGGCAACATGCTGCTCAACATCGGGCCGAACGGCCGCGGCGAGTTCGACCCGCGAGCGCTCTCCACGCTCGAGGGCATCGGGAAGTGGATGCGCGTCAACGGCAGGTCCGTCTACGGCTGCACGGCGAGCGACTACGCGCCGCCGCCGGACTGCCGCTACACGCAGAACGGCAACCGGCTCTACCTCCACGTCCTCGCGTGGCCGCTGCGGCACATGCATCTGAAGGGCCTGCGCGACCGGCTCGTGTACGCGCAGTTCCTCCACGACGCGAGCGAGATCAAGATCTTCCCGAACGAGTTCGGCCACTCGGAGAAGGACAACACGGTCGTGCTGGAGATCCCGATCCAGAAGCCGAACGTGGAGATCCCGGTGATCGAGCTGTTCCTGAAGGAGTAGGTGGCCACACGGGGCTTGCAGACCGTCGGGGCGCTCTGTCCTCCCGGGGACGAGGCGCCTCGTCTCGTATACGGCTACGGCCCGGCGGCTCGCGACCCGCGGATGAGCGGCTTGATGTCCTTCGCGAGGATGCCGTGGAGCGCGAGGTACAGCTCGTCCTCGTATCGCGTGGAGTCGGTCGGAGCCCAGGCGCCCACCTGCCCGCCGACGACCTTGGCCGCCTCCGCCCGCGCGGAGAACGCCACGCGGTACGGCCGGTCGCCCTCGATCCGTGCCACGACGCGCACGCGGCGGTGCATTCCGGCGCGGATATCGTCCGCCCACTCCGTCTCGACGAGGCCCTCGGCATCCGACTGCCGCTCGATGCGGTACCCTCGCAGGATGACGGTGAGCATCGCCTCCATGATCTCGTCCCGCGGCAGGTCGTACTCGGCCTGGCGCGCGGTCCGCACGCGCTGGGCGTAGTCCGCCTTGTTCGTCACCGTGCAGCCGGCGCACAGGCCCATTGCGAGGAGCGAGGCGAGAGGGAGCGCGAGAAAGCCGGATCGTCTCACGTCGCCCACCTTCTTTCCGGCCGGCGCGACCGTGCCGTCCTCACGCGTGCTACGACGGACTCTGCGCGACGACATGGTCGCGGAGTTCGTCGTAGAGGGCGGAGTACAGCTCGTCCTCGTACGGCTTGCCCTCGCCGATGGACCAGTTGCCGGAGGAGTCCTGCTGGCGGACGGTGGCCCGGAAGTCCACGCGGTACGGCCCGTTCCCGATGATCTGGCCGCTGATCTTGACCTGGAACTGCATGCCGCCGCGGTTCTGGGTCGCCCACTCGCTCTCGAACAGCCCGCGGTCCTCGGCGTAGACCGCGAGGGCATAGTTCTGCGTGACCACGCCGAGCATGGCCTTGACCATCTCGCTCCGCGTCACGTCGTACGCGGCCTGCCGAGCGGCGGCGGCGCGCTGAGTGCGGGCGGCGCTCCGCGCGGCCATCCCTGCGCAGCCGAGCATCGCGACGACCGGGAGCACGAGAAGCATGCGGGACCACTTCATCGCTCGTTCCTTTCCCGATATGACCAGGGGCTGAGGCGCATCCCGGCCGGGCACTTCGTGGCCGATGCGGCACCGATCTCCGACCGGGCCCGGAGAAATGGTACGAACGGCGGGCGCCATCCCATATGGCCCCGGTCTCCACGCGCGGTCAGCCGAGGGACTGAAGGAGCTCGCCGAGCTTGTCCGCGGCGTGCTGCTCGCCCGCCTTGAGTGCCGCCGCCGTGCCGCGGGCGATGATGTCCTTCGCTTTGTCGATCTCGCCGAGCTGGCCTGCAACCTCCGCTGCCATCAGGTACGCCGGAACATACGACGAATCGCGCGCGAGCAGCCCCTCGAACGTCCGAAGCGACTCCTCCAGGCGCCCCGCCTTGCGGTACTCCATTGCGAGCGAGTAGCGGGCGAAGTCATTGTCCGGGACCTTCGCCACGGCCTGCCTGAAAAACTCGATGTGGTCCCTCGCCATCACGCGGGCTCCTTTGGCGCCGTGTCGGACGCGGGCGAGGTCGTCGTCGCAGACGCGGCGGGTGGGCGCGGCACAGGTGCCGCGGGTTGCTGCGGCACAGGCTCCGCGGCGATGGCTGCCCGCCGGTCGATGTCGTCCTCCCGCGCGAGGATGTCGTGTCCGGACTGAGCGCGGTGGAGGAGAGCATAGGCGATGAGCTGTCCGCTCGCCCAGACACTCATGCAGTAGCCCGCGGCGCCGGCGAGGACGAGAAGTACGCCCAACGCCATGAGGAGGCCGGCGACGTACGTCGCCGGGGCGATGGCGAAGGAGAGCACCGTCGCGTTCGAGAGCAGATGGAGAAGGAGCCCCGGGAGCCCGGGCACGTACCGCGAGGCGATGAGCACCATCCCGAGCACCTTGCCCGGCGCGAAGGTGCCGGCGACGGTGAGCACGGCAGTGAGGCTTGCCGCGAAGAGCCCCGCGACGAACAGGGCGGTGAGCGCGGTGACGGCGAGGATGATCGCCTCGTAGAGGAGCCATCGCCACGGCTGGCTCCAGAGGATGGAGCCGCATCGGATGAGGAGGTCGAGCCAGTCATCGTCGGTGGCGCCGACGACCGCGGGGCCGATCGTGAGGATGACGACGGCTGTGGCGAGGATGGCGAACGTGCCGAGGGCGAGGACGAGGCCGGGCAGGACCACGATGCCGAGCCACACGTCGCCGACGATCGGGATGCGGCCGACGAGGCTTGCCGCCAGCCCGATGGCGAACGCCGCGAGCAAGAGGACCGCTAGGAGCGCAAGGAGGAACACCACCGCGCGACCGTGAGCCCGGCCGTAGTCCCACGCGGCCCCCGCGTCGAACGTCACGTCGCCTTTCAGTCGACGGTACAAGAGCTTCGCGAGGGCAGCCTCGGTGATGATGACGACGAACAGGCCGAGCGCGATCCCCAGGACGAAGAGGAACAGGCCCACGGCCCCCAGGCGCGGACCCGTCGCTCGCAGGCCGAACGGCGCGGGGTGCGACGCGACGAACATGGGCAGCGACCCGTCGAGGATGACGGCGCCATACGTGAAGATGCCGGCGATCACCGCGGCCATGAGCGATCCGAGCATCCCGGTCCGGATCGCCTGCCACTCCATCGCCAGACGCGGCGCGCCCAGTATGTCGCGGACGTCCCAACGAAGCTCAGCCATCATCTCCTCCCCCTCGGACGTACGGGACGAAGCCCTCGCCATCCCACACGGGGACGACGTCCGTGCCGTCGATCCGCGCGCAGAACCCGATATCGTCGATGAAGCCCTTGCTCGTCAGGCGTTGCCCGTGCACGCACGACTGCAGCACGTGGGTCGCGTTCCCGATATTGGCGTCGTGCCACCCGAGGGCGAGGCGGACGCCGTCGGTGAGGTGTCGCACGAATCCGGGCTCGAGCACCTGCGAGACGAGCAGGCCGCCGCAGAACAGATCGTCGAGGGAGAGCCGCCCCTCGGTGCCGGCGCAGATGATCGTGACGTCCTGCCTGCGATCGAGCAGCCACGACGTGACCGCGCCGGCGTTCGTGAGGGCGGCGACCAGCACGGCGTCGGCGGCTCGGGCGCGCGCGACGGCCTGCGTCCCGTTCGTCGTCGTCAGGATGACGGTGCGCCCGGCGACCGCCTCCGGCGTGTACTCGAGCGGCGAGTTGCCGAGGTCGTACCCCGGCAGGCGGAGCGCGCCGCGTTCGCCGCCGAGGACGACCCGGTCGCGGCCAAGGCCGGCCTGGTTGCCGCCCAGCCGCTTGGCGCACGCCCGGCCCTCGTCCACGGTCGCCACTGCAACGACGCGCGTGGCTCCCGCGCCGAGCGCCGCGACGATGACGCTGCTCGCCCGGAGCACGTCGATGACGACGGCGACGCGGCCGCGCAGGTCGACGTGATCCGCCTCGGCCCAGGTGCCGACAAGATCGATGTCCATCGCGTCATCTCCGGCTGGGTCGGCGGCTGCCATGGCGGTAGAACGGGGGCTTCGTCGCCTCCATCGCGAGCCGTCGCTCGTGCGCGTCGGGCGGCGCGACATTGACGCGCGCGCTCGGCCCGGCGATCGCCGGCTCCACGTAGGCGAGCGCGATCCCACGCTCGAGGCTCGGCGAGAACGTGCCCGAGGTCACCGTGCCGACCGTCGCATCGCCGCGCAGCACGTCCTGCCCCGCACGAGGTACGCCGCGGCCCAGCGCGACGAGGCCGGCGAGGCGCCGCGCCGGCTCCTCCCTCCGTTCGAGGTACCGCCTTCGGCCGCAGAACGCCTCGTTCCTCAAGTCGACCGCCCACGGGATACCTGCCTGCCACGGCGTGATCGCCGTCGAAAGCTCGTGCCCGTGAAGCGGGTAGCCCATCTCGAGGCGCAGCGTGTCGCGCGCGCCGAGCCCGGCCGGCGTCGCACCGGCGTCGAGGAGACGGTCCCACAGGTCGTCCGTACGGTCGGCCGGGATGATGATCTCGACGCCATCCTCCCCGGTGTAGCCGGTGGTCGCCACGAGGAGAGGCGCCTCCTCCCACGTCGTCGCGGCGACGCGCATCGAGAGGTCCGGCGGCGCAACGTGCGGCATGACGCGGGCGAGCACCTCGCGCGCGGCGGGTCCCTGGAGCGCGAGCATGGCGGTCGCCTCGGTCCGATCGTCGGCGGCGCCATCGAGAGCGCCAAGGTGCGCAAGGACCGCGCCGCGATTCGCCGCGTTCACGACGAGGAGGTACTCCTCCGCGGCGAGCCGGTAGAGGATGACGTCGTCGATGACGCCCGCGTCCTCCGCGAGCACGCAGCCGTAGCGCGCGTGGCCCGGTTCGAGTGCCGACGCGTGGATCGTGACGAGCCGCTCGAGGGCGTCGGCGCCGGGCTCGCCCCGGAAAACGAGCCGGCCCATGTGAGAGACGTCGAAGAGCCCGGCCCGCGACCGCACCGCGCGGTGCTCGGCGGCGATCCCGGAGTACATGATCGGCATGGCGTACCCCGCGAAGGGCGCCATCTTCGCCCCGAGGCGCACGTGCCGGTCGTAGAGCGGCGTATGTAGAAGAGACTCGCTGCCGTTCACGGATGCTCCCCCCGTCCCGACGTGATGGCGGTGAACATCCTGATGAAACGGCGACGATACGGGAAATGCAAGACCTACGGCCATCCGACGTCGATCTGCGCGGTGAGCGCGAGATCGCTGCCGCGGCCGCGGCGGGCCGTGCCGGAGAAGGCGAGCGACCAGGCGATCCGGGCGGCTCGTCCGCGTGCGCCTGCGAGCGGCCCGCTCCCGAGCCGCACGCCCCAGGCGATCCCCGTGTCGTAGAGCCCGCTGATCGCGCCGTAGCCGGGCGCCCGCAGATCGTAGAGGTAGAGCGCGGCGTCGGCGTCCGTGCTCCGGTACGCGGCCAGGTGCGCGCCCAAGGCAAGCTGGGGCGCGATGTCGGCGGCGACGCGCGCCCCGGCGAGGACGCCGCTCCCGGCCGGGTCCGCGTCCACGACGTCGATGCGCGGGCGCACGGTCCATCGGCCGCGGGAAAGGGTGCACTCGGCAAGCCACTCGCTCCGCGCGCGTTCGGCGGCGCCGCCGAGCCCTGGTTGCCACGTCGCCTTCTGCTTCCATCGGGCCGAGAGCGCGATGCCTCGGCCCTCACGCCAGCCGAGACGTACCTCCTCCCAGCGGCCCTCGCGGGGAAGCGAGTCGAGCCGCGTCGCGTGCGTCTGCCGCCAACGCGCACCGAGCGCCTCCGCGCGGAACCTTCCCCGATGGAGTCGAAGCCCGGCGAGCACGGCCTGCTCGTCGGTCGCCTCGCCGCGGAACGACCAGCCCGCGCCGTACGGCAGGACGAGCGTCGGGTCGTACGACCAGCCCGCGAGGACCAGCGTCGCCGGCAGCAGTCGGTACTCTGCTCCGGCGACGAGGCCGGCCGACCCACGCGCGTCGCGGACCGCCTCGCCCCAGGCCGACCATGCCGCGCCGTCGAGCCGGGCGTCGACGCCTAGGAACGCGAGCCGTCGCGTCGGTTTCGTTGCCACGAGCGCGAGGCGGACCGGCATGCTGAAACGGCTGAGCACCGCGCTCGCGCCGAGGTACGCGCCGTCCGCGGGCATCCATCCGGCGTGGACGAGCGCGCGCTCCTCCGCGAGCACGTGACGGGCGCGACGCTCGGCGTTCGTGACGTGCGTCCCATCGGTCCGGAGCGTCGTGGCGACGCCGCGGACAGTGTCCATCGTCGCGTCCCACCGCGGCCGCGCGACGAGGACGAGGAGGTCCCACCGATCGCCTCGCAGCAGCGTCGCCGCGCCGAACGGTTCGCCGGATTCGGTCGCGGCGAGCGTCGCGGAGAGCGAGGGCGAGCGCGGCCGGACGGCGTCGAGAGAGAGCCACGGCACGCCCGCGCGGCTCGCGAGGAGTCCGGTGCCGACGTGCGCGCGGGCATGGCCGAGGACGAAGGTCCTGCGGCCGTCGGCGGAGCGGTAGCCCAGTGCACCGCTCGCGTAGTCGACGACGCCCGGCTCGCCGGAATCGCGCTCGATGACGAGGCCGCCATCCCACGCGTCCCCGTCGGTGAAGCGGAAGCGGCCGTGCGTGGCGGCGCGGCGCCAGCGATCGGCCGCGTCGGGATCGGCGAGGGACGCCCGCGTGCGCCACGTCATGCGCGGCAGGCGGTCGATGCGAAGGTACGGTGCGAGGAAGTCCGACGGGCTCGACGAGCCGGCCCCGGCGATGGTCGCGGCGAGGCTGTCGTCCGCGCCGGGCAGGTCAACGAGCTCGTCGCGCCGGGCGGACCGGGGATCGAGCGGCTGCGTCGCGTAGTCATCCCACGCCTGATTCCACTGCTCGGCCTCGGCCGGGTCGGTCGTCTCGGGCGGGAGGTCGGCGGACGGACGTCCCGCAAGCGCCAAGGCGACGAGCGCCGTGACGGCAAGGAGGGATGGAACAGGATGAGTGCGCCCCACGACGGCCTCCCCGGCACCACGTCGTGAGCGTGAGAGAGCAGGTGGCGGACGCTGGTCCCCTGTTGGCATGGCAGGCTACGGCCAGCGCCGATGCGCGTCAACACCCCACGCCTGCCGGCTCCTCTTCTCGCGCCGCGGGCAGCAGCTCGACCGCGACGTACGGGTAGCCCATCGCGGCGAACGCCTCGACGAGCGCGGCGCGACGCTCCGCCTCCCACACGCCGTCAAGATCGGCCGGCGCGAGGCGGAGACGCATCATTCTCCCTTCGGGGGCTACCTCTGCGGCGCCGAGGCCGAGCGTGCGAAGGACCGAGCGCTCGCGCGAGATGCCTAGGAGGCCCGCTTCGGCCGCCGGCACCTTCGCCTTCTCGTTCTGGCTGCCCGAGCGGAAGCCCGCGAGATCGACGACCACGCGCGAGAACCCGAGCGGGCGGAACGCCTCGACGATGCGGCCGGCGAGCCGGCGATCGGCGACGCGCGCAAGCTCCTCTGCACCAAGCTCGAGGCGCGCCGTCTCGCCGTGGTACCGCACGCGCAGCACGCGGAACCGGACGCTCCGGAGCATTGTCTCCGCGCGGGCGACCTGCTCCAGCCGCTCGGCGGTGACGGCCGTGCCGTACGGCAGGCGCGACGCCAGGCACGCGAACGACGGCTTCTCCCACGTCGGCAGGCCGTACTCGCGGGAAAGCTCGCGGATGTCGGCCTTCGTGAAGCCCGCCTCCTTGAGTGGGCTGCGCACCTGCTGCTCGCGCCCGGCGCGCTGGCCCGGCCGCCAGTCGCCCACGTCGTCGGCGTTGAACCCGTCCGCGACGGCCACGTAGCCCCGCTCGCGCGCCATCTCGACGAGCTTCGTGAAGAGCTCGCGCTTGCAGTAGTAACAGCGCTCGGGGCTGTTCTCCCGATACGCGGGGTCGTCGAGTTCGAATGTCTCGATGGTAGTCCACGTCGCGCCGACGAGCTCGGCGATGCGGCGGGCGTCCTCGTACTCCTCCGGCGCGAGGGACGGGGAGACCGCCGTGACGCCGAGGCATCGCTCCGGGCCGAGGATGCGGTGCGCCGCGGCGAGGAGGAGGGCGCTGTCGACGCCGCCCGAGAAGGCCACGATGACGGAGCCGAGGTCGCGAAGGATCGTGACGAGGCGGGCCCGCTTGTCCTGGTCTATCACGGTCGGTCTATCTTTCCGGCGAGATGATGGTCATGGGGTCCTGGTGGACGGTGCGCTGCCAGGCGCGTCGGCGGGTACGGACGGCACCTCGCCCCATCGGCTTGGGCGTCCGAGGTTCGACCAATCCGCCACTGGCGCAGCGATGCCGCCGCGGATGATGCGGATGTACATATCGCGGTTGCTCCCGTCGGCGTCGAAGGTGATGGGCACGCTCGCGCCGCGCCAGTCCCGGGTGGCGGCGAGGGCGTCGCGCACCTGTCGCCGATCTTGCGCGCCGTTCCGGATGGCGGCGATGATGAGGCTCGCCGCGTCGTACGACAGCGCGGCCACGTACGTCGGATACTCGCGCCGCGCCGCGCGGTACGCGTCGAGGAAGCGACGCGTCCCCTCCGTCGTAGGATCGTAGTTCGTCGCGAAGATCACGCCTTCGGCATCCTCCCCGGCTTGCCGGCGGACCTCCTGCGAACCCCAGGCGAACGTGCCGAGGATGCGCGCCCAGATCCTGCGGCGGGGGATCTGCGCGGCGATGCTGATGAGGTCCTGTTCGTCGCCCGAGCTGATGAGGAGCACGTCGATGGTCGTGACGTCGAGGCTCACCAGGGCCGTATCGGGCGCCTCGGCCTCGCCGCGATCGGCCAGGACCCGAGCACGGATGTCGGCCGCCAGCGTCGTATCTCGCAGGAGGCCCACCGTACGGATCTGCGAGAGCTGTGGGCGGTAGTCGTTCGTCTTGGGCACGAACGTCTGCTCCGCGACGACCTCGCCGCCGCGCCGGCGGAATGCCTGGGCGAACGCGCCGGCCATATCCCGGTCGTCGGCGTCGGTGGAGCTCAGGATGGCCGCCGTGCGAGCGCCGAGGCTGTCGAAGGCGACGGCGGCGAGAAGCCGGCCGTGCGCTCCGGGCGTCGTGTTGATCTGGAACACGTACGGTCCGGCGCCGCTGATCCCTTCGCCGGAGGCCGTAGGTGTGACGAGCGGCACGTCGTCCGTCGTCGCCACGCTGGCGGCGGCCGCGGCGTCCTGCGACGTGAGCGGCCCGATGACGGCCAGCACCGTCGGTTCGCCGGCGAGCCTCTCCATCGCCTGGGCAGCGCCGGCCTGATCGCGCGCGTCCACGACGACCGGCTCGCCAACGAACGGCGACTGCTGCTGCTCGATGGCGAACCGCACGCCCTTGACGATCTCCACGCCCGCGGCCGAGTCCGGCCCGCCGAGCGGCGCGATGACCCCGATGCGAATGTCCGATTTCTCGACGCGCCGGACTTCCCACAGGAGAGCCGTCACCTCGGGACGGAACAGCGTGTTCGGCCTGCCCCGCTCGAGCGCCTCCGCGGTCATCCGCGCCGCGAGCCATCGGCTCTTGTGAGAAAGACCGACCGCGCGGTTGAGTTGCTGCGCATCGCGCACGAACGCCTGCACGTCGGGATCGACGCCCGCGAGCTCGGCGCTATCCGCCTGTGCGACCGCAGCCTGCGCGACCACGCGCGCGCCCGCCGCAAGCCGCTCCGGCGCGATCGGGTCCGACGCGATGCGAGCGCACTGCTCGACGACGCCGCGCCAGTCGCGATGCCGCCAGGCGATCATGGCGAGGAGATAGCGGGCATAGGGTTGATAGCGCCGCCGCTGCTGGACCACGGGTTGGGGCAGCGGACCGGCGAGAGGCTCCGCCAAGCGGCGCGCCTGCTCCTGCGCGCCCGCGTAGTCGCCCAGCCGGTAGAGCGCGCGCGCGAGCATGAGCTCCGCGGCCGCGCGCCAGGGGGATGGATCGTCGAGGGCGCGGACGAGCTGGTCGAAGCCCCACCGCGCGTCGACGGTCTGGCCGCGGTCGTACTGCGCGAGCGCCTGGCGGAACAACGAGTCGGGCCGATCCCCCGGCAGCAGCCTGCGCTCCGGGACGACCGCGCCGGACGAGCCGCCGAGGATGAGGAGCGTCAGCCCCAGACCCGCGACACAGCGCGCCGCGTGTCTCAACCTTCCGCCTTTCTCCAAGGTACGTCGCCCAGGTGGTCCGATGGTGCGGCCGCGCCGAGCCTGTCGGCGGTCATCCGCCGAGCCTCTCGGCACCTGGACCCCTTTCGCAATGAACTGATATGGCAGCAGTTCAGTGCGCCGTCATTCCGAGGATGAAGCCGCCGCGTCCACAGGGTGGACGAAGCCAAAGGCGTGCGGCAAGGACCGGAAAATCCCTTGGCGCTGGGGACGAAGGACTGTGTAGCATGCCCGCCATGGCGTCCCCAGAAGCTGAGGGATTCCTCGCTCTGGCCTCCTGCGGCGGCCTCGGCTCAGGATGACCGCCGGTACGGTAGAGGCCAGCGCACCCCCATCGACTCACTCCGAAAGGCGTTCTTACCCGCCGAGTTTGAACGAGCCGAATTCGCCGGGATCGATCTCCCGGAGGCGCCGGCGGAGGTCCGTTCGTCGGCGTTCCTCCTTCGCCTCGTCAGTCTCTTGCTCGGGCTGTTCCGCCTCCTCCGAGTCCACCATGGCGATCGAGGGGATGCGGAAGAGCGATTCGTGGGCGTAGATCGGGGCCTCGAATCGCAGCGCCAGCGCGATCGAGTCGCTGGGCCGCGCGTCCACTCGCACCTCGCCGTTCGTCGTCTGGACGATGAGGTCGGCGTAGTAGGTCGAGTCTTTCAGCTCCGTGATGTCGACGCGTACGAGCTTCGCGCTCAAACCTTCAAGGATGTTCTTGATGAGGTCGTGCGTCAATGGCCGGACGTAGCTGTGTCCTTCGAGCTTCATCTGGATGGCCGTCGCCTCGTTGTGACCGATCCAGATCGGGAGCACGCGCTCACCCTCCGCCTCGCGCAGCACGACGACCGGACCGTGATCGGCATCGAGGCCCACACCCTCAACGCGAACCTGGATCATCCCCATGGGGCCTTTCCTTTCTGTCTGTCAGGAGCGGATGCAGGCGATCCCATGACGCAGACCGTGCCCCGAGAACAGACGAGACAGACCCTTGGGACGCGCCTTCGAGCATACGAGTATTCACCTGAGACACCCCTCGGAATGAACGCGCGAGGACATGCCGCGGTTCATCGCGCCGCGGCCATTCCGAGGGGGCGCCCTAAGAAGATAACGTACCGACCAGGAGACAGGCCCCCATGAGCGGCGATACCCCTCGGACGGCGCTCCGCGCCGCGGCGGTCCAGTTCCGATCGAGCGGCGACCTCGGCGACAACCTGACGCGCATCGGGAAGCACCTCGAGGCGCTCGCGGCGGAGGGCGTCCGCGTCGCGGCGTTCCCCGAGTGCGCCGCCACAAGCTACGCCGCGGCGGCCGTCGAACGGTGCACCCCGCAGGAGCTCGCCGACGCCGAACGCGCGCTCGCTGACATGTGCCGCCGGATCGGCATCTACGCCGTCGTCGGCATCCCGTACTTCGAGGACGGCGCGCGCTACAACGGCGCCCTCGTCTGGGACCCCGTCGGGCGTCTCATCGCCCGGTACGCGAAGATCCAGCTCGCCGGCGAGCCGTGGTGCGCGCCGGGACGGCGGTTCACCCTCTTCCGGATCGACGGCATCGTCTGCTGCGTCATCATCTGCCACGACGAGCGCTACCCGGAACTCGTGCGGCTGCCCGTCCTCGCCGGCGCGCAGGTCGTCTTCTACGTCTCGTGCGAGTCGGGCATGAGGGAGGAGACGAAGCTCGACCCGTACCGCGCGCAGATCCAGGCGCGGGCAATGGAGAACGGCGTCTACGTCGTCCACAGCAACGCGCCCGCCGATATCCACGCCGATGGGAGCGTCGCCGATCGACGCAGCGCGTCGCACGGACAGAGCCGTATCATCGCGCCCGATGGGAATCTGATCTCGGAGGCGTCGTTCTTCCAGGAGGAGCGGCTGGTGGCCGACCTCGATCCCGCGCGGGCGACGCGGAACCTCGCGCGCCGCAGCGCCGAGTCGCCGCTCCTGAAAGAGTGGTGGGAGACCGGGCTGCGGCTCGTGCCGCCGGCGGAGGGATGACCGCCGCGAGCACTGACCATCCCCCCAAACGCCATGGGAGGTAGGAGATAAGGGCCGGGGAAAGCGATGTGTTAAGTGGGCATGATGGGGAGGAAAAAGGGAGCCTGTTTGGTATCTTTGAGATGCACGTAAGCCGTGGGAAACACGACGTCTCGAAGAAAGGCTCC
>Ga0315279_10003085_pt1 | contig 23856 bp, 23 predicted proteins | sample YL17G06_20_MG_FD_203694 | JGI IMG/M metagenome (GOLD analysis project Ga0315279, IMG submission 203694) | Sediment microbial communities from Yellowstone Lake, YNP, Wyoming, USA - YL17G06_20 | ecosystem: Environmental > Aquatic > Freshwater > Lake > Sediment | place: USA: Wyoming | collected...
CTCAAAAAAAGGTTGTGGCTTTGGATAAAGCCGTTTGAGATTATTTCTTTTCGCCGAATGTTTTCTTGACCCATGCTCTGGTTTTTTCCATGTCTTCTCTGAAGCGTTTGAGTTCTTCTGGCGTTCTCTTCGGGGCTACTGGTTCTTCTGCTGGTGTTGCGTAAACGTCTAGAAGATCGCCTTTCGGTTGTTTGGATATGTTTATGTTGACTTTTAGGCCGATGTTGACTTTTTCTGGGTCGGTATCTCTCATTGTCATTGGTAGGCACGTGTTGGTTCCGTCGATTCTGACCATCGCACCGACTAGTGGCTGCAGATGCGCCATTGAAGGCCAAGCTATTACCATAATAGTGTAGGAGTGAATCTCTCCTTTCTTCGGAAGCTCAGTCCACTCTGTTTCTGCGAGTCTGCATTTAGGGTTGAAACAGTGTGCTCGTGGCGGGCAGTAGACAAGTCCACATTTCGGACATTTCGTTCCGTAGAGCTTGCCTTCTAAGAGACCCATGAAGAACTTTGAGACCTTGCCGTAGCTGTGATGGAACAAGCTGCCATGAGGTCTGTGGACGATCAGGAATTTTTCTGGCTTCAATTCATTAAGCGTTGGTCCGTCGTTCATTTCGATGATTTTCCAGCCTTCTGGTGTCCAGCCGCCTTTGCGTTCCCAGTCTTCCCACAATTTCTCGTCGATCTTCTTTTCCTTCAGAATCTTTTCTGGTCCTGGTTGCTTCATTGTTTTACACCTCCAAGACGACGGCGCCTGCTTGGCATCCTGTGCCACCGTGTCCGTGTATGAAGGCTTTCTTAGGCTTGCTTAACTGTCTGCCAGGCGCGCCCCACTTCTTGCCAATTTGGTTACCGAGTTGCCAATAGCTGTCCACTACTTGCGCGATCGATGTTGACCCGACCGCGTGTCCCTGTGCTGTCAAAGCGCCGCTGAGTTGGCATGGAAGCTCTCCGTGTGGCTGAATCACGCCGTCTCTGACCATGTTTTTGCCTTCGCCTCGCTTGCAAAAGTCAAAGTCTTCAAGTCCTGCTAAAACGACGCCTGCGTATGGGTCGAAGATTTCGACGAAGCTGATTTCTTTTCGTGGGTTTTTGATTCCAGCGTCTTTGTAGGCCATCCTTGCTGAGACTCTAAGTGAGCCGAAGTTCAAGAGGTCCGGGTATGGTGACATTGGTTTCGGAATGTTTTTGGGCCAGATTTTTTCGTCTTCTGGGTACAGGCCTTTCCATGCAGGGTTGTCTGGGCGGTCTCCTGCTCTCATTGTGTCTGTGCCGAAGCCCACACCGCTTATCCAAACTGGGTTATCCGTCAGTTTCTTGGTCATTTCTTCGTTTGCCAGGAGCAATGCCGAGGCGCCTTCGCTTGTCATTGCACATTCATACTGTCTATACGGCCAGGAGATCAGACGTGATTTGTAGACGTCTTCGACGGTGATCTTGCTGAAGCCATGTTGGGCTGGCCACTGGGCATAGGGGTTGTCGAGCGAGTTGTTGTGGTTCAGAACCGAAACTTCTGCGAGGTCTTCTTCAGTGTCTCCATATATGTGCATTCGACGGGCTTCCATTGTAGCGTAGAACGCGTTGTAAGTGAACCCTGAAACGAAGTCCCAGTCTGTGTCTCCAGCGATGGCTATAGCCTCGTTGACCTTCTGAATGGGCAACTCGTTCATCTTCTCCCATCCGACAACGAGAACCACTGGAAACATGCCAGAACGTATCCACAATGCTGCATTCACTATCGCATCGATTGGAGTCGCGCCGCCTGACTCAACACGATAGGCAGGCACGCCGCTCAAGCCTAAGTAGTCATGGATTATCCAATGCATGCACTGCTGTTGCTCCAGAATGTCGCTAAAATATGAGTAGCAACACGCGTAGTTTTTCCTTATGAAGTCTCCGAGTTCGAGGTCTGGAACGTCGTCAAGTATCATTTTGACGGCTTCTGCGCACATCTCTTCCTGCAAAGTATGTCTTGGGTTGTCAAACCTTGAAATGCTGCCAGCGACTATTCCGACTTTTTTAGTCAATCTTTCACCTTCAATTCTGAATGATGTAGTTAGTGAATTTCATAGACTCGACTATAAGATTCTTGCGGAAATTGGTTCTGTAAACTCTTTGTTTGGTTCTTCATCCTGTAAACTTTCGTTTGGCGACTATCTGAAACAAGCCCATACGCATTATAGAACTTCTGAATGATACTTGTTATTTGCGGAAAGGTTTTATGCTGAACTACACAAATGGCATTCCGAGGGATATGATGGTCAAGTGTCCCAACTGTGGAACTGATATAATTTCCAAACCAAAAAAAGAATGGAACTACACCGTCTACCGTGTGAAAATGTTTGTTTGCCCTAAGTGTGAGAAAACAGTGAGAGCATATTATAGAGATGAAAAGTTAAATCACACGATTCCAAAAGGAAAAAGCCATAGAGCTTAGACAATTCCTAACCTATATTTTTCTGGGTTAGCTGGCTATAATTTTGCATTTCGTAATTGTATCTAAATGCTCAATATAAGAAGCTCTCAAGTTCTCAATTATATCGTATCTTTGGGAGATTTCCTTCTGTTTTACAGCATCGAACTCTCCTGTCGAGTTGATGGGTATCTTGACGGTAATGTCTTCTATTTGGTTGGTTCCGAGCTTGTTATTCCCATACCCCTTAACCTTCTCATCAAAGAATGGTTGTAAGATATGTTTTATGAATGGAAGATAAAGCCCTTCTACCTTTGGTAACAATATTCCACTATGATTGTTTATCGTAAAATAAAATTCCTCTTTCTTTTCATTCCGAATATTATTCAGGTTTCTGACAAACAGTTTTCCAGCATAACCATCAATAGACCATGTAAGACAGTGTTGATAGTACAGATCTCTCGGTCCAATATGTCCCAAATCCATTGTCATCAAGAGTCCGTTATTCTCGGTGTTTGATGAATAAACTGGAATGTTGCCCATCCACCCACTTCCAATTACTCTCTTTCTTGTGTAGTAAGCATTCCCTTGTCTAATCGTGAAGAGATTCGAAAGCATATCCTCGACATAAGGATACTTAGACTCTAAACTGACCGTCATGTCTTCGATATTTCTCTTAGTCTGCTGGATTCTTGTCTGGATTTCGGAAAAAGGGTGATAGTTTTGCACTACTCGTTTTTGAGCATTTAAATCGAAATTACCATTGCTGTCGATAGGTATTTCAATAGTAACCTGTTTGACATTCTTCAAACTTGCTCGTAGAGATCTGTCAAATCCCAACTCGTATTTCTTCTGATCAAGGAGAAGAATAAGATAGTCAGGTGAGATTAGATCATCAAGAATTTCAATAGATCCGCAATGATCGGTAGTAGCATATACTTTCCCCTTTGGCATCACTCTAAGGTCGAAGTTTCCATCTATACCCCAGACAATGTAATTGTGAGTGAACTTCACTAAATTGGGTTTCTCTACAAATCCAAATTCCTTGTTCACATTTGCACTGAAAAGTGGAATTTTGTGATTTGGATTCCTGTTGAAGAATAACTCGCGTTTTAGCACTCTTCTGCCTATTGACAACCGAAAAAACTTCGAGTCTGATAGGGAGAGTTGCCTTGTTTCTTCCGTAGCTTTCAATCCATTAGAAGTATTTTGAGAAAGAGCTTGTTCTGCTTTCTTAACCAAGTCATAGAAATCCTTGCTCTTACTCTTGAGAAGCTCAACAAAGTCTTCTGAAGAAACTATATTCTCTTTTTCTTCAATCCCTAGTTCTATCTTCTCATCCTTCGACCACCACCTATCGACAGACCAGTGTTGGTCAGGGTCGAATGTGTCTATTAATTGGATCTTGCATCTCTTACTTAGAGAACGAAAGCTAGTTTTCGCTCCTTTGAATTGATTGAATAGTGAAACCATTTCATTGAGGTCGTTATCTTCTATAGGAAATCTCCTAACATCAAGTGTTTCGCCAATGTTGCTTACAAGATAAGTAAAGACTGGCTCTGTTTGTTTGTGTTCTTTTCTCTCGATTTCGCTTTTCTCAGGTTTTTTTGTAATAGCTAAGATGTATGTCTTCTTAGGATTTCTGTAAAAGGCATCAACTGGCAGAGAGATTATTCCATCAAGGATACATTCATCTTTTATGAACTCTCTTAGCTTATTATCGTTGACCCTGTTGAGTATTCCGTCTGGAATTATAACAAATGCTTTCTTTGATGGTTTTAAGCTTCTTACAATCCATTCTAGGAATAAACCCTCAACTCCCATAGCACTAATCAAGTAGAACCTTCTAAGTCTCTCATCTTTCTCTATCGCATCTTTGTAGTTGCTACTCCCACTTGTGACATAGGGCGGGTTGGTCAAAATCAGGTCGTATCTATCTTTTTCAGTTTTTGAAAGTGTTCCCAGAATAGTGTTACTGAGCAGTTTGAATGTTGAATTAAATAACTGAGAAAATTCTTGCGATATATTTGGATTTTTCTTTATCAATTCCGAAAGAAAAATTAGCATGTTTGCCTTTGCTAGAATAATCACTAATTGCTCTTCTCTATCAAATCCTTTGTCAAAAGCGTAGAATTTGTATCTTGATATGATGTTATTACCTTCTACTTGGAAGTAGAAGTTTATTCCATTCTCCTTTACTTTGAATGGCTCTAATATGAAACCACCAACACCACAAGCAGGATCGCATATTTCAGAGCCCTTTTCAAGTTTGTCAATATCTGAAATTTCTATCATTGCATCAATTATGTTTCTAGGAGTGAAGAACTGTCCCCAATTTTTCTTGCTTATTGTTTCCTTCATAAATTCCTCGAATACTTTGGATTTGAAACTTGGGTCAATATTCTTCATTTCTCCAAAGTCTTTGAATCGTTTGAGTATCTTGTAAAAGACCTCGCTATGTTCAGCAACTTTCGGATTTAGAACTGTGCCATTAATTATCGTAGTGCCATCTTCTATACTTTCAGGAAACATGACCTTGAGGTAAGGTCGTACATTTTGAGTGTAATTCTTGAATGCTGTCTTCGATCCAAGCGAAAATATGTCCTTAAAATTTATCCTATTACCTTGATCATCCTCAGTCAATACATCCAAGTCACTGAGATACTTGAAAATGAAAAGCTCAACAAATGTGTAAAGGCACTTTTCAGGTGTTGAACCAGTAACTGACCATACATCTTGCCAGATCTGTTTGGCCAAATTCGTAGGGTCTATTGTAATTTCTTTGACAAGCCGAGAATTGATCAGAGACATGCTTTTTCTTACTAATTCGAGATTCTGGATGCTTTTTCTCGTTTTTGCACTTAGTTTTGTTTGGTCTTGTTCGTCTTGTATTTGGTCGATCACAAACTCTTTGATGAAGTCATTCCCGTTTTCGTCTTCTATTATGGTGTAGCTTCTCCTAATGCCTGTCGTCCTGTCCACGTATTCTGTGTTAGGATTTGCCTGACGCGGGTTGAACCAAATAAAAGAAGAATAGTCTGTTGCAATGCCAATTTCCGCATCTAAGACCTGACTTAAATCATTACATTGTTGCACTGAGTCAGTTTTCTTTTGGTCGGAATCGAACTTCTCTGTAGGCTTGCCCTCTGTGACGCAGATGACTTTAACTTGTTTTCTGTTACGACGATCAACTAGAAGGGCATCTGGCTTTCTTATACCGTATTCCTTATAGTCTTTATCTGGGACAGCTCGGCATTTTTTGAGTTGGTTAAGTGTCGTGCTACCTATGTTATAAAATTCATAGTTTCCAATCTTCAAACCATGTTCTGCCAGTGCTTTCTGAGCAAGCTCTTCGCTCATTTGCCTTCAGTTCCCCTATGCGAAGGCGTCTTTTCTCCACCAAATCCATGTTCCTTTTCCAGCACCGACCATCTTTCCTTTAATGGTTCCCTCGCCCCTGAGGTTTTTCAATCGATTGAAGATTTTTTGCCTTGTTTCCGCTGGCACTTTCCCTTCTATCTCCTTTGTTTCCAGCGGTTCGCTAGCCACATTTATTACCTTTATTAATGTTTCGCTTAATCTGTCTTTTGTATTCATGGATTAACACACTGGTGAGTCTATAGATAAATGTGCATATAAGCTTATCTGTGGATATACCGATACATTTATTAGTTAATGTGTATAGATGCATGTATCGGTGAACGTAACCATGAACATTACTGAGAATCTTAGAGAGACAAAAGGTTTGGCAATCGCAAGAGCGAGAGAAAGCCAGATCAGTCGAATTGATCACGCTACTTACAAAGTTCTTTCCCAGAGCAGGAATGGTGAGTATGTTGTTTGTCTTTCTGAGGATGAGTGGAGATGCGAGTGTCCAGATCACTGTTTTCGCGGTGTGAAATGTAAGCATATTTGGGCTGTAGAGTTCAGCCTCAAAATGAGAGAACAGGTAAGAAGGAACATTGTGATTGAGGAAATCGCAATTTCAAACTGTATTTTCTGTCATTCGTCAAACATCATAAGATACGGAGTTAGACACAACAAGCGAGGCGATATTCAGGTTTTCCACTGCAAGCAATGTTCACGCTTCTTCACTTTTAACGTAGGTTTCGAGAAGATGAAGCATAATCCGCAAGCCATCACTTCTGCGATGCAATTGTACTTTTCGGGAGAGTCTTTGAGAAACACGATGAAGTCTCTAAAGCTGTTAGGCGTAGAGGTTTCTCATCAGACCGTCTACAAATGGATTAGGAAATATGTCAAGTTGATGAAGGACTATGTTGAGAAGATTGTTCCAAACGTAGGCGACACTTGGAGAGCAGACGAGCTATATGTCAAAATCAAAGGTGACATGAAATACCTATTTGCTCTAATGGATGATGAAACACGTTTCTGGATAGCTCAAGAAGTGGCCGAATCCAAATACAAGCATGATGCACGAAGCCTTTTCGCTTTAGGAAAGAAACTTATGGACAAAAAACCTATGACAATAATTACTGATGGTCTGCCAGCCTATCACGATGCTTACAATAAGGAGTTTTGGACACTGAGAAATCCTAGAACGAAACATATCAACGCAATCAAGCTTTCTGGTGACATGAACAACAATAAGATGGAAAGATTCAATGGTGAAATTCGAGACAGAGAAAAGACGATGAGAGGACTGAAGAGAACCGACACGCCAATACTTGCGGGTTATCAGATTTTCCACAATTATTTCAGACCACACGAAAGCTTAGATGGAAAGACGCCAGCAGAAGCTTGCGGAATTGAGGTTAAAGGAAAAAACAAGTGGTTGACTCTAATCCAAAACGCGAGTCGTGAAAAATAGAAAAAGAGACGGAAACTTCACCGATTTACTCTTATAGTTGATTGAAGAGTAGGAGTATTAGGGGTGATGGTTTGACACAAATATTGACCATCACCCTCAGCTAGATTGCGTACCAGAGAGTGTTGGACTCTTAACTTGTACGTCGGCCTAGCTGAAGGGTGAAAAGAGGATGAAGACGCTCTCCAAGATCTGCCTTGTCTGTAAGCTGGACAAGTGACAGAAGTCTGCGGGTTGGGAAATCCAACCCCCGACGGACCTAGATTCAGTAAGTAATTAAAAAAGGTCTCGTTTTGAGCCACCAAACGAAAGTTTACACGGACATAAACCAAACGGAGAGTTTACAGAACCCGGAAATTGGTCAAGCATTGTCATGTGCAAGAAGAATCATTGGAATTCTGATGAAAATCCGATTCGCGGCCCTGAGTGGTTTACTGATTACTTTTCGTTCTTTCTTTATCCCAGCGTTTGAACACTTCTTCGACGATCTGTGGTCTCAAAACAAAGATGTCTTCAGGGCGCTTCACGTAGAAGTAGACCATGTAAACTCTATCGAACCCTGCTGACCTGACTAGCATGTAACTGGGTTTTCGCGGAAACTTGTCGTCATATTGTTCGAAAGCATCGTTGAAGATTTTGGCGATCTTTTCCGTTGTAACACTGTGGTCAAAGCCGATCTCAAAGGTGTAACAATAAAGACCGTCGCGCTCATTGCTTTCATACAGGTAGTTTGTTATGTCCCTGTCCATAATCTGGAGATTACTGATCGACACGATATTGTATCCTATGGTCAAGATTTTCGTGTAGTTGATTGCCATCTCTTGCACGATTCCCTCGACAGTTCCTATGCGCACGTAATCACCAACTCTGAACGGTCGTGCCGCAAGCAAGTAGAGTCCAGCTATGAAATTCCCGATAGTCTTGGTGGAAGCGAAACCTACTGCGGCGCCTCCGAGGGCAGAAAATGCGACAAACCACTCTGTTGGTAATCCGCCGACTCTGATCGCGGCGGCGACAGCGCCAAGCAATATCAAAAGGCGAAAAGTCAAGACCGAATTATTCGCAACGTGCGGTGCTAGACGCGCCCGTCTCGCCACCTTGCTCAAATATCTCGTGATCACTCTTTCGAGAACAATAGCTACTGCTGCGATGACAAGCAAGGAAAGCAGTTGAGACAGAGTAATTCCCAAAGTCTCTTCCCACCAACCCAAACTGATTCCACCACTGTTTCCTTACATGTTGTTATGCTCTTTTTTATAAACTATTTCACGATGAACTAGCAGTTCAGGTGAAGCGGAGTATCTTTTTATAATCTCTTCCACTCTTTTTATTGCTATGCGGATCCTCAAGTTAGCAACAGTCTTACCGAAGCACGGCTATTCAACAGACGAATTGATGCGCAAATTTCCATGCAGGCTCCCTGAAAGTGTCAAACAAAACGTGCTCAACCTTGGAGTTTCAAAACGCTACCTCATTAACCAAGCAGAATCAACTTCGAAGAAAGAGACGGTTCTGAGCGAAGATGAGCTTGTTGACCTCTGCTCAGAAGCCTGCGAAAAAGCCATTGAAAAGGCAGGTCTATCGGTCAGAGATGTAGACTATTTCATTGTGACTTATGACGTGAACCCATTCCTCAGCCCTGGTCTAAGCCAACTGCTGTTCCCGAGGTTAGGTTTTGACCCATACGTTAAGCATGTTAACGCTCAAGGAATAGCCAGCACAGCCTTCCCAAAGGCTTTAGATCTTGCAGAGAACTACCTTGCCTTGCATCCTAAAGATTATGTTTTGATCTGCGTGTCTGGCGTGAGCTCCTACTGGTTCCAAAATCAAGTGCGTGGTATCGGAGAAATCATGGAAATCGGACAGATCAACAAAATAGAAGATGAAGCCAAGAAACAATCAGAATTGAGGAAATGGGTTGCAACGATGCAGTTCTTCCTGTTTGGAGATGGAGCAGCAGCTGCCATTGTAGCTCGAAAGGGTGAAGGCTTGACTGTTAGGAAAACGGTTGAGGTTACGAACTTGAGAAAGAACGATTACATGGCAGGTTATGCAAGGCTTTCATCACTAAACGAACCGTTCAAGTTAGGTTTCTACTCGCATTTGGACAAGGAGATTCCAAGCCTAGGTGCCGAATACACGAGTCTAGCTCTCAAACGACTGCTCGGAAGGAACGCTGAAAAAACGATTAAAACCGCAAGGAAGTGGGCAGTTCACACGGGCAGCGAAAAGATCCTCAATGCTCTGGCTGAACGCCACGGCATCGAACCCGAAAAACTTGAGGAGTCGCATGAAGTGCTTAAGGACTGTGGCAACTTGGCTGGAGCAAGTTTACCGTTCATTCTTGAGAAAATTGTTTCAGGTAGTAAAACGTCAGTAGGAGATATTGTTTTGATGGTTGGCTACGGTTGGGGATTTTCCGCCACCGCCACTCTACTGGAATGCGAAGAATAGCTGTTCAGCAACCAACTGATAAATTGTTCAGAGAAAAGAAGGGTTAAACATGTTGTCGCTATCGATGAATATGGTTGAGGAGCCTAGACCGTCTTGCTCGGTTTGGAACTGTGCTCTGACCTTAGGGTAAAGACTGTGTAAGAAGCCGTGTTTCCGTGCAAGACGGCGTTGTTGCAAGCTCAAACCCTGAAAAATGGGGTCTAGTGTTGAAAACCCGAGGGGAAGGCGTCTGAGCTTGTTGGTTGATAGAATTGACATGTGTGGCTCCTCAATCCAGTAAGGACGACTGTGGAGAATATAGATAAACGTTCGCTGGGAGCACACTTTGCGCGCTGTGGAGGGAGGTGGGTTAAAGTGTGTAGGTTTTTGTCATGGTTCGATTAGAATTCTGAATCAAGAATTGACGTTCATAACAGATATTCCCAGCGTCAACACACAAGTAAGCAGTCTAGTGGTCAAGTTGGAGAATGCTCGAGCCATACGGAAGTTGTTGACTTTTCTAGCGGTGCTCGTGTTCGTTGCTTTAGTCTTGACTCTGAACTTCAACGTTAAAGCAAGTTTTCCAGAGTATGAGCGGTACGTGCACACCTATGTGGAGCCGCAGGGCAACTGGACTTATATGGAGAAGCCAACGTTTCCGGTGATGTTCAATGAGGATCAAATAGAGATTGGGCAAAACTGGAGCGTGGTCTGTCCGATTGAGGCGAATCGCAGTTATCATGTTTACTGTTATGGCAAGTGGGTGAACAACGGCTCAGAGCCCAAGACAGATTATGATATTTACGTTTACAACCCGTTGGGCGAGATGGAAAGTTACCACACGGAATCTGCAGGATTGCCTGAGCATTTAGGGACAACCGTGGATGAAGCGTTTTTTGTTCCGAAGTATTCGGGCAACTACACGTTCGTGATCGTGAATGATGCCCGAGAAAGCAGTGGCGCACAGGCTGCGACGTTCATGATTATCGAGGATGTTGAGTGCAACATTTGGCATGAGCGTTATGTTGAGGGAAAAGGCGTTGACAGCTTGCCTGTGTTCAACACGACTTGGGGTTATGAGTTTGTGACAGAAAGACAGCATGTGGAGGTTTGGGTTAAGGTTCCTCCAACCTTAGACATGTACGAGGCTAGGCTGTACTTGATGGCTGACCCGAAAGTGCAGAACGAAACGATTTTGAACGACGTTCCGTTAGCGTGGGAACCAGGACTGTATGGAGAGAAGAATGTTACTGATGGCGGGTACAAGTATGGCGGCTACAACTTGGAAAGTCAGAAGTTTCGCGGTGTAGCTTATGCCAGCTGCGAGTTTTACGAACAGGAGATGTTCCTGAACTGGACCTCGCCCCACGCTGGAAAGAGCCTTTACCACTTAGTCTTGATAGGCGAGGCAGGAAATGGGACGGTCGAGTTTCTAGTCAAGACAGAGTTTGGCGCCGCTGGACTGAAGCCCTCAATCGTTCCCAACCGAGTTTTTCCACAGAATGAGACTGTTATTGCTTACGTGTCGAATTCGACAGATTTGGTCAATGCAACTTTAGAGTATTCGACGGATAATTGGGGGAATGTCACGGCTGTTCCGATGGAGATTGTGGGTGACAGGATGTGTAATGCGACTATTCTTGGGCAGAATGCCAGCACGAAAGTGACTTACAAAATTGAAGCTGAGGACGTGTTGAAGAATGTCCTTTTTGCCAACGGAAGTTACGTTGTGAAGTATCCTTCAGCACTGAACCTTACACTGGTTCATGAAAGCGTCCACATCGGGGAAAACATCACGGTCAAAGGCTATCTGACGCCTGAAATTGGGAATCTTTCAGTGACGGTTTATTTTGACTCTCAAAACGGCACCAGGAAGATAGAAAGTCATACCTTAAATGATGGTACTTTTTCCGTTGGTTTTCAAACAGAGCAAGTTGGAAGCTGGGAGGCTCAAGCAAGATTCGACGGAGACGAATCATTTTATCCAAGTTCAAGTCAGTCGTTGACTATAATAGTTGAGGAGCCAACATTCATAATGAAATACTCACTCTACATTGGTGGAGGAGCAGCTGCAGCAGCTATAGTAAGCGCTGTAATCTACATTAAAAAATTCAAACAATAGGATCAAAATGCACGTAGAGGTTTTGACTACACATACTTGTTACAGAGAATACAGGTTGATAAATGATATTCATCGTTGATGACATCAATTTTCGATCTCTTCTAATTTAAGCGTGTGCTAAACTTGTTGAGGTTGTTCTTGTTTTGATATTAGCTCTTTGATCATTATAATAGTTGCTTGGTGCCTTTTTTCGTCTTGGATTATCCATTCCAGAATTGTGTTAAAGTTTCCTAGGTCTAGGTTTCGCTGTTTTGCTAAGAGTCTGACTATTTCGATGTTTGTGATGGTTAGGTATCCTTCTGCGAAAAAGTTTTCAAGGTTTCTCATTCCATCAATAAGTGAGGCCAGCTCTTCGGTTCTCACTTTTTCTTTCTTTGACAATTCTTCCATAGAGGTGAGGACCCAGTTTTTCCAGCCTTTCCCCCAGATTACTTCGCAGTCCTCGATTCTAACTTCTAGCTTTGCGATGTTGTCGCCCATGCTTCTTAGAATTGCTGAATGCTTTGTCGTGTCATAGAGTATGTATTGAAGCAAAGATTTTACTTGTTGGTCTTCTACTCGGTCGGATAAATGTTTGTATACGTTTGCCACTCTTCCTTCTACAATGCTTGAACAATAGAGGTATCTGGCAACATCTTCTGCATCTTTAAACGATGCCATACTGAATAATGAATCAGCCGTCTCTATTACGGTTACGTGGACTCTGGATGCTGATTCTGAACTCAAATGTTCACGTTTTCGATCCTTGATAATGCGATTTGGGTTCGTGGTTCAATCTATATGAAACCGGACTGGCGCTCCGCTTATCCGAAGTGCTTACATGTAGAGATATTTTAAGCGTCTCAATTGCACCATAATTGATTATGTTCATTTTCTATTTATTAGTCTCGTAATCACGGCATCTGGCTATGTGCAAAACGTGTTTTACCTCAACAGTCACGGCTCTACATGGTATTTTTGAAAACTCAAAGATATGGAGGTCAGGGGTAGTACCGAAAACATCACACACTATGTAGAGGTGTGTAGCCTTAACAAGTTCATTTTGTGTGATATATATGAAACTGCTTTTGAGTTTGTTCCACGCCCATTCTTGCCCTTTTACTTCTATCTTTCTGTTATCGCTTTCAACGTCGTAACCTTTGGATTTTTCAGAAGAAACGTCCTTTGGATTTCTACCCTTTTCTTTTTCATACGATATAGCCACGTTCATAGCCCTTTGCCGGATTTCCTTCAGTTTTGGTCCTGCTCTCTCTTTTTGGTCTCCGTCTTCTACTTTTTCTTGGCTGTTCGTGTTCTCATTCCTCTTTGTTTATTTCAAATTCGATAAGGTTCACATCTTAGAAGTCATTTAGATTTCACTTTCCATAAGAAGCTTATTAGATAACTGGAGCGCGACTCCGCCTTCCTATGTATAATGGGTTAAAATCGCTTTCGAGCGCAAGCCTCTAGCATCTGAAAAGGCATAAACGTTCTTAAACCAACTGGAAACAATACGCTCTTCAGTGGTCACCCATGTCACAGCCAGTCTTCGATTTCGTAGATGAGAACAGCATAGGCCTTCTGACCGACTTCTATGAACTAACCATGTGCGCTGGTTACTTTGAAAACCATAAGACTGAATCCGCAAACTTCGACCTCTTCATCAGAAGACTACCACCAAACAGATCCTACTTCGTCTTCGCAGGCCTAGAACAAGTCTTGCTATACCTCAAAAACATACAATTCACACAGCAACAAATCAACTACCTAAGAAAACAACATCTAAACGAAGACTTCCTAAACTATCTGAGAGACTTCAAGTTCACTGGCGAAGTTTGGGCAGTCCCAGAAGGCACCCTAGTCTTCCCCGAAGAACCACTCATCCGCGTAACCGCCCCAATAATAGAAGCCCAACTCGTCGAAACCTTCATCCTAAACACTATAAACCTCCAAACCACACTCGCCACCAAAGCCGCACGAGTCGTAACGGCTGCAAAAGGCAAATCCGTAATCGAATTCGGCCTAAGAAGAACTCAAGGAACAGATGCAGGCATGAAAGCCGCAAGATGCAGCTACCTAGCCGGAGCAGACGGAACCTCAAACGTCCTCGCGGGCATGCAATACGATATACCTATCTTCGGGACAATGGCACACTCGTACATCATGTTCTTCGACAGCGAAATCGAAGCCTTCAGAACCTTCGCCAAGTTCTTTCCCAAGAATAGCACCTTCCTCATAGACACCTACGACGATTTGAAAGGAGCAGAAAACGCTGCAACCGTGGCAAAAGAAATGGAAAAACAAGGCTGCAAGCTTAACGCTGTTAGACTTGACAGTGGCGACCTGGCAACCCTCAGCAAAAAAGTCAGAAGAATACTCGACAAACATGGCTTAAACTACGTGAAAATCTTCGCAAGCGGAGACCTAGACGAATACAAAATTCAACAACTCGTAAAACAAGGCGCAAAAATCGACGCCTTCGGCGTAGGCACAAGAATGAGCACCTCCGAAGACAGACCATACATCGACGCCGTCTACAAACTCTCAGGCAAAATCGAAAACGGAACCTTCGTCCCAACTATGAAACTCAGCAAAGGCAAAATAACCCTTCCAGGAAAGAAACAGATCTTCAGACAGAAAGACCGAAACGGAAAATACGCAAAAGACATTATCGGTTTGGAAGACGAAAAAGTCAAAGGCCAACCTCTCCTAGTCAAAATCATGGAAAAAGGTAACATAACCTACAACTTGCCTACACTAAAAGAAATTAGAAATGCCACATTGCGAAATCTTTCAGAAAGCCCAGACAAATACAGAAAACTGGTAAGAGCCTCCTCCTACCCCGTTGAACTCAGTCATCAGCTCATGAAGATCAAGAAAAGACTAACAAGCCAGATCAAAAGCCAAGAAGACCTACCGTGATACTAATCCAAACGCGGCTTTCTCAGCCTTTTTCATTACCGTTTGTTCATCTAAGGTTTTGACTTGGCGATTTTCCATTAAAATCTTTCCATCAACGATGACCGTGTCCACATCACTGCCACGTGCAGAGTAGACTAAATTCGCATAAACGTCATGCAGTGGCTTCAAATGTGGCTTCGAAAGATCAACAAGAATGACATCAGCCTTCTTCCCCACCTCAAGCGAGCCAACCTGCTCCACAAGGCCCAGAATCTTGGCACCTTCAATCGTTGCCATTCTCAACGTTTCATACGCCGGTAACACGGCAGGATCGTGATAAACGGCTTTTTGAAGCAAAGCCCCAAACTTCATGTTTTCAAGCATGTCAAGACTATTGTTGCTCGCAGGACCATCAGTTCCTAAGCCAACACAAACGCCAAGATCAAGCAAGTCCTTAACATGAGCAGTTCCAAGGCCCAGCTTCATGTTGGACATAGGACAATAGACTACGTTAACGCCGCGTTTGGCAAGGATTCGCCTATCCTTGCTTGCCAAGTCTATGCAGTGAGCCGCAACAACATTCTTTTTCAAAAAACCTATTCTATTCAGGAACTCAACTTCACTGCAGCCGTACTTTTTCTCCAGCTCACTGAACATCGCCCTTGATTCGGCAACATGCAGATGAACACCGACACCAAGCCTAGATGCTTCCTCACTGACCCTGATGAGAAGCTCCGAACTACAACTATAAGATGCGTGAGGTCCAAGCATGACATTCACTCTGTCATCAGCGTATCCGTGAAAGCTTTCCGCAAAACCAATGCTTTGCTTAAGCATTTTTTCACCGAGAGCTTTGTTTCCTTCCTCGATTATGCCTTCAGCTAGAACTCCTCTCAATCCACTTTCCTTCACAGCCTCCGCGATCATATCCTCGTGAAAATACATATCGCCAAAACATGTTGTTCCGCTTCTAATCATTTCCAAACAGCCCAAAACTGAGCCATGATAAATATCTTCTGAACTGAGTTTAGCCTCCAAAGGCCAGATGATATTCTTCAGCCACTCGTTCAAAGGCTGATCCTCTGCAACTCCTCTGAAAAGCGTCATAGGCACGTGAGTGTGACAGTTGATCAGACCTGGCAGGGCAACTTTTCCCTTTGCATCTATCTTCAAGTCTGCAGTGATACTTGCTGCAGATGAAGACTTGCCGACGAAAACCATATTCCCATCTTTTATGGCAATAGCTCCATTCTTAATGAAACTGTTATCATTCATTGGCAGAACAATGCATCCTGTGATCAGAATGTCTGCTTTTTCCAATCGCACGCCCATAGCTTAATGGGAGCAGATTGGCAATAAAAACCATGCTCTATATTAGTATAAAAGAAGATTGTGAAGGGCCTTCTCCTTTGGTTGGAGATTGAGGAAGGGTGCGGTGGGTTTCGAGTCTACATCATCGGTTTGGCTGTTTCCATTCTCTTGAAGATAGGACGAAGCATAGCGGTGGGTTCTTTGTTCATTTCTTCCCTCGGGAGTCCTGGTGTGCCGATTTTCTGGCATATGAAGTTGAGCGAGTCCTCGGTGAAGTTCAACAAGTTCTGTCCTTCAGTTGTGAGTTTGTAGATTTTTCTGGGTCGGTCGTTGCACATGTTCCATTCGCTGGTTACGTATCCCTTCTTCTCCAACGTGCCCAAAAGAGGATAGATTGTGCTGGGTCCGAAGTATACGCCGAATGCTCTGCGGATCTTTGTGATTATTTCGTAACCGTGCATGGGTGAACCGTTCAGGAATTGGAGGACTATTAGGTCTAGGAGGCCCTTCATCAGCTTGGCTTGGACTTCTTTTGTGTTGTTCACGTTCATATCTCCCCTCTGTATTTCTGTTCTACACAGATACGATAGGTCTTTCTTATGACATATCGCAAGTCTTTATACTGCATAAACGCCCATATAAAGGTTCATACCTACCCCAAACATAACAAAGCATACCAAAACATAACGCGCTATTCCATTTTCTACATAAACTAAATAAGCCAAAACATGAACCAGTACAAAACAGAACACATCCGGAGCATAAAAAATTGACAGAAACTCTCAGAAAAGGAATTGTACAACGCATCACCAAAAACATGCTAGACATCCAGATACTCAGGCTGATCAAAACCCAACCCATGTGGGGCTACAAGATAAAACAACAAGTAGAAGCAAACTACGGCGTAAGACTACGACACGGAGCGCTATACCCACTGCTCCACAAGATGGAAAAAGAAGGACACTTCACAAGCCACAAAGAATCCAAAGGCGGACGCGTCAGAAAAATATACGAAATAACCGAAAAAGGACTGCTACTCGTCACCACCTACAATGAGATACTAACAGAACAGATACAAGCATAAACAACAACTATTTTTTAAAACAAACCCCCTACTATAATCTAGGGACAAGAACATGAAAGAGAATAGGATACACCATGAAGCCGACAGCGGAATACCGCTCCAACAAGTCAAAAAAATGACAGAGAAAGAAGGCGCAAAAGGATGGACACTCGCCAAGAAAACGCTGTTAGACCACAAAACCAGCAGCCCACAACTTCAAGACGCAATAAACCACCTTGTGACTAGCCACCCAGACTATTTCAGGCCAGCCGTCGTTTCATTGTGTAGCAAGGCAGTAGGCGGTACTCAGGAAGTCACAATCCCCAGTAGCGCTTCTCTAGTGCTGCTTGCCAAGGCCATCGGAATTCACGACGACATTATCGATCAGTCAAAGACGCGGAACAAGCGTCCTACCCTCTTGGGAAAGTTCGGCAAGGACATCGCAATTATCATGAGTGACATCCTCCTTTTCAAAGGCTTTACCCTATTGCGAAAGAATGTCGGATTCGGAGTTCCTGAGAGAACCATAGTTGAAATTCTCGGCATAATGGATAGTGTTTGGTATGAGCAGAGTGAATCTGAAATCATGGAAGTAAAGTCACGTAGAGAATTTGACGTAACACCTGAAGAATGCTTGGAAGCCTATAGAAGTGTGCTACGCGAACAGATGAAAAACTCGGACGTTGAATAGCGCGCACGAGCACGACGGGATAATTTGTTATGGAACTATCCTCTACCTGATGCCAATGCGTTTCCTTCTGCAAACCATGATTAATGGAAGCGCGCTGCCCTGTCCCGAAATTGGTCTTAAATGGTCTTAATTCCTATTTTTGGGTTTGGGGACAGTTTTGAGGTGTACATCTATTTTTAGCCCTGTTGCATGCCGTGACGCTCCAAAAAGGGCTAGATACAGCCTCAACGGTTTATGGAAAAACCCTACTTTCTTTCAGATTCGTTGGAATCCATTAGTTGCCATCTTTCAACACGGTCAAGAGTTGCTCACCAAACAAGCCCAAATCAAACGCCAATAGACGAAAGAAGAATAAAAACCATTTTTTACCAATTTAGGAACAAGCGCGCGCTAAGCCTTTTTAGCCTTCCGCCACTTAATCTTACCGCCGACTTGTTCGACCAGACCTCTTCTGTGGAGAGTTCTAAGGCTCCGGTGAACTGAACTATATTCCGCCGTCTTGTAACGTATGTCCCTAGCCCATAGAATCTCGGCTATGTCTCTTGCCGCTAGCTCTTGATATTTATCCAGTATATCCAAGACCTTCCGTTGGTTCTTGCCGATACGGGGGGACTTGACCTTCCGGATCATGCTTTTCGCCTTTGAAGGAAGAAGAGTTTGGTGCTCTTCTGTAATATTGGATGTATCGCGTTCCTTATTAGCTCATTCGTGCGACGAACATTAGGCGCTCTCATCGGCAGCCTAAAAGAAAAATAGTAGGGATAAGACGTAGAGTGGACAGATGAAATGAATGAGAACGAAAAAGGCAATTCTAGAAGAGAAACTCGCGTCCAAAGAAGTAGCCGAGGCCCTGAGATTTTTTACAGAGTACGCGCGCGCCAGATTGAAAAACGGGAAGCGTGCGAGGGAAGTCTCCCATCCATCCAAAATAACAAATACAAAAACAAGATATAACATAGATGCATGAGCAAGAAAAAGAGACACGCCAAAACGTCGCAGGCTCTAAAACGCGAGAAACTCGCTGGCAAAAAACTTTCACACTACGTCCAACGACTTTTTGAGGAGAGAGGAAGAGAAGCATTTGAAATTGCCAGACATGCCATCTTGAAAGAAGCAGAAAGAATGGAATACAGACCCCTACAAGAAGCATTGCGGTATCTTGCGAGTTATTGGGTTGACACAACTAGACCTGCCTTGCTATCGATAGCATGCGAAGCCGTTGGTGGAGACCCTCACGCTACGGAACCTGTAGCCGTATCATTGGCGCTGATATGCGAGGCCGCTGACATCCACGACGACATAATCGACCAATCAGTAAGAAAGAAAGATCACCTCACCCTGTACGGAAAATTCGGAAAAGAAATCGCAATGCTCATAGGAGACGCACTTCTCTTCAAAGGATTCGCACTCCTGAACCAAGCAGAAGGCGAAATCTCCCATAAAAAAATGGAAAAGATCGTGCGTATAATCAAAGATCTGTTTTTTGAGCTTGGAGAGGCTGAAGCGCTTGAACTGTCATTTAGACGTAGACTTGACGTCAAGGTAGAAGACTATTTATCTATGGTGACCAAGAAGGCAGCAGATGTCGAAGCCTACTTGCACATAAGCGCCATCTTGGCGAATGCATCTGAAGCGGAAACTGAGGCCCTTGCGAAGTATGGAAGAACACTAGGCATGCTGATAATATTGGGCGACGACAACTCGGACATGCTTGATGAAAAAGAGATTATCAACAGAGCAAAGAATGAGTCATATCCTCTTCCGATCTTGTATGCCCTTCAAAGGCCAGGTCTTAGAAGAAAGCTGGTTCCAACCCTAAACGAGAGAATGAACAAGAAAAGCGCCAGAAATGTGTTGGACTTAGTTTACAAAGCCGGAGTGTTCAACGACGTAGGAGTTTACATGAAGAGTCTGATTTCGGAAGGAAACGAAAGCCTTAAAACTATAAGAAACAAAGAATTACTTGGCCAAATTTTGGAATCTGCGTATCCTGAATAGATCTATACGCCCCACAGACCCCAAGGACGAACTGGGAGATTCACCTTTCTCTTCATACGAATCAACGAACTGTATATCTGTTGAACTCATATATATGAATTGTGTTCGACACAAATACACATAAAATAAAAGCAGATGTAATATGAGGGATGCAGAGAAGTGAAAACATGCATAGTATAAGCTTTATCGCAAGACTGGGCGTAAGCAAAGCCAACTTGCCAGTGTTTTTCACATTGCTTGATGCGTTTCTGTGGTATTATCTGGCTCTCAACGTGATGACCACTATTTCGGTTAGTCTGAAAACAGATTATCTGCTTCTCATGCTTTCGCATTCAATAGGGGTCCTTCTGGCTGGGGCAATCGGCTTAGTTCTGTCCAGAAAGCGGTACAGGCTTCTACTTGTGTGGACAATTCTTGGCGCAGTGACGTCGCTGTTGCCGGTGTTTGATCTTTCATTCACCATCTTGAACGTGCAGGTGATATGTTTTGCATGGGGACTCTCCTTTGGACTGGGAATGCCTGCCTGTCTGAGTCTATTCACGGAAGTTGTGCCTATTGAGAAGAGGGGTCGATTCGGTGGGTTGTCACTGATGTTTTCTTTCCTTTGTGCCGTTCTGATAAACGGTTTTGCACAGCCGCTGGGTATCCTTTTCACCTATCTGTCTTTTGGGATTCTCAGATTGCTGGGTCTAATTCCGCTTCTGAAGTTGGGGCTTGGGAAAGAAGTTTCGGTTACTGAAAAGCGAGTTTCTTCATATGGCATATTGACATCTTTGGATAGACGTTTCTACTTGCACATCGCTCCTTGGTTCGTGTTCAACGTTGTTGACGCACTTGAAGGTCTGCTTCTGAGAAACGTCGTGAGAAGCACTTTTGCCGAGTATTTCCCCCTCATGCAACTTGTACTTCTATTATCATTGAGCGTGTTCGTATTGATGGGCGGAGTTCTGTGTGACTTGATTGGGCGCAAACCTGTGATCATTCTGGGTCTTTCAATAATGGGTATCGCTTATGCCATAATCAGCATCACACAGGCGAGCCTGTTAGCATGGTTTTTCTTTTTTGCCAGTGATGGCATTGCAGGAGGTATGTTCTACACGGTCTTTGTGGCGTTGATCTGGGGTGATCTAGCGCCAAAAGGTTCAGAACCGTTTTACTATTACGCTGGGAACGTTCCCCTATTCTTGGCTACCATTATACAATTCTTTCTTGTAGGTTCCATAATGTCTCTCTCTCCTACAAGCGCCTTCTCTTTAGCTGCTTTCTTTCTGTTCTTGGTGGTTCTGCCGATCCTGTTCGCTCCTGAAACCTTGCCTGAAAAGAAACTCAAAGAGAGGGAACTTAAGGGGTATATTGAGAAGGCTAAGAAGCTAAAGGAAAAACGCGGTTGAGAATCCTCCAACTTTTCGTAACGCACACTTGCAGGGGTGGGAGGGGGGTTACAGAGATAGTATATATACTAAGTCCGCCTGACCGCTTTAATATCTAGGTAAAGGACGTGCGCTGATAGTATATACGCCAGTTTTGTTAAGACGAGCATAGAATCCATTGGGGCAACGGTGAATGAACTCAAGATATTTGCCTTACTTGTGGTACATACGCTAGGCGAATACTCATATTACATACGCTGGGTTTACGCTGGTCGGAGACTTGCTCCTTCCTTTAACTTCGTTTCATCTTGGCTTGAGAAATTGTGTCAACTCTTTGAAGAGGATTTCTGCTTTTTCTTTAACCTTTGTATTTGGGTCTTTGGCCTTAGCTTTGACGTTTTTGAATAGTTCCTTCGATACAAAATTTACCAGCTGTAGCTTTACTTCTTCTCCAGACATACTGTTCGGTTCGATGTCATCAGAAAACCAAATCTGCAGGAATTTCTTCATAACTTCCTCTTTGACCAGTCCTTTGCTTAGACTTGCGATTTTACCGAGCTGTCGAATCGCCCACGTTCTAGTTTCCTCATTCTTGTTTCCTACATTCTTGATCAGGATTTTGTACAGTCTCGTTGTTACCCATTTGCTTCCCTTTTCATCCTGCAATGCATGTCGTAGAGTAGTGGATACTGATCTCGCCAAGTCTCCTGTGACCTTGTCGTGGAACGGGTCGTCAGCCACTTTCTCAAAGAGCCTTTGCACCCCTTCATGATTTATGATCTCTGTTGGTTGTTCAGTGCAAACGCTGTGAAAAGCGTTAGAATAGGATAGGCGAACATCGTCGCTTAGGTCAGCGTCCTCTAATACGTTCAGAAACTCGTTTGTCTGCCATTCTTCAATCTTCTTCGGCCCCAGTTCAATCGGCTGGGTTACCTGATTGATTGCTTCAAGTATCTTTTTCGCATATTCGGTAACGTGGTAGTACTTGAGCCTTTCCCCCTTTTTCTGCTTATGTTCGACCAACCCATTATCTTCAAGTTCTCTAAGGTGTTTAGAAATCTCTGGCTTATGTTTGCCGAGTTCTTTTGCGAGTTCGCTCACGTAGAGTTTCTTTTGGAGCAGCTTGTCAAAAATATCTGAGCGCTTGCCCAGTAATTGGATGGCTTTGGCATTTTTCATGAAGATCACCAAGTTGGGGAAATAGTTAACGTTAGTTAATCATATAATTAGCAAAACATATAACATTATCGCACCCATGATTCCACAAAGAGGATCTCAATATGAAAAGATGGTTTGCTTTGACGTGTCCGTGTTGCGGATTCCGATTTCCACTGAAGAAGTTCGAGTCACCAATGAAGCCCATAGATTATCCTGTGCAAATCGTTACTGGTGGTGGCAGAGCCAGAGGATTCAAAGTCGAGCAGTACCTTCAATGGGCCACGCTTCCGTCACTGAAGCAAACAGCCGCATGGAAAAGCATACTCTGCCTTTACGACAGACTCGGAGCAGCTTACGACAACTTCTACCAAGTCTTAGGCTTTCTGAGCCCCGAGATCAAAGCGCTTCTCGAAGGTCTCCAAAAACCCTATACAAGCGCATATCTGAGCGATCGAACTCAAGGCTACGCCTCAACGTACTCCTCGCCAAAATCGCCAGACGCCATCGCTGAAACTTTCACTGAAGATAACTATCCTGAAGCCTATGCAAACCTCCCCATCAACCCACTTCTTGGAGGCGTATGCGTTGAGTAATGCAGAAGAGAAGACGAAAAAAGAACAAACCTATTTCATGAAGGGAATTCCAATCCACGCCTACCTCACCGAGAACGGAGAATTCAGATGGGTTCCAGCCACCATAGCCTGTAACAGCAAAGAAAACACAAAGGACATTCTGGAAGTGCTCAAGAAAATGCCCGAAGACAGACGTACCGTTTGGACCTCAAGACTTGACAGAGACCAAACCAAGACAAGTTGCCCCATACTCCGAGACAACACCGACATCTGCCAAGAGTTCGACGAGTTCTGCGCAGCCTACGACAAACCCGATCAGAAAAAACCAAGAAAAAACAAAGGGGGTGACGCAGTGAGTGAGTGAACAAAACAGAACACATTCCAGAACAAGCCGAGGCTTACATAAGTTCACGGCCGGGTGGGCCAGTTGGCGCTGGTTGTCCGGCGTGTCCGCCAAGGAAAAACAATGGTTTCTGGGAACAATTAACGGTCGGGGTGGCTACGAAGGATGGATGACCCACTTAACGAAAGGCCTGCAGGACCCCGATTTTCTATCAAAGTTCGAAGGAACATCAGATCCTTGGGAACAATCAAAGCTCGTAGGCCAGAGAATCAGCCAACTCCGAGTCTCTTTCAGGAGCATGAGTGAAGAACAGCGTGTTGAGCTGGCTAAAATGGCAGAGGTCGAACTACGCACAGGCTTAGAAATCATGGGCAGAGACAAAAAGGCCATTCGAGAACTAATCAGCTTAGTTGATCCGCCGGCAACCGCATAAACCATCAACTTACGCATTCACTCTCTCCCTTTTTCTACCTTCAAGAATGGGATTAACTTGGCTAAAACTGGGAGAACCACAACGAGCAAGCTAAACAAACTCGTTGACGACTTGCTGCACCCCTACTTCACCGACCACCCAGCCTTAATAATCGCCGATAGTCTACTTCACGCAATTATTGAACAAGATCCAAAAACAAGCATGCGCAAATCCATCAAGTACAACCTTCCAAAACTCA
>Ga0315279_10003086_pt1 | contig 23856 bp, 23 predicted proteins | sample YL17G06_20_MG_FD_203694 | JGI IMG/M metagenome (GOLD analysis project Ga0315279, IMG submission 203694) | Sediment microbial communities from Yellowstone Lake, YNP, Wyoming, USA - YL17G06_20 | ecosystem: Environmental > Aquatic > Freshwater > Lake > Sediment | place: USA: Wyoming | collected...
GCTTTGATGAAGCTACCGGTGAAGTTTGTCTTGATGGTGGTAGTTTAGATACCCTCTATACTATCAATGTAGACTATACTGATGATTGTGAAGAGACTGCTCAAGGTTCAGTAGGGGTTACCTTTGAACTATGCTGTCCGCCACTTAAAGAACTGGTTTTAACTATTGATGATGCTGATGGTACCGTCTGTTCCGAGGACTGTGTTACTATTAGCAAGGTAACGGTCAAATATGATGATGCTACTCCCGATTTAGAAATAACTGATCTGACTGACGCTCATCTGGATTGGACTGTACCTTCCGGGGTCAGCTTTGATGAAGCTACCGGTGAAGTTTGTCTTGATGGTGGTAGTTTAGATACCCTCTATACTATCAATGTAGACTATACTGATGATTGTGAAGAGACTGCTCAAGGTTCAGTAGGGGTTACCTTTGAGGATTGTTGTCCAGTGGCAGTTTTAGATGATTTAGAGTTCAGAGTAAAATTGCCTAGTAATGGTTCTGATTTTGAAGATTGGACTGACATGTTTGGTTATTTAACTAATCCCGATTTTGATTCCAATACCTTCTATTATGAAATAACTACTAATACAAGCGGTGCACCAAAATTTGGATTTAGAACTACCGGGTGCGATACTTTAAGCTTAGAATATAATTGGTATCGTGGTGAATCATGCACAGGTAAATGGTTAACTGGTGAATATGATGCTGCTCCCAATCCTTTAGATGATCCACCAAGCTGGAGGTCAATAGAAAGTGCGGGAATCTATCCTGAATTAGATAGTGAGAATAGTCTATGTAATCATGGTGGTAATATTTTAAAGATCAAAGTGACTACTATCTCAGGAGACGAAAATATATACACTATTGTAATTAATCGAGTAGTTTCTTAAATATTTTTAAAAGATAGTGAATATAATAAGTTAAATCAAAAAATATCCTTCCCACTGCTGAAAAAAGAAGTGGGAAGGATATTTTTATTAGTAGTTAAAAATCTAAAAGTAATAGCAAATTCGTTTTAAAAAAAATAATTTAATTATTTTTAACTATCCATATCTCTAAATAAATTATCCTAACTTTTTTCTTTAATGATGTATTCAGGTAGTACGATTTTTTTCGCAAAGCGGACTGCTTTTTTTTCAGTAGAGAAGGTTCTATCTGCTACTTTTATTGGTGAGGGCAAAGTATTTCCTTTATAAGAACTATGTCCATACTCTACTATATATTTATCTTGATGAGGCGCTATTTTACAATAATCGTATTTTATTTTCATCTTTTTACCTCCTATTTAATAAAAATAAGATTGAATTTAAAATTTATTTTATTTCTGTATTAAAACTTTTGTGCCTTGATTATTTAAGAATTATTTATATCGCTAATGAGTTCAGCATTTTTTGTATCAATTTCTTCAGTTGAAATTACAATTACCTTACATTCATTAGGCTTGCTATTGGGACTAAGGCTTAAAAAATCAGCATAAGATATTTTGTAATCTTCCCCGGCGGTGGGGTCATTAGTAATTATTTCTTGGGTTTGATCATCATAACCAATAATTACCCGGGCATGACTTTTGGCAATGGTCAGACTATAGTTTTGTACGGCAATGACAGGGATATCTTTTTTTAATAAATCCTTGATTTCTTCAATAGTCTTTGATTTATATTTAGCTTCTAATCCTAAATCGGTGGCAAAGCTAATAAATTTAAATACTGAACTGCTACCGTTATCATCGATGACGTAGCTAGCAATCTCAGCCTGAGAAACATTAAAGCCAAAGTATTTTAAGGTCATTGCCCCTGAGGCAGGAAGACACCAATTGGCTCCAGCATATTTTTCATAAGAGACATCCAGATAAACGGAATCTATTTCTTCTAACTTATTCAGGTCTTCTTCTGGATTAGGTGGTAGTTCAGGGGTAACAATACCGCTACAAGAGGTTAAAAAAAGAGCAGTAACTAAGATCAGGATTAAGGCGATAGTTATTTTACCCATTGCTTTCATATTATTTTCCTCTATTTTCTCTGTTGTTTTTTAACAGAGTCTTAATTTTTTATAGTTTTAAGTGGTGAAGGCATTTTTATCAAAGCATGGGCTTTTTCAAACAAAAAAAAGTCGGCAGCCTGGCTGTCTTAGCACTTTATATGCCTTAGACCCATTGCTTTGCGTCCTATCCTTTCGGGTAGTTTGCCTTTATCAACTTCTTGAAATTCTTATTCTATTTTCAAACAAAAAAAGTCGGTAGCTTAGCTATCTTAACTAAATTAATAGTCTTAGACCTGCAGCTTTGCGTCTTAACCTTTCGGTTAATTTGCCTTTATCAACTTTGATGATAATTTATTCTCTTTTCAAATTTCCCTTTTATACTTATTATATTCCCCAAAATAGGAAAGTTTAGACATCAATTTGTAAATTTTTAAAATTTATTTTAAAAATATAATATTACGAGAATTTTACTATAAATATATTACCATAAATGACTCAATATTCAAAATATTTTATTTTGCTTTGTTTGTAGGTCGTTTAAATAGGTTAGATTTTTTGCTTATAGTCTTTTAGAACAGTCAGGGCATAGTCAATATCATAAGGAGTATGGTCTGCATTGATTTGAAATCTTATTTCTTCATCGCCTTTAGGGACTACCGGGTAATTAAGACCTGTCGCCAATATACCATTTTTAATAAGATGTTTTACTAACGCAGTAGTCTTTTTAGTGTCCCTCACCATTAAAGGAACAATAGGATGGTCACTTTCAATAATTTCATACCCCAAATCAAGAAGACCTTTTTCAAATTTTTTAGTCATTTGATAAAGATGAAGTAAAATTTCTTTTCCTTTGTCGCTATCCAGTATTTCCAGAGATTTTAGAGCAGCGCTGGCCTCGGCAGGGGAGATGGGATTAGAATAGATATACATTGGTGCAGTTTCTCTTAAATAGGTGATAATAGTCTGAGTGGAAGTGACATAGCCGCCATTTACACCAAATGCTTTGCCCAGAGTTCCTACCAAAATATCTACTCCTTTTGCCTTAGCATATTCTTCAGTTCCACGCCCAGTCTTTCCATAGGCACCAATACCATGAGAGTCATCTACAATTACCATAATATTTTCCGGAAATTTTTGGTCGTATTTTTGGGAAAGGTGAAAAATAATATTCAGAGGGGCATAATCACCTCTCATACTGAATATACCATCAGTAGCAATAATTAATCTTTTTGCTTGGCCCACAGATTCTTTTATTCTATCTTCGAGTTCATTCATATTAAGATGGGAGTAGATTTTTTTGTCTTTTGGTCTAGCCAGTTTAAGGGCATTGATGATGCAGTTATGGTTTAGTTCATCACTTATTACTATAGTGTCAGAAGTGATAAGGGGAGTTAGGATGCCTACCACAGTTGAATAAGCTGAACTGAATAACATAGCATCATCTCTTTGGTGAAAGGAGGCTAATTTCTTTTCGAGTTCTCGATGAGGTTGAAATGTTCCACTGATAAAACGGACTGCTCCCGGTCCAACTCCGTATTCTTTGGTTGCTCTTTCCTCTGCTTCAATAATTTCCTCTCTTAAGGACATTCCTAAATAAGAGTTAGAATTCATTCTGATAAATTCCTGCTCTCCTTTTCCTTTTAAAAAATATCTGGGGCCTTTTTCTCCTTGGGCTTTTTTGACTTTAGTTATAATATATTCTTTACCTTTTAATCGCCCTTCATTTTCTAATTCAGTTAAGGTTTGAGAAAGAACTTTTTCTATATTATTTACGCTCATTATTTAATCCTCCAAATTAATTAATCTACCAATCTACCAATTAAACAGTTGACCGATTTACCGATTACCCAATTGACCAATTAAATTAGTCGAAAGTCGATAGTGAATAGTCATTAGTAGGACAGGTTTTACGCGATATACTTATATTCTGGCTTCTGGCTCCTGATTTCTGGATTCTATTTACCCGAAATTCCAAGCTTAACTTTTAGTTTTTCAATCATATCTTTAGTCATTGCTTTTAGATTATAATCCGGAGACCAGCCCCAATCTTCTCTGGCTGCACGGTCGTCTAACTGGTTAGGCCAGGAATTGGCAATTGCTTGCCGCATTGGATCAACCTTATATTTTATCTTTAATTCTGGGATATATTTTTTAATCTCTTGAGCAAGTTCTGCGGGAGTAAAACTTTCCGCAGTTATATTATAGGCATTTCTATGTTTTAATTTAGAAGAATCAGCTTCCATCAAATTTACTGCCGCTTTTAGAGCGTCAGGCATATACATCATATCGAGAGAAGTATTTTTATCGAGAAAGCAAGTATATTTTTTATATTTCAAAGCTTGATAAAAAATTTCTACTGCATAATCAGTTGTCCCTCCACCTGGAAGGGTAAGGTAAGAGATAATTCCTGGGAATCGTACTCCGCGAGTATCTATTTTATACTTGAAATAATAGTAGTCACAGAGTAGTTCTCCGGTTACCTTGGTCAATCCGTAGATAGTTGTAGGTCTTTGAATAGTCTCTTGTGGGGTGCTATCTTTGGGGGTAGATGGACCAAAAGCAGCAATCGAGCTGGGGGTGAAGACAGCACATTTGTATTCTCGAGCTATTTCCAGTACATTATATAATCCATTAATATTAACTTTCCAGGCTAATTGAGGGTTCTTTTCTCCACTTGCGGAGAGGATAGCAGCAAGATGAAATACAGTATCTATTTTATATTTTTTGACAGCAGAATAAATTTCTTGTGCATTCAAGCAATCAATATGTTCAAAAGGTCCTTCTTGATGCATTATTCCCTCTGCTCTTGGTTTGATATCTGAGGCAACAACATTTTTATTTTTATATCTTTTTCTTAAAAAAGGAGTAAGTTCAGAACCAATTTGTCCCAGTGCACCAGTTATCAAGATTTTTTTCACTTTCTCTCCTTTAACAATTCAATTTAGTTGAATTTAGAAGTTCACCATTTATGGCGGTAGTAATGTAATTTTGGCTTTGTTAGTGTTATTCCCTGGAAAGAGAGAATCCATCTTCAGTAAGTATTGTATTTATGGATTCCGCATCAAGTGCGGAATGACAAAAAGAATTTTTATTCACTATATAAGTTTATCTTTATCTGTTCAATAAAATGAATGGCGTGATTTTTTAAAATCTCTTCACATTTGTTCTGGTCATTTTTCTCCAGGGCTTTTATAAGTTCTTCAAAATCTTTAGGAATTTGCAGAGAATAAGTATCATGTTCTTTGGCAAAGAACCAGAGACGACCGATTCGATTTCGTAAGTTTTTCAAAGTATCAGCTAAAGTTTCATTCTTAGAAGAATAGTTTATTAAATCATGAAATTCAGCATCTAATTGAATTAATCTTTTGCGATCTTTTTCTTGCTTTATCTTCTTAAGGAGTTCCTTCATCTTATTTAATTCTTCCGGAGTTACTCTTTGGGCTGCTAACCTTCCTGCGAGTCCAATTAAAAATAATCTAACTTCAAAAACATCTTTAAGTTCTTGAAAGCTTATATCAGTGACATAAATACCGTTATTAGGTATGATGTGGATTAGTTTTTCAGTCTCCAGAAGAATAAGCACTTCCCGAATGGGCACAGCACTAACTCCAAATTCTTTGGCTAATTCTTTAATGCTCAGTACCTGTTTTGGTTTATAATCTAAAAAAACTATCCTTTTTTTAAGTTCTTTGTAAATTTCTTGATTTACCATAAATATCACCAATATATCATTAATATATTAATAATATATCAATAAAATATTATTATGTCAATCCTATATTCGTATCGCGTATTGCGTATTGAGTATCGTGTGAAGGAAAAGAACTAGAGAAAAAAAGAAGATGAGAAAACAAAAGTAAAAACTTTTTTGCATAACTAATGAAATTAAATAATTGAAAAACATTTTTATTTTTGTTATATTAAACTTAAGTTCAATCTGTATTTATTTCCTTATTATCACTTTCTTCTTATGAAAAGAGATAGCTAATAGGAAAGTGTCAATATAAAAAATTAAGGAGGGATAATCTTGTTTAAGAATTCAGAAAAAATTGTGTGGGTAGATTTTAATACCTTAGAAAATTTTGTGGTAGATGTTTTTAAAGGAGTAGGAGTTCCCGAAGAGGAGGCTAAAATATGTGCCGATGTGCTGATTACGGCTGATAAAAGAGGGATAGATTCACATGGTATTGGTCGGTTAAAAACTTTCTATTATGATAGGATTAGGGCAGGTATCCAATCAGCAAAAACAAATTTTGAAATTGTTAAGAATAGTCCTACTACCGCTGTTGTTGATGGTCATAATGGAATGGGACAAGTAATTGCAAAAAAATCTATGGCTCTGGCTATTGAAAAAGCTAAAAAAATGGGATTGGGAATGGTAGCAGTGAGAAATTCAACTCATTATGGGATTGCCGGTTATTATGTCTTAATGGCTATTGAAGCCGGGATGATTGGAATCAGCGGTACTAATGCTCGTCCTTCCATTGCCCCTACTTTTGGGGTAGAAAATATGTTGGGAACCAATCCTTTGACTTTTGGAATGCCTTCCAATGAAGAGTTTCCTTTTGTTCTCGATTGTGCAACTTCTATTGCTCAACGAGGAAAGATCGAGTTTTATGACCGAGCTGGAAAGGATATTCCTTTGGGATGGGTAATTGATCAGGAAGGAAGGGCCAGGACAGATACTCATCAAATTTTACAGGACTTAACAACTGGAAAGGCTGCTCTTACTCCATTGGGGGGTATTGGAGAAGAGACTGCTGGCTATAAGGGTTATGGTTATGCTACTGTAGTGGAGATCCTTTCTGCAGCTTTGCAAAATGGAAAATATCTCAAAATGTTATCTGGGATGCAAGATGGCCAATCAGTTCCAATTAATTTGGGGCATTTTTTTATAGCCATTAATATTTCTGCTTTTACAGAACTCGAATCATTTAAAAAGATAACTGGAGGGATTCTTGGTGCTCTTCGTGCTTCTAAAAAAGCTCCAGGAGAAAACAGAATTTATACTGCTGGGGAAAAAGAGTATCTTGCCTGGTTAGATAGAAAAGTTAAAGGTGCACCCATCAACAAGAATCTTCAACAACAGATTCTTGTCATAAAAGAAGAACTTGGTTTATCTAAGTATAAATTCCCTTTTGAAAAATAAAATAGAAGTAGTTACCTTCTCGGTCATTCCCGCGAAACTTTTGCAGCGAAAGCAGGTAGCGGGAATCCAGAGTAAAAAATTAGAGGGGAGAGGTTATGAAATTTAAAAAGAAAATATTATGGTATGTTCTACTAATTCTTTCTATTTTGCTCTTGAGTTCTGAAAATGTATTTTCCTGGAATAGTCACTATTTTTACACTGAGCTGGCGATAAAAAATAATTATTGGATCAACACTTTCCCTGAAATTGAAGTAACTCCTTATACTTATCAGGAGATAGACCAGGATGAATATAATCCAGAGTTTGCAATAAAATATGTTGATGAAAAAATAGGAGAGAAAGTAAAGGCTTCCGATATTCTAATCAAATATTCAGATGAACCAGATTGGGATTTAGATACGAATCTGGAATTAAATAGAATACAGGCATTAACTGGTGGGAGTCGGGGTTATCGTCATATGTATTCTTCATTATTTGGTGGTTTATTAAGGGGTGGTGCGGCTCCCCAAAGAGCTAATCACTTCTTTGAAATGTCTAAAGCGGCCTTTAAAAAAGGAGATAATTATTGGGGATTTAGATTTGCTGCTCGGGCAATCCATTATTTAGAAGATCTATCTCAACCTTATCATACCTATCCTGCTCCTTTAGATGTACTCTTTAAAAAATTTTTTAAGGTAAAGAAACTAACTATATTGATTACCAACGCTCACTATGGCTTTGAAGATTTTAATGGATATCTTTTTCAGCATAAAAAAGAAGAATTTTATGGAATTATTCCCAAAGTTAAAAAAGTACCAATAGACGATATAGTTAAATCAGGAATTAAATTAAGTAAGGAAGCGAGAAAAGATTTTACTTCCTCTTATCGAGAAAATATGAAAATATTTCCTATTTTGAATAATGATAAGGAATTTCTGACTCTAACAGAACAAGAAATAATAAAAGCAGCAAATTCAAAAGAAGCTCAGAAGTTGATCGATTTGATGAAAAAAGATATATTGATGGGATTAGGATATTTAAACGGCTTCTTTGACCTATTAAAAAATTCAATTGAGTAAAAATTATAGTTTTTCGCTTTTCTGCCTGTGCGTTGCCTGACTGCGAGCGCCTGCCTGTGCCGGCACGGCAGACAGGTACTCGCTCTGCCTGTGCGTTGCACGCAGACAGGTTGCTTTAAGTTTTTAATTTAATATAAAGGATTTTACCATGGTTTTTTTATTTTTTTCTCTATTTATAATAGCAATATTATTCTTTTTTGCCATTACTCTTATATTTATTCCTTACGGTTTTACGGTCTATTCTTTAATTACTTTAATTACCGTTCCTCAACAGATTATAAATATTGCCAAGAATAAGACTATTAGAAGAAATCATGCTCTGGAGCATGCCACCATAAATGTATTAGAAAGATATGCAGGAAGAAATTTGCCTTTATCCGGTTTAGCTCAGAAAAATGGCTTTATAATATCTGGTGCTCAGGATCCTACCCTGGTGGTGGAGGCTGCTCGTGAAGGTTTGAGTTTATTAAAACAGGGAGAGTGTCGATTAGCTATTCACCGACAATGCGGTACTAGTATTGCTATAGCTAATTTTCTTGCTGCTTTACTGTTTTTATTATTTTTAATGCAAACCGGAAATTTTAGCATTTTAAGCATCATTATTGCTCTTTTTTTAGCCAATGTTTTAGGTCCTTATTTAGGTGAATTTACTCAGAAATATTTTACTACTTCTTGTGATGTGGTAAATTTGGAAATCGTGGGAATTGAACCAGAATTTGGAAGAGAAAATTCTCATAGTATTTTATTAAATCATATAGCTGACGGATATTTTATACGGACTGACTATTACAAATTAATAAGGGAGTAAAGATTAATGCGAGATGCGATATAACGATATAATAAATGATGTATTAAATAAGATAGAAGAAAGGAGAGATATTCAATGAAACAAATTGCACAATTAGATGTTACTGATAATAAAAGATTAGTTTTATCTATAGGTGAATTTAGAGGAGCAGAGAGGGTTGATTTGAGGCAATATGTGAAAGTAAAAGACACAGACGAGTATATTCCTACTCCTAAAGGTATAAACTTTAGTGCTGAATGGATAGACGATTTTGTGAAGATGGTAGAAAAATTAAAAGAAAATTAATAAAGATTAAAATAAAATGGTGTTGTTTTTAAGGAGATTAATTAATATGGAAAATGTGAATTATTTATCAGTAGTTGAAGAGGTTATGCAGCAGATAAAGTCCAACGGGGCCTTATTGGTAGTTAAATCTAAAGTGGATAGAAAAATAAATCTAATGACTATAGGTTGGGCTGCCTTTGGATTTATGTGGAGTAAACCTATAATGACAGTTATGGTGAGAAAAAGTCGTTTTACTTATCATATTATCGAAAAGGCCTCTAGTTTTACGGTTAATATTCCTACTAATGATTTAGAGGAAGTCTTAAACTTTTGTGGTACCAAATCTGGTCGTGATTTTGATAAATTCAAAGAATGTAATCTTTCTATTATCCCTGCTCAAAAAGTTGATACTCCCGTTATCAACTTTCAGGGTTTTCATTATGAATGTAAAATTGTGTATAAAAGTATTATAAATCCTGATTTTCTATGCCAAGAATATAAAGAAGATCTTTATACAGAGAACGACTACCATACTTTCTATTTTGGAGAGATAGTAGCTTGCTATAAAACAATTAGTTAACTAAATTTTATGGAATTAATGATAAGGAGGTGGTTTGTAAGATTAAATTATTCTGGTCTTTATCAAGTTTAAAGATTGATTAAAAAATATTGAAGGAGGGATAACAGTAATATGCTAAGATTTAAGTTAAGCAAAAAATTAATCATTTTTTCGTTAGTTTTCTTATTAGTTTTAAGTTCTATTTCCTTTGTTTTGGCTGCTGAAAAAGAGATTGTGGTATTGTCGATTAATGACTTTCATGGGTCACTTGCACCCAGTGGTAAAAATGTGGGGGCAGCAAAACTTGTTGATGCTATGAAGACTGAAAAAGCAAAAAATCCTGAGGGAACAATTATGGTGTCAGCTGGTGATAATTACCAGGGGAGTGCTATGTCTAATCTCTTATACGGTGAACCAGTTTCAGCAATGTTTAAAGAGATGGGTTTAGAACTATCGGCAGTGGGTAACCACGAATTTGATTGGGGAATTGATAGAATTACTAAATGGGTCGAAGATGGTGGATTTACTTTTGTATGTACTAATATTTACGATAAAAGGACCAATCAACCGGTTGACTGGGCAGAACCTTTTGCCATTATTGAAAAAATGGGAATAAAAGTAGGATTTATCGGTTTGGCTACTCCAGAGACTGCCTATAAAGCTCTCAAAGCAAATGTAGAAAACTATGAATTCAGAGATCCAGTGGAAACAATTAAAGAGTGGATACCTAAAATAAAGGATGCTGGTGCGGATATAATTATTGCCTTAACCCATCTTGGTGCATTTCAGGATAAAGAGGGAAATATTAGCGGTGAAGCTGCTGCCTTAGGTGAGGTGGACGGAGTAGAGGCAGTAATATCAGCGCATACCCATCAAAGTGTCAGTGGCCTGGTTAATGGTAAACCCCTGGTACAAGCTTATTATAATGGCCGTTCAGTTGCCAAGTTGACTTTCGTTTTTGATGAAAATAATAAATTAGTAAGTGTGGAGCCTTCTTTGGATAATCTTTATGAAAGACCAGACACCCTTAAAGATGATGCTAACACCTTGGCAATCTATATGAAATACGAAGAAGAATTAGGACCTGTTTTAGGGAAAATATTAGGTAAAACTACTGTGGCCTTAGACCATGATAGATACGCCGGTCCATCTTTATTGGGTGAATGGACCTGTGAAATAATGAAAGACAAAGTAGGAGTCCAAATTGCTATGACCAATGGTGGTGGACTCAGAGTTCCTATTCCAGCAGGAGATATTACTGCCGGGATACTATATGAAGTTATGCCTTTTGACAATACTCTATATACGATGAAATTATCTGGTGCAGATGTTAAAGCAAATATCGAACATGGCATAATGAATGAAGATATTGGCTGGGTTCAGATTGCTGGAGTAAAAGTAACTTATGATCCAAAAGGGGAGGCAGGCAACAGAATTACCAGTATGATTTTAGAAGATGGAACTCCTGTGGAGATGGATAAGTATTATACTGTGGTAACCAATGATTTCATGGCAACCAATGGGGATAAGTATAACTTTGATAAGGCTCTAGATAAATTGGATACCTTTATCCCGGTAAGAGATGCTATGATGGATGCAGTAGAAAAGGTAGGAGTTATTTCTCCTGAAAAACAAAATTGGTTATCTGAAGCAAAAACTGGCAAAATTTACATCGTAGAAGTGGGTGATTCTGTATGGGAGATTGCCCAAAAATTTAGTACAACGGTAGAAAAGATTGTTGTCCTTAATGAATTAGCTAACTCAAGACTTATTAGACCAGGTCAGAAGTTAATTATACCTACAGAATAACCATTAGAATATAAAAAGAGGGTGGTATAATTAATAAACCACCCTCTTTTTGCCCTTTGTATTTTAAAAAATTTTATGTTAGACTTTTAAATATATCCTGCTACAAATTTTACCTTGCTAATTTTGAAAAAAAGATAAAGGGGGTGTTAGTCTTTAGTTAAAAAAGTATTACCATAGTTTACTTGACTTAGAAAACAAAATAAATATTTTTAGGAGGAATATAAAAAATGAAAAAATTTGGATTGTTTGCAGGGATTTTTTTATCACTTTTGCTGATTTGTAGTTTGATAGTAGGAGCAGTTGATGAAGTTATAATTGGAGTTTTTGAACCGATGACTGGACCTATGGCAGCTGGGGGGCAGCAGACTGTGGAAGGTATAAATTTAGCTATTGAACAGACCACGGAAGTATTGGGAAGACCAATTAAAGTGGTTTTAGTAGACAATAAGAGTGAAAAAGTAGAATCAGCTAATGCGGTGGCTCGTTTAATTGAATATGAAAAAGTTGTTGCTATAGTAGGTAGTTACGGCAGTGGTAATACTATTGCCGGCGGAGAAGTAGCTAATACAGCTGGTGTTCCAGTGGTAGGATGTTCTCCTACTAATCCTTTGGTTACCTTAGGCAAACCTTATATCTTTAGGGCTTGCTTTATTGATCCTTTCCAGGGTGCAGTTATGGCTAATTTTGCGGTAACCGAACTTAAAGCTAAAACAGCAGTAATTATTCAAGATATTTCCAATGACTACTCGGTAGGATTATCTAGTTTCTTCCGTGATGCTTTTATTAAATTAACTGGTGATCCTAAATCTGTTGCCGGTGTTATTTCTTATCAAACCGGGGACCAGGACTTTACTGCTCAATTGACTTATGCTGCTGGTAAGAAACCGGATGTAGTTTTTGTTCCCGCCGGTCAATATGGAGACGGTGCATTGATTATTAAGCAGGGAAAAGAAATGGGAATTACCGGGATATTTTTGGGTGGAGATACCTGGGAAGCACCGGAATTTATTGAAGTGGGCGGAAAAGCTGTAGAAGGTTCTTACTATAGTACCCATTTTGATGCAAGCGCTGTTACCACTAAAGCAGCTGAAAAATTCAATAAAGATTTCCAGGCAAAATATAATAGACTACCAAGTGCCTTTGCAGCTTTAGGTTTTGATGCCTTCAATATGGTAATCGATGCTATTAAAAGAGCTGGTTCAGCAGATCCAAAAGCCATTAGAGATGCCTTAGCAGTTACCAAAGATTATGAAGGAGTTACTGGAATAATTACTTTAGATCTTAATGGAGATGCGGTCAAAGATGCAATAATTAGAAAAGTGGAAAATGGCGAATTCAAATATGTGACCACCGTACACCCCTTCTAATCGACATTTATGAAGCTGAGTTTAAAATAATCTATTTTGTTTTAGATTGAAGAGAGGAAAACCCTCTCTTCAATCTAATTTTTTAAACAATAAAGTCAGTTATAAATAAAAAATAACGATAGGATAAGATTATGAGTCTAAATGTTTTTTTACAAAATCTAATTAATGGAATTTCCTTAGGCTGCTTATTTGCACTAATTGCTATAGGATATACCATGGTTTATGGGATTTTACGATTAATAAATTTTGCCCATGGAGATATATTTATGATGGCAACTTTTTTTGCCTATTATGCTATTGCGTTATTTTCTCTTCCCTGGGGTTTAGCTTTTTTTGCAGCAATAATTTTAACTATGTTGTTGGGTATTACTGTAGATAGGATTGCTTATCGACCATTAAGAGACGCCCCCCGAATTTCATCTTTATGTTCAGCAATAGGAATGTCCTTTTTTTTAGAGAATTTAGCTATAGTAGTGTTTGGAGGAAGACCAAAGCCTTTCTTTAGCCCTGAATTTTTTGGCCAAACCTTTATTATCTCAGAGATCAGGATTCAGAGTGTATCTCTTATTACTCCTTTAGTTTCCATTTTTTTCTTATTAATATTAACCTATATAATCTACAGAACCAAAACCGGATTAGCTATGCGGGCAATATCTAAAGATTTTGATACTGCTAAGCTTATGGGTATTAATCTGAACCGAACCATTGCCTTTACTTTTGCCATAGGTTCAGGATTAGCTGCTGTTGGAGCAATATTATGGGCTTTACGCTATCCCCAAATTTTCCCCTTTATGGGAATGTTTCCAGGATGGAGAGCTTTTACTGCTGCAATTATAGGAGGAATTGGTAGTATTAAAGGGGCAATGCTGGGAGGTTTTTTGCTTGGGTTGATAACCATTATGATAGTGGCATTTTTCCCAGAGCAGGCTGGATATAAAGATGCCTTTGTTTTTATCCTTTTAATTTTTGTATTACTGTATAAGCCTGAAGGATTATTCGGTGAAGAATAGGCGGTAGAAAAAGATGAAAAAAAAGAATTTATATTCATTATTAAATATTATATTAATTCTAATAGTGGCTATATTCATAAATATTGCTCAGAAAAGATTTGATCCCTATATAATCAGGATTCTGAATTTATGTGGTATCTATGTTATTTTAGGGGTCAGTCTTAATTTAATAAACGGTTTTACCGGACAATTTTCTTTGGGGCATGCAGGATTTATGGCCATCGGGGCTTTTGTTTCTGCCCTTTTATATATGTCTCCAGAATTAAAAGAAATGAATTATTTTATTACCCCTCTCATCTGGCCTTTTAGTGTTATCCAGATACCATTTTTTATCTCTGTAATTGCTGGGGGAATAATCGCTGCGTTGGTAGGGTTTTTAGTAGGAGCTCCCTGTTTACGTTTAAAAGGTGATTATTTAGCCATTGTTACTTTTGGTTTTTCTGAAATAATTCGGATAATATTTAATAATTTGCAAAGTATTACCAATGGTCCTCTCGGATTAAAAGGGTTACCTGCTTTTACCAATCTATGGTGGAGTTGGGGGGGAGCAATATTTACTATATTTTTTATTAGTAATTTAATTAATAGCAGTTATGGTAGGGCTTTAAAATCTATTCGAGAAGACGAAGCAGCGGCTGAAGCTATGGGAGTGAATCTTTTTTATCATAAAGTATTATCTTTTGTAGTGGGTGCTTTTTTTGCAGGTATTGGGGGAGCTCTTTTAGGAAGTCTGGTAATGACTATCGATCCAAATACCTTCAGTGCCTCTATGACTTTCCAAATTATCGTAATAGTAATTGTGGGAGGATTAGGAAGTATAACTGGTACAGTTATTGTAGCTACAATATTTGCAATATTAATGGAATTTTTAAGAGTATTTGAATCACCTATGAATTTCTTCGGTACAAAACTGCCAGCCATTCCCGGGATGAGAATGCTTGTTTTTTCCATAATATTGATGGTAGTTATCCTATTTTTTAAGCGTGGGCTTATGGGAGGAAAAGAATTTTCCCTAAAGCAATTCATTAAGATTTTTTCTCGAGATAATAGGGTCATAAAGGAGGGTAGTTAAAAGATGAGTGTTCTTAAATCAGATCATCTTACCATAAAATTCGGCGGATTAACTGCAGTATCTAATTTTTGTCTAACCGTTGAAGAAGGAGAATTAGTAGGCTTAATCGGACCCAATGGGGCAGGTAAAACAACTACCTTCAATATGTTAACCGGAGTATATAAACCCACCAACGGAAAAATTTACCTTTATGAGCAGGATATCACCAAAAAGAGAGTTGACCAGATAACTGCTTTGGGAATTGGCAGAACTTTCCAAAATGTCCGCTTATTTTCTGGATTATCAGTAATTGAAAATGTTATGGTAGGAAGTCATTTACGTTTAAAATCTTCGTTTTTTCAAGCTGTTTTCCATACCCCGCGATATACGAAAGAAGATAAACAAATAAGAGAAGAAGCAAAACAGTTATTAAGTGAGGTACATTTAGATAAATTTGAAAATAAGGTAGCTGGTAGTCTCCCTTATGGAGAACAGAGAAGATTGGAGATTGCCCGAGCTTTGGCTACTAAACCAAAATTATTGCTTTTAGATGAACCAGCAGCAGGGATGAACCCTCAAGAAACTAAGGATTTAATGAGTTTTATCCTAAAAATTCAGGAAAAATTTAAATTAACTATTGTCTTAATAGAACATGATATGAAAGTAGTAATGGGAATTTGTAAAAGAATTTTAGTTTTGGATTATGGAGTGACGATTGCTGAAGGAAAGCCTATTGAAATCCAACATAATCCTGAGGTAATTAAGGCATATTTAGGAGCGGAGGCGAATTATGCTTAAAGTTGAAAATCTAAATGTATTTTATGGCGGTATCCATGCCTTAAAAGGTATTTCTTTCGAGGTAACTCAAGGGAAGATTGTCACTTTAATTGGAGCTAATGGAGCTGGTAAGAGTACTACTTTAAGAACAATATGCGGGTTAGTAAAAGCAAAAAATGGGCAAATTAGTTTAGCAGGAAGAAATATCACCAATCTTTCTACAGATGAAATAGTAAAAATGAGTGTAGCGATGATACCCGAAGGACGAAAAATATTTCCCAATTTAACTGTAAAGGAAAATCTTACTTTAGGAGCTTTTACCAGGGGCAATAAAGAGGAGATTACCCAGGATGAAGAGTGGGTATATAAATTGTTTCCCCGTATTAAAGAAAGACTCTGGCAAAAGGGGGGTACCTTATCAGGGGGAGAACAGCAAATGCTAGCAGTAGCTCGCGGATTAATGTCCAGACCCAAGCTTTTAATGTTGGATGAACCTTCTTTAGGGTTAGCACCTTTACTGGTAAAAGAGATATTTGAGATTATTCAAGAAATCCATAAACAAGAGATGACTATACTTTTAATCGAGCAAAACGCTTTTGCTGCTTTAAAGATAGCTGATTATGCTTATGTATTAGAAACTGGACGAATTGTTTTGCAGGGTACAGGAGAAGAACTTTTACAAAACGAAGAAGTAAGAAAAGCATATTTAGGAGAATAAAACTTTTTTATAAATTATATGCTCATAAAATCCTGGCTATTTAATAGTAATTAACCAGGATTTTTTTCTAAGGTAATTACTATTTTTATCGAGTGCAGAGATATTTATAATATAAGATTTTTTGATTAAAGGTTTAGAAGAAGCAAAAGAGATTTCATTGTTTTCTGGATTAAAAGTAAATTCTACTTTTGCTCCACCTAATTTCATAGATAGAGTTTTTACATCATAGTTAGTATCCTCTAAAATTGCACCGATCTTTACAAATTGATCACTTTCTATTATACCGTCATCAGGAAAGATTTTGGAAGCGTGAAGAGGTTGTTGATTTAAGATCTGGATGAAAGAATTAAATGAGTTGTTTCCAAATATAATCTGTCGATTTAATGAAAAAGGGTCAGCGTTAAAAGTATTATTCATAATGTTTGCATTAAGAATCCCTTCGTAATCTGCCTGAATAACTAAATTTTTAATAGTTGGGCTATAAACTCCATAGGGATAGGCAAAGAATTTTACCTTACCCCCTATTTTACTTTCTAAAATTTCTTTAGATAGAAAAATTTCTTTTTTGATTCGAGCCAAATAATTTTCGTAATTTTCATTTTCTTTATATTTAAGTAGATTGCAATGACTTAAAGCATGAGAGCCAATTTCTAAATTGTTTTCGGTCATTTCCTTAATCTCTCCCCAGGTAAGACTATAGCTATTTTTTTCGATAAAGTCGGTGTATATAAATAGTGTAGCTGGGAAGTTATATTTTTTAAGCACAGGGTAAGCTAAAGTAAAAGTAGATTTAAAGCCATCATCAATGTTTATTACTACAGGTTTTGGTGGAAGCTGACCATTTTTTAACCCTTTAAGCAATTCCGAAAGAGAGATTACCGCATAATTATGAGTGGCTAAATAATCCATCTGTTTTTCAAATTCTACAATATTAATTTGATAACTGCTGCCCTCATCTTTAGTGAAATTATGATAGGTCAGGATAGGGATGGTAATTTCTTCAGCATGGACAATATTATTGGTATTTAAAAAAATGTTTTGATAGAAAATTACAGAGGTTAAAATCAATAAAACTATGAACAATTTGAAGATAAGTGATAATTTATTTTTTTTAACCAGGAAAGAAGGTAACTTTTCTTGACTTAAAAACATGTTGTATCCTTAACTTATAAATATTAATGGTTTAGTATATCACATAACCTACTATATTTGAAATATTTATTAATATATGGATGGTAAAAAAAGGGTGGAGGTTATTTAATAAGCCCTTTTAGAATAGGGAATATTTCTTTTAAGTGAGTGACTATAAAGTCTGCTTTATTCTTATCAGTGTCCTTTTCAGAGGATTTATTTATCCAGATAGTAGTCATCCCTATATCTTTTCCACCAATGATATCTTTTTTGTAAGAATCACCCACAATAATGGATTCTTCTCCCTGGCAATTGGCTTTATTTAGAGCTACTTGAAAGATTTTTGCTTCCGGTTTGTAGATTTGAACTTCTTCTGAAGTGGTAATAGAGTCAAACATTTCTTTAATACCAAAGACATTAAATTGAAAATCCATATAGTCATTATCTATGTCACTGATAATCCCTAGATGAATAGAGTCATTATTTCGAATTTGTTCGATGATTTTAAAGGTTTCTGGAAATAATTTTATATATTTTTTATGATTTTCAAAATATAATTCCTTAAACCACTGAAAATCTTCTCGTGAAGGGCTGATATTATTTTCTGCAAGTATTCCCTTAAATGCTCTTTTAGTCAATTCACGAAGAGGAGCAAAGGATTTTTCTTGGGGATTAATATCCAGTAAAGTCATTTCTTTTGTAAAGATAAAAGAATGATACTTATATACCAATTCTTCTTCAGAGGCAGAGAGATGATATTTTTGAATAATATCTTTCATCATATGCAAATGGGCTATAGTATCACTTTCTGCATCAAGCAGAGTCCCTCCAAAATCAAAAAATATGGCTTTGTATTTTTTTACTTCCTTTTTGTTTGCTTTTTGCATTTCATCCTCCTTGATTTGTATATTCCAATTACTTTCTTTATTTAAAGAAAAAAGATAATAAAAATTCTGTATATATTTTGAAATTTTTTTGTAGGGGTCGAATTCATTCGACCCGAGACGGGTTTGATGCCTGCCTGTGCGTGCCTGCCTGTGCATGTACGCACGCAGACAGGAATCAAACCCCTACATTTATACGCTCTACGCTAATTATGATATATGATATACCATATACTAATTTAGTATTATAATCGAAAATATTGATTTAATAAAGTAAAGCTTATCAGAAAATCAGACTGGATAAAAATAGGATAATTTTTTTATAGCTTTATTCTTTTATCTGGGTAAGTAAGAGTAAGGTTATTAGAGCAAATATTAGTCCAGCCCAGAAGGGTGATTGAGCTCCCCATTGGGTTTTTAAATATCCACCTAAGGAAGGTCCTAAAGAGCCTATCAGTCCAGTGCAGGTACCAATAAAACCGATAACTAATCCCCTTGATTGTTGATGGGATATATCGGCAAGAAATGAATCATAAGCAATGTAACAACTCTGGAAAAAAATGTATAATATTGCAAATAGACTAATGGCGGGCCATAAGGGGGAACTTAAACTCCACAAGATTAAAAATACTCCTAAACCTATTGCACTATACAATAAAACCGTTTTACTGCCCCATTTATCAATAATTTTTCCTCCCCAAAGACTGTAAAAAACTGCAGCCAGTCCTCCTAGAGCAAAAAGTAAATTAATTTTGGATTTATCAAGACCCATTACTTCATTGGCATATAGTGATATAAAAGGTCCATTAGTAGTAAGATTAAATAGAAGAAAAAGAGAAGAAAGAGCTAGAATAATAAGTAACATCTTTTTATTAAATAGTTTTTTAAAAGAATCAAATTTATTAATTTTTGTACGATAGTGATGAGTTTCTTTTAGCCAGAGCATTCTAACCAGAGCACATAAAAAGGTAGCAATAGAACTAAGATAAAATAAATATTTTATTTCTATTCGGGGAATCAATATCGCTCCTATAGCCGAGCCTATAGTCATTCCTAAAATTGCAAAAAGTTCAAATGTACTATAGGCCATCCCCCTTTTTGTTTTTGGAACAGATTCAGCAATTAGTGAATAGAAAGAAGGTAGTTGAAGGGCGCTTAAGCTATTAGCGATGATCAAAAAAAGTATTAAAGTTGTCCAATGAGAAGAATTAGCGGCTAAAAAATATAAAAGCGGAAGGGCAAAGATGGGAACAATTATCAACCGTTTTCTTCCGAAAATATCAGAAAGTATTCCTCCTAAAAATTGCATTAGGGCATAAGAAAGAGCAAGCAAGGTGTAAGAAAATCCTACTTGAAAATCGTTTGCTCCTAATTCTCGAAGATAAATAGGAAGAATAGGACACCAGGTAAAAAAAGCAATTAGGATAAAAAGAACCGTTAAAGATAGCACGGAAATATTTTGTTCGATAAATAAAGATTGACGGGTTTTAGTTAAAAAATTCATTACGAGACTCCTTAAATTTTGGTTTATACTAAATTTTTTGTTTAAAATATGGTAAAATGTAAACAATTATAACATAATAAAAAGATAAGGTAATAAATAGGGAGAAAAAAATATTTTTATATCTTTAAAAATTAGAAGGAAAAAAAGTCTCAGCGAAGAATATATAAAAATAGGTTATAATGGGTTAGTTATTTATTTTAAGAAATATTATAAAAAAAGAAAGGGGTAATATAAATGGAGTTGAAGACAGTAAAAATGGAATTTCCTGAAGAAGCAAATATTATCATTGGACAGACTCATTTTATTAAGACTACAGAAGACCTTTATGAAGTGATGGTTAACGCAGTGCCGGGAATAAAATTTGGTCTGGCTTTTAATGAAGCCTCAGGTCCTTGTTTAATTAGAGCAGAAGGAAATGACCAGGAATTAAAATCTTTAGCCATAAAAAATGTAAAAGTTATTGGAGCAGGGCATATTTTTGTAATTATCTTAAAAGATGCTTTCCCTATTAATATATTAAATAGTATTAAAAATTGTCCTGAAATTTGCACCATATTCTGTGCTACAGCCAATCAAGTTGAGGTTATAATTGCTCAAACCGATTTGGGAAGAGGAGTATTAGGAGTGATTGATGGATATTCGCCTAAAGGAGTGGAAACCAATAAAGATGTCCAAGAACGAAAAGAATTTTTAAGAAAAATTGGGTATAAACTTTAACGACTAAATTAATTGTTGAATTGGAAAATTATATTTAATATGAAAAGGAGTGAAATTAATTATGAGGAATAAACTTTTTAGATCAAGTAAGGATTGTATGATTGGAGGTGTATGTGGAGGGATTGCTGAATATTTTGATGTTGACTCTACCCTGGTTAGATTACTGGCGGTATTGGTTGTCCTTTTAGGCGGTGCAGGAGTTATTGCTTATATTATTGCCTGGATTGTAATCCCCAAAAATCCGGAACAAGAATCTGATGAAAAATTTGAAAAGAGAGAAAAAATAAAGGAAAAGATTAAGAAAGGCGCTGAGAATGTTATAGAAGAGGTTAAAGAGCATTTTGAATCAAAGGAATCTAACCATAATACAGAAAGGAATAGAAGGATTTGGGGAGGTATAATTGTAATAATTATTGGTGTAGTTTTTCTATTTGGCAGTTTTTTCCCCTGGGTGGCTTGGAGTAATTTATGGCCTCTAATTGTAATTGCACTTGGCATAATCATTATGGTTAAGGCATTTAAAAAATAATTAAAATTATTGGGGTCAGATCTTCACAGGCTGACCCCAATAGGGGGTTTATGTCATTAACTGAACAGATAAAAGAGTTAGGACCAGAAATTGGCCTGGAGGTAATTAGAACTACTAATGCTGAAGACTTTCCGGAAACAGAAAAGCAAATTATAGAAAATATAGAAAAGGGTTATATCCCTAAAAGTGATTATTATGCTTCGAAAAATATTTCAGCAGGTTCTAATAATCTACCTCTCTGCCTGTGCGTGCCTCTGCCTGTGCGTGCCTGCACGCAGACAGGTGCACGCAGACAGGTAAACAGAATTGGAAAAAGATGTAATCCGAAGAGTATTTTAAAAAGAGCAAAGTCTATAATTAGTGTGGCTCAAGATTATTTGATAGAAGAGACAGAAAATATAACCGATAAAAAACAACTTTGTGGAAAAATTGCTAAATATGATGTTGGTAATTTCTATTATGATCTAAAATTAAAATTAAACAAGATAGTTGATTTTATAAATCAAAGAAGTGATTTTAAATATAAATCTAAAAATAAATCTTGTTATGTATCTTTAGTGGAAAAGCCAATTGCCGCACGAGCTGGGGTTGGTTGGTATGGAAAGCATGGTATAATTATTACCGAAAGATTTGGTTCCTGGGTAGTCTTGGGAGAAATTATTACTGAATTAGAATTAGAGGCAGATGCTCCGCTTCTCCAAAGCTGTGGTGATTGTAAAATATGTATAGATTTGTGCCCCACTCAAGCAATAGTTTCTCCTTATATAGTCGATCGCACCAGATGTCTGCAATATATTTCCGAAAGACCGATGAAAGTACCTGTAGATTTCAGGGAAGTCTGGGGAGATAGATTATATGGTTGCACCACCTGTCAGGAGGTTTGCCCAAAAAATATTAAGATAAAACCCAGAAAATACCAGCCCAAATATGGATATATCAGTTCAAGTGTTCCCTTAATACCACTATTACAAATTAGCGAAGAAGAATATCAAAGGTTTTTTGCTTATAACCAGATTGCCATGAGACCCAGAGAAGTAATTAAAAGAAATGCCGCTCTGGCTTTAGGAAATATCGGCGATCCTCGGGCTGTTAATCCTTTGGTAAAAGTCTTACAAGAAGATGACAACTCGATGGTGAGAGGTCATACTGCCTGGGCGCTGGGTAAAATTGGAGAAAAAAAAGCAAAATTTGCTTTAGAAAAGGCTCTAAAAATAGAAGAGGATAGAGAAGTAGGAGAAGAAATTATAGATGCCTTGAGAAGGTTTTAAATAGATTAAATTTTAGAGATAGAAGCCAGGAGTCAGGAGTCAGAAGCCAGAAGTCAGAAAACTATTATGATTAAAAGAAGGTTGGATTTTAGAAGGAAAGATATAGTAAAGAATGATACAGGTAGCAGGATTGACTAAGATATTCAATGATAAAAAAAGAGGTAAGATAGTAGCAGTTAATAATCTGAAGTTTAACTGTAGGGAGGGGCAGATATTTGGATTATTAGGTCCTAATGGAGCAGGTAAAACTACCACTTTACGGATTTTAGCTACTATGATGCTCCCCACTAAAGGGGAAGTTATAATAAATGGATTTGATGTGGTTAAAGAAGCAAACAAAGTAAGGAGGCAGATAGGATTTTTATCCAGCGAAACAGGGTTGTACGACCGCTTTACCCCTCGAGAGACTATAAAATTTTTTGGCCGAATTAACGGGATGGAAGATAAAATTATTGAAAAAAAAATGGCTGAAATATTTCATAATTTAGATATGGAAAATTTTCAAGATGTTAGAGTACATAAACTTTCCACCGGAATGAAACAGAAACTCTCTATTGCTCGCTGTATTATTCACGATCCCCCCATATTGATTTTAGACGAACCGACCTTGGGTTTAGATATAATTACTGCTCGAACCGTAACTGAATATGTTAAAAGATTTAGAGAGCAGGGAAAATGCATTATTTATTCTACTCACCTAATGCGGGAAGCGGAAAGATTGTGTGATGTAATAGCAATTATTCATCAGGGCAATCTTATTACTCAGGGAACATTAGAAGAATTGAAAAAAAATTCATCATCTGAAGATTTAGAAGAAATATTTTTTGAATTAATAACTCAAGGAGAGAATTTATAATGAATTGGAAAAATATCAAACTTATTTTTATTAAAGAGTTAGTGGGGACTGTCCGGGATAAAAGGACCATAATTGCTATGATAATAATCCCTTTAATCTTTTATCCTCTTTTATTTATGGGAATTGGCTATTTTAACCAGATGGGAAATGAAAAATCAGAGGAGGCTATCTCTAAGATTATAATAATCGGAGCAGAATTTTCCCCTCCACTGGTGAAATATTTTCAAAACAACCCAAAAATTGAAATTCTTTCTATACCAAATAACCCTCTACTTAAACTAGAAAAGGGGGAAGTCCAATTAATTTTAATCATCCCTTCAGATTTTAAAGATAGAATAGAAGAAGGAGAATCCTGTCCACTTATTTTGAGATATGATGCTACAGAGACCAAATCAAGGATAGCGCAAAAAAGAA
>Ga0315279_10003087_pt1 | contig 23841 bp, 17 predicted proteins | sample YL17G06_20_MG_FD_203694 | JGI IMG/M metagenome (GOLD analysis project Ga0315279, IMG submission 203694) | Sediment microbial communities from Yellowstone Lake, YNP, Wyoming, USA - YL17G06_20 | ecosystem: Environmental > Aquatic > Freshwater > Lake > Sediment | place: USA: Wyoming | collected...
AAGATCCAGACCATCATCAAGATGGCCTATGGATTTAGAAATCGGGACCATCTTAAGACAGCCATTTACTTCCATTGTGGAGGCTTAGACCTTTACCCGGATACCCATTAAAAACCCGGAAGAATCTCATATTTTTTTCCTCGAATACCATAGACATCCTGATAAAAGACCCTGCGTGCTTTCCCCTTTTTCCCTTTCTTAATAAACAAGACAATGGATACACCCTGCTGAATGTCAAATACATTTTCATCCTTGCTTCCGTCAGGGCACCTTTCACCGATGCGACTATTACCATGAAGGTTCAGAATGAAAATCTCATCAAAACTTTCAAGCAACTTTTTTCTCATACCTCTGTGGATTAAACCTGATAGATATGAATTATTTGTTATCATTCCAATGATGCCCTTACCTTCACGGTGAATCTTCCAATGGGCAAATCGGATAAACTTAATGTAGTCATCTGACAAAGGTTGAATGTTCTTTTCATCTCGGACATCTTCTTTATAAACATTCATCTCCTGCTCAATGAAGTCTGATTTATTGACAGAACTTACTGAATACGGAGGGTTTCCTAATATCACCAATATAGGCTGTTCTTTTTTGACCCTTCCTGCCAAATGGCTTTCTTCGGAGAGGGAAGCCATTCCCGGTAATTCTGTCTGCGCAAGTTCTTCCATCTCAAGAGTATTGGTAAGGTATAGTTTAACCCTGTCATCTTTCTGCAACCTGTATCCTAATTCTTCCAATAGGAAAGACATCTTCAAATGACCTACGGCATAAGGAGCCATCATCAATTCAAAGGCATAGAAGTGTTTCAGGATATGGTCTTTTATAAAACTTTCTCTGCCTCCCTCTCCGTATTTTAATACAAATTCATCAACAGCGAGTTTAGCCGTCTCTGCCAAAAAGGTTAGCGTTCCGGCAGCAGGGTCTAAGACCGTAACATTTTCATCTGCGAAGCCGTCTGGTTTGCTGAACTGGTCTTTCAGGATACTGTGCAATGACCGGACGATATAAGAAACCACCGGTTCAGGCGTGTAATATACGCCTCTCATCTCCCTTGTTTTGGGGTCATATGCAGATAGGAAGGTTTCATAGAAATGAATGATAGGGTCTTTGCCTTTACCCTCATGGAAATATTGATGCAACAACTTGTTTGCGTCCGTAACAGATAGGACTTCCGATATATCATCAATAATCCATTCCATCTGTTGAGGGAGTGAACCTATAGAAACAAACTGAAAGACATCTCTCAGAATACCGATTGTTTGAGGGATATTGTCATAGGCAAGTTTTCGGTTAAATCCGTTCTCGGAACGTGTCCTTGCTGCAAAAAGTCCATAGGTGATGGTCTGCGCATAGAGGTCTGAAAATTCATTCTCTGTAAGACTGCTGATTAGGTAATCCTTGAAAACCTTGTAGAAGCCCCTGATAAATCCCCTGCCAGTCTGTTCTTCTTCCCTCAGTTCCTGCGCTATTACTTCATCCTTCAGGAAGCGTGTCCTTTTGGCAAGTTCTATTGCCAGGGTTTTGGCATCATAGACTTTTGGTAGAGAGAAGGAGAAGAATTTTTCAAGCAACTTGACAAAAACAGCTTCGTTTTCAACTTGCGGGATGGTTTTAAGTTTATGCAGCATAAAAGGTCTAGCGATGGAGACTTTATCTATCAAGCCCCCGTTCCGATAAAGTCTGAATTCAAAGAAGTTGGTTAATATCAAATTAGGAAAGATATGTAGATAACGTTTTAACTGGTCGGTTGTTTCTATTTGGTCTAAGTATTCTACCGTAGGGGCTTTAGCTTCAATATAGCCAACGATGTGTTGTTTCCCGTCCCATATTCTAAAATCCGGATTGCCTGCTTCTGTTTTCTTTGGAAGGGGTGTAATATGAAACTTCCTTTTTTCGATAGAATCGCCATAAGTCTTTAAAAGGTCTTCTAAGGTAGAATAATAACTCTCTTCCCTAGCATCCCCTGTCTTGTTAACCTCAAACATCTTCTTGAGATAAGATTTCAACATTTCTTAAGATTCCTACTCTTCAAGCATTTGTTTTATCTGTTCTTCAAGAACTGGCAATTTGTTTTGGATAACATCCCAGATGATCTCCATATCAACGCCAAAGTATTCATGGGCGAGTATGTCCCGAAGACCTGCAATTTTCCGCCACTCCACACCCGGATATCGTGAGCGAATCTCTTCTGGGACTCTTTTAATGGCCTCGCCAATAATCTCAAGGTTGCGAATTACGGCATCAAAGGTTTTAACGTCTGAAGAGAAGGTTTGTAAGGAAAGGCCTGTTGTGAAAAAACGGATTTTTCTTATCGCTTCGACAATATCTTCAAGGTAGACTTTATAGTCCCGGGGCATGAATTGCCTCGCCAAGTATCAACGACCGAAGCCTTGGCTTAATAGAATCGGAAATAACGAGATCCACCTGACAGTCAAAGAGTTTTTCTAATAACAGCTTTAAATCCATATAAGCATCGAATGACTTTTTTTCGAACTCCACCACGAAGTCGAGGTCGCTCACCTCGTTAAATTCACCACGAGCACAGGAGCCAAACAAACCCAACCGTCTCACTCCGTAACCACGGATGACATTCTGATTTTCTTCCAAAATTTTCAAGATTTCCTCTCGATCTCTAACCATAATATGCTCACCCATTCATTATAAGCAGATTGTTTAGTTTCTATCTTATCTAAAAAAAATTATTGCGTCAATGCAAATCCCTCTTTCTGCTTCCTTCATACAGGTCGTACTCAAGCAGTCTGCACTCAATATTGCTGTTGAAAAAAGGAACCCTTCTCTTTGTCCTCAATCCCACTTTCTTTGCGAGATCGAGGTTGCCCGTGAAGATATATCCCCTATATCCCTTGCATCTCTTTTTGAAGTAATCCCCGATCCCTTTATAGGTCTCATTGAGTTCTTCTACCTTCCCCAACCGCTCACCATATTCGGGATTGAGAATGACAACTCCTCCCCCCTCTGGAACAGGCGTCTCTGAAAAATCACATACCCCGAACTCTATCCAATGCTCCACACCAGCTGTTGCTGCGTTCTTCTTTGCCGCCTCAACAGCCTCCTGACGGATATCTGTGGCAATGATTTTTCCTTTTAAGCTGTTCTTCGTCAATGCCTTTATCTTTTTGCGCATAACATTCCAGGAAGGTTCATTAAATCCTTTCAGATGCATGAAGCCATAATTACTTCTCAATAGCCCTGGTGCTCTGTTAAGAGCAATCAGTGCAGCCTCTATGGCAAGTGTTCCACTGCCGCACATGGGGTTGATAAAGTTCCCGTTGTCTTTCCAGCCGGTTGCCAGAACCACTGCCGCTGCAAGCGTCTCCTGCATGGGCGCTTTAAGGGGAATCTTCCTGTATCCGCGTTTGGAAAGGGGCTCACCAGAGGTATCAAGAAACACCTGACAGAGGTCTCCTTTCCAGTAGAGATGGACCACGATCCTATCTCTTTCAGGACCGGCATCCGGTCTCCGTCCACGCCTTTCTTTAATCCGATCAACAATCGCATCCTTGCATTTTAGATTTGCAAACCGTGAATCCTTAATCGTGGGTGTATCAACAGAGGATGTCACACAGATATAATCATCTTCGGGAATATAATCTTCCCATCTCATTCTTGAAATCTTTCTATAGAGCTCATCAGGATTTTTCGCACTAAATGCTTCGAGAAGAAAAAGAACCCGTTGCCCTGTACGGATGAAAAGGTTAAGTCTCATGGCATCATCCATTGTGCCTTCTGTCTCAACACTCGCAATACCCTCTGATAGGATCGGAAACCCTAATGAGAGGACCTCTTCTTTTAAAAAAGACGGTATACCCTTCGCACAGGTAATGACGATCTTACTTTTTTGTGAGAACACAGACATGGCCCACCTTTTCTTATGATAACATTTTATCGATCCCTTCACTCTTGTCAATCAGTATGTCTGGTTCTACCTTAAGAATCCCCTCCCTTGGCAGAAGGGAATTCACCTTCACCCGCCCCTCTCCCGTCAGAGACTGTGTCATAATCAACGAGAAACTACTTCCGTTCAAAGACGGAACAGGCGGTCGGGTGACGAAGCTTTAGACCTGCCTGCGCGTAGCCGCTTCGGCGAAGGCAGGGCGGAAACCTTTCATTGGCCAGCTTCGGGGCTCCAAACCCGTGAAAAGAATCCCATTTCTAAGAAGGCCGATTACCCATAAGTTTAAACGACCGCATTCTAAAGCTGAGGAGTCTGATCCCGCCACGGCGGGATTCCGCTGGAATCTACCCTCCCTCATGATTACGACACAGTCTCCAAGGGAGAGGGGAAAGAGTTTTTGTATTATTGTTCATAATAGGGTAATATTTTTCATAAGCAACACAAACAAATGGAACATTGGCAGAAATCTCTTGCTGCAAGTATTACTTCTCTGGATGAGTTGGCCGATCGCTACCACATCCACATTGAACCATTGGAACCGGTGGTGGGGCGCTATCCGATGCGGATCACCCGTTATTATCTGGCTCTTATCCAGGAAGTAGACGATCCCATATGGCGGCAATGTGTGCCCGACCAACGCGAGTTGGAAGATAATCACCTTCCTGTGGATCCTCTTAATGAAGCTGAGCTGTCTCCCGTCCCAGGCGTTATCCACCGTTATCCTGACCGGGTGGTGCTGCTGGTGTCTTCTGCCTGTCCAACCTTTTGTCGATTTTGCATGAGGAAACGCCGGATAGGATCCCAGGGGGTATTGAAAACAGGCAACCAGATTGATGGCGGCTTGAAGTATATTGAAAGAACACCTGCTATCCGTGATGTGATTCTCTCCGGTGGTGACCCGCTGTTACTCTCCGATGAAGAGCTTGAAGATATCCTTGCACGGTTACGCAAGATTCCTCATCTTGAAATAATCCGGATCAATACGCGTGCACCGGTGACCCTACCGGACCGGATCACACATCACCTCTGCCGAATTCTGAAACGTTATCATCCACTTTACGTGAATACCCACTTCAATCATCCATTAGAAATCACCCCAAAATCCGCCGGGGCATGTGCCATGTTGGCCGATGCAGGAATCCCCTTAGGGAACCAGACGGTACTTTTAAAAGGGGTCAACGATAATCTGTTAGTGATGAAGCGACTGATGCAGAAACTTTTAACCATCCGAGTAAGGCCTTACTATATTCACCAGATGGACTTAGTCCAAGGAACCGGTCACTTTCGCACCCCTGTCGAGCAGGGTTTAAAGATTATGGCAGGTTTGCGCGGCCACACCTCAGGAATGGCAACCCCTTACTATGTCATTGACTTGCCCGGAGGCAAAGGAAAGGTCCCGATTCTGCCGGACGATGTTAAAAGAGAGGGACAGACTTTCTTTATACGTAACTATCTGGGTGAAGTCGTCGAATATCATGATAGTGGAGAGTAAGCGGGCATTTTTTCATCAGCCTTTTAATTCTGCAACGACATTTTTCATACCAATAACTTTGGCCCTCCCTGTAAGAGGAGCTTCCAGTCCCACCATGGCGGGATCGCAGCAAGATGCCTTTTAATGGGTGCTCCTACCGAGAAATGGTCAAAAATGTCGCTGCAATGTTAAAAAAACGCGATTATTATGATTTAACTTTTTAGACAGCGTCAACTTTCGTGTCGATTTCTTCCTGAAGTCCTCGGCTGACACATTTCGACCTTGAGACAGGATTTCATTTAGTAATATTTATCTGGAACACTGCCCTAAAACCTTCCTTCATATCTTGTAGTCTTTTTTATTTGACACACAACTCCGCTCTTCGTATATTCAACCCAAGCAAAAGCGAGTTCCTATCCACCAACAGGGTCTTTGGAAAAAAAGAGAGAAGTTGTCGTTACGGAGATATCCATAGGGGATAGGATGAAGAAAAATAAAGGAGGGGATTTTCCGACGACCGTGGTCGCCTCCGGCCATAACCCGTTTGGAATGAGAAAAAAGAAGAGGAAGCCATGAGACGAGCACTGTTTATCTCATTCTGTATCATATTCGTTTTTGGAGCTTTGGGGGAATCAAGCCTCGCAGAGGTTAAATCGGAAGAAAGACTTACTTCCGAGCAGGTCAAAGAACAAGACGCCTTCACCATCGGTGTCCAGGCCTACATCTGGGGCTTTCCTGCCTGGATGGATCAGCAGAACACGGTGATGACTGTTTCGGTTGAGGAACCAGATGGACTGCGGGGGCCATTCAACATGTTGGTCCAGGCAAAGAGTCTTTACGGCCCTGAGGCCCGCATCACGCAGTCTCCCAATAACGATACAATATACTCGAGCGCTTGCCTTGATCTGACCAAGGAGCCCCTCATTTTCTACGTTCCTGATTTCAAGGGGCGCTATTATACGTTTCAACTCATCGACAAGTACACGAATAACTTCGGCTACATCAGCCAGCGCACCAAAGGATTCAAGGAGCAGGTCTACGTATTTTGTGGCCCCGGCTGGTCGGGAAAACTCCCTCCAGGTGCCGAACGGATCGACGTCCCCACTGTCGAGATGACCATTGTGGGCCGTATCGGCATCGAGAGTGAAGAGGAAATGCCCGAGACCCGGGCTCTTCAGGAACAAATCCGGCTTGTACCACTAAGTCAATACGACAAGGACTACAAACCGGGCAAAGTGCCTGTGCCGAAATGGAAGAAATACACAGGACCGCTTGCCTACTTCGAAGAGCTTGGAGACGTGATCTCCAAGAGTCGTCCGCCCGATCATGAGAGAGGACTGATGGGCCTCTTCGAACGGATCGGGCTTTCCCCTGACTACGGCTTCGATCCGGCGAAGCTTGACGAGCCGACAAAGAGGGGCCTTGAACGGTCCATCCCGGTTGCAAGAGACATTATCGAAGTACGAGCCAAAGCCCTGAGCAAACTGGTCAACGGATGGAGCATGCTCCCGAATTTGAAAGAGTACTTTGGCACCACCTACCTGGACCGGGCGGCCATTGCCTGGCGTTATATCTACGCCAACAATCCAGAAGAAGCCGTTTATGCGACGGTCTGGATAGACGAACAAGGCCAGGTCCTTGACGCCTCGAAACACAGATATGTCATCCAGTTCCCCAAAGGACATACACCACCAGTGGATGCCTTCTGGTCGATTACGATGTATGGTACAGATGGATATATGATAGAAAATCCGATCAAGCGGTACTCCATTGGCTACCGGACCAAGAGCCTGAAACGCGAGGTGGACGGCTCGCTCACGATTCACGTCCAGAACGAGTCACCCGGAAGCGACAAGGAATCCAATTGGCTGCCAACACCGAAGGGGCAGTTTTACTTGGTCCTTCGCATGTACCTGCCTAAGTGGGAAGTGATCAACGGACGGTACGAGATACCACCAGTCAAGCAGGTGGAATAGCGGCCATCAGTGATGGCTATGTTATTGTAGGCAAAAGGGAGGATGGAAAAGTCGACCAACCCGAAAATAGCCTCGGATATTGGAGTGGAAAAAATGACTAAATAGGAGGGTCAAATGGTCAGAAGAGTGATAGGGGTTGCGGGGTATGAACAGACGGAGTCTTTCCGAAATCTGTTCACTCTTATTTTTCTCCTTTTTATGCTTTTTGAAGGATCCGTTCCATTCATGGCTGATGCAAATGAGCTATTTCCATCGACATTAGAAAAATCAGTCAGGTATCGGACTCTTTCAAGAGCAGAAAACAGATTGGAAAGAGAGCGATGGTTTTGGATGCAGCGTTCCTATCCTGCTGAAAGCATCCCTGCAGACGTCCATCAAACAGTCGTCTTAGAGGAATCCTCCTCTTCTACCAAGGGGACACAAAACCCAGTCCGATGGGAATCCATTGGACCCGGGCCTATTGATAATGTCGAGATGTACGGAGCTGGAGACCTATCAACGAGCGGAAGAGCTCTGGCGATTGCTATCCATCCAACAAATCCAGAGATTCTATTGCTGGGTGCAGCTCAGGGCGGTATCTGGCGTTCGATCAATGGAGGAAGGAACTTCGCTCCAGTAGCTGACGATATGCCTTCTCTTGCGATCAAGGTCATTCGCTTTGCCCCGAGTAACCCGGATATCGTCTATGCAGGTTCAGGAGAACCTCACTCAAAGACAAGTATCTTCGGCATGGGTGTTTACAGATCTACGGATGGCGGGGAGACTTGGACGGCCCTTCCTTCTCATGGGTCGGGATGGGATTTTCGTTATATGGCGATCAGCGGATTGCAGATCGATCCAGGAGATCCGAATAAGGTCTATGTGACAACTGCAAATATTTTGCCGGACCGCGTCAATCTCTTTCAACCTCCTCTTTCTACCCCGAAAACAGGTATTTTCAAATCAACCGACGGCGGTCAAACTTGGAGGTGCACTCAATACGCCGTCGATTACAGGGACTACATGTATCCGGAATATGATCCCTACCCAGCCTCAGGCGTGGGTTTCATGGATTTGGAGCTATTCCGGGCCAATCCCTCCATCCTCTTTGCCACTGAAGTGTCGGGCGGCATATACCGATCGATTGATTATGGGGAGCATTGGCAACGAGTGACACCTATAAAAAATCCAGGAGGGGCGGCTGATGCAGGTCCGGATTTCCCAGCGCCTGTGCCCCATTTCAGTTATTACGATCCTCAAGCGTTCTTCTTCATAACCTATCCTGTATTGCTACGAGAAAAGACAGTTCCAGAGTTTAACCGTATTGAGATCAGCCTTGCCAAGACAGGAACGGGTATTACTCAGGACCACCGAACCATGGTACTCTATGCAGGCGTTGGCGCTGTGATTCAACTCGATCGAAACAACAATGGGATCTATGACCCGGATACAGACCTTCAAGTTGCAGTAGGACTCCTTTTTAAATCAACGGATGGGGGTCAAACGTGGAAATGGCTGGGCGATTGGTTAGATGGGGTACCTAACTACTGTGATGCGTACGGCTCCAATGTAGGAGGCCATGCCTTCATGGATTGTCTTTATGACAACACGGTTGAAGTCAACCCCACGGATGCTAATGATGTGGTTGTAGGAGGCAACGCCAATTATAACCCTTACTGGCCTGATCCGATCACCAATCCAACCAGGATGTTGAAGATTCCATGGAGGGGAATGGTCTATCGCTCTGCAGACGGCGGTATGACCTGGGAGGATACGACCCCTGCATGCGGCCGGTATGTTCTTGACACAACTCAACCTGATTTGAACGGACTCCCCGTTTACACCTGCGTCGAAACACCTTCCGATAGGATTATTCACCCGGACACCCACAGCGCTGCCTATAATTGGGAGAGAAGTCAGTTTTATGTGACGAGTGATGGCGGTCTCCATCAATGTTCGGTGAGCAAGAATGAGGTGACGGGTGAGACAAACTATAGCTGGAGAGGACTCAACAATAACCTTTCCACGTTACAGTTCTTTAATTTTGGTTCCCATCCCACTGATCCGAATAGAATATTAGGGGGCATGCAGGACAATGCAGCGGCTTCGTGGAACGGTACTTTTTGGGATGCCTGGGATTTCTCAGGGAGCGATGGCAACGTCTCCACTTTTGATCCTAAGGCGCCTCAGCATGTTTATATCGGTTGGCAGTATGCCCTTTCTCGAAACGACAATGGGGGAGACAACGATCCAACTCATTGGAAGACCCTATTTGATTCCTCGATTGGCCAAAATGATACTCTGCCCTTTGTGACAGTCTTTGACATTGATCCAGTGGAGACCAATATCATTTATGTGGGGAGTGATACAGGTCTTTACCGATCTAATGACAGGGGGGATCACTGGCAGGAACGTCTAAACGAGATTCCTACGGACGGAGAGGTCACCTCCATTTCTGTATCTCCAAGAGATCATAACCAAGTTTGGATTGGAACAAGCAAAGGAAAAGTTTATCTCTTCGATTTTAAAAAAGGAGAGATCCACGATCGGACGGGCAAAAAATTCCCCAACCGGTGGATTTCGAGTATCAAAGCCTCCCCCAACCACAAAAACACGGTGATCGTTACCTTTAGCGGCTACGACTCCAATTCAAAAGACAAATCTCTCGGCGGTAATGGAAATGTGGGTAAAGTCTTCATCAGTCAGAATATGGGAAAGAGATGGAAAAATATCAGCGGCAATCTCACGGAGAAGAACGGTTTTGATATACCCGTCTCTACTCTGGTCATTGATCCAGAGAACGAGAGACGGATGTGGATTGGCACAGATATGGGTGTTTACCGAACAGTGAATCGAGGTCGAACCTGGGAATCTTACCGTGGAAATATGCCTCTTGTTGCGATTATGGCGTTGGAATACAATTTGAATACCGGCTATCTGATGGCAGCCACCTTTGGACGCAGCATCTGGCGGACGATTGTCGCCCCAAACAGATAGGAGTGAAGAAAATTGACTGACAAGGAGGTTTTCAAATGAGCAGAAGAATGATCTGGATTGTAGGCTTTATCTGTTTCATCTCTGTGGTTCCTCTGACAGGGTATGCAGAGGACGAACTCGCTGTTAGTAATACGGCAGCATCCATCACGTCCTCAAAGATTGAGCGCTTCAAGGCTGCCCTGGTTAAGAAAGGGTTTGAAGTAAAGGAGTGGGAAGATTCGTTCGGGAATGTAGATATTGCCAATTTAGTTTGTAAAGGATTGATGGCGATAGGCTATGGCAACAACGCGGATGCGCCCTATATGGTGTTTAGACAGGAAATGGAAGGACCGCAGCCGATAGGCAAGATCAAGATTCCTCGGTTATTCCAGCTTCGTCCGGATGAGGCTATTGTGTTTATTGGACGAACACCTCCCCCTGTGGCTTACTTCAGCTACCGGAGTTATGTGATCGATCACGTTTACGAGAATGCATTGGGGGAAAAGGAGGCGAAGAGGGTTTTCACAAGCCTTGGTGATACACTGAACAACCGGACGATCAAGACGATAGGGCCAGACCCGTTCAAACGTGATGTTCTCATTGTGATCACAGCAGACAGGGGGACTGACGCGAGAGTGAGAGCTGCGGCAAGATCAGCCGGGATTCCGTCTGGCCTCATAAATACCGATATCATCCCTTCATCTGTGGTGAAGATGGGCATCGATGAGGACCCAATGCCCCTTAGTGGTCCCCCTAAGGAGTTTGACCTCTTTCTTTTCATACACCGTATATTCCTTAACGAGGGGCCCAAGTGTGAGGAGGGATCTTGGTGTGAGTACGAAGAGTATCTGCAAAATCCTAACGCTCGAGTGCTCCACCTGACTCAAGATCCTCAAACAGTGAAACTCGACCCGTTTCCGATGCCCAAAGTCCTGAAGCGCGGCACTGGTTCAACGGAGGTTGATCTTATGCCTTCCCTTGAGAACCTCCGGCAGGCCATCCTGAAAAGCTATCCTGGTTATACGGCGACGGAGTACAAAACCCACATCTGGCTCAACGAATGGCTCGATGGTATCCAGAGAAAAGAAAATCTCCTCGGCGAAAACCGAGACACGAGCTACCTTTGTAGCGAAAATTTCAGACTTCAGGAATCAAGCGACGAGTTCCTGGTGATCTATGGGGTCAACCACGAGGCATGGGGAAAGGCAACATACTCCAACTTCAGCGTTTACCATGATGGAAAGAAACTGGGGATCGTTGGGAAACACAGCCGCGATCTGGCAGGGAGTGCCTATGACTATATCCCCAAAGACCGGGACGATCCCTCCCATGACCCGAATGCTCAATATCTGTATGCATGGAAAGTTGCGAGAGCTTGCGATCAAAATGATTCAAAGTGTCTCCAAGTCAAATTGTCTGACAGGTTAAAGCCTTGCCCCCTCGTCGATTTAAATGGAGACCTATTCGTGGCGTTCCGCGCCTACCTTGAACCCAAGACGAAGGTGGGTCCATACTGGTATGAGCTCCTCTATGACCGAGTAATCAAGTTCAGTCGGTCTCCATAATCAGAGCCCTGGTGCCAAGCATTGGTAATAAAGTATTTAATTCAATTTCCATTCATCATCTGAATTGATATAATTTGCGGAATGACAAAGGGACCACGGGTTCTTAAATTATCTTCAGGCGATGAGGAAAAGGAACTTGAGTTTGAACTCGACTACCTCTCCTCATTAACGTTTGAAGAGCGCCTCTCCTGTTATCTCTACATTTTTTAGAGCTCTTCGGGTGTGAAGGCTACCACCTCGTCAATTGTTTCGGCATTCAAAAAAACCATGACGAGCCGATCGACCCCCAATGCAATGCCCGCCGAAGGGGGCATGCCGTCCAACTCAGCTAAGAATTTCTCTGGAATCGGATAGGCGGGTCTGCCTGATAAAGAACGATTTTTGTTTTCCTGGTTAAATCGCTTCCCTTGCTCCTCTGCATCAGTCAATTCTGAGAAGCCATTGGCCAGCTCCAACCCTCCCATGTAAAGTTCAAAACGTTCTGCGATGGTTTGATCTTTATCCTTCAGGCGGGCCAGTGCCCCCCTTTGGGCAGGGTAATCATAAATAAACGTGGGTTTTCCTATTCCCAGTCGCGGTTCAATGTCCTGAACCATGAGCTCATCAAAAAGATTATGCTCCAATGCATCTTTCATGGAAGTCTTGGCGTAACGACGAAAAGACTCTTCAACAGAGATTCTTTCCCATGGTTCCCTTAGGTCAATCTCATGGTTGTGAAAGACAATCTTCTCTCCCAAACCAACGGCGGCGGCCACGGCTTGAACCAATGCCTCACAATCCTCCATCAGTCCCCTGTAGTCGCTGCCTGACTTGTACCATTCCAGAAGCGTAAACTCAGGGACATGCTGACTTCCTCGTTCTCTCTCTCGCCAACAGCGGCAGATCTGAAAAATCTTCTCATAACCTGCGGCCAGCATGCGCTTCATGCAAAGTTCAGGGGAGGTATGAAGGAACCATGTACCAGAAGCGAAAGCGTCAATATGGGATTCCGGTGCAGGAGTGGGGATGCGGTGAGGGGTCTCTACCTCGAGATAGCCCTGTTTAATAAAAAAATGCCTGATCTCCTGGACGATTTGTGCTCTCTGATGAAGAGCCTTCCTGCGCCTGGCGAGTGGCCAGTTTTTCACTACAGACCTATTCTTGAGTTTTTTGAAAAAGCACAAAAACTCTGATTACACAGATTATGAAACGATTACGCAGATAAGTAATACATCAAGAGTAAAGTTAATCTGTATAATCTTTTTTGAAATCTGTGTAATCATGAGAGCGTAGAGTATTTTTTCTGAGCTCTCATTCTTTGACTCTTGTCGAATATTCACCCGTGCGGGTATCAATGGTGATCAATTCACCCTCTACAACGAATGGAGGAACACGAAGCACATAACCGGTCTCTACAGTAGCCGGCTTGTAGTCACTTTTAGAAGTATCCCCTTTCACCCAAGTCTCTGTTTTAATCACCCTAAGGTTGACGAAGTTCGGGAGCTCGACGCCGATCGCCTTATCCCTGAACAACAGTACCTTCACATTTAAATTTTCAATGAGAAAATTCTTTGCGTCACCCAGGGCTTCCTCGCTGATAATAATTTGCTCAAAGGTCTCATTGTCCATGAAGTAGTAGTGATGATCCTCTCTATAAAGATACTGCATGGCCCGTTCTTCCAATGAAGCCGGTTCAAAGCTGTCTCCCTCACGGTAAGTTCGATCAATCGTCAATCCCGTGATCATATTTCGCAGTTTCGTTCGGTAAAGTGCCTGTCCCTTGCCTGGTTTCGCAAAATCGAAGGCGACAACAATATAAGGTTCATTGTCGATGATGACTTTCAATCCTTTTCTCAAATCCGCTGCGGTATACATAGACGATCCATCCTCTATTTACAATCTATGAAAATGACCGAGCCCTTTTTGTCATTCCTGCAAAAGCAGAGCTTGCCCCGCACTTGACGCGGGGAATCTATGGTCTTTAGTTACCGGCTCCCTGCTTCCACAGGGATAAGTCTGTATTCCCGTTTCCACGCCTGCGCACTGAAGCGCTCTGGCGCGCAAGCACGGGAATGACAGAATGGGAATCTAAAGAGGTATAGGGTATGAATCTATTTTCAACGTATCTTTCATATCTTTCAAGTGATCAATTCTTAATCTTTCAAAAATCGTAGAAAAATCGATTCCGGATCCGTTCCGCCATAGACCTTCCGGCTTGCTGAAGAGCGGCAGCCTTATTGGCTTCGTTGATGAGGGCATTAGAAGATGCCCGATACCATGTCCTCTCTGCCAGGTCTTTCTCCCTCCATAGAATCTCGCCGCTTCGCTTTTTCAGCATTAAATCCATGACCACGTTGATCTGATATTCCAAGGCCAGATTGGATCGGTCATAGGAAACCGAGGAGATCTCAAGAGACTTAATCATCCCTTCTAAAACAGAATCCGCTTCCTTTCGGTCGACCACCTTGGCTCTTCTGTCTTGGATGAACCCTTTCAGAAAGGCTTGAGTAAAGAGGACCTCGATCCCCGGTTCAAAGGTTTGATTGACAAAAGTAGGGATGGCGACGGATGTCAGGCCAGGGGGAACATGGGTCTCCTTCCCAACCATCTGATAACCACATCCCCCCAACAGAACGATACAAAAAATGGAGAATAACTTTTTCCAAAATGGCATCAAAAGAATCTCTTTTGTAAGTTCCAATAACTCAATCAATCCCAATCACCCCCTCACCCTATCCCTCTCCCGCCAGGGGAGAGGGGAAGTTTTTGGGGATTTTAATGAAATTCCCCTCCCCCCTTGAGGGGGAGGTCGCCGACGCTCCATAGCTTTGGCGACGGAGCGGTGAGGGTGGGGGGTATTAGCAAACAATATTGACCAGTTTTTGTGGGACCAGAATCACCCTCTTAACTTCTTTACCTTCCATCAACTTCTGAATCCTCTCGCTCTTCAATGCCCAGGCCTTCACTTCTTCCTCTCCGTAAGAAGCAGGGATGGTAATACGATCCCTCAACTTTCCGTTCACCTGGACGACGATCAGGATTTCCTCTTCCAAGACAGCTTCCCGGTCATAATCCGGCCATGGGTTCTTCATAATAGAATCCCTGTTTCCCAAAGCCTCCCAAAGCTCCTCTGCAAAGTGGGGAACAAATGGCGAGAGCAATAGGACGGTCGTCTCGATCGCCTCGCGCACCACCCTCATCGAAATTTCGTCCGTGCGGTCCTTGACCTCCGAAACATAGATTTCATTCACCAACTCCATGATGGCACTGATCGCGGTATTGAAATGGAATCGTTCGACGTCCTCTGTTACCTTTTTGATCGTTTTGTGAATCTTCTGCCGAAGAAACTTCCGGTCTCCTTCGAGGGTTGTCCCGAAGGGGAACGAGTTCACATTTTGAAGACGATGGTGCTGCTCAAAGAAAAGCCTCCAAACCCGATTGAGGAAGCGAGAAGACCCTTCCACCCCTTGGTCGCTCCAATCCAAATCCTTTTCAGGTGGAGAGGCGAAGAGGCAGAACATCCTCGCTGTATCCGCACCATATTTTTCTATCAAGTATTCCGGGTCGATCACATTCTTCTTCGACTTGGACATCTTTTCCAACTTTCCGACAGAGATCGGGCCGCCACACTTACGACAACGAAATGCTTCTCCATCGGCCTCTACCTCATCGGGGAAGAGATAACCATCCTTTGGACACTCATAGACCTCTTTGCAAACCATCCCTTGGGTAAGAAGATTTGTGAATGGCTCCTCGACGCTCACCCACCCCATCTCCTTCAACACCCTGGTGAAAAAGCGGGAGTAGAGGAGATGTAGGATGGCATGTTCAATCCCTCCAATGTATTGATCAACAGGCATCCAATAATCCACTCTCTTCTTGTCCAGGGGCCCTTCATGAAAGTCCGGGCATGCAAACCGATCAAAATACCAGGAGGACTCGACGAAGGTATCCATCGTGTCGGTCTCCCTTCTCCCAGGCCCACCACACTTAGGACATCGTGCCTCTACAAATTCTCTCAGTCCTGAAAGGGGGGACTCGCCCATTCCGGTGACTTCTACATTAAAAGGCAACACGACGGGGAGATCTTTTTCAGGAACAGGAATGGTTCCACACCGATCGCAATAAACGATAGGGATGGGGGCTCCCCAATAACGCTGCCTCGAAATCCCCCAATCCCTCAGCCGATAAGTGATCCTCTTCCCGCCAAGACCCTTCTCCTCGAGATACTGTGCAATGGTCTCCCTGGCCTTGACGCTGTCCATCCCATTGAACTGTCCGGAATGGACCAAGAAACCCTCCCCTTCATAGGCTTCGGTCATCGTTTCGGCATCTAAGGTCAGACCTTCTGGTTGGATGACAACGATCAGAGGGAGTTCGTACTTCTTAGCGAATTCAAAGTCCCTCTGGTCATGGGTGGGCACCGCCATCACCGCACCTGTTCCATACTCCATCAGCACAAAATTGGCCACGAAGATGGGCATCCTCGCCTTCGTCATTGGATTCAGACAATAACCGCCTGTGAAGACGCCCTCTTTTTCCGTCGTCTCAGCAGTCCTTTTCATCCGATCCTGTCGCCTCATCCTGTCGACGAAACTCCTCACTGCTGCCTCCTGAGCCGTCCCTTTTGACAAGCTCAGGGCAAGGGGATGCTCGGGGGCAAAGCTCATGAAAGTTGCACCAAAGATCGTATCCTGTCGGGTGGTGAAGACCTTGATGACCTCCGTTGAATTCTCCAGAGGAAAATGGATCTCCGCCCCGACCGACTTCCCGATCCAATTTCGCTGCATGGTGAGGACCCGCTCTGGCCATCCGGGGAGTTGATCGCACCATTCGAGCAGGTCTTCTGCGTAATGAGTGATTTTAAAGAACCATTGATCCAGTTCCTTTTGAGTGACACCTGGATCATCGGCATGACCTCGCCAGCATGTTCCATCGCTCATCACCTGTTCGTTTGCTAAAACCGTCCCACAGATTTCACACCAATTGACAGTGGACCGCCTTTTATAGGCCAACCCCTTCTCATACATCTTCACGAAGAACAGCTGTTCCCATTTGTAATAAGAGACGTCGCAGGTGGCAAACTCCCGATCCCAGTCGTAACTGAAGCCCATCCGTTTCAATTGATTCTTCATATACTCAATATTTTCATAGGTCCATTTGGCTGGGTGAGCACCATGTTCGATGGCTGCGTTTTCCGCGGGCATACCGAAGGCATCCCAGGCCATGGGGTGCAGGACATTAAAGCCTTTCATCTTCTTATATCGAGCCACCACGTCACCGATGGAGTAATTCCGCACATGGCCCATATGGATCTTTCCGGATGGATAGGGAAACATCTCAAGAAGGTAATACTTCTCCTTATTCTGATCCTCTGTGACCTTAAAGAGCTTCTGACTCTCCCAGACCTTCTGCCATTTCTCCTCAATCTCTTTCGGGGTATACCGCTGATTCATCTATTTCCTCGTGCCCCTCACCCTTCCCCTCTCCCCTTTGGGGAGAAGGATGGGGTGAGGGGTCATTCATTGAATCATTGGGTTATTGAGTTATTAGGTTTTTTTTTACAACTCATAACTCTTAACTCCTAACTCTAAACTTATTATTCCCTCATCATCTTTCGGATTCGGAGCCTCAAAGCGTTAAGTCGGATGAACCCCTCCGCATCCTTTTGATTGTAGACTGTATCCTTCTCAAAGGTAGCAAATGCCCCGTGGTAAAGGGATTTTTCAGACTTCCGACCGATCACCATGCAGTTCCCTTTGTAGAGTTTCAGCCGAACACTCCCTGTTACATCCTTCTGCATCTCATCGATCGCCTTCTTCAAGACCTCCATCTCCGGAGAAAACCAATAGCCATAATAGATCAGTTCGGATATCTTTGGAATCAAGCCATCCCGAAAATGCATCACCTCTCTGTCCATGGTCATCGATTCGACGGCTCGATGGGCGATGTGGAGGATCGTTCCACCTGGAGTCTCATAGACCCCTCTTGATTTCATTCCCACGTAACGATTCTCCACCATATCAACGCGACCGATTCCATTCCGGCCCCCCAATTCATTCAATTGAGACAATAAGTTTGCAGGTGAGAGTGCCTTGCCATCGATCCGTTTGGGAACCCCATCTTCAAAATCGATTTCCACCACGGTGGGACGGTCCGGTGCCTTTTCTGGAGAGACGGAAAGGATGAACATATCCTCTGGGGGCTCGGACCAGGGATCCTCCAAGATCCCTCCTTCGAAACTGATGTGGAGTAGGTTTCGGTCGGAGGAGTAGGGTTTCTCTTTCGTCACCGGAATAGGAATATGATTCTTTTGGGCATAGGTCATCAATTCCTCCCGGGATTTAAATTCCCACTGCCTCCAGGGAGAGATCACCCGAATGTAAGGATTGAGGGCGTAGTAGGTCAATTCGAATCGAACTTGATCATTGCCCTTCCCTGTAGCACCATGGGCCACGGCCTCGGCTCCCTCTAACTGGGCTATCTCCACCTGCCTCTTTGCAATGAGAGGCCTGGCGATCGAAGTTCCGAGGAGATAAGTTCCCTCATAGATGGCATTGGCCTTTAAGGCAGTAAAAACGTAATCTCGTACGAACTCTTCTCGAAGGTCCTCGATATAGACCTTGCTGGCACCGGTAGAGATCGCCTTTTCCTCCAGGTGATCCAGTTCTTCAGCCTGCCCGACATCAGCGGTGAAGGCGATCACCTCACAGCCAAACTCGTTTTTTAGCCATTTCAGGATGATCGAGGTGTCCAACCCCCCAGAATAGGCCAACACAACCTTCTTGATCTCACCTTGCATAAAAACCTCCCTCCCTCAATTTCGGATTTCGGAATTCGGATTTCGGATTTTTAATTCCGCAATCAGCAATCCGCATTTCGCAATTAAGATACTCCTTTGAAGACCTCTTCCAGTGCCTCAAGCGTTTGATCCACTTCTTCCTTCGTTACAATCAGTGGCGGAAGGAATCGGAGCACATTGCCCATGGTGCAGTTAATAAGAAAACCTTTTTGCATCATCTCTTTAACAATGGAACTCCCATCCATTTTCAACTCCATGCCGAGTATTAACCCTTTTCCACGAACCTCTTGAATGAAGGGATATTTTTTCTTGATCTCCTCGAGTCTGGAGAGGAAGTAGGCTCCCACCTTTTGGCAATTTTCCAACATCCCTTCTTCCAAGATCGCCGTCAAGGCGGCCATACCAGCGGCGGTAGCCAAGGGATTCCCTCCAAAGGTTGAAGCATGATCCCCAGGCTCGAAACTTTCGGCAACCCCCTTCTTGATCAGTAGAGCCCCAATGGGAACCCCTCCTGCTAATGATTTGGCAAGGGTGAGCATATCGGGCTCCACCCCCTCATGTTCATAGGCAAAAAGTTTTCCAGTCCTGCCCATTCCCACCTGGACCTCATCGAAGACGAGGAGGACCCCTTTCTCATCACAGATTTCCCGAAGTCCTTTGAGATATCCTTCCGAAGGACAGTTCACCCCTCCCTCCCCCTGAATAGGCTCCAACATAACAGCACATGTCTTCGAATCGATGGCATTCTTTACCGCCACCAAATCATTAAAAGGGACATATTTAAACCCAGGCATCAGAGGAGCATAACCTTTATGAAACTTCTTTTGTGCCGTTGCAGTCAATGTGGCAAGGGTCCTTCCATGGAAAGAACGGTCCATGGTGATGATTTCATATCGATCCCCTTCCATCCTCTCCTTCGCATATTTCCGGGCCAATTTCATCGCTCCCTCATTGGCTTCGGCCCCACTATTACAGAAGAAGACTTTATCAGCAAAGGAGCGTTCACAGAGGAGAGAGGCCAACCGGATCTGTGATTCAATGTAATAGAAGTTCGACACATGGATCAGCCTCTCTGCCTGGTCTTGAATGGCCTTGACAACCTTGGGGTGGCAATGGCCTAAATTACAAACCGCCAGGCCCGATACAAAATCCAAATATTCTTTTCCATCCATGTCCCAAACTCGAGTCCCTTTCCCTTTGACCAAAAGAATGGGGTAACGGGCATAGGTATGGGCCACATATTTTTCCGACAACATCATCCATGTCTGAGAATCCATGACCACTCCCAATAACTAAAATGCCAAATGCCAAAGCTCAAATGTCAAATCAAGTTCAAAACCCAAATCTCAAGAATTTTTCATTTTGAAATTTGACATTCATTTGACATTTGAATTTTGAAATTTGGATTTATGGTTCTTTAGAAATCTGCGTTCCAATCCCTACATCAGTAAAAATCTCTAACAGGATGGCATGTTCCACCCTTCCATCAATAATATGGGTTTTGGTCACCCCCTCCTCCAGTGCCCCCAGGCAGCAGTTCACTTTTGGAATCATCCCAGAGGAGATTACCTTTTGAGCCATCAGGCTCTTTGCCTGTTTGGTATCGAGAGTGGGAATCAACCGGTGCTTCTCATCCATCACTCCCTCCACATCTGTCAGCAATATCAGTTTCTCCGCTTTCAATGCAGAGGCCACTTTCCCCGCCACCAAATCGGCATTGATGTTATAGGTCTCCCCCTCCTCTCCCATACCCACGGGTGCAATAATGAGAATAAAATTCTCCTTCTCCAGGACCTCGATGATGCCTGGGTTGATTGTTTTCACCTCGCCCACCATACCGATGTCAATGACCTCTGGGATTTCACCCTTTCCATGGCTCTTTGTCAATCGTAATTTCTTAGCGATGATGAGTTTACCGTCTTTTCCACTTAATCCGACAGCCTTTCCTCCCTGCTGGTTGATCAGGGTAACAAGCTCTTTATTCACCTTTCCGACGAGAACCATCTCCACCACATCCATCGTCTCTTCATCGGTCACCCTCATCCCTTCGATGAATTGAGATTTCTTCCCCATCTTGGTCAACATCTCACCGATCTGAGGCCCTCCGCCATGGACGATGACGGGGTTGATGCCAATGTATTTCAGGAGTACAACATCAAGAGCGAAGTTCCGTTTCAGGCTCTCTTCCTCCATCGTGCTCCCACCATACTTAATCACAATGGTCTTGTCATAGAATCGCCGAATATAGGGAAGAGCTTCCACCAATACCTTAGCCTTATCGATGGGATTTTCCATAACAATCATTCCTCACGTTAGTTCTGAGTTCGGAGACTTTAATAAATCCGTGACCGTGTCGCGTGTCACGTGTCCGGACACGGATGACGGACACGGACACGTTTTTATAAGATGTAGCGGCTCAGGTCTTCATCCTCGACAAAATCTTTTAACTTCTCTCTCACAGATTTGGCATCGATCAGCATTTTTTTCCCGGACATCTCAGGAGCATCGAACGAAATCTCATCGAGCAACCTCTCCATGATGGTGTAAAGTCGTCTGGCACCAATGTTCTCCGTTCTCTCATTGATTAAGGCCGCAATCTCTGCAATCTCTGCAATTGCATCCTCTTTGAAGTCCAACTTCACCGACTCCGTCTCCAACAGGGCGGTGTACTGCTTGATCAGGGCGTTTTCCGGCTCGGTGAGGATTCGGATCAAATCATCCTTTCCCAAAGAATCCAGTTCCACCCGGATCGGAAATCGACCCTGCAGTTCCGGGATGAGATCGGAAGGTTTGGAAACGTGGAATGCCCCTGCGGCGATGAACAGAATATGGTCTGTCCTAACCATCCCATATTTTGTCGTCACGGTTGTCCCTTCGACAATCGGAAGGATATCCCTTTGAACCCCCTCCCGCGAAACATCCGGGCCAAAGCTCGTCTCCCTTCCGGCGATCTTATCGATTTCGTCGAGGAAAATAATCCCGGATTGCTCCACCCGCTCGATGGCCTGTCTGGTTACGGCGTCCATATCGATCAATTTGTAAGCCTCCTCCTGCGACAGGATGTTGAGAGCCTCCGGAACTTTAACCTTCCTCTGTTTTTTCTTCTTCGGGAAGAGGCCTCCAAACATATCCTTAATGTTGATATCCATCTCTTCCAATCCGGAGGCAGAAAAGATCTCCACGATGGGAAGGTTTCGATCCACGGTCTCCACTTCTACATATTTCTCATCCAACTTCCCGGCCTTCAGCAATTTTCGAAGCTTTTCACGAGTGGTCCGCTGATCCTCGCCCTCCTTCTGAGTGCCTTTGCCAACCGAAGGAAGAAGCAAATCTAAGAGCCTCTCCTCGGCCATCTCCTCTCCCCTCTGCTGGACCTTGCGGGATTCTTCCGCCTTCATCATATTGACAGCGAGGTCCGTGATGTCCCGGATCATTGACTCCACATCCCTGCCCACATAGCCCACCTCTGTAAATTTTGAGGCCTCGATCTTCAGAAAAGGGGCTTGGGCCAATTTGGCCAACCTCCGAGCGATCTCTGTCTTACCCACTCCAGTAGGACCAATCATAATGATGTTTTTGGGCGCAATTTCATCTCGGAGAGGTTCGGGGATCTGCTGGCGCCTCCAGCGATTTCTCAAGGCAATGGCCACAGATCTCTTCGCATCCTTCTGGCCGACGATATACTTATCGAGCTCGGATACGATCTCACGGGGGGTGAAGGTCTGCATCATAGCTCCTCCACGACAATTCGATCATTGGTATAGATACAGATGGAAGCGGCAATCTTCATCGCTTCTTCAGCGATCGCCCTGGCTTCTAAGTTTGAAAACTCGGTCAGGGCTTTGGCTGCGGCATGAGCATAAGGCCCCCCGCTTCCAATAGCACTCACGCCATCGTCGGGTTCGATGACATCCCCGTTGCCGGAGATGACAAGGGAGTGTTCAGAGTCGGCGACAATGAGCAAGGCCTCCAGTCTCCGAAGAATCCGGTCCGTCCTCCAATCCTTGGCTAATTCCACCGCTGCCCGGAGTAAATTACCATTATATTGTTCCAACTTTTCCTCAAACTTAGCAAAGAGGGTGAAGGCATCAGCCGTCGCACCTGCAAAACCGGCGAGGACTTTGTCATGGTAAATCCTTCGAACCTTCTTCGCTGTATGTTTCATGATAGTATGTTCGAGGGTCACCTGCCCGTCCCCTGCCATCACGACTTTCCCCTTGTGCCGAACAGATAAGACTGTGGTTCCTTTCATTTTATACATCATTTTCTCCATCGTTCTATCACCCTCAACTTTCCCTTTTAGTGACTGGTGTTGGTGATTGTCTCAAATTTTTGAAACTGCGAGGATGGGCCTTGTCATAGACCTCCATCAATTTACCCAGGCTGAGGTGGGTATATCGCTGGGTGGTAGAGAGGCTGGCATGCCCCAACATTTCCTGAATCTCTCGAATATCCGCTCCTGCATCTAAGAGGTGTGTTGCAAAGCTGTGGCGAAGGCTATGAGGGCTGATCTTCCGAAAGATACCTGAACGTTTGGTATACTTCTTAGTCAACCTTCCCACACTTCGAGCGGTGAGTCGCCCTCCTCTTGAGTTGATGAAGAGGGGCCCCTCGCCATCTAAGACTCCTCGTTCTTCTAAATAGGCTTTCAATGCCTCTACAGCCTTCAAACCGACCGGCACGATTCGTTCCTTTCTCCCCTTTCCCATCACCTTCACGATGCCCAAATCCAGGTCCAATTGATTCGGATTCAACCCTACCAATTCACCCACACGCAACCCGCTCGAATAAAGAAGTTCTAAGATCGCACAATCTCTTAACTTCTTGTTCTTCGCTGGCGATTCCATCAGCCGGAAGGCCTCATCCACAGTGAGAGTGGTGGGAAGATATTTCTCCACCTTCGGTGTTGAAACACTCTTGGCTGGGTTGGAGGTGGCGAGTTTTTCCCTGACCAGATATTTGAAAAAAGAACGTAGTGTAGAAAGCTTCCTCGCAATAGAACTTTTCTTATTTTTTCGATGTAGGAAGCTCAAATATTTTCGGATAGCCCATCGATCCACTCTGTTCATCTCACTTTCTCCTGCAGGGGAGAGAACCATCCCTGAACTTTTTAGAAAATCCTCAAACTCCTCCAAATCCCTCAAGTAATTTCGACAAGTATGAGGTGA
>Ga0315279_10003088_pt1 | contig 23841 bp, 15 predicted proteins | sample YL17G06_20_MG_FD_203694 | JGI IMG/M metagenome (GOLD analysis project Ga0315279, IMG submission 203694) | Sediment microbial communities from Yellowstone Lake, YNP, Wyoming, USA - YL17G06_20 | ecosystem: Environmental > Aquatic > Freshwater > Lake > Sediment | place: USA: Wyoming | collected...
GCGGCCTGGCCTTCGGGATCCTCTTCGCCCTGTGGTATTTCCGGAGACACAAGCTCCCGACCTGGAAAATCGCCGACATTGCCGCCCCCGTCCTGGCCCTGGGCCACGGCTTCGGCCGCATCGGCTGCTTCCTGGCCGGCTGCTGCTACGGCAGCGATTGCTCGGTGCCCTGGGCCGTGACGTTCCGCGATCCGTATGCCCATTCGTTGACCGGGGTGCCGATCAACGTGCCGGTCCATCCCGTCCAACTCTATGAATCGGCCCTCAATTTCCTGAATGCCCTGATCCTCTTCCTTGTCCTGCGCAAGAAGCGCTTCGACGGACAGGTTTTTTCGCTCTACATCCTGAACTATTCGGTCATCCGCTACATCACCGAGTTCTTCCGCGGCGATCATCCCAGCCGGGCCATTTTCCTGCGCGGCGGCTCCCCGTTCCTGAGCATCACCTATCCCCAGCTCTTCTGTATCGTCGGCTTCGTCGCCGCGCTGATCCTGCTGCGCGTCTTCAAAAAACGGTCCCGTGCCTAAAAAGGAATTCCGCGTCCGGCCGGACGCCGGCGAAGGCGTCCGGCTCGACGTCCACCTGGTCCGGATGGTCCCGGAAATCACCCGCTCCCAATTCCAGCATTTCGTCGACAAGCGGAAGGTCACGGTCGACGGAGAATTCAAGAAATCTTCCTACAAGCTGAGGGCCGGGGAACGGATCGAAATCGACATCGAGATCCCGCCTCCCGAACCGATCCGGGCCGAGGCCATCCCCCTGACCGTCCTCTTCAGCGACGCCCACGTCATCGTCGTGGACAAGCCCAGCGGAATGGTCGTTCATCCCGGGATCGGCAACCGTTCCGGCACGCTGGTCAATGCCCTGATGCACCATTTCCCCGAGGTGATCGGGCTGGGGGAGGAGGAGCGGTCGGGGATCGTCCACCGTCTCGACGCGGACACTTCGGGCGTCATGGTCGTCGCCCGCAGCGCCTTGGCCTATCACGAGATGAAGCGGCAATTCAAGAACCGCGAGGTTAAAAAAGTTTACCTGGCCCTGGTCTGGGGGCCGATGCACAAGCGCGAGGGCACGCTGGACTGGCCGATCGGACGGCACGTCACGGACGGCCATTTGGTGTCGATCAAGACGCGCAAACCCCGCGTGGCCATCACGGATTACCGGGTCCAACGCCATTATGGGACATTCGACCTGGTCGAGGTCCATCCCCAGACCGGGCGGACCCACCAGATCCGCGTCCACCTGGCCACGGCCGGACATCCTGTCGCCGGAGACCGGCGCTACGGGGGACAGAAGTCCAAACCGAAATTTCCCCGCCTTTTCCTTCACGCCCACATCCTCGGCTTCCGCCATCCGGAAACGGGGGAGTGGCTGGAATTCCGCTCAGCGCTGCCGGCGGAGCTCGATCAGGTCCTGCTGAAGCTGGATGCGACGTCCCGTCCTCCGCAGGCGGGCTGATTTCCCAGCTTTCCCGTCGGCCGGGATGAGGGCACGATTCGCCTAAAGAAATTCATCCGACCGGCGTATAATGGATCGTCCCGCCGCCGTCCGAGGCGATCGAAGAAAGGCGGGATGATCAACTTATGACGATGAAAGGCGGAAGAAGGATGCGAAAACGGGGTCTCGTTTTTCTGGGATGGATGATCTTCGCGGCCGCCGCCGCCGCTTTCGGCGCGGGCGACGCCCGTTCGTCGGCGCCTCGGCCGCCCGGCGCGGAATCCACCTTCGACGAAATCGCCGCTTTGCTGGCCGGCATCCGGGCTGACGCGCCCGCTCTCGCCGCCGTGCGGGCTTCGGCCGTATGGAGGCAATACGCCGAAGCCATCGAGAAGAACTGGGCCGATCTCGAGGCGAAACGGCTGAAGCCGATGCAGGCTTGGGCGGATAAAGAGCTTATCCGGGCCCGGGCCTCCTCGACATTCCTGTTCTATCCCTTCGGCGGCCCCGATTTCCTGACGGCTTTCGAGTTTTTCCCTGAGGCCGAAACCTATGTCCTCCTGGGCCTGGAGTTTTGCGGCCGCCTGCCTCGCCCGGACTTATGGAAGGACCGCCAGTCCGAAGCTTATCTCAAGAATTTCTCCGCCTCGCTGTCCGATTTCTTCGATAAGAGCTATTTCATCACCAAGCACATGGATGAGACCCTCTACGGCCAGGGCCAGGTCGAAGGCGTGCTGCCCCTGCTCTGTTTCTTCCTGAAAAGGACGGGTCATCGCGTCCTGGAGATCGGCCGGATCGAGTTCGACGCCAAGGGACAGGCCGTCGACCTGGATTATGACAAACAGAAGAAGGCCTCCAGGCCTTATGGATTGAAGATCCTTTTCACCGCCGAGGGTTCGGCCCAGGTGAAATCGATCGTCTATGTCTCTTGCGACCTGGAGAACAAGGCCTTCGCCAAGGAATCGGCCCTCCATAAGCATCTCGGCAGCTTTCCCGGCGGATTGACGACTTATCTGAAGTCGGCCTCGTACCTGCTCCATTACGCCACGTTCACCCATATCCGCGAAATCATTATGGACAAAAGTCAATTCGTCCTCGAGGACGACACCGGCATCCCCTACAAATTTTTAAAGCCCCAAGAATGGCGGGTCCAACTCTACGGCGAGTACGCCAAGCCCATCAAGGATTTTTCCGGCGTCGATCAGCCCGATCTGAAGAAGGCCTTCGACGAGGGGGCGGACTTCATCGCCAAACTGCCCTTCCACCTGGGCTACCACTGGAGAGACAACCGCGACGCCCTGCTCCTGGCCGAGAAAAAGAATTAGGCGCCGGGGCTTCTCTTGCGGCCGGGATTTCGGCGTTCCGCCTCTTGAGATAAAACGGGCCTTTATTGTATGATAGCCATTCCTCGCGAGGAAAAATCCGCCGTTCATGGAGCGCCGGCGAGAAACGGCGCCCGGGGCGCGGACGTCACCACACCCTGGGAGGCCCGTCATCATGAAAGACTTCGCCGCCGACAGAATCCGGAACATCGCCCTCGTCGGGCATGGCTCCTCCGGAAAAACCTCGATGGCCGCCGCCGTCCTGTTTGACGCCGGGGTCACCAACCGCCTGACCAAGGTGGACAAGGGCAACACCGTCACCGACTTCGAGCCCGAGGAGATCGACCGCAAGATTTCCATCAGCTCGGCGGTCTGCTTCATCGAGTGGAAGGACCACAAAATCAACATCGTCGATACGCCGGGGTTTTCCAATTTCCTCTGGGACACCCGGGCCGGCCTGCGGGCGGTGGACGGCGCGGCCCTCCTCGTCGATGCCGTGGCCGGCGTCGAAGTGGGCACGGAGAAGGTCTGGGAGATGCTCGAAGAAGACGGGCTGGCCCGGCTCATCGTCATCCATAAGATCGACCGCGAGAACGCCCATTTCGACCGGACCCTGGAATCCATCCAGCAGTTCTTCGGCCGCCAGGCCGTGCCCGTCCAGATTCCCATCGGCCAGGAAAAGAATTTCCGCGGCGTCGTCGATCTGGCGGACAAGAAAGCCTTCCTCTTCGAGAAGGATGAGAGCGGCAAGTTCAGCGAGGTCCCCATCCCGGCCGAAGTCCGGGAGGAGGCCGAGAAGCGGTCGCGCGAACTCGTCGAGATGATTGCCGAGAGCGACGAAAAACTTATGGAAAAATACCTGGAAAACGGCGAATTGTCGGCCGATGATGTCCGCAGCGGCCTGAAAAAAGCCGTCGCGGCCCGCCAAATCTATCCCGTCTTCACCGCGTCCGCCCTCCTCAATATGGGCATCCAGCCGCTCTTCGACGGCGTCGTCGAGCTCATGCCGTCGCCCATCGACCGCGGCGAGATCCCGGTCCGGATCAACGGCCAGGACGAAACGCTGAAAACAAATGCCGACGCGCCCTTCGCCGCCCTGGTCTTCAAGACGCTCTCCGACCCCTACACCGGCCGGATCTCCCTCCTGCGGGTCATGTCGGGCAAGATGAATCCCGACGCGACCGTCGCCAACGCCTCGCGGGAGGCCGACGAAAAGCTGGGCGGCCTGTTCTTCCTGCAGGGCAAGGAGCAGACCCCGGCCGGCCAGGCTCGGGTCGGCGACATCGTGGCCACGGCTAAGCTCAAGGTGACGATGACGGGCGATACGCTCTCGGCCAAGGGGTCCGGAGTCCAGATCTCGACGATCCGCTTCCCCGAGCCGTCGATCTCCTTCGCCATCGAGCCCAAGACCCGGGCCGACGAGGATAAAATAAGCCAGGCCTCGCACCGGATCATGGAGGAGGACCCTACCGTCCGCTTCGAGCGCGACCCGGACAGCGCCCAGCTCCTGATCTCGGGCGGCGGCGAGCTTCACGTCCGCATCATCACCGAAAAGCTGAAGAAGCGCTATAACGTCGACGTCGACCTCAAGCCGCCCAAGATCTCCTATAAGGAGACGGTCAAGGGCCGGGCCGACGTCCAGGGCCGGCACAAAAAGCAGACGGGCGGCCGGGGCCAGTTCGGCGACGTCTGGATCAAGATGGAGCCTCTGGCCAGGGGCAAGGACTTCGAATTCGAGGACAAGATCTTCGGCGGGGCGATTCCGCGCAATTTCATCCCCTCGGTCGAGAAGGGGCTCCAGGACGCCCGCAAGAAGGGCATCCTGGCCGGGTATCCGGTCGTCGATTTCAAGGTCACCCTCTACGACGGGTCGTACCATGACGTCGATTCGTCGGATATCGCCTTCAAGATCGCCGCGTCCAAGGCCTTCAAACTGGCCATGCAGCAGGCCAAGCCGACCCTGCTCGAACCGGTCATGAACGTCGAGGTCTACACGCCCGAGGCGTATATGGGCGATATCATGGGCAATCTGAACGGTCGACGGGGCAAAGTCGGCGGCATGGAATCCAAAGGCAGCATGCGCATCCTCAAGGCTGTGGTGCCCATGTCCGAAATGCTCGACTTCGAACCGACCCTGACCTCGATCACCGGCGGCCGCGGCTCGTTCGTGATGGAATTCAGCCACATGGACGAGGTCCCCGCTCACCTCCAGCAGAAGATCATCGCCGAGGCGGTCAAGGAAGGCCGGGTTCATCAGGAAGAGGAGTAAGGCCTTGATCAGGTCGATATAGCTCTTCTGGGGCTGCAGTAAGGGTCGATCTCAGGCTGCCTTCCAGGAGCTGTTCGTCGAGGCTCTAGAATTCAAGGAATGGAGCTGAGCGCCCGAAGGGTGTTCCCGCTCCGGCGAAACAAGGAGGAAGAATCATGGAAGACATGAATGCGTGTTACGCCCGCATGGCTGAAGCCGTCGTCGCGGGCGATGCCGAGGCGGCCGCGGTCCTGGCCCGGCAGGCCTTGGACGAGCGGCTCGACCTGCCGGCCGTGATCGAACAGGGCTACATCCCCGGCCTCAGGCGGGTCGGCGATCTCTGGGAAGACGGTGAGTACTTCCTGCCTGAACTCATCAGCAGCGCGGCCGCCATGAAAGCCGCCCTGGCCGTCCTCGGGCCGGCTCTCGAAGCTTCGGGGGCGGCCGGCCTGTCGCGCGGCCGGATCGTCATCGGGACGATCGAAGGCGATATCCACGATATCGGCAAGAACCTGGTCGCTTCGATGCTCTCGGCCAATGGCTTTAACGTTGTCGACCTCGGATCGGACGTGAAAGCCGACCGGTTCATCGACGCGGCGGTCGAGACGCGGGCCGACCTCATCTGCCTGTCCGCCCTGCTGACGACGACGATGCTCGGACAGCGGCGGGTCATCGAGCGGCTGCGGGAGCGCGGTCTCCGCGAACGGTTCAAGGTCCTCGTCGGGGGGGCCCCCGTGTCGCGGGCCTGGGCCGCGGAGATCGGGGCCGACGGCTACGGCGAGAACGCTCTGGCGGCCGTGACGCAAGCCGCCGCCCTGGCCGCCGCCAAGGTGACGCCATGATCCCGGCGCTCCGGCCCAAAGTCGAACTGCTGAGCCGGGACTATGTCGAGAAGGTCATCGGCGAAGCCCTCGACCTTCTCGAACAGGAGGGGGTATTCGTGGAGAACGCGGAAGCGCGCTTGTTGTTCCGGGAAGCCGGGATGCCCGTGGACGAGGCGACGCAGCGGGTCCGCCTCACCTCCCATTTGGTCGAGGATGCCCTGGCCTCGACCCCGCCGTCGATCCTCATGTACGACCGGGCCGGGTCCCGGGAATTCACGGTTGGCGGCGACGAAGTCCACTTCGACCCCGGTTCGGGGGCGATCCGGATGCTCGATTCCGTGACGCAGAAAGAACGGAAGGCGGCCACGATCGATGTCGTCCGCCTGACCCGCCTGACGGACGCCTGCGAGCACATCCACTTCCAGAGCACGGCCCTGATCAGCGCCGATGTGCCGGAGATCGTGGCCGACAGCTACCGCCTTTACCTCGGCCTCTTGTATTCCACGAAGCCGATGGTCACGGGCACGTTCCGCATCGCCGGGTTCAAGCCGATGCTCGAGATGCTGGCGGCCGTCCGTGGCGGGAGCGAGGCCCTTCGACGCCGCCCTCTGGCGATCTTCGACGCCTGCCCGTCCCCGCCCCTGAAATGGAGCAACCTGACCGCGCAGAGCCTGATCGACAGTGCTCGGGCCAGCGTCCCTTCGGAGCTCATCTCCATGAGCCTGACCGGCGCGACCGCGCCGGTGACCCTCGGCGGGGCGCTCGTCCAGCACACGGCCGAGAATCTCTCCGGTCTCGTGATCTGCCAGCTGGCCCGGAAAGGGGCGCCCGTGATCTTCGGCGGCTCGCCGGCGAGCTTCGACATGCGCAAGGGCACGACGCCCATGGGGGCCATGGAAACCATGATGATCGACATGGCCTATGCCCAGATCGGCAAGCACCTCAAGCTTCCGACCCACGCCTATATGGGCCTGAGCGACGCGAAAATTCAGGATGCCCAGTCCGGGTTCGAAACGGGCCTGGGCGCCGTCTTGGCCGCCCTGGCGGGCATCAACGTCGTTTCGGGTGTGGGCATGCTGGATTTCGAGAGCACCCAAAGCCTGGAAAAGCTCCTGATCGATAACGACATCTGCGGAATGGCTTACCGCCTCCTGGACGGGGTCGCCCAGCGGGACGAGCCCCTCGCGGCCCATCTTTTCGATGGGATCCGCCCCGATACCCAGTTTCTGACGATGCCCCACACGAGGAAGTGGTACCGGATCGAACACCGAATGGCGAACCTCACCGATCGGGACACTTACGATGCCTGGGAGGGGGCGGGCCGGAAGTCGATCGGCGACCGGGCGGCCGAACAAGCCCGGGCGCTGCTTTCGGCCGTCCCTCCGAACCTCCCCGACCCGGCCCTCCAAAAAGAACTCCGGTCGATCATGGAGGCCGACGCCCGGTCGAACGGGGCTGCCGGACTGCCTGACCTGCCATGACGGGCGTCGGTCAGGTCCTCCTGTCCGACGTCCCGCTTCCGTAGCCGGCTTTCTCGAAAAGGAGGTGCGGTTTGCCGGATCCGGGGCCGTCTTCAGCCCGGAAATCTGCGACCCATATCTGGTTCGGTCGTCGATAGAAGATCTTCCTGCCATTTCTCGCTCAGAGCGGCTGGTCATGTTTTCCTGCTGGACCCGGGAATTCTGTCCGTCCTGCCACGCCAAGCGGATTGAGAATGGGGCGAGTGGATGCGGGAAACGCTCGTTTTAGACGTCCCGCACTGCCAGGTCGTCTTCACCATCCTGTCTTCCGGGAATGTCTCTGGGCCGCCGATCCCCCCGCTGAATATTTTCCCTGATTGTTCCCCAGCGCCAAGGGGGAGGTCCGGGCGATTTCCGGCTGATTCTTCGCCGACGACGGCTTCCGTCTGAACTCATGGCTTCCGTGAGTGCGGTGGCCGCGGAGCCATGTGGTGTCGTCATCCAGCCGATATTGACACTGCCAAGGCCGGGATTTACTAAGCCGGGCGGAATAGAGTTGACCCCGCATGTCTTTGCCGCCCGGCCAGTAATCGGGGAGCAGAAAGGACTATGTAACATATTTACTGCTCTCCGTGGTATTCTTGTCGGCGGTGACAGGATGGGAAATCGATATGAAATGAAAAGCGCGGGCGGCCTCCGCCGGAAAGATATTTCTTATCCTTGAGTCGTCCGCTTGAAACTGCAACCGCCAGCCGAAGGATACAAAATGGGGACGTGGCCATTCGAACTGAATCGGAGATTCTGATGCCGACCAACCGTTTCCTGACCCTCTTCGTTGCGCTCTGGGGTGGTCTGTTCCTCTCTTCGCGTACCGCGGAACCGGTGCATGCGGGTACCGCTCACGGAGATGCTGGATCCGATCTCTACGCCTATTACACGGCACTGGACTACACGATTCCGCTTTCCGAGATTCGTATGAACGTGCCCTTTTCCAACGAGGAACAAGTTCAGGCCTGGAGGAAGGCTGTCGAGAACGACACGCCCCGTGACGCGCCCCAGCCGGAGAACCCGGTCATGAAAGTGGGCACGGCATGCCCCAATTTCGGCGGAATGTTCAAGGGCAGCCTCGATGCGGTATGTCTCTACAACCGCAAGCTGGGCAGTGACGACGTCTTGCGACTGGCGGCGGGCGCGGTGGTGAAAGCGGCGCTGGTTGCCCACTACCCGTTCAACCGGAACATGGAAGATTCCGGAGGCGGGAAGCCTGCCATACCGCATGGAGGTGCGGGTTTTTCGTCTGGTCGCAGGGAAGGCTCGCAGGCCCTGCAACTCGATGGCCGTTCGATATGGGTGCAGTTGCCTGTCGAGACACCGCCTGACGGATACACCTGGAGCGCCTGGATCAAAACGACCGGCGATGGCGCGATCCTCTCCCACTGCAGCAAGACGGGTATGTGGCACGCAGGGGGCCGGTGTCTCTACCTCAAAAACGGGAAGCTGTCGTTTGATGTGGGCTGGGTCGGCTGCGTGGAAAGCTCCGCCGTCATCGCGGACGGCCAATGGCACCATGTGGCGGTCGCCGGGGGAACGGGACTGGGAGCGGTCGTTCTCTACGTCGACGGAAAGCGGTCACAGCGGGACCCTCCGATCACCGGCAAGTGTGCGGACCTCGTGGTCCATATTGACAAAGACAGAAGCCTCGTTTTCGGGCGAGAGACCTCTTACCTGCCCTGGCTGCAGACCCCACGCGGCCGGTTCCCCTTCAAACAGCTCGTCGAGTGCAAACCCGATCCCATGTGCCTTTCCTCCTACGTCCGCATCATCAGGAACAATCCGGACGAGGTGCTCATTCACTGGTGTCATGTTCCCGACCCGGAAAGCATCGTGACCAGCGAAAAGATCCATGAGCTGATCTCCGTGAAGCCCGGAGGCAAGGTCGTGCGCGAGATCAAGGTCGGCACGCCGAGGCTCGATGATTTCCAGGATCCGGCCAACGTGACGCGCCAGGAGCTTCAGTTGACAGAGACGGGAATCGAAGAGCAGTCCCTGTCAAAGGCCATGTTATCCGGTACGCCGGGCCGGGCCGTGGCGGGAAGCGCGGTCATTCGTGGAGTTCCCGGATCTCCCGCAGCGTGGCTGAGATTCGATGAAGGACTCCACCCAAGGGAGGAATCCGAGAAATACACAACCCGAGACAGCGTGAGCGGCGCCGTCTGCACCATCTCCGGCCACACGGCCCTTTGGAAACCGGGCGTATCGGGGACGGCCCTGGGCGTTGATGGATACTTCTCCAAAGTGACGCTTCCTCGAGACAAGGCGCCCCGAATAACCGGGGAACTGACGCTCGAGGCGTGGGTGGTTCTCGGTGCGTATCCCTGGAACGACGCGGGGATTGTGCATCAGTCGGCCGGTGAAGCGATCACGCCGCAAGCCTACAAGCATGGCTATCACGATCCGTATGTCTATCGCCCCTGGGAAGTGAAAGGCTACATGCTCGGCATCGACCCCTACGGTCGGCCGATGTTCAAGGTGAACGGCAGACAGGTCGGCAGCGGAGAGGTACAGCACAAGGATACGGTCGATGGCACGCATGTCATACCGACGTACCGGTGGGTCCATCTGGCGGGCGTTTACGGCAACGGAGGCCTGTCCCTCTACATGAACGGTGAACGGATCGACCGGAAGGCTGCGTCCGGTGCCGTTGAGGTGCCGGACCGGGACGTGCTGATCGGGTTGAACGGGGATGCCCAGCGATGCTCCGATCCCGTGTCGCACAGCCGTTTCGCCGCCGACAACAACCCGCCCATCGTGTACGGCATTGAGGGGTTGATCGACGAGGTCAGGATCCACGATCGGGCGCTGTCCGATGAACAGATACGCCAATCGTATGCCGCCTTCCGACCGCCCGCGGAGGTATCCCTGGGACGGCGGATCCTCCCGGGAGAAGTGACCGGAAAACCGGCCGGGGCGTTCGGTGCGTCGTATACGACACTGGCCTATCACGAACTCTGGGACAACTTGTGGAGACCTTCCCCCTACCGGGACATTGTGGTCCGGTTCGACGGCTTGCCGACAACCGTCGTCTTCTGGCAGGGGGTGAATTTCGGTTCCGGGTGGGTGACCGAAAACAACCGGTGGATGGCGGACCAAAGTGTCGAGACAGGAGGACCCTACGGCTGTGCCGAACACATGGCGGATAAGCGCTCACGGTTCGGGCACGTCCGATTGATCGAAAACACGGATGCGCGCGTAGTCGTACACTGGCGCTATCCTCAGATTGACGTGGGGTATGAGTTCACTTCCCCGAGTTCCTGGGTGGACGAATACTACACCATCTACCCGGACGGTGCGGGCGTTCGGGAGGTCTCAACGACAGGGTACCATGACACCCAGTTCCTGACACAGGCCGGCACCACCTGTCTCGACAATATCGACCTGACCGCTCTGACGGTGGCCAATATGGACGGCCAGAGTGCCGATTTGACCTGGGTGATGCCGGACCGACATCCACCGCTCACCCTCAAGGATGCCTGCATCAAAGTCGTCAATTTCAAGTCAAACTGGAAAGTCTGTGTGATTTATCCGGAAGGGGTCGAGATTGAAACATGGGGCCAGGGAGAACAATCCAAGCATACACCGGATCCCTTTGCCGGGCCATGGAATCATTGGCCCGTCGGGCTCTATCCTTCCGACGGCCGGTATGCGGTAGCCCATGACCGGGTGACGAGTGCGGCCCTCGGCGGCGCCGCAAAAGGACTGGGCCGATTCATCATGTACGGCTTCACCGATCAGGCCGCAACAGGCCTTATTCCGCTTGCCAAATCGTGGAACCGGCCGCCGACACTCGAGAAGCTGATCGGCTGTGAGAGCAGCGGATACATTCAGGCCGAGCGTGCGTACCGACTGGCCGCAAAGGCATCGTCCATGTCGTTCACCCTGGAGGGCTCAAAAGAGAGGCCCATTTACAATCCCTGCTTTGTCATCAATAAGTGGATAAGCCGGAGCAAGTGCCGACTTGAAGTCAACGGCAAGGCGTTGGCCCCCGGCACGTCCTTCAGGCAGGGAATCACACGGGACACGGACGGGACGAGAATGCTCGTGGTCTGGCTTAACCTTCAGTCCACCTCACCGGTTGGATTCACGATCACGTCTGACTGAATGCTGCTCCCGGAGCGATCCCTCCCGGCCGCAAGGTCCGATAACGTTCATTAATTTACTAAGCCAGGCGGAATATTGTTGACCCCGCATGTCTTTGTCGCCAGGCGAGTACTCGGGGATCAGTAAGGACTATGTAATATATTTACTGCTCCCCGTGGTATTCTTGTCGGCGGTGGCAGGATGGGAAATCGATATGAAATTAAAAGCGCGGGCGGCCTCCGTCGGAAAGGAATTTCTCATCCTTACCCGCGCGTTGCGACGCTCGCCGAGATCGACACCATGCCGGCGCGCTGTTACGATCGCAACGGATCGGCCCCTTTCACGGAGGAGGTAAACAATGATGACCGGAAGAGAACGCGTCAGACGAGCGTTGACATTCGATCGTCCCGACCGAGCCCCGCGAGACGTCTGGGCGCTCCCCTATGTGCAGCTCTTCCGCCAGGTCGAGCTAGATGAACTGCGGGCCGAGTTTCCGATGGACATAGGGTCGCCCCAGCTAAGCCCCGGATGGAGCAATGAGGTGGTCCGGGCGACCAGGACTCCGGGCCACTATCGCGATGACTGGGGGAGCGTGTGGTATGTCGGAGAGGCGGGGGTTATCGGTGAGGTCAAGGAGCCAGCCCTGGCGGACTGGTCGGCGCTGGCCCACTTCCAGCCGCCCTGGCACCTCGTGCGTGGACGAGATCTGTCGCACGCCAACCGCTGCTGTGCCAAGAGCGATCAATTCATGCTCTCGGATGTGACGGCGCGGCCATTTGAGCGGCTACAGTTCCTGCGCGGGACACAGAACTTGTACTACGACATCGGCTACGGAGTGCCGGAACTGCGGGTGCTGCTCGAAATGGTACACGAATTCTATCTGGAAGATATCCGCGGCTGGTGCGCCTCCGACGTTGACGGCATCTTTTTCATGGATGACTGGGGCACCAACACCACACTGCTGATCAGACCGGAGATGTGGCGCGAGGTCTTCAAGCCGTTGTACCGCGAGTATTGCGAGATCATCCACGCGGCCGGGAAGTTCGCCTTCTTTCATTCGGACGGGCATACCCAGGACATCTTTGGTGACCTGATCGAGGTAGGCATGGACGCTATCAACTCCCAGCTATTTACCATGGATATCGAGGAGCTGGCACGGCTCTACAAAGGCAAGGTCACCTTCTGGGGAGAGATGGACCGCCAGCAGGTCCTGCCGTTTGGAACGCCCGAAGAGGTCCGTGCAGCGGTACATCGCGTCCGGCGAGCGCTGGACGATGGCAGGGGAGGGCTGATCGCGCAGTGCGAGTGGGGCAAGGATAATCCGAGGGAGAACATCGAAACCGTCTTCAGAGAGTGGCTGTAATCCAACCCGGAGGAAAGACATCGCCAGCAACTTCAGGCCGGTGGCAGCACCGAAAGCGAAACCATCCTCCGCAAGTATTACATGCCGATACCTGGTGCGCCGTTAAAGAAATGGAGCAATAAAATGATTAATAAGATATTACTTATACTTGCCGCGGCCCTCAGCCTCTCTTCCAGAACCATCATCACACGGGCCGCCGTCGACCAGCAGCCGCGTAACGCCTATTATGCCGCGAACAGGGCGCCGCTCGCACCGGGCAGTTACGTTAAGCTTCCCGTGGGCAGCATCGAGCCCGGTGGCTGGCTGAAGACATACCTCGAACGGCAGCGCGACGGCCTCACCGGCCAGCTGGGAAATATCAGCGCCTGGCTGCAGAAAACCGACAACGCATGGCTCTCGCCCGACAGCAAAGGCAAGTGGGGATGGGAAGAGGTTCCCTATTGGCTGAAGGGTTATGGCGAACTGGCCTATCTGCTGAATATCCAAATATTTCTATGTCTAATCAATAAGATAAGATATCTTCTCGTTTGATTTCTGCCCGACCCATATTACAAGAGTAAGTGTACCGTCTGTGTCCCGTATAATTCCCTGCCTGATATCGGTGTTTGAAGGCTGTTTTTTGCCGTTTACCCTGATCCGGGCTTTAGAGTCAGATTCCCAGTTCTTTATTACGAAGCATGGATTTAATACGGGGCTGTCTTCAGAACCATTGAGGCTGAATGAGATCTTATTTGATATTTTGTTCAATACATAAGCTCTCTGTCCCTTGTCAAAACCCCTGGTTTCTGCCCCGCTTACATCACTCAGGAGCGGAGCATTGTTCCATGAACGGTTAAGGTATTTAAGCTCAGTTGCAGGAAGATCTGTTATTCCATAAATGTTGTACATATCTGTTCTGCCATCGTCAAGTCGATGATGCAGTCCGTATAAGGTTATGATACAGGATGAACTGACCCTGTCAATTCCTGTTGCAACTGTTCCGTCACTTGGCAACAAACCGAATGGATAATGGTTCCATGCATTATATTTGGTATGTCCTACGGCCATCCGCATTGACTCCCACTGACTGTATGGTACAAAGTAGGATCCTATTTCACCAATATTGAAATGTTTATATCTTGAATTGAGATTCATATAGATCGCGTTCCTGTTCTCCTCAATCGGAGGCCCTTTCCTGTACGGAACCCCTGTAGAGTAATTCCATAATTCGGTTTCGCCTTTCATATTGGATACGGTAATAGCATCATACGGGACATTATCTTCAGGTCTGGTCCCCGGCTGGCTCAGCAATTCATTTTGCTGGGTCTGGATATCTTTAAAATCTTTCAATCTGCCACTCACCTGGTATCTTACCGAGACGGCATCAGGATATATGTACCAGTATTCGTCTGTCCATAATCCCCAACCGTCTTCATCAACGTCCAGCCAGTCATAACCGATGCCTACGCTTGCATTCCGCCAGTGAACCACAACTCTTGCCTCTGTGTTCTCTATTAACCTGACATGTGAATAGCGGCAGGTCTTATCCGACATATGTTCATAGCACTGATCGGTATAATCTTCAGGTCCCTGGTCACTGTTCCATATCCCCTCTGGTCCAGGCTCCGTAACAATGCTGGGCAGATAATTTGTTCCTCTCCAGAAAACAAAGCGACAGGGTTTGTCGTCAAATGCAACTACGATATCCGCATAATCACCAAAACGCCATAAACCGTCCCATTCGCGACTGCATTTCAGTTTTGTATATGTTGCACCGAATTTGTTCGGGATGTCTTCTCCTGCAGGCAGAACCCAAAAATCAAGAACTTTGGAGTTTTCGGGTTTGTAATTCCGGTATCCTGATTCTATTTCAGATTTATCCAGTGCCCTGTTGAACAGACGAACTTCATCTATGAGTCCGCTGAATACCATATTCGACAGGTAAGATTTGGTGATATTGCGCTCAAATGCCCATGGGGGTTTCTTTTCATGAGCCATACCAATATACAGATTTTGATCAGCGGCATCGGTGATAATTCCGGATATGTTATTAGTGCCGACCAATTTGCCATTGAAGTAAATACCGAAACCCTCATCCTGCCTGTAAACACCAGCTACACACGTCCATTTCAGTAGCTCAACTGACTCTTTGGTGGTTAATCCGACCCAGGATCCGTCAATGTAGGCATACAGGCCTATCTGTCCCAGGTGGTTAATCGACAATGAATAGCCTGCCTTTTTGTCCTTGTCATGATCAAGAATTCCGGCCTCATTCCAGGGGTATTCCTGAGGAGCAATCCATGCTTCAATACTAAAATCGGCGGTAATCTGAGGCAACTCTTCGGCAGGCATGCTTACCATATTGGTATAACCATCGAAAGAAAGGCATGAGCCTGATACTCCCGGCCTCCAGTAGCTGTCGACACCACTTATCGTACAGGATGAGCCACTATTACTCTCTTCAGTATAATTATGGTTTAGCTCCAATCCCTCATCAAATTTCCACCATAATGCAGGAGACCTGTTTTCTTCATTGATTACCGGTGATCCTGATATTTTTTGTCCCGGGAGGTTCTGTTGTTTTGCAGGCACAAGATCTATGGTTAAAATTCCTTCGGTGGTAAGTTTAAGCCTTTGTGTCGTTACATTCATCGGATCATTCCAGTCATCGAGCGAATAGCAACCTTCTTTAATTTTTCGTGTAACGTTACCTTCAGGGTCAATAATAAAATACTCATCAACATAGTCTGAGAAATATTTCCCGATATTTCCATCGTAGCTTTTTCTGAAATCGGTGAAATTCAGACTGGTCTGGTCAGGAGCATATCTCCAGTGAATAATAACCTTTTCATCTGTATTTTCAATCACTCTGACATAGGAGCATTTATTAATCCTGTCAGGACGCTTCGATGGACCATCACCTTTAAACGGAATAATATTCTCGACAAACTGCTTTGAGTCGTTTACCTCCCAGTAAGGTAAATAGCTGTATTCACGGCTGAAAACCAGTTTTCCATTATTGTTAACATTAACAACAATATCTGCATATTTACCTGTGTTATTATTGTCTTTATAATCGAGCCTTGTATAGTAGGCGTAAAAATTTGATGATTGTGAAAAAGCAACTGTATTGAGTGAAAATAGAATTACTGCCGCCAGGAAAATAATCCTTGTGATTACAGAATATTTAATTTTTTTACCGAACAACATTTCTTCCATGCCGAGAATATACGTCCGACCGCTCGGCGATGTCAATTCCAGCGACATTCCAGCGAAATATGCGAAAAGGGGACGGCCGAAACGCCATGGGATCGGCCCATCCATTTTACCGCTCCCCGTGGTATTCTTGTCGGGGGTGGCAGGATGGGAAATCGATACGAAATAAAAAGCGCGGGCGGCTTCCGCCGAAAAGGAATTTCTTATTCTTTTAGGTTGTCGGCCGGATTTAAAACAATATCAAAACTACATCCCCAACGTAAAAATATAATCCTGATTCCGCAAAGGCGCAGGAGCCTGGCCTGCAGAGGTCGGCATCATCAATGTGTTCCATCCGATATTGAAGCGATATTCAAAGAAACATTTTTTGTTGAATAAATTGAATTCCAAGCCGGCTCCATAGAGAAAACCGTAATCAAAGATATCCACGCCTTCCATTTTGGTGGACTCGGCAAAGGGCATTTGAATACCGCCCATTGTAACCATGCCTTTTGTCCGGGATTCTCCATTCAGCAAAATGGAAAGGGCAAATCCGCTGCTCCCGTATATTTTGAAATCCCCCAATTTGGCAAACACATAACGAAAAATGATGGGGAGTTCCAGATAATTCAAATTATACTCGGAATGGGAATGGACAGGAGGGACGGTCATGGAAATGTCTTGTCGGGAGCCTTTCATGACATAGAGCAATTCCTGTTGTATGCCAAAAGACTCGGTGATAGGAAAATAAGCCATAACACCGCCTACCATTCCATGCCGGTAAAGAGAATCCACCGTGTAGGGAAGACCCGGAACGGTAATTCCATACTGGGTGGACATGCTGTACCCACCCTTGAATCCAAAAAGAACACCGGTTTGAGCTGATAATGAGCTGTTCAACAAAAGAGTTAAGAACAGCACCGCATAAAACGGTTTTTTCACTGCTTGATCTCCTCTTAGCATCTTTTCATCCAAACCATCTTTTCATGAATTTCCTGTAAGCTTCACCGAACTCAGGAATATTATGCAATATTTAGAGCCGGAAATCATAATAATCACTTTGTTCTGTGATTTTTGCCATACCGATTCAGTGTCAGTCGGATTGAGCCGCATATTTCGGAGCTTGGATTTTTCTTAAAACGGCCGGTCCAAGCAGGGACTTGCGGAAAGATCCAAAATAGAATATTGCTGGGATATGAATAAAGCACAAATATGGATCACGACACTCTCGTTACTGGCTTTGGGGCTAGGCTCATTTCCGGCGTCCGCTCTCCGTGAGGGCCCTCAACCATCGCAAGCCCGGGAGGCTACCATGCTCATAGACGATTTTTCGAATCCTGAGCGGATGTCCGCCCTCGGGACGTTCTGGCGCTCCTTCACAGACCAGGTCATGGGCGGAATGTCGACGGCGTCCTCGAAGATCGAAACGATCGACGGCCGCCCAGCCCTCCACCTCACCGGCGCGGTCTCCCTGAAAAACAACGGGGGGTTCGTTCAGGTTGCGCTCCCTCTCACCGGAAGCTGGGCCCCGCTCGACGTCTCGGACTATCGGGGAATCCGGGCCACCGTCCGAGGGAACGGCGAGACCTATCACCTCCATCTGCGGACCACCACGACGACGCTGCCCTGGCAGTATTATCACGCCGCTTTTGCGGCGGGACCGAAATGGACGACGGTCGATCTTCCCTTCGACAAATTCGTGCCCGCGGCTTTGAAAGCCAAGCTCGATCCCGCTAAGCTGCTCCGAATCGCCGTGGTCGCCTCGGGAAAGGAGTTCCAGGCCGATATCGCCGTGTCGAGGATCGAATTCTTCAAATAGTCCGTATGGGGACCAAATTGCCGTTCAAGAAAACGGTCTGACCGGGCTTCCAGGCGGAGCCCAGGAGTATCACCTCACACGTCTTGTTCATTTCGGAAGGCCTTCGGATATTTTCAACCACAGCGAAGAAACCTCCCATCGAGTTTATGGAAGACCATCCATCCCAATACTGAACCGGATGGCTCTGCGCCAGCCGGCTTCTATCGGAGCTCTGCATCCGAGTATCTGACCCGGCATATCCGGGATTGGAGACTGCGACGGATCCTGGGAAGCATTAGGACACGAGAGCCATACAACGGCTTTCCCCTTCTTGCCGCCAGGTGGAACCTGATGACCGGGGAAGGTGTCTGGTATCCAGAATCCGGACTGAAGGTCTTTTCGGAGAGGCCAGGAATGTCTCTAGGCCGCCGATTCCTCGGACGAATTTTATCCCTGATAGTTCCCGAGCGCAGGGGGGGGAAGTCCGGGCGATTTACTGATGATCCTTCGCAGACGACGGCTTCCGTCTGTACTTATGGCTTCCGTGAGAGCGGTGGCCGCGGAGCCGTGTCGTGTCGTCATCAAGCCGATATTGACACGGCCCAGGCCGGGATTTACTAAGCCGGGCGGAATAAAGTTGACCCCGCATGTCTTTGTCGGCCGGTTAGTACTCGGGGAGCAGTAAGGACCATGTAACATATTTACCGCTCCGCGTGGTATTCTTGTCGGTGGTGGCAGGATGGGAAATCGATATGAAATTGAAAGCGCGGGCGGCCGCCGAAAAGGAATTTCTTGTCCTTACCTTGGTCCTGCTTTCAGAGGCCCGACACGACTCGAATATTCATAAACTTCCGGTCGTAATTGCGCCTGCACGCACATAATTCACGACAATGACGCCCATCGGGGTGACTATGCTTTCAGTCACCTTGAATGCCATCGGGATCGTGCCATCGGCAAACAACCGCTTTCCACTGCCCAGGGTTATCGGATATATCATCAACCAGAACGCATCGACCAAATCATGCTTGATAAGCGTCTGAATGAGATGACCACTTCCCCAAATGTGCAAATCCGGCCCTTGCTTTTGCTTGATGATGGCGACTTTATCCGCAATATCTCCGTTTAAAAACACGGACGGCTGCCATTCGCCGGACGTCATGGTGTTCGAGGCGACGTACTTGGTCGCCGTGTTGACGCCGGGCCATTGGTCCGCATGGTGCGGCCAGTACGGCGCCCAAATTTCAAATGTTTTGCGCCCTAACAACAGGTCGAACGGCATGTTCATCTGCTTTCTCAGGGCCGTTCCAAGAATGGCGTCGAAATATAGCGCTACCCACCCGCCATACGCGAAGCCGCCGCTTGTATCTTCATCCGGCCCGCCTGGGGCTTGTATGACTCCATCGAGCGAGATATGTTCAAGCACAATCACTTTTCTCATGACGGAGCTCCTCCAACATATGGAATACTATCTGGTCGCCTCGTTCAAAGCAGGTAAACGACGTTTCAAATTCGATTTTAAATCACAATGAGCAAGGCACCTATTTGACGGCCGGCTGCGCAAGGACCTCCGCTTTTCGCGCCGTCCGGGCCGAATGTTCAATGGTCCCGTCTCCTCAGATAGAAGTAGGTGCTCAGCTTTCCCTTTATTTCCATGATCCCCATGATGGCCGAGCCGTCGACTTTTCTGAAGTGGTCGATCATCGGCAGATAGTGATAGACCATGGACGTCGAAATCGTGCCCCTGAAATCGATTCTTTCCAAGACGGCGGAAGTTCCCGGAAAACCGAACCTGAGTCCCCAAAGTCGGAAGAGCCAGGCCTGAACCCTGTTTTTGCTTTTGAATCTTTTTCCATAAAGCCGAATCGGGCAGTATTTGAGAAATGATTCGAAACGGCTTCCCGTCCCTTCAGTAAAAAGATATCCGACATGCCACTCGCCGATCATTTCATCGATCGTCACAGAGTTCAGCCCGGAGAACAATTCATCGAGCTCTTGAATGGAACAAAAGCCCTTATTTCGTACGGCGGCCTCGAACTTGTCTTTGATCCCTTCCATCTCCATCCCTGTTCATCGTCGTCTCTTGGCCCTTTGAACGCATTCCGGTTTCCGCCTCGCCTCCGGGGGGATAATCTCCGGGCGCCTCCGAGCCGGTCATCCCCCGGCGCGGCCTGGTCCACCGTGAATGGCCCCGCGCCTTTTTCCTATCGGCCGCCGTCCGTGACCTCCATGTCGACGTCGTAGTAGAAAGCCGACATCGGCCGGCCCGTGACAGGCTCGATATTGTCCGCCCGCACGAGGGCGTGGTAGGCCCCTTTCGCCAAGCCCGCCGTGGACGCTTTGTTGACGAACATCTGGCGCTTGCCGCCGCCTTGGACAGATACTGATAGCCAGGACGGGACCGACTTGGGGTCGATTTTCCAAAGCCCCAATTCCGCGCTGCCTTTGTTCGTCATGGTGATCGTTGCCGCCGGCGCTTGGGGATCCGAACCGTTCGACCGGAGCACGATCCGGTAGGAGTCGGCGGTGATGATCGGGGGGATCGGGAAATCATTCGCCTTGGAGACGCGGATGAAGGCCGCCTCTTCGGGGCCGGCGGAGACGGTCACGCCTCCGGTCAACGGCCCGCTGGTCTCGTGCGTCCAGAGGTTGCGGACATAAAGCGCGTCGCTCGCCGCGAATCCGATCTCCTCCCAGAGGATCTTCTTCTCGGCCCTGTGCTTGCCCTGATAAAGCAGAAGCACGGCCCGGCTGCCGTCGAAGAGGGGCTTTTCCGCCCACAGGCTGATATTGCCATCGTTCCAAATCACATGGCCCTGCTTGCCCAGAGGATCCTGGTTGACGGCGATCGCCTCTAGATTGGTCAGGACCGCGATCGTCGCCGGAGCCATGCCGCGCAGGTCGTTTCCGGCGATGAGCGGTGACGCCATCATGCACCAGAGGCTGAACAGCGTCCGGTTCTGGGCATCGGTCAGCCCGGGCATGCCGACGATCATCATATCGGGGTCGTTCCAGCGGCCGGGGCCGGCGTAGTCCGCCAGCTTCTCGTTGGCGAACGCGATCCGCAGGGCCCGGGCCCAGTCGGCCGCGCCGGGAGCGCAGATGTCGGAGGTCGTCCGCCACATATGGCCGATGGCCCCGGCCCACTGCCAGGGATATCCGTCGCCCCAGGAGGACAGGCTGTGGATCAGGGGCCTGCCCGCGGCGCGCTGGGCCTGTCCGAGGAGCGAGTAGGTCTTGACGATGTCCTGGCCCTCGGAATTGCACCAGTCGATCTTGATGTAGTCGGCCCGCCAATCGGCGAACGACTTCATGTCCGCCTGCTCATTTCCCTTCGTCCCCGGCATGGCCGTGCTGCAGGTCTTCGATCCGGCGTCGGTGTAGAGGGCGTACTTGAGCCCAAGACCGTGGATATAGTCGCCCAGCCCGCGCAGGCCGCTCGGGTAGCGCTGGAGGTTGGGCGTGAGGACGCCGTCCGCCCCGCGCGAAAAGCAGATGCCTTCGTCGGGGCCGACGTAGGCGTAGCCGGCATCCTTCATCCCGCTGGCGACGAGAGCGTCGGCGATCTCCCGGATGAGCTTCTCGTTTTGGGGCTCCTGGCCGAAGATGTTCCAAGGGTACCAGCCCATGGGCGGGGTCAAGGCCAGCCCGTCCCCTTCGGCATGGTACCGGGCCGGAGCCGCGGGCGACGGGGCCGGCTTTGCCGGCGGCTCGGCCGGGCCGGCGCAGGCAGCGAGCAGAAGCGCGGCGGAGGCCGCCAAGGCGACAGCCAAAGCCGGAAATCGGAAATAAAAGTGCTTATTCGGGATCATCAAGGTTCTCCTCGTCCCCAGATTATTCCATTTCCGCCCGACGCGTCAAAACCGCTCATTGAATTGCCTTAGATGCAGCCAAAGGATAAGCGGTCATTTTTACGAGATTCAATACCCGAAACCGGTTTTCACCCAGTAGGTGATTCTCCGTTCTCACGGCAAATTCGGATATAATGAGGCTTCCCTTAATGTCTATTCGAGGAGTTGCTCCATGAAGAATGCCCCCCGACTTTTGTTGATAGCGATGATAGCCTTGGCCGTCCTCTCGGCCGGGCTGATGGCGCAGGATGAGTCCGACAAGACGCTGACCCTCAAGCTCGGCGACCCGCGTTACAAAGAAAAAACGATCGACGTCGCTCTCGGATCGATCTACGCTATGGAAACCGGCCGGCCGATCGCCTTCGAGAAGATGATCCGGGAGATGAAGGCCGTTCCGCTGATCCACGTCGGGGAAACGCACAATTCCCTGCCCATCCATGATCTTCAGGCCCGCATCATCCGGGCCCTCTATGAGCAGGACCACCACATCGCCGTCGGGCTGGAGATGTACCCCACGACCCGGCAGGAAGCCCTGTCCAAATGGGGGCTCGGCCTTCTGACCGAGGAGGAGTTCATCCGCGACGGCCAATGGTACGTCACCTGGAACCAGAACTTCGCCTTCTATCGCCCGATCTTCGCCTTCACCAAGGCCAACGCCATTCCCCTGTACGGCCTCAACGCGCCGCGCGAAGTCATCAGCAAAATCCGCATGCAGGGCTGGGACGCGCTGACCGATGTGGAGAAGGCGCTCGTACCCAAGCCCGACTTGACCCACAAGGAACACCGCGAACTGCTCAAGACCATCTTCGGGAACGAACACCTGCCGCCGCAGATGAAAGGCGCCGGCCTGGACATGATGTTCGAAGGGCTCTACCGCGGGCAATCCGCCTGGGACGAAGTCATGGGCTTCAACGCCGTGCGCGTCCACAACCTCGACCGGCGCCAGGTCGTCGTCCTGGTCGGCTCGGGCCATCTCCTCTACAATCTCGGCTTGAACCGGCGGGCCTTCGAAAAGAGCCAATTGCCCTTCAAGACCGTCGTGGCCGTCGCCGTGCCCAAGGGCAAGACGGCGCTGGCCGTCTCGCGATCGCTGGCCGATTATATCGTCGGCATTCCCGAGGAGGAGCGGCCGGCCTATCCCTCGGTGGGCCTGGGATTCAAGAAGTTCAAGGGCCTGGACAACCTGGTCGTCGACGCCAAGCCCATCGACGGCGTGGCCCGGGGCCAGGATTTCGAGAAAGGCGACGTCGTTTTGTCCGTGGACGGAAGGACGTATTCCGACGTCAACGAACTCCGCACGGCCCTGGCCGGGGTCGCTTGGGACGCGGAGGTGAAGTTCAAAATCCTGCGGGCCGGCGTGGAGAAGGACATCGGCTTGAAATTCCGCGAACAGCCGCCCGCGCCCGAAGCGAAAAAGTGACCTTTTTTCGATTCGCTAAGGAGGCCTCATGCCGGGGAAAAAGTTTCTGCCGATCGTTCTCAGCATCCTCCTGGCCGGAGCCGTTTTCGCCGCCCAGGACCAGACGCCCGCGCCCAAGCTCGACCGCCTGAAGCACCAGATCGAAAGGGTCGTCCGCAATACGGACGGCGTGGTCGGGGTGGCCGTCAAACAAATGGAAACCGGGCAGGGCCTGGCCATCAACGGCGACGTCTCGTTTCCCATGGCCAGTACGTTCAAGGTGCCGATTCTGGTCGAGCTCCTGCACCAGGTCAAAGAAGGCCGGTTCCGCCTCGAGGATGAGATCGAGGTGCAGAAGTCCGATCAACACCTCGGCAGCGGCCTGTTCTCCCAGCTGATCATGCCCGGCTTGAAACTGAGCGTGCTCAACACGATCCACTTCATGATGATGATCAGCGACAACTCGGCCACGGATATCCTCCTGGCCAAGGTCGGGCCGGACCATATCAATGCCCGCCTGCGAGGGCTGGGCATCGACGGCATTTCGGTCAATCGCTCCTGCCAGGTCCTCATCACCGACCTGATGGCCCTGATGACCGGCGCTGGCCGCGATCAGATCAAGGCCGCCTATGTCAAATTCGGGCAGGACCCCCGCGACCAGGCCACGCCCGCGGCCATGACCGCGCTCCTGGAAAAAGTTTATAAAAAAGAGATCATCGACCCGGAATCCTGCGATTGGATCCTGAGGATCATGTTCAAATGCGAAACGGGCGAGAGGCGCATCAAGGGCGGACTCCCGCCGGGGACGCCGGTCGCCCATAAAACGGGCAC
>Ga0315279_10003089_pt1 | contig 23841 bp, 18 predicted proteins | sample YL17G06_20_MG_FD_203694 | JGI IMG/M metagenome (GOLD analysis project Ga0315279, IMG submission 203694) | Sediment microbial communities from Yellowstone Lake, YNP, Wyoming, USA - YL17G06_20 | ecosystem: Environmental > Aquatic > Freshwater > Lake > Sediment | place: USA: Wyoming | collected...
CCTTTGGGCCGAGGAGATCCAGACGCCTTGGAATGGCGATTGGCATCTCGACATCAATGTCCAGATGAACTATTGGCCCGCCGAGGTCTGCAATCTTTCCGAGTTGCACGAGCCGCTGCACAAGCTGGTCGCCTCGCTGGTTGAGCCGGGGCGCAAGACCGCAAAGGCTTACTACAACTCGCGCGGCTGGGTGGCCCACGTCATCACCAACGCCTGGGGCTTCACCGCGCCGGGCGAAGCCGCCTCGTGGGGCGCGACCGTCAGCGGTTCGGCGTGGCTGTGCCAGCATCTCTGGGAGCACTACGCCTTCACGCTCGACCGCGAGTTCCTGCGCTGGGCCTACCCGGTCCTCAAGGAAGCGTCGCTCTTCTACCTCGACAACCTGGTTGAGGAGCCCAAACACAAGTGGCTCGTCACCGGCCCGTCCAACTCGCCGGAGAATCAGTTCAGGTTGCCGGATGGCAAGGGCGCGCATATCTGCCTTGGGCCCACGATTGACCTGCAGTTGCTGCGCGAGCTGTTCGGCAACACTGCCCGTGCCGCCGAGATTCTGGGCCAGGATGAGGATTTGCGCCAGGAACTCACCGCCAAGCGCGCCCGCCTCGCGCCGAACCAGATCGCCCCCGACGGCCGCCTGCAAGAGTGGCTCGAACCCTACCCGGAACCCGAGCCCAGGCATCGCCATACTTCCCACATGTATGGCCTGCATCCGTATTACGAGATCACACGGCGCGGCACCCCCGAGTTGGCCGAAGCGTGCCGCAAATCCCTCGAAGCCCGCGGTGACGACAGCAACGGCTGGGCGCTGGCCTGGCGCATGAACTTCTGGGCCCGTCTAGGCGACGGCGACCGCGCGCACAAACTCTTCAGCAGGCTCTTGCGTCCTGCCGGCGGCGGCAGCGGCTCACTTCCCAACCTTTTCGACTCCTGTCCGCCTTTCCAGATTGACGGCAACTTCGGCGGCTGCGCGGGCATCGCCGAGATGCTCCTGCAATCGCACGCCGGCGAAATAGAACTTCTGCCCGCACTCCCGAAAGCCTGGCCAAACGGCAGCGTCAAAGGGCTGCGCGCGCGTGGCGGATTCACGGTGGACCTCGAATGGCAAGACGGCAAGGTCGTGAATTGGCGCGTTACTTCCTCCGCGCCACGTCCGGTGAAAGTTCGCGTTGCGGGCGAAACGAAGATGGTCCAGGCAGAGAAGATGTGAACAGCACGTCCTGCTGCTCGCGGTTGATCCAATCCGCGAGCGCCAGCAGCCAGAACTGCAGAGCGTGGTTCATTATACGTCATATGGTATCATCGACGGCATCGCTGCGCCTCGGCCGATTTCCGGAACAGTACGGGAAACAACCGCGCTACTTAATGATCACGGAGACGCCCCTCAGAGGGACGAGGTCAATGCTCTCCGCATATTCCTTCTGGCCGTCTTGAAGAGGGCTGCCTTTCTTCAGGTCGCTGAAGCCCTCGCCAGTGGCCTGGGAGATGGTCAGTGTCCTGCCCTTCAGTCCTTCCGGCAGTTTTAGCTTCAGGTTCACCTTGACCTTCGGATAGTTGAGGCCCTTGACGAAGTCCTTATAGCCCGTCCCACCGTAGGCCCAGTCGTAGTAGAGCACCGTGTTAAGTCCGCCTTCGCCCCTGCTGGCATCCGCGTGGACATGGTCGAGCAGTTTCTCACTGACGTCTTTGCCGACAAGCTCCTTCTTGATTTCGACCCGCTCGCCACGGAAGTTCCTCCAGGTCCAGAAGGCGTCGTAAGCGTCGTGCATAGGCTGGCCTTTCTTGCCTTCGCCAGGGCCGTAGCCGGCCCACAGCACGCCAAAAAAGTAAATCGGTTCGTTGTACTGCCACAGGCGGTAGTGCAGGGCGCAAACCAGGTCGGGGAAAACGACGGCGCGGTAGTTGCGGCGCATCATGTAATCGAACTTCTGCCGGCCTTGTATCCAGAAATCCCACTCGGTGATCATCAACTCTACGTGCCTGCCGACTTTCTGGACATAGTAATCCTCGACGCTCTGGAGAAATGGGAAGAGCACGTCAAAGGTCCAGCCGTAGGGGTGGAACGAGAGGGCGTCGAAGTCCGGGCCAACCGCGTCAATAAACTGGTGGATGAACTTTGGGTTGTACGGACAGTAGACGACGAGTTTCACGCCTGGGTAGTCACGGCGGATGCGTGTGCTGATGGTCTTGACCATCTTCATGTAGCCGTCAATGCAGCTCTCATCCAATTCAGGCTCGTTTCCGAGCTCGACGTACTTGAGGTTCAGCGTGTAAGCCGCATCGCCCTTCTTGCCCTTGTTGGCGTGCTCGATTACCGCGGCGAACATCTTGGCGACCTCGGCGGCCTGCTGGTCGCTGCACTTGCCCCACCAGTTGTGGCGCCACAGCCACTCTGGGACGTTGTAGGTGATGCCATGGAAACCGGCGATGGGCTCGACGCCGTACCGTTTGGCCTCGGCGAGCCCCTTGTCCAGGCGCTCCTGCTCTTTGGTCATGGCCGCCCAGTTGAAGGTGTTGATGTCCGCGCCATCCGGCGCACGGCTTTCGTAATCAACCCCGAACCGGTAGAAAGCGCCTTTGGGGTTCAGAGCCATGTAGTTGGCCAGCGCCTCGCCCTCGATGCCTTCATTGCCGTGGATTGAGAAGAGGCCTGGGTTGACCTTGCCCAGGGGCTTGGTGAAGTCGACGCTGACGTTGACCTCCGCCACGACATCCTTCAGCGCGGCCTTCGTGTTCTGGGAATGCTCCCCCAGCCAGCCCAAAACCTGGGCATAGTACTTGCCGAAGTCCTTCCACTCCGCCCCGAGCTTCTCGGACGCTTCGTCATTGGCAAAAATGGCCGCTGACGAAATCGCACGCCCGATGCCGAATTCCCAGGCAGTCAGGATTGGCTTGGGCTCCAGGACCAGCGGCCTAAAATCGTCCTTGGGCTGCGGAGCGTAAACCAAGTCCGTCATCGTCTTGCCCTTGTCGTCCTGAATGTTGAAGCTGAAACCCCACCAGCCGGTGTACTGGTCGCAGCGCACCAGGACGCCATTCCACCCGGCCTTCAACTCGGCCTCGCCGTTCGTGCTGTTCGAGGGCTTGCCGTCCTTGTTCTTGACTCGTTCGCCGTTGAGGTAGACCAGGCCCGAGTCATCGCCATTGGCAACGATCGTCGCTTTGCGGGCGTCAGGACTCTTGACGTGGATCAGCGCCCAGACGCCAACCCAATCCAGCTTTCCGACGTTGACGATCAGGTCCATTTTGCCGGAGCGATTCGAGTTGACCTGCTTCCAGTTGGCCAGGTCCTTGGTGTCGGGTAGCGGCATATCCGGGGCGGGCTTGCCGGGTTCGGGCTTCGATACCGTGCATGTCGGCGAGATCATCCAAGTGCGCGTGGTGACCGCCGGCGAGGTCAGGAGCACCGTCGCCTTCTCGCGCGCAGGCATGTTGAAGGCGTAATTGAGGGGCGGGGCGGAGGCCCAGTCCAGGCCCTTGATGGCCGGGTGGTCCGCGGACTTCGCGCCCGGCTGGAAATTCACATCGCCGGTCTGAATCTCAAAGTGCCCGCTTGCGTCGGGGCCGGGCCACGTGGAGGGCTGGCAATCCTCAAAGGGCTCGCCGCGATGCTTGACCCCTGTGCCCCATTTGTGATTGGCGCAGTAGATCAGCCCGCCGCCGTTTTCGACGAACTTGTATGCGGCGCTCTGCCAGGCCAGGGGGAAGTGCGGCATGATGTCGCCGAGAAGCAGCACGTCGAACTGGGTCAGGTAGTCGGAGTTGATGTATTCTTGCCCGATGTAGTTTGGGATGTCAGTGAACTCAAATCTGCCTGGCGCAACCTTCTCGACTTCCTGGATGATGTAGCGGGCGCGGTAAATGGACGGCTTGCCGTCCTTGGTCTTCATCACCACGTCCTGATACCACGGTTGGGTCTTCCAATCGCCCGTGCAGAGCAGAACCTTGATCTTCCCCTCCCCGGCAAAGGACTGGCTTGACGCGACAAAGCAAACGCCCAGCGCCAGCATTCGAATCAGACCATTATACATGAGTCCCTCCTCCCGCTCGAGACGTTGATGGCCTTCCATATAGAGTAAGACGCGGCGACGTCTAGAGCGGATTATTCACCGCGGAGGGCGCAGAGGACGCGAATAAGTGGACAGACCATCCACAGTTTCCGCGGGACGCGGGAGCTGAGCAGGAGACCAGTAGAGTAGCAGACCGCAAGTAAGCAGACTGCCCGGCTTGGCGAGCCGCAGGACGCGCAGCATCGCCGGCGTTTCTCCTGCTCTCCTGCTCTGTTCTTTGCGCATCGCGCCAAAAACTGGGGTTCCTAACCGCCCTTCGTTCGTTCCGTTCGCCAGCGTCTCCGTGGAGCCGATCCTACCTTATCTGCTTGTTGCGCGTAGGCTTGCGGCGTAAAGAGTTGTTGTACTGTCACATCCGGGGACTGGGCCGCGGCTCATGAACGTACCGCGCCTCGTCAGGGCGGGCTCCGTGGATGGCTTCGGGAAATGAGGCGGCTCCCGACGAAGGAACTCACTGGATGAAGACCACGAAGTGGGCGAAGACTAACTGCGTTCTCGCCCTGTCGGCACTGACGGCTCTTGCCGTCCCTGCGGCCACGACCGACGTGGCGGCCAGACTGGAGAATCTGCCGCTTAACAAATGGACATTGCTGCCCGCGACAAGCGACGCCCCAAGCCCTTTTGGCGCGTTGGTCTACGCGCCCGATCGCGGCCAAGTATTGTATTGGGGCCGATCCAAGAATGTGTTGGCCTTCGATCTGGCCAAGTCGGATTGGATCCCGGAAGCGCCTGGCGACTCGATCGCATTGGCGGAGAGCGAAAGGCCTCGCCTGGCACAGGTCTATGCCGGCGTCTGCTGGGACTCGAAGCGCAGGCAAGTCGTCTACACGCTCCCCGGCATAATGGCCGCTTATGACCCTCAAACCAGGAACTGGCGCGACTTGAGGCCCAAGACTGTATTCGGTGGCTGGGGCTGTCCCGCGATCCTGGCCGACCATTTCTACGAAGGCCCCGCCTTGGTGCTTGCCGGTGACCCGCAGCCCGGCCCTCCCCCTTGCTACGGCCAGAGTACGTGCTACGATCCGCTGAACGACGAGATTCTGCTTTTTCCCCATTTCGGCGCGGCCAACCTGGACATGGCCAAGCTCAGCGGCGGCATCAGCGGCCACTTCGGGACCCTAGTGTACCGCTTCAGCGATAACACCTGGCGCCGAGTGAGCGATACCTTCGGGAGCGACGAAACGAAGAAGGCCCGGAGGGCGATAGCGGCGCTGATAGGCAAGGTCAGCAAGGCCACCGACCGGGATTGGTCCCTGCGACATAGGAAGGACGCGGCGAGGCCCGAAGACGTCAGCCAGGCCTTCGCCGAAGCTGTCGTGGAACTCGACCGCTTGTCTGTGCCCGAAGCAGCCAAGCCGATGCTGGCCGAGGCCGCCGCAGCGTTGAAGCGGGCGGCTGAAGCGGCAACGACCGGCAAATGGGACGATGCCTTGGCAGCCGGCGGGCGCGCCTTGTGGATATGTGACCAAATGCTCGATCAGCCCTTGCGCGTCGAGCCCTCGCCGCGCTGTGGCACGCCGCTTGTCCACGACCCGAAGAACCAGGTCATCGTGATGTTCGGCGGGCACAGCGGGCGGGTGCGCCATGATCTTCGGGCGCCTGGACTGGGCGACGGCAGTCCCGGTCGTCTCAACGACACCTGGCTCTACGACTGCAAGACCAGGCAATGGCGCGAGGTCTCCAAGGCGCACCGTCCCCCGCCGGCGTTGTGGCCCAAGCTGGTCTATGACCCGGCCTCCGGGCTGGTGCTGCTGGTTGACTGGGAGGCAAAGGTGCAAGATGAAAAAGCGGGCCGGGCGGTCACGCTGTGGGGCTTCGATGCGACCAGGGAAGAGTGGCGGCTGCTCGACCGGCAGACTTGGCCCGGAGATATGTGCTCGACGCGCCATGGGTCCAGCTTGGCGGAAATAGCTCTGCACCAGCGGGCCGGGCTGCTTGTCCTGGCTCAACAGCCGGAAGACGGCCGCGGGAAGCCGCAAACCTGCGTATTCAGACTTGACGTGTCGAAGCTGGCTGCCCAGCCCGCACCGATGCTCCCGCCCTGGATCGAACCCGAGCCTGTCCGGCCACAGGTAATCGCGCCGGATGATCCGGCGGTACTCGACAGGCTCAAGGCGCTTCCGGCCAACAAGTGGATCCACGTCCGGCCGCCCCACGATGGTGTGGACAAAGGCTGGGGCAACGCGGCGTGCGATCCGGTCCGCGGCCATATCTACTACTTCGGCGGCGGCCACTCCACGTACCAGGTGAACGACGTGGCGATCTACGCGCCTGGTGTCAACCGCTGGTTCTATGCCGCGGGCGACCACAACGACTGGATTCCGCCGGCTTATTGGGATGGAACCTGCATGGGTCTGCGGGGCGGCCCGCCCGCCGGCCATCAGCGCAATTATTACTGCGTCGTGGACGGACGGATGTACGTCAGCACGGGCGCGGAAAGCAGGCGCTGGGGAGCCGAAACTGCCAAGCTGCCAGGCCAACGGTACTCGTGGTTCTACGATCTTGACTGCGGCGGTGTGTGGCGCAGGCTGCCTGTGGAGGTAGTCAGGGAGCCCAACGTGGCGGGCGTATACGGTAAAGCGAATCTGGCGGCTCCTGACGGCCGGATCATGGGGTTCGGCGGCGCTCTGGAACCTTACAACGGGCGCTTCTTCCCCGGAGAAGTGTATCTCAGTTGCCTGGACGCGATCCGCAACGTGGTGACCGTCAAGAAGGCGGGGCCTGGGCCGCTTTGCTGCCCGGGGGAGGACCGGCCCTTCTGCTTCATGGCGGACAGAGACCAAGTCTTCTACTATGAATTCTCTGGCGGCAAGACCACCATCGAGCGGCAGGTCACTTGGGTTTACGACGTGAAGACCAATGCCTTTGCGAACCTGAAACCCAGGCGCCACCCCCCGGGCAGCCCGCGCACCGTGGAGTACCTCGACGGCCAGAATGCGGTCTTCGCGGTGATTGGCGCGGGCGAGCAGTGGGTCTACTCGCTGCGACTGAACACTTGGGCGCCGCTTGCGCTGGAGACCGACTCCGCGATGGGTTTTGCCGCGCCCTATGCGCAAGTGGTTTATTCGGCGAAGTACGGAGTTCTAGTCAACGTGGGATCGTCCAGCCGCGGGACTGCGGTCATGCGGCCCGACCTGAGCCACATCAACTGGGAATAGATTAGACCGAAGAAGAAGATGCGATCCCTAACCGTCCTTCGTTCGCACCGTTTGCCAGCGCCTTCGTCGAGCCGATTGCGCCGCATCTGCTGGCGGCACAAAGGCTTGCGGCGTAGTTCCTATCCAGTATGGCTTCTCTGGCGGTCATCGGACGGGGCGGCGGGTCATGGTTGCTCCGGCTCCCGGCTACCCGTCGCCCGTGAAAAGTTCAAGGCCGTGGCTCAGGCTGCGGTGGATCTGGATGACCCGATGCCCCTTGCGCAGCAAGCCCACAATCACCGAGAAAATGGCCTCGGAGACCCGTGCGGTTTGCGTGCTGCCGGCCTTTGTCTTCAAGCGGTCCGGAGCGTTGCCGCCTGGAGCAGCGCGTCCCACTTACTGCCCAGAGACTCTATGATCTTGCCGCGCACCCAGACCATGCCCTTCGCCTCCGCAGTCTGGGCGTATGCCCATCTCGTCACCGCTAGGGTCACGTTCAGGTCGGACGGCAGCGAGCCGCAGCGCGCCCTGCGAGATGACCGTGGCGCCGCCGAAGGTGTTCGCGCCGAAGAGCGTCAGGGTGCCCGCGCCAGCCTTGGTCAGAGCGAAATTGCCGCTGATCTGATTGTTGACGGTCAGGGTCCGGGCGGCCTCGGTCACCGTCCATGCCTAGCCGGCGCCGAGGGCGATTTTTTCCGCGAGAGTGCTGTTAGGCACGCCGGCGCTGACGGTGATATCGGCAGCAAATGGGGCAACGCGGTCCGGCGCGACGACCGCCGGAGCCGCTTGCTGGATCTCAGTGGCGGAAGTCGATGACCACCCCGTCGACCAGCGTCCTCCCGCCCTCCCGCGTCTTTTTCCCACCCGCTGGGGCGAGGACGATGAGCGCCGCGCCGCCGGCCGGCAGCTCCACGCGAGCGATCCCGCGCGCGCCCCGCGCCACGAACCGACCCGCGCAGGCGTCGTAGAGGTCGCGCGGCGCGTCGCCGGCATCGAAGCCGGCTGTCCGCGGAGCCGGATGGGGGTTGTAGTAGATGTAGGTGGGATAGGCGGGCGCGCAGTGGAAGTCGGTGGCCAGGCAGTCGAGGCGCAGTATCTCCTTGACGTCGGTCGGCGCCACGATCCCTCCGAGAATGCCGACGTATCCCGAGCCGTAGAGTCCACGGTCGGTGGGGGGGCCCCACTTCATCGCGACCGGGTCGCCGGTGGCGTAGGGGCTCTTCCCGCGCCAGGCGTGGCGCAGGCCCTCGTAGGCGACGACGTTCCCGGCGTCGGCCTTCCACGGCGTCGACTCGTGCCCCGGCAGCAGCTCGCCGGAGTAGAAGAGCCGGGCGGCGCTGACGAGGTTCAGCATCCACTTCCCGATCGCCCGCGCGTACCGAGGATCGTAGCGGACGAGCGGCACCAGCGCGCCCGCCTGGGCGAAGGTGTTCATGGCGAAGGCGTAGCCGCCGCGGTCGTCCACGCTGCCCACGAGGCCGTGGCAGTCGTACCCGTCCCAGCGGTTGACGATGACGCCCCAGCCGCCGCGGCACTCGCTGATCCCGAAGCACCAGTCGACCAGCTTCCCCACATCGAAGGTCGCGCCGCGCTCCGCGTTCCAGCGCGCGGCGCTCAGGGCGCCCCAGGGGAGGAGGATCTCGTAGTAAGGGTTCTCGCGTCGGGCCTCGAGGAACCTCAGGCATCCCTCCGCCGCCCGGAGGTGCTTCTCGTCCCGGGACCTCGACCACGCCGTGTACTCGAGCCAGGCGACGCCGGCCGCGGCGTCGGGCTCCTTCCACTTCCCGTTGTCGACGGGCTTCATCTCCCGGAAGCTGAACGAGGTGTGGTCGAAGTCTGGGACACCGTCCTTCCCCCTCAGGGCCGCGCAGGCGTCGGCCCAGCGATCGGCGGTGGTGCGCACGATCCCCTCCATCCGCCCCGCGCCGGGATACCGGTCGGCGAGCGCGTAGAAGACGACGTGCGGCCAGATCTCGTACCAGAAGGAGCCGCCGGTGCCCCCGCTCACCCCGTTGAGGACGAGGTTCTCCCCGTTCCGCGTGTTGTGGTAGGCCTCACACATGAGGACCCAGTCGTGCGGTCCCTTCCGCTTGTCGACGCCGGCCAACGTGGCGCCGAGGACCGCGCCCATGCAAGTGATCCCCTCGTGGTTCGGCCCGCTCCGGCGCGCGTTGTCCCCGGCGTAGCTGGGGAGCCCGAAGGCGGGGCGGTCGATGTTCACGCGGGAGTCGTCGATCCAGATGAGGGGGAGGTACTCGCCGCGCGCGTCGATGTCGAAGACGAAGGCGTCGTAGGCTCGGGCGCGCGCGCGCCAGTCCTTCACGGCGAACGGCCGGGGGATGTCGGGCATCAGGTCGACCGACGCGATGTCGGTCTGCCCCGGCTGAGGGGTTCGGGCAGGCAGTGGCGCCGCCGGTACGAACTCGAGCGACTCGAAGAGGACCGAGTCCCCCGGCGCGCCCTCGAGCCACACCTGCACCTGGAAGGGCGGGCGGCGGGGGTTCAGGCCCACGAGCCGGGGGTCGACCGGCCGCCGGATATCCCCGGCGGGCTCCTCCTCCCCGAAGAAGCCCACCGTGCGCGGCCGACCGTCGCCGCGCAGGTCGCCGTACACGCGGAGCAGCCAGCGGCCCTTCCCGCCGCGCGCGGTAACCCGGGCGCGGATCTCGCCGACCCGCTCGGGCAGGCGGATGCCGTTCGCCGCCGCCATGCGCCACGTGCCGCCCGTCCGGATGGTGACCCGGACGCCCTCATCGGAGACGGTGACCGACGGGTCGGGCGCCCAGGCGCGCGGGTCGCGGACGAGATCAGCGCTCCACTCCCGGACGTCCTCGGCGGCGAGCGGCGCGGTCCACAGGATCAAGACGGCGGCGATGGCGGTCACGGGCTTTTTAACCTCTGTACAATCAATACTCCAAAACTTCGTGTTTCGCACAGATTCCTTCCCCCGCCGGCCGTCGTCCTTCCATCCCATCTTCCTGTCGTCGTCCGTTCGTTCGTTTACTACTTTATTTATAAAACCGTCCGTCGTCCGTTCGTCCTCTGCACTGCTATTGACCCGCGCCCAGCCAATGCGGCTGGCGAGACGCCCGTGGTACGTGGCATTAACGATGCGCGGGCCAATAACCCTTCATTTCTCTGTTTCGCACAAAGATCTCACGCTGCAGGTTCAGTTAGCTTCCTCGTACTGGCCTGCTTAGCCGCGCCAAGCACCACGACCAGGGCGCGTCCTTTGTCGGTCAGTTGGTAGCGATGTGTCTTGGGTATTTTTTTGATGAGGCCATGCGCGCGCAACATCCGCAACTTGCGCGTAATCTGTCCGCAACGACGGCGTTTTTCCGTGTCGTCCCCAGGCGCCTGTTCTTACCGTTCGGAACGGGCGCTCTCGGGCGGTCTCAGGTCGTAGCAATAGAGCGTCTTGGCGTCGCCGACGAAGAACTTGCCGTCCGCCAGCGCCGGGTGCGACTGGGTCTTCTCGCATATTTTCATCTTGCCGAACAGTTCGCACTTCCCGGCCTTTGCCATCAGGAGGGCCAGTTCGCCTTCTTCGTTCAGGGCAAGCAATTACCCAGACGCGCCGACAATGAAACTCGCATGCGGCTGCCCGTCACCCCGCGTCTGCCACAGCCTCGCACCGGTCTTCGGATCAAGGGCCGCGATGGCGGCCACCCACCAGTTGCCAGCTCCTTGGGTCCAGATCCTGACCTTTACTCGCCTTGACCGCGCACACCTCCGTCACCCGCTGCGTCACATGGGGATCAGGACCATGGCCGCATCCGAGCGTCTTCGCCTCCCGATGATTAACGCTTGTTGGTACTCCATACTTTCCACCTCCGTTATTGAAGCCAGCCCCTTCCTGGGGGCCAGCCCTGCTTATCTTTTTCGGGACTGGTGATCGGGCGCACTGCTTCACCGGTCACCGGGTCCGCAGACCGAAAAGGCCATTGCCGCCGCGGCCCGGCCCGAAAGGGCCGCCTGAGGCGCACACGGGCGGACAAGGCCTTTTCTGGCGAGGGTCCCCGGCAGCGCGCCGCGGCAGCTTGCGTTGCGTTTACGAGGCATCCCCTTGTGGGTGCCTCACGTTGCCGTGTTGTCGGTGTGGAGATGACGAATCATTCGGTCATTCTTGGAAAACGGATCTATAGCTCTATGCTCGTCAGGATTATCCCATCCTATTCACGCTCCCCTCGCGGGGTGAAGGCCTTCGCTTGGTAATGAACCCGCTGTGTGTGAGTGGCTTTCCCGCAGCGCTTCATTCACGCGCGCTTCGGCCGCTTCGCCGACGAGGATCTGCCCGCCTTTGGCCAGACCGTTGAGACGGAACGGCCGCGGCTCGCAGTCCAAGCCGTCGTAGAGCTGCTGGAGTCGCTCGATGTGCCGCTTGCGCGACTGCAATAGCCCGGCGTCGTTGAGGACGCGGCGTGTCTCGGAATCCATGGACACCACGTGTTCAGGGCCTCTGCTCCGCGGCGTCGAGTTTGATGAACTCGTTGGAGTCCAACTTCCCGCCGTCCACTGTGTACTCCTTCGTTGTTTCCGACGGGCCGATCTTCTCGACGTGCTTGCCGCCAGCCCAGCCGTGGGTGATGGTCAACGGCAGCGCCCCGGGCTTCTTGTAGAGCACGTAAATGCCTTCCATGTTGAGCAACGCGCAGTTTCCGTCGCGTGTGTGGATTTTCACGAGCACGCTCTTGACCGGCTTGGGCTCGAAGTCGCTTCCGCGCACGCTCTTCGCGTGCGGCACGCAGCCCAGGCTGTAGGCCTTCTTCAGTTGGAAGTCCAGGATGCCGTCCACGTACTGCCCCCAGAATTCCTCAGGATGGTCTTCGTCCTTAATGATGGGCTGGTCGCATGCGGTGATCCAGGTCTTGCCGTCGTCAATCGAGAACGAAACGCCGCACATGCTGGCGGGACTGCGCCCGCCGAACCGCGCGCCCGTCTGGACCCGCACAATCTCGCCCGGCGCGTCCACTTTGAAGATGACCGCGCCGGTGCCGCCCTTGAACGAATGATGCCCGCTGATGGAATCGCTGAAAGCTTGGTAGTTCTCCACCGCGTGCGCCAGACGGCGCAGCTCCGCTTCGCTGGGCGAGATATCCGGCTCATAGACCAGGCAGTCAGTGTCGGAGCGGGTGAAGGTCATCTTCGTCTTGCCGTCCACGAACGGAAGCGCGGCCGGCGAGAGTTGACCTGTGATCCTGCTCTTGAAACTGTTGACGCCACTGCCCTTGCCCTGGAAGGCGAGTTTGATGAGCCAGCCGGTGCGCGTTTCCAGCTTCGGCGTCAGGTCAACTTTGAACTTGCCGCCACCTTTATGCGCCTCAACCCAGCTCCTGCCCAAGTCCAGGGAGTACAGCACAGCGCCGTCGTTGTTGGCGAATTCGCCCTCAAAGACCGCGCCGTCGCTGTCGTCGTCCGCTTTGCTGAGGTCGTTCGGCGCACCCGCGCAGAGATAAGGGCTGAAGTACTTGATGACAACTTCCGCCGGCGCGTCGTCCTTCTCCGCCTTCAGGTACGGCGCCTGCGTACTGTGGACCACATTAGCCACGGAGAAGAGCCCGTCCATGCAGGAAGCCTTGGCCAGCGGCGGCTGGTAGAGCAGTTCCCAGTTCCCGTAACGCGCCTGGCCGCCTTCCTTGAAGAGGTAGTGGGTCGCATCGCGCATAGGGCCCTGGCCGCCTTCCTGCTTTAGCCGGCCGTTGTAGGCGCTAGCCGTCACTCATAGATGGTGTCGCCTGTTCATACACTGCTTTACGGTTGGCCGGACAGGTACGGTCAAACAGGATGGTAGATGTGCCGAAGCCGTTCGCATAGCGCGCACATGATCAATGTACACTGGCTGCGCCTGGACATCACGAAACAGCGGATGTTGTGGTAATCCCGCATACAATGCAGCTTCATCCCACCTGCGGGCCAGCTCCAAGTGATGAGCAGCGCTGTCATATTGTTGTCGCCGATGAAACAACACAAATCGAGCAAAGTGCCCAAGGAAGGGGTCGCAATTCTCATCCACAAGCCGTTTATAGTATTTATCTACCCGTGCCACAACATCATCGGTGCATTGCGCTGACCGCAGCAAACAATCCAGTTCAAACTCATATACGAGCAGATCGTACGGAGTTATCTCTAATACAGCGTTCCACTTATTGCCCTCGATGGAAACCGGCTCTGGATGCTCATGTAAAGTCCGACACAATGCTAAGTTAAACGTGCAGGCGAGCACATCCAACACGCCAGCGTCAAGTGCACGCCTGAAACAGCTTGCCGCCGCCCTGTAATCCTCATCTTGCACAGCAAACACGCCCTCAAAAAACAAACGCTCATAAGGCGGCCAGCGTTCACTGCAAGACCGAAAGATTTCTCGGGCCTTGTCAAGTGACATTAGATACTCTTCGACCGCCCACCGCAGTTTAGACTCGAATTCCCATATGGTGTGATCAACGGTCTCGCTATGACTAGGAAAGTGCATAAGGAGCTTAGCCAACACCCTCCTCGCAATTTGTCCGGAGCCTCGGGTAATAATAGTATGGGCTAATGCCAGACGGAGTGAGAATTCAGACAACTTCTCGCGAATCACCGGGTCGACAAGGAACCCATGCATATCCAGATCGCGGCGTCGGTCGCCGGACTCGAAAGATGACAGATTGAATGTAATCCAATCGCTGTCGTCCTCACAAACAACAGCCCGGGCACGTTCAACGTTTCCTCGTTTGTACTCACATAGCGCGACATAGAAAAGATGCACACGGCCACGCTTTAGGCGGGCTGCCTTGATGACCTCCGAAAACCTACCAAGCCGCATAAGTGACTTGTAGTATTCGTCAAGAAGAATGGGCTGCTCACGAAGGTGGGCGTACCTTTCTGTCAGTACCATGAGGGCTTCTTCTGTTCTCTTCTGGTCCCATAGCGCACGAGCAAGCTGAATATGAATCTGAGGGCAACACGGTTCGCTTTCCAAGTCGTATGCCTTCTGGAGGGGTTCAATGGCTCGGGGGGCGTCTCCGATCTTGGCGTAACTGCTTCCAAGATGGAGCCATATCTGGCTGTCTCCGGAGATGTGCCGTGTGACCCGCTCCAGTAGCGGTATCGCACTTTTGTAGTCACCACGCTGAAACAGTACCAGTGCATGATCGTACAGAACATAGGGGTCATCTTCTTTTGCGTTTACGTTGTCTTTCTTTCTCGCGCCATTCCTTAGCTCGGAGAGACCAATGACCCTAATGCGCCAGTGGTCGGGCAGTTTAATGAGAAAAGTAATGTCTGGCGACTTAGATGGTCCGCCGGGCCGCTTTTCTTGATGGGCTTCGAACATGTAAGACAAGAGGTGGAGATCTGGGCTGTGGGTGCTAAACCAGTGTCTTTCGCACGCGGCCCTAGCTGCGTCTAAATCGGAGCCAAGAGACAACAATGATTCACGCGTAGGTCTAGGTAGCATCGGGAAACCGTCTTCAGCTTGAGCTGACACTGTTTTCTGAACAGACCGTGCCGAGCCAATTATCACGCACTTGAAATAAGTAGAGTACACTGAATAAGGTGCTCCACTCCCAGGCTTAAAGGAAGCAATATTGTGGGCAAGCTTTGGATTCAACTGGCTCCAGAGAGCTCGGAAGGAAGGGGGGCTTGGTAAGGCGGCTTTCAGAAACGTGGTAATGTCCTTCAGGTCAGAACTTATTGCCGAATAGTCTACCGGCATTCCGGGCATCTTGCATTGGTGCTCTGCGGTCAAGGCGATCAGAACCAAAGTTCGGCGTCTAGCCGGTGTCTCAAAGTGAAGTTCTGTCATTCCTGAAGGAAAGACACACTGCCAGTTAACTAGATCCACAATGAACGGTTTCTCAGTATGTACCATCAGCAGCGGGCTCCGGCGAACGACGCCTTGCAGTCTAAGTCGGTCCCCTCACTTTGTAAAGCATTCTCGTTTGGTTATCGGCACTCGCTCATTCCTCGTTGATGCGCTGTGGGCTCTTGTGGCTTTGCTTTGGGAATAGCGCTGAGTTGACACGCGACGACTTCATAAATGCTGTTGGAGCCAGCACTTGGCGCATTGGCCAGAATGTATCACCGTGAAGCGCTTCAGGAACTCCCGGCAATTCATAATGCACGACGCTGGGGAGCGGAGCATGCTGTCTGTCAGACGCAAGAGGGTTCGACAATGGTAGAGAAGCCTGAAACTAGAGCCCGCAGTCTTTCCGCTAGTGCGCGCGGCAAAGGGTGTAGGGTCTGGGTGCACGGCAGAAGAAGGCAGGCCTTGGCTGCTCTGAGGTGGCGCACCAGCTGGCGTGTGAGGTGATGATGATGCACCTGAAAGCCATTGCGGAGGTCCTGACAAGGAACCACGTGCCAGTCTCTGGCAGTTTGGCGAGGCTCGTAGCCGAGGCCGAAGCCAGGATGGCTACGCAGGGGCCGTTTGCTCAAATGCGTTCCTGGGTGAACTGAAGGAGATTGCCAGCCGCCAGGACAGGGCAGAGCACCGTCCGCGAAAGCAACGTTCGAGCGCAAAAGTCCCGCCTCCCTGAACACGGTAAAACGCAAGTAGGGCGGGCGGAACACCGGTGTAGACCCAATAGGTCGTCCAGGCCTCCGGCTGCACAACATACCGCGCCACTGCAACTGCAAAAAGGTACCGCCAATGCGCTTAGAGAAGAGAAGAGCAACACGCCGACTCGGCGAACTCCTGGACTTAGCACATGCTGACCCAACTGGATTTGCCGCTCGGCTGCAGCAGCTATCAGGAAAGTGGATCTCGACGATTCGGCACAGCGACGCCCTGGGCGGCATCAGACTTGCGCTCAGTTGCACGGCACAGCTCGACGGAATAATGAAGTTCTTGAGGGTCTCCCAGCCGCAACAGACACGCGAGCTTGATGCCGCGCTTGTTGAACAGGCAATATTGCGCGCGCGCAATGCAATTCAGGCTGCGGTCAATGCGCAGCTTCCGGCCGCGGAACTTGAGCGCTCGCTGCACGAGATCAGGCGCAGTGCGGCGAAAGGAACACCAGGGCAAGGGTTGGCGGAGCTAGAAGCCGAAATGGAAGGTAAGGGGCACAGTGCCGGCTTTGCCGCCTGGAAGAAGGCTCTCGCCGCCTTCGGCGCGGACCAACTGGCGCACGTTGTGAATCACTCTTCAGCCTATCGGCGCGTCTTCTTGCAGCGACCTGACCATCAGCAGAGTGCTTCCGCATAACGTTGGATGGGTTGCGCGTCCTTAATGACTGTAACGTTTGGGGCTAAACGGGGAAGAGGCAACCACAACTCACGCTTCAAGAAAGGAGGTCCGAATGACCGTTCTACACAGTCTTGGTCAAAGCCTGGGGCTGTCAGCTAGGAGGACGGCGCCGGTGGAAGTCGAGCATTGGTACTGCAACCAGACACGCCGCGAAGATGAACTCGCTGCGCTCGCCGGCATCAGTGTCGTCGATGTTCAGCTCGATGAGGAAGAGCGCCTGCGCGCCGTCGACAACCATCTGGCGTCTCGCGGGATCGTGCTGGTGGTGACTTTTCCACCCTCTTATCCGCGTGAGCGGCCCCACATCCTGCTCGCCAAGTGCTCAAACGAGGCAGTCGTGACACGCTTGCGCGAGAAGGGCCTCCTCACGCACGACAACGAGATTCTGTTCAGCCGGCTTTTTGGCTGGAAATCCACCTATGTCTGCGCCCTGGCCATCTCTTGGGTGCGGGCGATTATGGCGCTGGCCACTGACCTGCTGGGTCCAGGCGCGCCGGCACCAGCGCCAGCGATCTCCGATGGTACGAGGTCGGCGCCCTCCATGCCAGCGAACACTCAGCAGCCCCAGCCCCAGTGATCTCAAGCCTTTCTGTTGTTTCCGGCGTGTGCCAGCGCGCAGTGTTGCCGCTGCTATGCGCCGGGCGGTGTCGCGCCGTACGCGACTCAGTAAAGGAGGCGCAAAAATGGCGAACGATGCGACTTCGGTCGACGCCGTCAGGAACCGTCTCGCAACCTGGAGAGCGCAGGCCCAGGCGCGTGGCGCCACGTTGATGGCTCCTGTTGGCATCCCGCAGACGACAGCTGGTTCTGCACCGCAGGCGCCGTTCCAGCTCGGCCCGCCGATGCCACTGGCAGTTAAGCAACCACGTGGCGTTGTCGAAGGCTCCTAAGGTTCCGTGGTTTGGAGCAAGTCGCCGGGCAGGGGAGACGCATCCCTTGCCTGGCGCTTGCGGGATTGGAGGGCAAATGAAGCTGTCTATCCCTACTTCTCTGCTTGCTGCTGGCGCCAGGGCAGACACCGCCCTCAAAGTGGAGTTGTTGCGCGTGCCGGACGCCCCGTTTCAGTTCCGGGTGCTGCCAGCGCATCCTCTGGCGGTTGAGACTGGTTGGATCGCACGCGCTGGCCAACAGATGGACGGTGGACGATTCAGGATTATTCTCGCTGGTGAGTCTGAAATCGTGATTGAGGGTATTCCCGGCGCGTTCGTGGAGGTATACGACGACGGGAAAGGGAAACGCCAACGTCGCGCTGAGCTTGACGGGGAAGCGTATGACCCCCAGAGGCCGGTTGTGGTGATAGGGTGTGGCTCGCTGGGAACCATGTTCCTGGCACTTCAGGTTCGGCACGGACACCGCTTGTTTATCATTGTGGACCCAGACCGGGTTGAGTCCTCAAACGTGACTAAGAGCCTCCTCTACAACGAGACCTACACGGGGCTTTACAAAGTCGAGGCAGTATCGCACGCTCTGAGGTGCATCGAACCGGGAACGGTGGTCTTAGGGTTTCCAAACCGCTGGAACGTCGATTTCGTCCATCAGCACGGCGATGAGATCCTGGCGCGAAACCCAGCCCTCATCTACTTCTCGGCCGACGACCTTGAGCCGCTTTACGAGCTTGTTTGCTGGCTTGATTCCGCGCATCTACAAGGGAGAGCTGTGCCACAGGTACTCGTGCAACTGGTTTTCGTGAACGCGCGGGCGGGTTTCGTCCTTCATTGGGATCCGACCGACCAGAATATGCCGTGCCCTGGCTGCTTTTTCGCAAAGAACCCTCGAATATTCGACAGGCGTAACGCCGGCGAGGAGATAGACCAGCTCACGTACTCCCCAACCCGCCTTGCGGCTACCAGTAGCCCGCAGATCGCCTGCGACATTGCTCACCATGTGGCGCTTGGAGTTTCATACGCCACTGCGTTGCTTTGGGGGACGCCAGAGCGTCTGGCCGTGGTCGGCGAAAAGCCTTGGCTCTACTCGGTGGCGTTGCGCCACCCGTCTGCGGACACGAGTGATTTTCTGGAGCCCTGGCAGGCAGGCAATGTGTTCATCTTCCCAGGCTACGATGGCAAGCCAGATCCCGGCTGTGCCTGTTGCCGTGCAGCCGGGAGGCTCGGTGATGTGCCACCCGGCGATATGGTGGTTTAGGTTCGCTGTTCGTGGTCGGACTCAGAGCGCAACCATGCCGGCTGGACAGAACCGCACGGGAAAGAGCAGAGCGAGAGGTCTCACAAACCGGGGTACACCGATGGACGACTTGACTGACCAAAACATGCAGTTCCCCTCGAATTGGCAGGAACTGGCCACGCCGCAGAACGCTAGTGTCGTGCTCAATAGACCTGCAGCGCGGCAGGCGCCTTCCACGCAAGCCCATGGACAAGGGCGCCCACCTCTCACCCAGGTTGCAGGGTCAACGTCGCAGAACACGCGGGACGAGCGTTTAAGGGTGAGCGATCCACTGGAATTCTTCCACCGTCCGGCTGCCAACACGGGGCCGAAACCAGCGCAGGCAGACAGCGCGCGCGAGTGTGAAAACCGCGTGCTTGCGCTCTTGGTGCTGTTAGCTGTCTTGCTCTGTGTCGGCTTCTCAGTCTGGATGGTCCTGGCCCATGGGTCTTGAGCGCAAGCTGCTTTCACGCCTGGCAGCACGCACACACTGCGCCCACAGCAGGATGGAAACCACAATGCACAGCGGTAACTTCTTCGGAGACGGAACTGGCTTCCTGGCGAAGCCATGGTTTCCGCATCGCTTTGAAATGGAGATGGCTGCACTAGCGAACCCGGACGTTGGCCTGGTTGATTGTCCTTTTTTCGTGGACGCCACGAGGATCAGAAGGCCACGCTTCAAAGCGCTGCGGATGAACCTTCGGTCCCTAACGTTGCCGCGTCAGTACTATACTGTCGAAAGCGTTCTGCCGGCCAATTGGCCATACGGGGAGCCTGTCGCTTTCCTAGAGGCACCACGGGTTGACGACACTTACCGGCTGGGAAACGGCGCATTAGTGCCGCACATGTATCGCGGCAGCGGCGGCGGAGCTGGCGGCATCTGCTCCTATTGTGAATGGGACACGGTCAAAGGGACAACCGGCATTAACGCGCATGTCGTGGCGGTCAGGGCGTGGATAACCTGCTTCGAGGAGTGGTTAAGCTGTAACGGGCAGTTTTCCCTCACAGATTGGGACTCGATGGCCGAGGAACTCCTCGCCAATTGGCCACAGCTAATAGAAGCCATGAGGGATGCCATATGATCTCTGCTACTGACGACAACACAGGTGCTTCGGCGGAGTTTACCTTTCTTCGCCAGCCCTTGCCGCCGCGGCTTAGGGTCCAGTTCTTGCCTAGGGCGTGGGCCTGCGTGGAAAGGATCGCGTCTCAGGCCGACGAGGATGGTCTGGAGGATGGGGCCTGTCTGGCGGGCTTCTACTGGCCACGGGATGGCGTGGTCTTTGTAACGCACCTCCTTCGAGGAACAGATCTCCAGCGCAGCCACGCTCTACTCGACAGCCGACCGGACACCGAGGTAATGAAGCAACAGTTTCAAGAGATTGACCAAGCGGCTGATGGCCTGCTCTTCTTCCTCGGGCGCATCCATTGGCACGGCGGAGACTTCGGCAGGCCCAGCGCAACCGACCAGATGGCCTACGCCGATCTCTGCAAAGGTATGGATGCCGTCGTCTGCCCAATAGTGACGACGAGAAGGCGGCTCCGCGTGCACGGGTGGGTGTTCGTGGCTGAGTCCGGAACCTTCGTTCCCACTGCCGTAGGTCAGGTGAGCGACCAGGAGTTCATGGACACCTTTGCCGGCGAACCCTCCATGACCCAAGCGGCGGCGCGGAAGATCCTTAAGGTGTCCCAGCAGGACGTTGCGGGCCTTCTAGTCCCAAGCGAGGCCGTCGGCGCTGCCGAAGCCGTGGAAGCCAAGCCTGCCCAGGCCGTGACAGACCGGCAGAGAGCGGAGGTGTTGGCAGCGGCGTTGCCTTTCCCCGAAGAAATCTGCGCGTCAAAGGTGGAGGTCGCTCGGTCGAGACCTGTCGCCCCGCCGGTCACCGAGTTGGCGAAGAGCCACGTCAAGTTTGCACATTCCAGGCTGCTCGCCTTGGCTGCGGGCTTGGCGATTGCGGTCTTGGCCTTGTGGGCGTGGCGGACTGCGGAGGACGTGCGGCAAGTCACGGCGCAGCTTAACCGCAATCACCGCAGCCTGCAGGAAGTTGCTTCCCAGGTCGCCCAGTTGACAGCGCGGCAGACGGATCTTGTTCTTCAGCAGCAACAGCTTGTGCAGGCCTTGGTGTCGGTCAAGCACGAGCTCGCGCTTGCCCATCAGGAGTTGGCAACCGCTGGTGCCGATGTTCAGAAGACCGCGAAGGACTTGAACGTCTGGGTAAGTGAGTGGCGCACCGCTGCCGAGTGGACCAAGGGCCAACTCAGCCTGGTCCTGAAGAGTTGCGGAGTTGTCGAGGAGCAAACAAAGGCTCTTCAGAAGAAACTCGAAGGCTTCAATTCCAGGCTTCAGTTGCCTGCCCTCCCCACTGATGAACAACGACTAAGAAGAAAAGACGAATGATCCACATGAGCCCAGTTCTCTAACCCGGCGTAGGCCACAGGAGAGATGTTTGCCGTCTCCTCTGCCGCGCCTGCCCATCAAAGAACCTGCAAGAGAAACTGGGCCTTAAGACCCGAGGAGTCACACCATGCCAGAAAGAACACGACGGGACTTCCTGAACTTGTTGGCTGCATCAAACCCGCGCACCAGGAAGACTACAACGCGAATCATCGAAGGCAAAGTTTCCGAAGATGATGTGGCGTTTGTCCAGGAAGAAATGAGTTTTGTGCAACCGGATGCGACCGTGCGCTCGGTCAATCTAATCGTTAGCCGCCGTTGCGACCAGGGTCATTTACAGGACCAGCAAACGCGCCTTGTCGCGGTCTGCGAAATCTGCGGCGCGTGCACATGCTCGACGCCGGGCTGCGGGTTCACCTGCGCTCGTTGCGGTATCGCAATCTGTCGGCGGCACGCCAGTGTCTGGGGACAGAACGAGGCATACTGCCCGCGCTGCCGCTGGTTCGCCCTGCTGCGGCGTTTGGTGGTGGGAAACGAACAAAGGAGCGAAGAACCATGACCTTGCTGATAATCGCAGGCATCATAGTGCTGGTCTTCGCGCCACTTCGGAGAGCCTTTTTTGCCGCGTGGCGCGTTACGATTCCCCTTGTGATAGGGCTTGTCGCTGGTCTCTGGTTTATCGGGTTCGTGGGACACATGGGTGCTCCAGGCTGGATCGTGCTGTTTGCTGCCCTTTGGCTGGCGCTCAGGATTGTGGTAGAGGGCAAAGAGTGGCTTGATGAGCACTTTGGGAGCCACAAAGACTAGCTCAGCCGCAAGCGCTCGCTTGAGCTTACAGACACCTCAGTCCCCTGCCTTCCACACCCTCTGCTGCAAGCAGCAGTGCCGGCAAACTGTTGAGCCACATGGAGGAAACATGTTGGGCAGAGACGACAATATCCTGGTTGAACTCCTCGGGAGGGATTCGCCCCCGGTACGTGCGCTGATTGCCGCGGCAAATTCAGGGATGAACGTTTCGGAAATGTTGCGCAGTATGGCGAGACAAGAGGGCTTGAACCCGGACGACCCACCCCGTTTCATCCTTCCATACGGCATTTCACCAAGCGATTTTCCGCTGGGCAGCGCCATGAGCGGAGATGTCATCGGCCCAGCGGTCGGTCCGGCGGAGGTGGATCTAACCTCGCATCTAGGGATTTTTGGAATGACGGGCACGGGCAAGACCACTCTTCTGAAATTGTTCCTGATGTCGTTCGCCATGACGCGCACGCCAATCCGAGGACTGGAACGGACCTTCATTGTCCTGGACATGCACGGAGAGTTTCGCGACATCGTGATGGGCTATCCACCAGGAGAACTCATCTGGATGACCGCTGACGAAGTAGGGCTGAACCCATTCGAGGTGCCACGAGGCGAAAATGGCGAACGTGTCATGCCCCCCGACAAATGGCTAAATAACCTTCGTGAGCTGCTGCGTGAGTTGTGGCTGAACGAGCCGAGCCTCAACGAGGGTTCCAGGATCCTCTGGGGCATGTACCAGCAGTCCGGAGTGCTGAATGGCGGCTCAGACTACCCCTCGATTAGTGATTTCATTGAGAAGCTGAGGGGAATGGATACGCCGAGGAATTCGGACTGCGCCAGAGCAAGAGAAAAGCTGCTGGACAGGTTCGAGTCGTTGCGTGCCCAGCTTCCTGGCCTTGATGTTCACCAGTCACGTGATTTCAGCACACTCCTCCGCAAGTCTTTGATAATTGACCTGTCGCAGACCAAGGACATAGCGCTTCCAGTGCTTTTCACACTCATTGTAACGCTGTTGCGGGAGGTTTTCAGAAGCGATGATGCGCCTGAGATCCGTCGCGCGTTTGCGATTGAAGAAGGTCATTCGGTTCTGGGTGGTCAGATCGACCGAAGGAGCGCCGACCTGAAAGAAGGCAGGTCAACAGCAGTACTCCGTGACCTCCGCAAGACCGGCACTTGCGGCGTCGTGGTATCACAGCTTATCTCTGATATCGCGTCCGCTGTTCTGGGGAACTTGGGCAGCGTCATATCATTTCGCCAAGGACACCATTTTTGCGTCCGACAGGCAGCGGCCACTCTCAACCTCACACAATTGCAGGAACCTGAGCTCCCCAGGTTGCCCAACCGCCGTGCTATTGCCAGGTTTAGTCGCTATGGTGATCCCATCGATCTAGCCATCCCTGACGCGAGGGACGTAGGTGTAGGTATGCTTCCCCGGCCCAGCATAGCTGAAGCAAGGAATCGGAGCAAAGCCGCCCTGGACGCAATCCCGTATGTAAAGAGGCGCGCTCCCCCGCCGCCGACGCCGTGGGTTCTTGACCCTGCCGGGCCACCGAGAGCGCAGACGCAACCTTCGCCAGGAAACGGGCTGCTTCCTGAAGAGATGCGTCTGCTGGTTCAGGTTGCAGAGCGCCCTTGGGAGTTGATTGAAACCAGGATGGACTCACTTGGGCTCGATCGCGAAACAGAAGGGGAAATCCGGTCGCGGCTGGAAACAAAAGGCCTAATCGAATCTGCCGGCACTGTCGGCGCGCGCCATAAGCTGTTTGACCTGACCGGGCGGGGCCGCGAGGTGTGTCACAAAGGGGGAATCACACTGCCGCAGGGCAACACCGGAAAGGGTAAGGTCGCCCACCAGTGCATTGTGGAGTATACCCAGCGGACCCTCGGCATGCTTTCGACACGTTTTCGTTTCCAAAGGTCAGGCGTTTCCTTCTCAACCAGAGGCGTGCAGCCGGACGTCCTCTTATTGGTCCGCGCGTAGCTAATGCGCCAGGATTGGTGGGGCGGGGGGGCCCCCCCCCCCAGGGCGCGGCGGGGGCGGGCGCCCCCCCCCCACGAAAG